>ERZ773133.99-NODE-99-length-119506-cov-7.360909_pt1 | contig 119506 bp, 100 predicted proteins | sample MGYA00580861_ERZ773133 | MGnify/ENA primary metagenome ERZ773133 (study PRJEB29015, sample SAMEA2737844) | human gut metagenome | biome: human gut; feature: human-associated habitat; material: faeces | place: China | collected 2012 ...
CGCGGCCACCGCGATCGCCAAAGCCACCGCGGCCACCACGGTCGCCGCCACGGCCACCGCGATCGTCACGGCCACCGCGAGGACCGCGGTCCTCGTCCAGGCCCATGGCGACGAGCGGAGCGATAACCTTATCGAGAGCGGCCATCAACTCGGTGGCCTCCTCGTAAGAAAGCTCGGGCAGGAGCTTCTCCTTCTTGTTGGCAAGCTCGACCAGGCCCTCGGCGGCATCCTCGGCAGCGAAGACGACGATCTTGCGCATATCGCCCTCGGCGTCGTCGATGCGGCCGACCAGATCGGCAGCCTCGGCCTCGGCCATCAGGCCATCGAGCTCACGAAGGCGCATGCCCAGCAGGTCGGACATCTCCTTCTGCTCCATCTTGGGCTTGAGGTCAAGCAGCTTGATGGCGCGCTCGATGTTCGCCATACGCTCGGCCTTGGCCTCCTCCTCCTTGGAAATAGCAAAGCGACGGCTACGCAGCAGGCGGGCGGCCTTCTGCATCTTGTCCATCAGCTCTTCGTCATCGTAATCAACGGCGGCCTCGACAACCTCGGCCTCCTCCTCGGCGGAAACCTCGTCAGCAGCCTCAACCTCGGCAACTTCGGTCTCCACGGTCTCGACTGCCTCAACCTCGGCAGCCATGGTCTCGTTCTCGGTCTCGTTCATGATCTCTTCGTTCTCGGACATGAGACTCCTTCTTGGCCCTCTCGGGCATCATCGCCCCATTCGCGGGGCCCGTCGCGCACTCTTTGCGCTTTAAACATTCATGCCTCTCGGCAAAACGTCAATTAGTTTATGGTGTCGCCATCCAATCTAGCTGCAGAATCTATGTGCACACATTAATGCGACATGTACGACTCGCGGCGAGCGTACACAACCGACACCGCGAACCCGACAACGGCAATCACAGCCGCCACGCGCACGGCAGCCGCAAATCCAATCGCCTGGGCAACGTCCGTCGCGACGCCGGCGGCACCGGCAGCCGCTGCAGAACTCGAAAGCAGGTCGATAAACAGCGACGGGCCAAACGACGCGGCAATCATGTTCCACGTGTTGAGCAATGCCGTTCCGTGAGGATGCTCGGCAGCGGGTAGCGTCTCCAATCCGGCCGTTTGCGAGGGGCTCAGCACCAAACCGACGCCGGCATACACTACAACGGTCAGTGCCGCGACAACGCCGATGTTCATGGTCGCCGCGGTCATCGAGATCGCAGTCTGTCCCACGGCAATCAGGGCAAAACCGACCGGCAGCAGCGGCCATGCGCCACGGGCATCCATCACGCGCCCGCCTACAATCGAGGTCACGGCATTGCAGGCAATCGTCGGCAAAATGAGCAAGCCCGCAACAAGTGCGGTCATGCCGTATGCGCCCTCAAAATAGAGCGGCAACAAAACACTCATCGAGAACGTTGTCATCATCGACACCACCACAAGCAGGCACGCAGGCCAAAAACGAACGCTCGCCATGGGACGCACGTTAAGCACCGGATGCTCGAGCTTGAGCTGACGGGCCGCAAACAAGCTGAGCAGCACAAGGGCGGCGAAAAGCGTCCCGATGCCGGAAATCAGATTGGTCGAGAACTCGCCTACGGAATACACAAATGCCGTAATGCCGGCAGCGAGCAAAACAACCGACAGAATATCAAGCGTGGTGTTCGAGCGCTCTCCGACATTCTGAACAAGCTTTACGCCCGCCGCAGCGACCGCAATGCCGCCCACCAACGGCACTACGAACACCGCTCTCCAGCCAAACAACGTGCACATAAGACCGCTGATCACGGGTCCAAACGCCGGCCCTAGCGTAATGCAGGCACCGCCCAGACTCAGGTACAGACCGAGCTTCTCACGCGGGGCGCAAGACAGCACCACGTTCATCATGAGCGGAAACAAGATGCCCGATCCCGCAGCCTGCAAAATGCGACTTGGCAGCAAGACGGTAAACGTTGGGGCGACCAAGCACAGGACTTCTCCGGCGACCAGGCATCCACATGCGAAAAACAGCAGCTTACGCGTCGAAAAACAACCAGACAGAAAGGCCATGATGGCCGTAAAGATCGACGTCACGATCATGTAGCCCGAAACAAGCCACTGCGCCGTGGTGGCACTCACCGAAAAGGCCGCCATAATGTCGTGCAGCGCCACGTTAATGATGTTCTCGTTAAACGCGGCAACAAAGGCTGCGATATACATAACGATGAGAAACGCCGAAGTGCCCGATGGCGTTGCCCTAACTTGTTGCTGAGATTTGCTCCCCTTGCATTTCCTTCCTCTTGGAACGACAGTCGTATCGCCCCAGAGGAACAGTCCAGGGCGAGGATGAGCCCTAGACTTACGCCAGACGCCGCACGCGACGAGTTTGGCAACATGGTCCAACGTCGAAAGATTGTAACGCGGACGCACAGCTTTCCTTCCGCGCTATTATCAAAAGTCCACGAAAGCATGAGACATGAGGAGCCCGCCATGATTAAGCCCATCATGAAATCCGAGTTCTTTTTGCGTCTGCCTTCCGAAGACGCGGGACCCGACGATGCCGCGACCGGGCAGGACCTCCTGGATACGCTCCTCGAGCATGAGCACGAGTGCGTTGGCCTCGCCGCCAACATGATCGGCGTGCGCAAACGCATCATCTGCGTAAAGGACGGCAACAGGGCGCTGCTGATGTACAACCCTCAAATTCTTGAGCAGGTCAATGCCTATCAGACGAGCGAAGGATGCCTCTCGTTGATCGGCGAGCGCCCCTGTACCCGCTACCGTCGCATTAAGGTGGAGTATTTGGACGAGAACTTCGTCCACCGCATCAAGAACTTCTCGGGCTACACCGCCGAGATCATCCAACACGAAATCGACCACTGTTGCGGAATCGTTATATAGTTCCGCCGATTCAAGAAAGCTCCCTGCAGCAAAACAACTGCAGGGAGCTTTTCATAGTGCGGAGCTTCTATCCCACTAGCTCTGACGGTAATGGTCAAAGAAGTCGGCGAGGTCTTCGAGGGACTCCTTGAGCACTTCCATGCGCGGCAGGTACACGATGCGGAAGTGGTCGGGCTCGGCCCAGTTAAAGCCGCCGCCGCGGGTGATCAGGATCTTCTTCTCGTGTAGCAGGTCAAGGGCAAACTGCTCGTCATCGGTGATGTTGAATTTCTTGACATCCATCTTGGGGAAGATATAGAACGCCGCACGCGGCTTGACCACCGAGATGCCGTCAATCTTGTTGAGCGCCTCATACACAAAGTTGCGCTGCTCGTAGACACGGCCGCCGGGACGGATGTAGTCGTTGACGGACTGGTGTCCACCGAGTGCCGTCTGGACGATTGACTGAGCCGGCACGTTGGAGCACAGGCGCATGTTCGAGAGCATGTTGATGCCCATAATAAAGTCGCTCATGCAGCGCTGGTTGCCCGAAAGCACCATCCAGCCAATACGATAGCCCGCAATCATGTGCGACTTGGAAAGGCCGCTAAAGGTGACGCAGGGCAGGTCGGGAGCGAGCGAGGCAATCGAGACGTGCTCGTAGCCGTCCATGCACAGGCGGTCGTAGATCTCATCAGCAAAGATCATCAGCTGATGCCTGCGTGCAACCTCGACGATACCCTCGAGCACCTCGCGCGGATAGACGGAACCCGTGGGGTTGTTGGGGTTGATAATGACGAGGGCCTTGGTCGCGCTCGTGATCTTGGACTCCATATCCTCCAGATCGGGATACCAATCCGCTTGCTCATCACACAGATAGTGAACGGGATGACCGCCGGCAAGGGTTGCGCACGCCGTCCAGAGCGGATAGTCGGGGCTGGGGATCAGAATCTCGTCGCCATTGTCGAGCAGTGCGTTCATCGAAAGCTGAATGAGTTCGGACACGCCGTTGCCCGTGTAGATGTGCTCCATCTGAACATTGGGCAGGCCCTTGATCTGCGAGTACTGCATGATCGCCTTGCGCGCGGAGAACAGTCCGCGCGAGTTGGAATAGCCTTCGCAGTCGGGCAGCTGCTGGCGCATATCCTTAATGACCTCATCGGGCGTGCGAAAACCAAAGGGCGCAGGGTTGCCGATGTTGAGCTTGAGGATGCGCTCGCCTTCGTCCTCCATACGGGCGGCTTCATCGACGACGGGGCCGCGGACGTCGTAGAGGACGTTGTCGAGTTTGGTGGATTTAGAAAAAGTACGCATGGGGACGCTCCTTGCAATTTGGGCTGAGGGATTGAGTTCGGGCTTGGAAACGTTGCGGGGCGATGATGTCTCGCCTTGATCGGCGTCACCGGCGAGCAGCCAGGTAACATCGACCTCCAAAATACGGGCGAGCAGCTCTGCCACATCACGCCGCGGGATCGTCTTGCCGCTCACATATTGGCTCATCTGACTCTTGCCGAGTTTTTTGCCGAGCATCTCCGATGCGCGGATCACGTCCGACTGGCGAACGTCGCGATCGGACATAGCCTGTCGCAGGCGATCGCTAAACGTCTCTTGGGCCACAGGAACCTCCTTGCTGGCAAAGTTCAATTTATAGAACACGAATTGAACCAAGGTTCAATTTAGCAAGCAGTATAGCGCCGTGCTCTTTCGAAAAGTTCAATTTCAATAATAAAGCGAACCACACCTCGAGATTTATCCCAAAGCGACAACGGTATGCGCTCGCCTAGAGATATTCGAGAAAACGAGCGGCGGCAAGCGAAACGTCGGCCGTTCGATATATGGCGTTAATCTGCCGATGGGGACGTCCCTCGAGCGGACGAATGGCGACATTGAACTGGCAGCGCCGCAAGATGAGCGCCGGAAGGATGCTCACGCCCAAGCCGTCCTCGACCATGGCCATAATCGCATAGTCATCCCAGGTCGACAGTTTTGAGCGCACCGTCAGCCCCGCCCGACGGAACAGCGGCGTAATCTCGTCATCGGTGCCGCGTTCCAGCAGAATAAACTGCTCGTTGGCCAAGTCGGCAAGCGAGACGGCCCCCTCACTAGCAAGCAGAGAGTCTGTCGGCACCACCGCCATCAACTCGTCGCGCACCAAAGATCGCGATGTCATGCCATTTTCTCGGGGCTCATGCGGGATAAAGCCCAGATCGCAGCGGCCCTGCGCCACCCATTGTTCAATCTCTGAATAGTCGCCCATCAGTAACTCGTAATCGACGTCTGGATAATCGGCGCGAAAACGCGCGATCACCGGCGGCAGCACGTGGGTCGCCACGCTCGAAAACGTACCGATGCAGATTTTGCCACGCATGAGCCCACGCATCTCATCCACACGCCGCTGCAAGCGAATGAATTCCTCGCAGAGCGCCTCGACAGCCGGCATGACCTGCCGCCCGTCGGCAGAAAGCGTCACGCCCTCGCGGCTGCGGTCGAGCACCTTAAAGCCCCAGTCGGCCTCGAGGTCGGCCACCATGCGGCTCACGCCCGATTGCGAATAGCTCAGGCGCTCTGCAGCACGCGTAAAGCTGCCAGCACGCACCGTCTCGAGCAGCACTTGCATCTTTTGGATATTGGTCTCCACGGTACACCCCCACCCTTGCATGAGTTTTTGTCATGTTTTCCATGCATTATATTCGCTTTTCTTCTAAAGCCAGTTCACCCATAGTGAACATGTTCGGATATATAGGGGATGTCAGCGCATGAACAACGGACTGTTTACGTACTTAGCAGCATTGCTATTGTTTGGCTCCAATGGCATCATCGCCGCTGCCATCGCGCTGCCGAGCTCCGATATCGTGCTCCTGCGCACGTTTTTGGGCGCTCTCACCCTTGCCGCCATCCTCTTCATAACCAAGCGCCATAACCTGCAGGCTCCGTCTCGCCCCCGTGAGGCCGCAGCGCTCATCGTCTCGGGCGCCGCGCTGGGCGCCAGCTGGATTTTCCTGTTCCGCGCCTATCAGACGATCGGTGTTGGCATCTCCTCGCTGTTGTATTACTGCGGCCCCATCATCGTTATGGCCCTCTCCCCGCTCATTTTTGGCGAAAAGCTGACCGGCGGCAAAATCGCCGGGTTTATCGCCGTTGCCTGCGGCGCCTTTCTCATTGCGGCACAAGGTCTAGGCGGCAATATGCCCATTGCGGGTATCGCTTGCGGCATCGCCTCGGCCTTCTGCTACGCGTTGATGGTCATCGCTAGCAAGGGTGCGCCACACGTCGAAGGCCTCGAAAACTCCGCGCTCCAGGTGAGCGCCGCCTTTATGACCGCGCTGGTCCTTACGCTCCTCACGCAGGGCGCCCCCTCGTTCCTCTCCCCCAGCATTGCCGCCGGCATCGATTGGCGCGCCGTCGCCATGCTCGGCGTCGTCAACACCGGCATCGGCTGCCTGCTCTACTTTAGTGCTGTCGCCAAGCTGCCCGTGCAGACCGTCGCGGTTGTCGGCTACCTCGAGCCGCTTTCGGCAGTCGTGTTCTCCGCCGTCCTTTTGGGCGAGACCATGACGCCAATCCGCCTCATGGGCGCCGCGCTCATCATCGGCGGCGCGGTCTTTTGCGAACTCGCCGGCAAACGCGCAAGCACCAAGGCCGGTATCGCCCAGGCAGCACGCGCTTAAGGGACATTTTCTCGGGGCGCATGCGGGATAAAGCCCAGGTCGCAGCGCCCCTGCACCTCACAGGAGATGCAGGGGCGCTTTGCACTGCAGTAAAGCTATGGGCTACGAACGACGCGGCTCGGGAACCACGAGCCTATCGGGGCTCGCGCCCTCGGCATCCATCAGGCTCACGTAACGAATCGACGGATCCCCATACATCGCGTAGTAATAATTGCCCGTGCGCGCGCTAAAGCATCCGGTATAGATAGTCTTCTCGAACTTGCCATCGCCCATCCTGGACGCCCCCTCAATCATCACCACGCCCTCGAGCGAGCGGAACATGCGAACGACGTTTTCGGTCTCGCTCTCCTTTTGCGGGTAATTGGCATTGAGGTACGCCGCCTTTACAAAACGGCTCGGCGAATAGCAATCGCCCGGAATGCCGCGCATGCCGGCACCGGCTCCATAGGGCTTAAGCTCGGCGCCACGCCATGTCGCCGTCTGCGGAAAATCGCTTGTGGCGGTGATATAGGTGCGCAGGTTTTCCATGTGCCACGGGAAGGTCGGCTGGTTGGCAAGGGTGTCGACCGGATCGTCGTATACATGCAGGCCGTCAGCCATCATCTCGACCACGATGCTGCGCTGGCTGTCGCCGATAATCCAATGGAGCAGCGACACGCCCAGCCCCTCTCCGGCAGATTTGGCGACAATCACCGTGTCGCGCAGCGCGGCCTCGACCTCATCGACCGTCGAGAACGTCGCTGCCACCCACAGGGGAAACTCATAGGCCGCGATATTGTTCTTGCCGTCGACAGGGCCCTCGGCATACTCGGCATAGCCGGGAAAGTTGAGCCCCGCCACAGCCAGACCCGCATCGTTACCACAGTCGAAAAACATGGGATAGTTCTTGTAATCGATGCACATGCCGATTACCGCGTGTGCCGCCGACGCATCGTCGATAAACGAATACGGAATGTGGAACCCGCGCGGCATCACGCGAACCTGTTGGCCGTAGTCAAAGCTCCAGTCGAGGTTGCGGCCCAGATACATGTGGCCAGAATTATCGGTAAATCGAATGCTCGTGCACATAGCGCCTCCTAGCTTTACGGTCCTGCTAAGGTTATTGTCACCAAACAAAAAGGCGCTAAACACAAAAGCCCGGACATGACAACAATGTCACGCCCGGACCAAAAGAGACGAAGTGCGGTGCTTTGGTCCCCTTAGACCAACTTTCCAAGACAGTGGTCGATCATATGCTGGACCATCTGCGCCTCGAAGCCCACAAAGTCCTGCTTGCGCTCGCGCATCTTGCCATCGACGATCTGGTCAAAGGCAACCTTGCACTTGATATAGCGCGTGGACTTGGTGACCTCCTCGTGCGTCAGGCAGCTCTCCTCCATCTTGCTGGCGCCCAGGCCAAACACCAGACGGGGGTTGTAGAGCACGTGGGGCTCGCCGGCGTCGTCCAGGTAGACGCAGACCTTCTTGGTAACGCCGATCTGGTTGGCGGCCAAGCAGCCGGCATCATCGAGCGACTTGATGGTATCGATCAGGTCCTGAGCAACCGACTCGTCCTCGACGGTCGCAACCTCGCAACGCTGGGACAGGATAGCCTCGTCGTGGCAAAGCTCTTTAATCATACGTTCCTCCATAGGGGTCGTTGTAACCGCTTAAGTATACGGTACCCACACATTTTCATGCGATAAATACCGTCCGTCTGTTACAAAGCGCCGAACATCAACATGCGAGGAACAGCAAGGTTGTAAAGGCGATATAGTAAATGAGTTCGTGTCAATCGGCCTAAACTCGGGGCCGAACAAGGAAAGGGTATGCATGGACGAACTTTTTCACGTCAGTGAGCGCAAGTCCACAATCGGGACCGAACTTCGCGCTGGACTGACAACATTCCTGGCGATGGCCTACATCATCGCCGTCAACCCCGCAGTGCTCTCGGGCGCTGGCATTGATGCGGGAGCGCTCGCCTGCGCCACCTGCCTGGGCGCCGGCATCATGACCATCTGCATGGGCATCTTCGCAAACCGCCCGCTCGCCTGCGCTTCAGGCCTGGGCATCAACGCCATGATCGCGGGCATCACCACCACCATGTGCGGCGGTGACTGGCACGTCGCCATGAGCGTTATCTTCCTCGAGGGTATCGTCATCTTGCTGCTCGTCCTTTGCGGCCTGCGCGAGGCCATCATGGACGCCATCCCCGTGGTCCTGCGCCACGCCATCTCGGTGGGTCTGGGCCTGTTTATCGCCATGATCGGCCTGTGCGACGCCGGCATTATCACCGCTGGCGCCGGCACACTCGTCGGTCTGGGCGACATCACCTCCCCCACCTTTATCGTCGGCATCATCTCCATCGTCGTGACGGTTGCCCTGGCCTCCCGCAACGTGCCGGGCTCGCTGCTCATCGGTATCATCGTCGCCGTTATCGCCGGCATCCCGCTGGGCGTCACCCACGCCCCCGAGGGCCTCATCGCCCCGCTCGATTTCTCGACCTTCGGCGCCCCGTTTGCCAGCACCGCCGACGGCAACATGGCTATCGTGAAGGTTCTGACCGACCCGATGCTGCTCGTCGTGGCCTTCTCGCTGCTCATGAGCGACTTCTTCGACACCATGGGCACCGCGATGGCCGTCGCCAAGCAGGGCGAGTTCCTGACCGAGGACGGCAATGTCGAGGACATCCGCCCCATCCTGGTTGTTGACTCCGTGGCCGCCGCTGCCGGTGGCTTTATGGGCGTCTCCTCCATCACCACCTTCGTCGAGTCCACTTCCGGCGCCGCCGACGGTGGTCGCACGGGCCTCACCTCCGTCACCACCGGCGTGCTGTTCATTCTCGCCGCGTTCTTCTCCCCCATCGTCACCATCGTTTCCAGTGCCGCCACCTGCGGTGCCCTGGTCTATGTCGGCTACCTCATGATGAGCGAGGCCTCCGAGATCGACTGGTCCGACGTGTCGCAGGGCTTCCCGGCGTTCATGATTGTCGCCGGCGTGCCCTTCACCTACTCCATCTCCGCCGGCATTGGCCTGGGCTTTATCGCCTACGTGATCGTCGCGCTCTTTAAGGGCGAGGCCTCCAAGATCAAGCCGCTCATGTGGATTGCAGCCCTCGCCTTCCTCGTCTACTTCTTTGTAGCGTAAGGGCAAGATTCACAATACCAAACACCAAAGCGCGGAGTCGCATCGAGCGGCTCCGCGCTTTGCTTTTAAAGCCAGGCACCGCGCGGGCGCGCGATGTATTGCTTCCCAAGTTTTGGACATTTTGCCCTCCAAACGGCACTACCGACGGCTACATCCTGCAGATATGCTGGATATAACCGCATAGGCCCTATGAGGATGGGAGTAACCATGGCCGCCTTGTTCACGACCCCCAAGCGCAATGACAAAACCTCAGGAGCCCATTTTGTCGAGCCCGACGTGCACCGTCGCGCACTGCTCGCGCACGGCAGCTGGCGCCGCGTGACGCGCCGCATCGTTGCGGGCGCCGTGTGCGCGCTCACGGTGAGCTCGCTGCTCATGCCGAGCATCTCGCTCGCGGCCGAGTGGATTGATGTTGGCGGCACCCAGTACAACGCGACGGCGCCGGCACCTGGAGCTGGGACGGCGCCGACGACATGAAGCTCATCAACTATAACGGCGGTGAGATCAAGGCTGCAGGCAAGCTCAACATTGTCTATGAGGGCAAGAACACCGTGAAAACCGAGCCTGATTACACCGGAGCCGCCATCAAGGCGCAGGACGGCACTAGCCAGAAAGCAGAGTTGAACATAACGAGCTCGAATAGCACGGATGAGCTCAATGTGACAGCCGAGGCCGATGCAATTAAATCAACAGGCGACCTCTCCATTTCTGGCCCAGGCACTGTGAACACCACAAGCACTGCTTCCGACGGAATTGAGGCAAAGGGCGATCTCTCTATCACGGGCTCGGGCACCGTGAATGCAACGGGCGGTACCGAAGGCATCCAATCCAAGGGCAAGACCACCATCGATTCCTCTGGCACAGTGATCGCTAAAGGAGGCGAAGGTTACGGCGTCGCCGCGGGCAGTGACCTGATCATCAAAGGCGGTGGCAAGGTAGAAGCAAGCTCGATAGAAGAAGCGGCGATTTGGGCTGACGGCAACATCGACATCTCGGGCGGCAGCCAGGTCAAGGCAAGCTCCCAGGGAGATCTTGCCGTCGACGCTGAGGGTAGTCTCGCGGTCACGAACGCCTCCCTTGACGCAAGCGGTGTTGAATATGGTGTCTATGCCTACAAGGGCGTTACGCTCGATCATGCGACCGTGACGGTCCGCACAAGCGCGAGCGGCGGCCAGGCCATCGCCCTCATCACTGATGGGGACGACATCGTCATCAAGAATGGTTCCATCGTGGACGCGTTCGCAGAAGGCAAATTCTCGGTTGCAATCTCTACCAGAAACCACCAGCCAAACGTCGCTGGCGGCCACATCTACATCAGCGACTCCGTTGTTAAGGCTATAGCCCGCTATGTCGAGACCGGTGGCGATGGCCCCGATCACTACAGCAACGACCAAAGCGGCGAGGTCATCCCTGAGCCTAGGGGTCTGAACATCGGTATCTTCGCCCAGACCTACGAGGGCATCACGCCCGCGAGTATCTCGATCGTCCGCAGCAAGCTCACGGCCGAGGGAGACACGGCGGCAATCTTCGCTCTTGCCATAAGCGAGGATGGCAAGGCGATCGGCACCATCGAGATCGAAGGCGCTCCCATCCAGGCGCCCGCAGGCGGCAAGATCATTAACTATCGCAACAAGGAAGAACTCAGCGGCGGCATCCTCTGCGAGGCGGGTCAAACCATCGGCACGGGCGACGACGTGATCGACTCTCCCTATGACGCCGCTGTCGCCAAGAGCACGCTCACCGTACCTCCCGAGAAGATCAAACCCGAGGAAAAGTCCGGCGAGACCAAGCCCGAGGGTTCCAAGCCCGAGGGCGCAAAGACGACCAAGACCGTTGCAGTTGCAGCCACGGGAGCCAAGATCGCCGGCAAACTCGCAGCAACCGGCGACACCTCGAGCGCGGCCATCATAGCGACCGCCCTTGCAGGAACGGCCACCATCGTCACAGGCGCCCTGGCGAGTCGCAAACGCTCGTAAACACTTTTTCGCACAGGACGGGTGCATCGCGGCCCTTGCCTTCCTCGTCTACTTCTTCGTAGCGTAAGGGCAAGGCTACAAAAGCTGAACAATAAAGCGCGGAGTCGCCATGCGGCCCCGCGCTTTTCTTTTAGCGCCGGTCCCTGCACCGGCGTGCGGCCTATTTCTCCCCCATTTTGGCCATTTTGCCCTCCATACGGCACTACCGCCGGCAACATCCAGCAGATACGCTGAATCTAGTCGTATAGGCCCTATGAGAACGGGAGCAACCATGGCAGCCTTGTTCACGACCCCCAAACGCAATGACACTACCGCCGGAACCCATGTTGCCGAACCCGACGTTCGCCGTCGCATAGGACTCGCGCACGGCAGCTGGCGCCGCGTGACGCGCCGCATCGTCGTGGGAGCCGTATGCGCGCTCACGGTAAGCTCGCTGCTCATGCCGAGCGTCTCGCTCGCAGCGGAATGGGTCAAGGTCGGCGGCAACAAGTACAACACCGCGGCGAGCGACGAGGCCGGTACCTGGTCGTGGGACGGCGCCGACGACTTGAAGCTCAGCAACTATAACGGCGGCGAGATCCAGGCCGCAGGCAAGCTCAACGTGAATTACTCGGGAACCAACATCGTCACTGCCGAATGGATCGAAAGCATCAACGTTTCTCATGGCACTAACGAGAATGCCGAGCTCAATATCCAAGGCGACGAGGGCGGCACGCTCAGCGTGACATCTACTGAGGACGCTATCCTCTCCACGGGTAATATCAAAATCGACGGAGCCGGATCCGTCAACGCCACGAGCACTGGGTTTGATGCCATCAATGCCGGGGGTGATCTCGCTATCAAAGGTTCGGGCAACGTCAACGCCACGGGCGCATCGGATGGCATCAGGGCAAACGGCAATATCACGATTGACGACAGCGGAGCCGTCACCGCCAGGGCTACCAAGGACAAGGGTATTGGAACCGACAAGAACCTCACCATAAAGGGTGGCGGGGCAGTCGAGGCAAGCTCAGCCGATGGTGAGGCCCTTTGGAGCGGCGGCAATATCAACATCTCGGACGGCAGCCAGGTCAAGGCAAGCTCCGAGAAAGACGCTGCCATCGAGGCCAAGGGCAGCCTCGCAGCCACAAACGCCTCCCTCAACGTAAACGGTGTTGAATATGGCGTCTATGCCCACAAGGGCATCACCCTCGATCATGCAAACGTGACGGTCCGTGCAAGTAAAGGCAGATACGGTGGCGCCATCGCCCTCTTCACCTACCAGGACGACATCGTCGTCAAGAACGGCTCCACCGTGGACGCGTTTGCGGAAGGCGAGGTTTCGGCTGCATTCTCCACCAGAAACGATCGACCCAACGAGAAGGGTGGCCACATCTACATCAGCGACTCCGTTGTCAAGGCCATAGCCCGCTATGTCGAGAACGGCGACGGCCCCATCCCCTACAGCGAAAACCAAGATGGCGAGACGAGGCGCGAACCCCAAGGCGAGAACATCGGCATCATCGCCCAGACCAGCGAGGGCGTCACACCCGCAGTCATCTCGATCATCCGCAGCAAGGTAACGGTCGAAGGAGATACAGCGGCAATCTTTGCCCGTGCCATGAGCGCTGACGGCAAGACAATCGGCACCATCAAGATTGAGAACGCCGCCATCCAGACGCCCGAAGGCGGCAAGGTCATTGACTATCGCAAGCTCCGTGACGGCATCTACGAAGCAGGCCAAGCCATCGGCACGGGCGACGCCACGGTCGACTCCCTCTATATCAAAGCAGTCGCCAAAAGCACGACCATCGCACCTCCCGAGGTAGCCAAGCCGGAAGACCCCAAGCCCGACGAGACCAAGCAGAACCCCAAGCCTGAGGGCTCAAAGCCGACCAAGGCCGTTGCGGCTTCAACCACGAAAGCCAAGACTACCGGCGTGCTCGCGGCAACCGGCGACACCTCGGGTGCGGCCATCGTGGCAACCGTCCTTGCGGGAACAGCCGCTATCGCCGCAGGCACCATGGCGAGCCGTAAGCGCTCTTAGACGCCTCTGCGCACATGGCAGCTCCCGCGAAGGCCCCGAGCCCCAGCACCGTTTAACAACGCCACCGCCGAGCTCCCCTCCGGCGGTGGCGTTTTCCATATGCGTCCGCAGGGGATGCACGAGATTGTCTTTGGTCTAGCCCAACCGGCATACGCTGGCGTGCGACAATTGGGGCTGCCGATATCACAACACTGAGAGAAGCCCGTCATGGAAGCGCATCAAAAGCAGATAACCGTTTATTCGAATCATACGGAAAGCGCGCCTGTCATCTACCTTCCTGTGGTCGTGGGCGACGGCAGCGAGGTTTATAAGTGTTGCCGAGAGCTCGACTGTCCGCCATTCGCCCTCGTCACCATTGGCGGGCTCGATTGGAATCGCGAGCTGAGCCCCTGGGCATGCGACGGGACCGTACGCGATGCCGAGCCTTTCGGCGGCCAAGCTGCCGGTTTTCTTGATGAGCTGCTGAATCAGATAATCCCCCAGGTCGAGTCATCGCTTCCTCAGCCGCCCACCTGGCGTGGCATTGCCGGTTACTCGCTCGCGGGCCTCTTCGCACTCTGGTCCCTCTGGCAAACCGACGCATTTGACCGCGCCGCGAGCGCATCGGGGTCGCTATGGTTTCCCGACTTTGTCGATCGCGCCAGCACGGCGCCATTTGCCGGCAGCCCGCAGGCTGTCTATCTGTCGCTCGGTAAAAAGGAGACCAAGACTCCCAACCGCATGATGCGGCACGTACTCGACGATACGCGCGCAATGGAAAAGCTGCTCGGCGAACGTGGTATTCCCACGACGCTGGAGCTCAACCCCGGCAATCACTTTTCCCAGACCGACTTGCGCATGGCCCGCGGCATCCACTGGATACTGACGCATTAAAAATGGTGCCCACGCGCATATACGCATGGGCACCATATCTTGTTTTAGCTGGACGCAGTTGTTACTCAGCAGCCTCCTCAAGCTCGGAGACGTCAAACTCAAAGTCGTTACCCGGCAGGATGGCGTTGAGCACGATGCCCACCAGCGAGCCCACGGCAAGGCCGGAAAGCGAAATCGTCACGCCGCCCAGCTCAAGCACGATGGCGCCGGCGGTGCTGTACGCAATGCCGAGCGAAAGCACGAGCACCAGGGCGGCCACCAGCACGTTGCGGTTGTTTTGGAAATCGACCTGGTTCTCGATGAGGTTGCGGACGCCCACGGCGCTGATCATGCCATAGAGCACGAGCGACACGCCGCCGATTACACACGCCGGCATGGCCGCAATGACAGCCGCGAACTTGGGGCAGAACGAGAGCACAATGGCACAACATGCGGCAATGCGAATCACGCGCGGGTCAAACACACGCGTTAGGGCAAGCACACCGGTGTTCTCGCCATAGGTGGTGTTAGCCGGAGCGCCAAAGAGCGATGCGAGAATGGTCGCCAGGCCGTCGCCAAGCAGCGTGCGATGCAGGCCAGGATCGGCGATGTAGTTACGCTCGCAAGTGGAGCCGATAGCCGAGATGTCACCGATATGCTCGATCATGGTCGCAAAGGCCAGCGGCATAATGGTGATGATGGCCGTCGTGGCAAGACCGCTATCGAACTGCGGGCCAAAGAGCGCAAACACGGTGTTATCCCACACGATGGGCAAGCCAACCCAGGGAGCGGCTGCGACGCCCGAGAAATCAACCTCGCCGAGCGCAGTCGCAACGGCATAGCTCACCACAACGCCCAGCAGAATCGGCACGATCTTGACCATGCCACGGCCCCAGATGTTGCAGATGACGATCACCGCCACAGCGACAACGGCAACAAGCCAATTGGTCTGGCAGTTGGCGATGGCAGAGCTTGCCAAGATCAGGCCGATGGAAATGACGATGGGGCCAGTCACTACCGGCGGGAAGAAGCGCATAACGCGCTTGGCACCAAACGCGCGAAACAGGGCCGCCAGCACCGGATAGAGCAGGCCGGCACAGGCTACACCTAGGCAGGCGTAGGGCAAAAGCTCGGCCTCGCCGTTGGGCGCGATGGCGGCATAGCCCGCGATAAAGGCAAACGAAGATCCCAAAAACGCTGGCACCTTGCCGCGCGATAGGAAGTGGAAGAGCAGCGTGCCCAGGCCGGCAAACAAAAGGGTCGCCGACACCGAGAGACCGGTGAGCACGGGTACGAGCACCGTGGCACCGAACATCGCGAATAGATGCTGCAGACCGAGTAGGAACATGCGCGGGCGACCGAGCGACGACGCATCGTAGATGGCATCGGCGACGGCGGGCGTCGAGGATTGGGACATGGATGTCCTTTCATAATGGAAGGGCGCTCGGGCATATCGGATTACCTGCCCGAACGATACGATCCGAACCATTGTACGCGATGCATGCCGCTCCGACCACGACGCCCCTGCGAACGGCAGCACTACTTCCAGATGCGCTCGGCGATGCGTTTGACCAGGGCGATCTTTGCCCACTGCTCGTCCTCGGTCAGCTTGTTGCCAATCTCGCAGCTGGCAAAGCCGCACTGGGGAGACAGATACAGGTTCTCGAGCGGCACGTACTTTGCGGCTTCGCGGATGCGCTCGACGATAACATCCTCGTTCTCGAGCTCTGCGGCCTTGGTGGTCACCAAGCCCAGCACGACCTTCTTGCCCGGGGCAACGTAGCTGAGCGGCTCAAAACCGCCGGCGCGCGGCGTATCGAACTCCAGGTAGAATGCGTCGACATCCTCATGTGCAAACAGGTACGGCGCGATGGGGTCATAGCCGCCCTCGAAAGCATAGGTAGAGTGGTAGTTGCCGCGGCACACGTGCGTGTTAATGACGAGGTCGTCGGGCTTGTCCTCGATGGCGGCGTTGTTGAGCGCCACGCCCAGCTCGCTCACCCTTTGCAGGTCAACCGGGCTCATGCCAGTCTTGGACACAAAGTCGGTATCGCAGTAGATGCCCCAGGTGCAGTCATCAAACTGGATGTTGCGGCAGCCCGCGGCATACAGGTCAGCAATCACGGTGCGGTATGCTGCGGCAATGGCATCGACGAGTTCTTCGTCGGTCTTGTAGACGGCGTGCAGACTCTCCTGCTGGCCATCGCAGCGGTCGAGTGTGACTTCGGAGAACGTCTGGATCGGCGCCGGAATGGTCTGGCGCGCGACCTGGCCCTCTCCCTCGAGCGACTTGATAAATTTGAAGTGCTCGACGAACGGATGATTCTCACCGCTAATGGGACCGGTTACCACGGCGGTGTCGGCGGTAGTCTCCTCATCGTGGAACATGTAGCCCGTGCGCGAGGCGCGGCGCTCAATGCCGTTGAGGCCCCACATAAAATCGAGGTGCCAGTAGCTGCGGCGGAACTCGCCATCGGTAATCACCTGCAGGCCGGCAGCCTTCTGCTTGGCCACTAAGTCGCGGATGGCCTCGTCCTCGACGGCCTTAAGGCCGGAAGCGTCGAGTTTACCCGCGACATAGGCGGCACGGGCGTCCTTTACAGCCTGCGGACGAAGAAAACTGCCGACGATATCGGCACGAAACGGCGCGTTCGGTTGAATCGAAGTGCTCATAGATATCTCCCTTTGCATTGGTTGCTTTACTGGGACAGAGTATGAGCGCTCATATGGACATCGTAAAATATGCGTTTATAACAGTTTGATATAGATGCTTCCTATATTAGTTGGGACTGCCATAAAGAGATTTGACCCGTGCAGAACGCAGCAGTCTAGATGTGCTGACGAATCGCTTCGATATAGGCCTGCCCGTAGCGCGTAAGTGTCGTGTTCTTGCGCGTGATGATGCCGATCTCCATGTACTCGTCTACATCGAGCGGAATGGAGATAATGCCGGGGCCGTTAAGTTCATGGCTGATCACGCCCGAACACACCGTGTAACCGTTAAGGCCCATAGCTAGGTTGAACAGCGTCGCACGGTCGCGCACGCGGATATTCTTGCGGCGCTCAAAGGTCGAGGTCAGCTCCTCGGAATAGTAAAACGAGTTGTAGCTGCCCTGCTCATAGGACAGGAACGGGTAGTCTTCCAAGTCCTCGAGCGTCACACTCGAGCGACCCGCCAGCGGATGGTCGGAGCACACAAAGACATGCGGCGTAGCGCAGAAGAGTCCTTCGAATACGAGCTCGTTGGCCGCCAGCATGCGCTCGATGACCTCGCGATTGTGCTCCGACAGATACAGGATGCCGAGCTCGCTTTTCATATGCGCGACGTCCTCGATAATCTCGTGGGTCTGCTCCTCGCGCAGGGTAAAGTCGTAGCGCGCGGCATCGAACTCGCGGATCACATCGACAAATGCATTAACGGCAAAGGAATAATGCTGGCAGCTCACACTAAAGTGCGGCACCTGCTCGGACGTGCCTTTGTACTTGCCCTCGAGCAGGTCGGCCTGGTCGAGCACCTGGCGCGCGTAGCCCAAGAAGGTCTCGCCTTCCTCGGACACAATGACGCCCTTGTTGGTGCGCTCAAAGATGTGTACACCCATCTCGTTTTCGAGATCGCGAATTGACGCGGTAATCGAAGGCTGCGACACAAAGAGCCGGCGCGAGGCCTCGGTGATGCTGCCGCATTCGGCAACTTTGACGACATATCTGAGCTGCTGGAGCTTCATGGCTTTCTCCCTAGACGTTCGTGACGTCGAAACCCGTCGCGTCCATCTGACGCATAAACGACGGCATCTCCCCCGTCGCGGCGCAGGCGGCAATCTGATGCAGAGCCCCGGCAACCGCATCATCTGCCGCAGCGCCGATATGCCAGCGCGCGGCAGCCGTGACGGCCTCGTTGGCATTGGCGACTGCAACGGAATTGGGAACGGCATCGATCATGGGCAAATCGTTATCGGAATCGCCGAATACGGCCACCTCGTCGGGCGTCAGGCCCAAAGCGCGCGCCAGCTCCAGCGCAGCACAGCCCTTGTCCCAGCCGGTCGGAAGAACGTCGAACAGGCGCACGCGGTTGTTGGGAAACACGAGCGAGAGCTCCGGCACCTCGGCGGCAACACGCTCGCGCAGCTCGGCGAGCTCCTCGCGCGAACGGGCACTCCAGATATTCGCCTTGTATACCGGGGCATCGTCAACGACAGGGCGACAGGGAGCCTCTTCGCCCTTGAGCCACGCGTTGCCGCCTGACTCCATGGCGCGACGCACACGCTCGGGATCGCTTGTCACGCAATAGGCGTCGTTGTCCCAAAAGTCATCACCCAGACGGTAGACCTTCAAATAGGTATCGTCGGTCTCTTGCTCCAGGTAGTCGGCCAGGCGCATAAGGGCATCGTTATCAGTTGCGCGCGAGGCAACCGCCTCGCCATCGACAAACATCACCTGGCCGTTGCAAAACGCACCGGTCGAGAAGCACTCGGAGCGATTGCGGAACATCCAGCTCATCGCGGACGGCTGGCGACCCGAAACCGGGCCAAAATGCAGGCCCGCCGCCTGCATGGCATGAATGCCCTCGATGGCGCAGTCGCTGGCGCCATCGTGTCCAGCAGGAATCAGCGTATCGTCCATATCGGTCAGAACAAGTTTGATCATAAGGTCCCCTCGGTCATTCTTTATCCCGTCTATTGTAACGACCTGCCAATAAGGGACAGGTTTATCTTGGCAGGTTTTATCTGGGAAAATGCAGCGCCCCTGTTGCCACCTGCCAAAATAAACCTGTCCCATATTGGCAGGTGCGCTAGTATAGGGAACAACAGATTCGATGCGGGAGTGCCGGCGGTGCAAACCACAAGGCTGAGAGGGCATAGGGCCCAATCCTTTGAACCTGTCAGTTAATGCTGGCGTAGGGAGCATGCCGCCTTTACAGGGGCGCTGTCTATGCACAGCGCCCCTTTTCTATGCCAAGGAGGCATGTGCAGTGATTGATTCGGAACAGCTTAAGCAACATATGGTCAAGGCCGTAGAGGAGATTCGAGCCACCAATCCGATGGCCGGCTCCATCACCAACACGGTGACGATCGACTTTGTCGCCAACGCGCAGCTCGCCGTGGGCGGTTCGGCCGCCATGGTCTATCTGCCCGACGAGGGCGAGGCGCTCGTTGCCGGCGGCGCCGCCATCTATCTCAACATGGGCACGCTCTTCCCCATCTACGAGCAGACGATTCCCCGCGCGGCCAAGGCGGCACACGACGCCGGCAAGCCCTGGGTGCTCGATCCGGTGGGTCTGGGCATCGGTAGCCTGCGCACCCAGCTGGTAAACGAGCTCAAGCAGTACAAGCCCGCCATCGTACGCGGCAACGCCTCCGAGATCATCGCACTCTCCGGCCTGTGGGGTCTTGAGGGCGAGTCGGCCGATCTGAGCCGCGTACGTGGTGTCGATACCACCGACACGGTCGACGCCGCCCGCGATGCCGCCGTGGCGCTCGCTCGCTACACCGGCGGCGCCGTTGTGGTCTCGGGCGAAGTCGACCTGATTACCGACGGCACGACCGTGGCCAAATCCCACGGCGGCAGCCCGCTCATGTCCAAGATTACCGGCTGCGGTTGCTCGCAGGGCGGCGTGCTGGCCGTGTACGCCTGCGCTGCCGATCCGTTTACGGCAGCCGTCTGCGGTACCGCCGTCTACAACGTCGCCGGCACGCGTGCCGCCGCCGTCGCCGATGCCCCGGCAAGCTTTAAGGTCGCCTTTATCGACGAGCTCTACCGCGCAACCGCCCAAGACATCGCCGATAACCAACTCGAGCTCGAGGAGGCATAAGCCATGTCCGAGCCCGCAACCAATGCCGGCATGAACACGCTCGTCGCTGTGGCCATCGCCCCGTGCGGCACCGGCGATGAACTGTCCGCCGAGGTCGCCGAGGTCGTGCGCGTCATTCGCGAGAGCGGCCTTCCCAACCGCACCACCTCGATGTTCACCGAGATCGAGGGCGACTGGGACGAGGTCATGCAGGTCGTGCGCGACGCGACCTTTGTGTTAGCGAACAAGGGCATCCGAACCGAAGTCGTGCTCAAAGCCGATATTCGACCTGGATTTACCGACACCATGACCGGCAAACTCGAGCGCATGGAAGCGCAGATCAAAAAGCAGGAGGAAGCACGATGAGCATCCGCGACAACCTTGATATCTCGGCCTATCTGGTGCTCGGCCCCGAAAACACCCTCGGACGCCCCGTGGGCGATGTGGTGGCCCAGGCGCTCGACGCCGGCTTTACCTGCATTCAGGTGCGCTCCAAGGTGGCAAGCGCCCGCAAGATCATTGCGCTGACCGGCGACGCCGCGCAGGCAATCGCACAGGCCGGCAAGACCGGTCAGGTCGCCTTGCTGATCGATGACCGCCTTGACTGCGTACTCGCCGCACGCGAGCAGGGCATTGCGGTCGACGGCGTGCACGTGGGCCAGAGCGATATTCCCGTCGAGGTCTGTCGCAAGCTGCTGGGCCCCGACGCCATCGTGGGCCTTTCGGCCCGTTGCGAGGAAATGCTCGAGTACGTCAAGACCGCCGACATGAGTCTGGTCGACTACCTGGGCATCGGCCCGCTCCACGAGACCGAGACCAAGCGCGACTGCGGACGCGCAGCCGATGGCTCCATCATCACCAAGAGCTTTGAGGACCTGGCCGCACTCCACGCGGCAAGCCCCGTGCCCATCGTGGTGGGCGGCGGCGTTAAGACGGCCGACTTGCCGCAGCTTAAGGCAACCGGCGTCGACGGCTTCTTTGTGGTGAGCGCCGTCTGCAGCGCCGACGATCCCTACGCCGCGGCCAAGGAGCTTGTCGACACCTGGCAGCAGGCATAGGCATAGGCCGAACAGCTGATTCGCAGCCTCATATCTTCAGCAATGGAAAGCGCATCCCAGTTTGGGCCTCCATTCCGGGATGCGCTTTCCGTATGCGACCCTTACCCCGCCAGATACGCTTCCAACGCCGGCAAAGTCGCCTCTGCATCGTGGCGGCCGACCTGGTAGATGCGCTCGAGCTCATCCGGTTCGCGGCACAGCGACGGCACCTTCACCGATTCGCTCGGCCGCACCACAAAGATTTCCCCGGCAGCCTCTCGACGTGCCAGGTCATCGAGCGTGGCATTGTAGACCTCATGCCGATGCTCAAGCGCTGCAACAAACTCCGGATAGTGACGGAACACGCGCCGCAGCATGGGCATCACGCTGTTGGGCTGCTTCACAAAGCCCGCCGGCTGCGTGAGTACCACGATATTGCGGTCATACCCCTGCGCAAACAGCCATGCGCTGGGAATAGAATCAGCCACGCCACCATCCAGATACTTATGCCCGTCAATAGCAACGGGACGCGTCGCCACAGGAATCGCCGACGATGCCCGGATCCACTCGATATCCCGCTCGTCGCCATAGGGCAGGTCGTGGTAGACGGCCTTGCCCGTCTCGATATCGGTGCACACGCACGTAAACCGCATGGGGCAGGCGCGATACGCCTCCAGGTCGATGGGATCGCGCTCGATGGGCACCTCGTGATAGGCAAAATCGGCATTGAACATATCGCCGGTTCGCAGCCAGCTGGTCACGCTCGCATAGCGTTTGTCGGCGCAATAGGCCTTGTTATAGCGAATGGCGCGGCCGATCTGGCGCGATTTAAAGTTGTAGCCAAATGCCGCGCCCGCCGAGACGCCCACCATATGGTCGCAGGTCAAACCGTGCTCCATCCAAACGTCGAGCACGCCCGCCGTATACATACCGCGGTAGCCGCCTCCCTCGAGCGCCAGCCCCACCGTGCGCGTCATATTTGACTGTGCCATGCGACCATCTCCGTTCCTGCGTTTTAAAACGGAACAAGTATACCCATCAACAAATATCGTCTCAGTCGCTTTTTCATCGAACATCGTCGCGTTACCGTTTGGCGAATAATGGCCGCCCGCAACATGGGCACCCCTACATAATTCCATACACTTGTTTATACTACTCAGTAGTTATCAGCCGAGAGCACGAACCGACAAATAAACCCAACGACGCAGCAAGGCGGGGGCTTGGAAACACGCAAGGCGTTGAGCAGCAACGCATGTGCACAACGAGCTCGCCCGACGCAATCCGCCCCGACCTCAGAAAGCCGCTTACAGTATGGATAACGCCAGCAATAATACCGAAACGCTCGAAAAGACCATCCGTGACCTTCTGGAGCGTCAGGACGATCTGATCAGGACCGCCTTTACCGACGAGCTCACCGGACTTGGCAACCGCGGCGGCTTTACCCGTCCCTTAGAGGAACTCTGGGAGCAGGAACTGCCCGTGACCATGGCGTTTATCGACATCGATAACCTTAAGCACTGCAACGACATCTTTGGACATGACGAGGGCAACCGCTATATCTTGCAGGTGAGCCTCTATCTCAAACTGTATATGAAGGTGGACGAGGCGGCATTTCGTCTGGGGGGCGACGAGTTCGCCATCCTATCTACGATTGCGACCGAGGACGACCTTGCCGAACGTCTGGAACACTGCCGAACGGTACTGCTCGAAAACAACGCTTCCAAGATGCCTCACTCGTTTAGCTACGGAGTGGCACACGCCGACCCCGCCCTGGGCGAAGCCCCCAATCGCTTGACGAACGATGCCGATCATCGCATGTACGACTACAAGCTACGTCATGCCGTGCACCTTGATCGACGCAATATCGCACAAGCCCACACCGACGACTTCGAAATAAGCGATCGCATTTTCGACGCCCTTTCGATGCTCAACGAAGGCCGATATTTCTTTATCGAGAACTTGGACAAACATCGAACCCTTTGGTCACAAGGCGCCTTGCGCGATCTTGGTCTTCCTTCGGAGCATATAGACAACTGCCACGATTACTGGAAAACGCGTGTCCATCCCGATGACCTTGAGGCCTATACCAACGACATCGACCAAATCTATGACGGCTCCAAACATCGTCACGTCATGCAGTACCGCGTGCGCAATGCCGCCGGCGATTACATCCTCGGCCGTGCTCGCGGGTTTCGTATCGACGGCGACGGAAATGTCCCCTCGCTCTATGTCGGCGAGCTCGTCAACCACTCGCTTGCCGAGACCGTCGACGCCGCCACGGGTCTCGGAACACAGCGCACGCTGATCAACGCTATCGATGCCTGCCGTCGCGACCGTTGCGAGACGGGGCTTATAGCAGTGCGCGTTCGCGGCACGGCAAAGCTCAACGAGCTCTACGGGGCCGAGGCCGTCGACAACATGCTCGCCGAATACGCAGGCCGCATGCTGTCGATTACTCGCGGCAGGAGTCGCGTCTTCCGTTCACGCAACGCCCAGTTCGTCGTGCTTAGCAACAATTTGGATCACGAAGCATTCGAGCAACTGATCCAACATCTCAAAGAGGCCGTTTTCGCTCCCGTTCGAATCGCGGGCGACACTATTACCCCCGTCTGTCTTGTCGTTCCGGCCTTTTACGAGCACCTGACCAATCAAACGGCCGCCGTTTTAGGCGAACTCGACCGTCGCATTCGCACGGCCGGCGGGCTTGTTCCCAACGACAGCCTCCCCATACCCGAGGTGGAGCGCAAAAGCGCCATCGCCGAACGCATCGATCCGCTCACGGGTCTCTATCGACCCAGCGAGTTTATGCGCCGCGCCAACGAATTTCTCGAGACAAGGCGCAACGGCGCCTGGTGTATCGCCACCGTCGATATGGGGCACATGCGACTGTTCAACGAATGGCACGGACAGGCCGAGGGCGACCGCGTACTCGCCGATGTGGGCACGGTTCTCAAGGACATCGAGAATGCCGCCATGGGCGTCGCAGGGTACTGGGGCCAAGACGATTTTTGCGTACTCATCCCCTTTGAACACGACACCGTCCATCAGATCTATAGCCGCATTCGCCAGGCCGTGGCCAAGCATGATGACGGCGTGGGCTTCTGGCCGTCCATGGGCGTCTACCCCATCGACTCCAACGAGGAAATCACCATCGATGCGCAGGCCAAGGCCATGTTTACCAATCGGCGCGCAAAAAACGACTTTAAGGAGCGCATTGCCATTTTCCGCCCCGAGGAATACGAACACGAAATCGCGTTCCACCGCACGCTGACCGAATTCCAGTATGCGCTCTCAAACGGCCGCATTACCTACTACTTGCAGCCCCAGGTCGACATGGAAACCGGCGAGATCGTTGGCGCCGAGGCGCTCACACGCTGGATTGACAAGGATGGCTCCCTCATTTCACCTACCACCTTTATCCCCGCTCTCGAGGAAAGCGGTTTTGTGGTGACGCTCGACAAATATGTTTGGCAGGGCGTCGCCTCGTGGCTGCGTGAGTGCATCGATCGAGGGCTGCGCGTAGTTCCGATCTCGCTCAATGTGTCGCGCGTGGATATCCTTGCCTGCGACGTCGCCGAGCATATGGGGGCGCTTGCCGCCCAATACAACCTACCGCCCGAGCTCATGCGCATTGAGATCACCGAGACGGCTTATACGGGAGAGTCCGAGGCCGTGGATAAGCTGACGGCCGACCTACACACTCGCGGTTTCTCGACCTACATGGACGATTTTGGCACCGGCCAGTCTACGCTCGCGATGCTCAATAACGTCAACGTCGACGTCATCAAGCTTGATCGCACGTTTGTGCCCACCGACCGCGATCAAAGCCGTAGCGCGCAAATCGTTTCATCAATGCTCGAGATGGCGCAATCGCTCCATCTGCCCGTTGTAATCGAAGGCGTCGAGACAAACGAGCAGGCGAACATGCTGCTCCAAATGGGTGCCCACTACGCTCAGGGCTTCCTCTACTACCGCCCCATGCAGGCAAAGGATTTTGAGGCATTGCTCGATGGCGGTAACAAAAACTGATACGCTCGCGCGCAAAACGATACCGCCGAAGGGGCGCTTGTCCCCATTGGCTAACTTATGCCCCCAATCCAAACCGAATTGGGGATATGATGCAAACCACTGTTGTGCCCAAGGAGGTTATCCATCATGAACGAGTCGTATCGCCTGGGCGAGCAATCGATCATTGCTTATCTTCAGCGACTTGCGAACGGGGTCTCGACCGCCGAGCTCGATGTTGCCGCGCTGCCCACGGAGCTGTGCGCCATCGGCGAGCAGCTACAGAAGACATTTGCCATCCTGCAGCAAGAACGCGAGCTGCTTGAGCGCGGCGCCTATATCGATTCGCTCACCAATCTTGGCAACCGTGCTGGACTCCACCGTTATGCCGAGCTGCTTTGGCACAAAGGCACCCCCTTCACCTGCGCCTATATCGATATCGATCGCCTTAAGCATTGCAACGATACGTTTGGCCACACCGAGGGCAATCGCTACATCCTGAGCATCTGCCGTGCACTCACCGAGACAATGGAACCCAATGACCTGCTGTTCCGTATCGGTGGAGACGAATTTGTACTCGTATCCCCCACGACAGATGAAGCCGAACTCGAGCAGCGCCTGGAGCGGACGCGCACCAACCTTATCGAGGCAACATCGGGCGGCAAAGCGCCCATGATCGCTAGCTTTAGCTTTGGCTGCTCGCGCGTCGACCCACTCGCCGGCGATACGCGTCGCCAGATGACCATGGACGCCGACCGCAAAATGTATCGCTACAAGCTCATGCACCGTGTGCAGCAGCCGAAGGAAAACGACGCATCCATGCGCCCAATCGCCGATCAGCCTCCCTGCAACGACCGGGTGTTCCAAGCGATCTCCATGAGCTCCGAGACGCGCTATCCGTTTATCCTTAACCTCGATACCGGCGAATCGCAATGGTCGATTAATGCCGTGCGCGATTTTGACCTGCCCTCCCAGCATCCCTATAACTCGCTCGATATGTGGCTCGCCCGCGTTCACCCCGAGGACCGCGACAACGTGCGCAGCGAGCTCGATATGGTGGTAAACGGCGCGTGGCACTTCCATTACATGCAGTATCGCGTCATGAATACCGCTGGTAAATATGCGCTGTGCGAGTGTACGGGCTACCGCTTGGATAGCACCGAAACCGAGCCCAACATGTATGTGGGCATTATCATCAACCGAAGCTTGGCGGATACGACCGATTCCGTGACCGGCCTGGGCGATATCCACGCCCTGGTCAACGCCATTGGCGAAATGCGTCGCGTGGCGCGCAAGGCAGGCCTGGTCGCCATCAAAATCGACGACATCGCCAAGGTCAATGCCCGCTTTGGCTTTGATGCGGCGACCGCGTTTTGGCAGAAAGTGCCGCCTGCCTCATGGACTGTTCGCGCGGCAAGGGCCGTCTGTTCCGCTCGACCGGACCGATGTTCGTGGCGCTTTTCGATGACCTTGATCCCGAAGAGACCGACGCGATCGCAGAAGAAATCGAGCGGTTCTTGGGGTCGCCCGTACTCTTTGGCTCATTTGAATATCAGCCGCCCATTCGTGTGGCCACACTTCATCTGGACGCCGTCGACCGACAGCCCGTTTCCATTTTGAACGAGCTCAAAGCGCTACTTGAAGAGGCACCACAAGTACCGGGCACCAAGCTGGACTAGCGTTATGGGGCGCATGATGGTTAATTTCCGATCTCAACCGAACACATTGGGCAAATAGGTCGTACCCGCAGTTAGCCGAACGTCCCCGCAGTCCCTCCCGGGGCCCGGGGGCACCGTTTCGATACTCTTGGTTTACTTTGCCTGATGCAAATAAGTGCTCAACAAGATAGAACCTATCCCTCGCCACGGATATGCCCTCGAGTAAATCTGTTAAGCCAAGCCTATCAAATTCTATTGACAATTGGCTGCATTGGTCCATTTTGTCGTCCAGCCACTTCCGCTGGCTACCGCCTCATAAACACAAACCTAACGAGCCGCACGAACGACAAAGAGGCCAAGCTGAACAGAAGTAGAACCAAAACTTCAAAAACGCTGGTATTCCAATCGCGTACCCAGTCCTCTACCGCCCACAAGAAAAACAGCAGCCCCATCCATAACGTCACAGAAGAAATCAGCTTTGCGTAAGGGCGTATATCAATCTCGCTCTCCCTTTTTGTGACATCATATCCAGCAATTGAGCAGAGCCATCTTCCTCTTCGGTATTGGATTGAAAGGACAATCAAGGCAATCGAAGTCATCAAGCAAACAGCATCCTCTGTTTCCATAGAGTTTCCTTTGCTTTCCATCCTAGTTACGCATTCACAATCGAATCAAACCAAGTATGAATTACTCGATAGCAACCGCCTTAGTATAAACCATAGCCGCCGCAGCAGCCCGCCTTCCAAGGCCTCAAAGCTCGCCATCGAGGGCGACCCGCCCAGACCCCTTACAATCTGCTCGCACGAGGCCCCGCACTCCAACATCCTCTGGACCGTATCCCGCTCGTACCTGGTGAGCGTGCCTGCCGTGGGCCCTCGGGGCCGGCATCGTGCCCCACGCCATCTGCCCGCTCGTGCGATAATCCTCTGCAGAAGTCACCGACAGCAGAGGGAGTTTGTGATGAAGGTTCTTTTGGTCAATGGCAGCCCCAAGGCAAACGGCAACACGGCCCGCGCACTCGCCGAGGTCGCCGAGCAGCTCAACGTCGAGGGCATCGATACCGAGATGTTTCAGCTGGGCGCCAAGCCTATTCGCGATTGCATCGGTTGCGGCCAGTGTGGCAAGCTTGGCGGTCGCTGCACCTTTGACGACGACGTGGTCAACGAGCTGATCGCTGCCGCCGAACAGGCCGACGGCTTTGTCTTTGGCTCGCCTGTCTACTACGCGCACCCCAGCGGCCGCATTCTCTCGGCACTCGATCGCGCATTCTATGCCGGTAGCAAAGCTTTTGCACACAAGCCGGGCGCTGCCGTCGCCGTCGCCCGTCGCGGCGGTACGTCGACGACCTTCGACGTGCTCAATAAGTACTTCACCATCAACCAGATGCCTGTGGTAGCGTCCACGTACTGGAACAACGTGTTTGGCTGCGTGCCCGGCGACGCCGACGGAGATGCCGAGGGTCTGGCCACCATGCGCAACATCGGCAAGAACATGGCCTGGCTCCTGCATTGTATCGAGGCAGGACAGGCCGCTGGCATCGAAGCTCCCGAGGCCGATCGCGCTAGGACCAACTTCATCAGGCAGAACGGCGGAACCAAACAATGAATATTCAAATCTTTGGCACCAAAAAGTCCTTCGACACCAAGAAGGCCCAGCGCTATTTTAAGGAGCGCCGCATTAAGGTGCAATTTATCGACCTGAAGGAAAAGGAGATGAGCAAAGGCGAGCTCACGAGCGTGATGCAGGCGGTCGGCGGCATCGACAAGCTGCTCAACCCCAAGGCCAAGGACGAGGAGACGCTCGCGCTCATCCAGCACCTCACCCCTAGCCAGCGCTTCGACAAGTTGCTCGAGAACCAGCAGGTTCTAGCCGAGCCCATCGTGCGCAACGGCAAAAAGGCCACCGTCGGTTATTGCCCCGATGTATGGGGAGCCTGGGAGTAGCCTGTGTTATTTGCCGGCGCGTGGGTATAAGAGCAGGCGTTTGGCATAAGATTCAACTGTAAGCCATGTCTAACAAAGGAGGGCACATGCCCAACAAACCCGTGAAGATCATCATGCTTACCGGATACCTCGGTGCCGGCAAGACCACACTGCTCAACCACATCCTCGCTAACGACGGCGGCATCCGCGCCGCCGTGATCGTCAACGATATCGGCGAGATCAACGTCGACGCCAGCCTCATCGCCGACGGCGGCCTTTCCGAGACCGACGACCTCATCCCGCTCACCAACGGCTGCATCTGCTGCACGCTTTCGGACGACCTTGCCAACCAGCTGCAGGGCATCGCCGATTCGGGCAAGTTCGACTACATCATCATCGAGGCCTCGGGTATCTGCGAGCCTATCCCCATCGCCTACACCATCTCAAGCTTCTGCGACGAGGCCAAGGTGGGCGGCCAGCCCAAGCTTGCACTCGACAACATCGTGGCCGTGGTCGATTGCGCCCGCATGTACGACGAGTTCAACGGCGGTCGCGACCTGCTGGCCGAGGATATCGACGAGGACGACATCGAGAGCCTGCTCATCCAGCAGATCGAGTTCTGCTCCACGCTGATCCTCAACAAGACCGATACCGTGAGCCCTGAGCAGATCGCCGAGCTCAAGGCCATCGTGCGCAGCCTGCAGAAGGACGCCGTGATTGTCGAGGCCCAAAACGGCGAGGTCCCCATGGAGGAGCTGCTCGACACCGACCGCTTCGACTTTATGCGCGCCTACAACTCCGCCGCCTGGATCGAGGCCATGGAGCATCCCGAGGAGCACGACGACCCCGAGGTGCTCGAGTACGACATCGAGACCTTTGTGTACTCGCGCCGCAAGCCGTTCGACCTGCAGAAGTTCACCGATTTTGTCGAGCAGGAGTGGCCCGACGAGGTCATCCGCGTCAAGGGTCCGCTGTGGCAGACCGGCGATCCGGACATGTGCTACATGTTCGAGCAGGCTGGCCACCAGATGCGCCTGATGGAAAACGGCCTGTTCGTTGACTCCGCGCCCGAGGGCGAGAAGCAGAAGATCATCGACGAGAACCCCGAGATCATGCAGATTTGGGACGACGAGACGGGCGACCGCATGACGAGCCTGTGCATCATCGGCCGTCACATGGACAAGGATGCGCTCATCGCCTCCCTCGATGCCTGCCTGACCGACTGGCACCGCGCCTAGATTTATCCAAGCGGGCATTTTTCCGCCTACGTAACCGCCAAACCACCACGAAGGTGCCCTTCGTGGTGGTTTTTCGTTCTGAGCCAAGGAGATTCATGTTCAACATTGTGCTGTATGCGCCCGAGATTCCGGCCAATACGGGCAATATCGGCCGCACCTGCGTGGTTACCGGCGCCCGCCTGCATCTGGTGGAGCCGCTGGGGTTTTCGCTCGACGACAAGACGGTGCGTCGCGCCGGCCTGGGCTACTGGCAAAATTTGGACGTGACGACCTATGCCGGCTGGGAGGATTTCCTTGCGCGCAACGGCCTCTCCCCCGCCGACGAACGCCTGCACCTGCTGACCAAAAAAGCGCGCCGCACCTATGCGCAGAGCACCTACCGCGATGGCGACTTCTTGGTCTTTGGCAGCGAGAGCTCGGGGATTCCCGAAGAGCTGCTCGCCGCAGCGTCCACATGCTGTGAGCGCATTCCCATGCTACGCGACTGTGACTCGCTCGATAACGCCGAAGTCTGGGAAGCCCACGAGGAGGCGCTCGGGCATACCGAGGATAGCCACGAGGCCATCCTTCAGCAGGATATCTGCGGCAACTTCGTCGACCCGAACGACTACCGCATCAGCGCACTCAACCTCTCCAACAGCGCCGCCATCGTCCTCTACGAGGCCCTGCGCCAAACAGGCTTTCCGGGAATGTGACAAAGGGACAGTCTCGTTGTCATATCGGACAATTGTCACATTGACACCCTTCAAACGAAATCAGAGATGCCCGCTATCGCAACGTAAGGCATCGCGATAGCGGGCATTCAGCTGAATCAGTAATTTGATTTCAAAGGTAGATATTAATCTTCGAATTCGACATTGACCCTTACGTCTGGACCACAGAACGTCGACACCTGCTTTTTCACCAGTTTTACTGCACGTTCATCAGATTTTTCCAGCATGCCACTTTCTTGAACCTTTTGCCTCTGGTCCTTATCAGCCTGCTGAAGCAATTTATTTAAATCGTCCGTACTGACCTGATTCCAATTAAGAAAACCATTGTCCTCAACGTACTTTTTAAGCGAGTTCGGATCCGTTGACAACGTCACGATCTCGGAATGCGGAAGCGTAACATTAACAGATTTTATTACCGACTCGTTGTTTTTCGAACGATGGACTTTGACCTTCAGGTTCTCATCGTCTACGTTCAGGCCGATATCCGCCTTGCCATCGATGGTCGCTACATATCGCTTAGTAGTAAATGGATTGTTAAAACCAAACGGATTCCCTGCGTCGTCAATATATAGAACCTGAGTAAAATCGTATTCGTAGGTAAGCAACTTCGTTACCGGCTTAATTTCTTCCCGAATCGAATCATCGCTTATAACGGTCTGATCGCGCGTCAACCACAGGTACACGCAGCCGCCGCAAGCTGCAATCAAGCCTAACGCCAATAGGGCGACAATTATCTTCTGGCCAATTGTTTTAAACGGATTGGAAACGCTCATTTAGCCCTTGTCCTCCAGTTGTCCTCAGGGTAATTACGGACTCAATTCATTTATATTGGGTTTTGATGTCAACCAATTCAGAAAGGAAGGACTTAAATCCAACATAATATAAATACACATTCATACGTTAATTTAATACCTATTCTGCTGCACGTAACTTTAGAAAGATTGGGGCACAGACCATAGGCCGGCACCCCAATCCATACATAGGCATCATAACGCGTTGATCATTCGATCATACGCCCACGTTAATCAACTGAAACGCTGACGCCCATCCGCTGATCTCGGTCGCTATATCCGATCATCAGCTCCCGTCCCTTTTTATCCTTTGCGCAAAAACTGCTGTCATACGAATATTCGATGTCCTTGTATCCCTTTTTCTTGCAAGCTTTGATGTATTTGTCGTACCCATCATGATCGATGCCAAATGCGACAAACGAAAGGCAGTCTTTTTCGTCTAAAGACGTATAAACGATAGGGCAATCAGGCTTCGGCAAGGATTTTGCAAGGGCTTTTGTTGGCCAGTCATACGCCTTGACACCGCCCTTTGATGAAGTCGTATAGGTTTTCGACTTGAAACTATAGTACTCGAGATATATCTTTCCATCGCCGCCTAGATAGGCAATAGTCGCCACTGAAGGCTCCATCAGGTCATATTGATTCTGCTGGGCATTGGCGACATAGTCACCATGAATAATGCACGGAACGCTATCAACCGATTTTCGCTTCTCGACGATTCGCTGGCTATCCGCCGTCATTATCAGCGTTGAATAATCGTGCGCAGCCTCTTCCTCATCAAAAACGTCAGTAAACAGGAGTTTCTGTTCGTCAGTCAACTCCCCTTTCGGCTCAAACTGAATAGTGAACTGAGCAATATCGAAGCTCGATTTATTGTCATATTCAAATGTCATCATCTCGACGCCATCAACAACGCCTTCTGAGACACTCCAGTTTAGTTGATCGATTTTTACTGAATCCTTCTTACCTGGCTTTGGCTTCTTTCCACTTTTCTTAGTCGCTGCAAATGCGCATGTCGGACTCCAGCCGCGACCCGTAATTCCGAGTGGTAGAGAAATGCCGATTAGCGCCGCCGCGCTAAAAGCCAGAACTGCCGTAAATAACTTTTTCTTCATTACATATCCCTTGGTAGTCGTTTAACCTCCCCCTCGTCAAATAGCAGACGAATTGGCGACGCAGTGGCACTATTTGATTCAAGGGCGTGAACTGGATAAACATCGAGGGAAGGAGTGGGCCCTGTGCAATAAACTCCCCTCGTCAAAATGTCTAGCTAAAGAGGACGGACAGACGGCGAACGGTCATATCCGTTCACGTCCGCCCGTCTCCAACGATCAAACGTCGATGCGCTAACGTTCAAAAGCATTGCGGCCTCTTGCCTCGTAACCTCACCTCCTTCGAATGATTTGATGACATCGCGGTAGCTATCCGGACGTTCGAGCGTCGGTCTCCCAAACCTCACACCCCGCAGACGCGCCGACGCGATACCCTCCGCCTGGCGCTGCTTTATGTTTTCGCGCTCCACCTGAGCCACGTAGCTCAAAACCTGAAGCACTAGGTCGGCAATAAAAGTCCCCGTAATTCCATTGGGTTGTTCGCGTGTATCAAGCAATGGCATATCGAGCACCACGATGGCAACGCGTTTGTCCGTCGTTAGGCGACGCCATTCATCGAGAACTTCACGGTAGTCGCGACCCAATCGGTCGATACTCTTAATCACCAGAACGTCCCCTTCGCGCAGACGACGAAGAAGACGCTGGTACTGAGGACGCCTGAAGTCCTTTCCACTCGCTTTGTCAGCATAGATCAAATTCGTTTGGACCGGAAACCGCTCCAGCGCATCCAGTTGGCGATCCAGGTTCTGGTCTGCTGACGAAACTCGAGCATACCCATAGATTCTGTTTTTCATGATTGCCCCTATCAGCCGCACGATGGCAGCTTCAGCTCATCTGAGAGCCCACTCACAATAGGGCGTGCAAATTTCGCGAATGGGTTGAACCCATTTTCGGGCTCCAACGTAAGCTATTCAAGCACCGCTTCGACAACGCACGGCGCCAACCTTATACTTTGAAATGAAATTAATCGTTTTTAATTGAGATTAACTAGAATAAAATGAAATTAACCTGAGACGCTAAAGGAGGGCATTGTGGAATACCTCGAAAACCCGTTTACCCCTAGCTTTGGCGAGGTTCCTGCCCATCTCGCTGGCAGACAACAGATTATTCGGGATTTGGACCGTGCCTTCTTGAGCCAGCGCAGACGCCCGGAATTGACCTCGATCTTCTCAGGCGCGCGTGGAACCGGTAAAACTGCTCTCATGTCGTCGCTCACGACAAGGGCGGAATCCCATGGCTGGATTGCCGTAAAGACGACCGCGCTCTCGGGAATGCTTGAGGAAATCGAGTTCGGGGCCAAACGTGCTGCAGGCCATCTTATCGACCCGTCTAACAACTTCGAAGTCACCGGTCTCGGAATTGCACCGCTCGGCAGCATCGAGGTCAATCGCGTTCACGATGTCTCAACCTGGCGTTATCGCATGAGCGACATCATCGACCAGCTCAACGAGGCGGGCACCGGTCTGCTCGTCACGGTTGACGAGGTGGACCCGACACTCGACGAGATGATTCAGCTCGCAGCGACGTATCAGCACTTTGTGACCGATGGGAAACGCGTCGCCCTGCTCATGGCGGGACTTCCCAACAACGTATCGACGCTACTGAACCACAAGACGGTCTCGTTCCTTCGCCGCGCCCAACAATATCATCTGGGTCGCATTGCCGACTATGACGTGCGCGAGGCCCTAATTCGCACAATCCAGGAAAACGATCGCCTAGCAGATGCTGAGGGAATCGATAGAGCCGTTCGCTCGATCTCTGGTTTTCCCTTCCTATTGCAACTCGTAGGCTACCGTGCCTGGGATCTTACAAGCGATTCGAAGGAAATCTCGTCACGTGACTTTGACCTAGGAATCAAAATCGCACGCGACGAGATGGATGACCGAATCCTCGCGGCAACCTATCGGGAACTCACTGCAGAGGACAAGCGATTCCTCATCGCCATGCTCGATGACGAGGAAGAGTCCACCACCGCTGACCTTGTCGAACGCCTTAAGCGTTCTCCGCAGCAGGTCTCCCGCTACCGACGCCGCATGATAGATGCCGGCATCATTGGAGAACGCGGGCGCGGAATCGTCGCTTTTGAATTGCCATTCTTCCGCGACTATCTCGCCGCTCAATGCGTTAAATAGAAGTCAATGTGACAAAGGGGCAGTCCCTTTGTCACATCGCCTATAGATAGCGGCCGGTAATGCTCTCGGAGCAAGCTGCGATGTCGCCCGGCGTACCGGCGCAGACGATTCGCCCGCCCGCATCGCCACCGCCCGGACCCATGTCGATCACATAATCGGCGTTACGGATAAGGTCGAGGTCGTGCTCGATCACGATAACTGTGGCGCCCTTGGCAACGAGGCCGTCAAACACACTCAGCAGCACCTGAACATCGAGCGGGTGCAGGCCGATCGTGGGCTCATCGAACACGAACACGGCATCATCCTGCACGCGGCCCATCTCGCTCGCAAGCTTAAGGCGCTGCGCCTCGCCGCCCGAAAGCGCCGGCGTAGGCTCACCAAGCGTGAGATAACCCAAGCCCAGGTCGTGCAAGGTCTGTAAACGCACCTGAACCTTCTTGAGTCCGACGGTCGCGTCGAGGGCCTCATCCACGCTCATATCCATAAGTTGCGGCAACGTAAGCAGGCTGCCGTCCTTGCCCTCGCGATGAATATGCGAAGCCGCGTCTGCATAACGCGAGCCACGGCATGCAGGACAGACAATCTCGACATCGGGTAAAAACTGCACGTCGAGCGATATCGAGCCCGTACCGTCGCACGTAGGGCAGCGCAAGGCTCCGGTGTTGTAGCTAAAAGCACCCGCCTTGTAGCCCGCCGCCTTGGCCTCGGGCGTGCGGGCGAAGGCGCGGCGCAGCTCATCATGGATGTCGGCATAGGTCGCTACCGTCGAGCGTACGTTGGCGCCGATGGGCGTGGCGTCAATCAGGTTGGCGCGCGCGATGCCCTCGGCATCGACCCAACGCACGTGCCCTGGCAGGCGCTCACCGGCTGCCTGTGCCTTGAGCGCCGGGATGAGCGTCTCGAGCACCAGTGTCGTCTTGCCCGAACCCGAAACACCCGTCACCGCGACAAGGCGGCCGCGCGGGATATCGACTTCGAGTGGTTTGACGGTATGGATGGCATCGGTCGCCATGCGGATATGGCCTAGGTCGAACATTTCGTCGTCAGCCACCTGCGGGCGCAGACGCTTGGGGTCCGAGCGCAAGAACGGCGCGATGCGGCTGCCCTGCGATTGTTCGACCTCGTCTACCGTACCGGCGGCGATTACATGGCCGCCGCCTGCTCCCGCAACGGGGCCCATCTCGACCAGATAGTCGGCTTCTGCCAGCACGCGCGTGTCGTGGTCGACAACAACCACGGTATTGCCGTCGACCACCAGATCGCGCATCACGCCCACCAAGCCGTCGACATTGGCAGGATGCAAGCCGATCGAAGGCTCGTCCAGCACATACAGCACGCCCGTCGATCGGTTGCGCACCACGCGGGCAAGCTGTACGCGCTGGCGCTCACCCGTGGAAAGCGTGGCGCCGGCGCGGTCGAGCGAAAGGTAGTCGAGACCCAGATCGACCAGGCGACGGGCCGTGCTCAAAAACGAATCGCAGATATCCGTCGCCATGGGCTGCATCTCGGTCGGCACGGATGCGGGCACCCCGCGCACCCACTCAATCGCCTCGCCCAGCGTCATGGCCGCGGCCTGCGCCAGATTGATATCGCGCACCTGAGGCTGGCGCGCGGCCTCGGAAAGACGCGTGCCTCCGCAATCGCGGCACGGTCCCTCGCGCAAAAAGCGCGCAACGCGCTTAAGCCCCTTATCGTCCTTAACCTTGGCGAGCGCATTCTCGACGGTATAGACGGCGTTGTAATAGGTAAAGTCGAGCGGCGTGGCGCCCTCGCCATTTTTGGGAACGTAGAGAATGTGCTTCTTAACCGCCGGACCGTGGAACACAATGTCGCGCTCGGCGGGCGTGAGCTGGTTAAACGGCACGTCGGTGCGCACGCCCATCTCGCCGGCTACCTGCTTCATCAGATCCCACATGAGCGTACCCCAGGGAAGCACCGCGCCTTCGTTGATGGTCTTTGACTCGTCGGGCACCAGGCTCGCTTCGTCCACCTCGCGCATGACACCGGTGCCGCCGCAGGTAGGGCACGCACCGCCGCTGTTAAAGGCAAGGTCCTCGGCACTCGGCGCGTAGAACTCGCGGCCGCATGCGGGGCACGTGAGCGACAGGCCCGCAGCCACGTTAAGGCTCGGCTCCACACGCGCCCCGCAATGTGGGCACACGTGATGGGCACAGCGGCTAAAGAGCAAACGCAGACTGTTGTTGAGCTCGGTCATGGTACCAAAGGTCGAGCGCACGCCTGGCACACTGGGACGCTGATGCAACGCGAGTGCCGCCGGTACGTGCAATACCTCGTCCACCTGGGCGTGCTCGGCCTGCGTCAGGCGACGTCGAGTATAGGTGCTGAGCGCCTCCAGGTAACGGCGCGAGCCCTCGGCATAAAGAACTCCCAGCGCCAGCGAGCTCTTGCCCGAGCCCGACACGCCGGCAATGCCCACGAGCCTCCCCAGCGGAATATCGATATCGATGTCCTTGAGATTGTGGACACGTGCACCGCGCACCTCGATAGCCTGCGGGCTCATCTTCTGTTCCGTCACCTTTATCACCCTACTCATGCCATAAAACGCGGTCGCGGATGTACTCGCCCAGCATGGGCACGCTAAACCGGACGAGGCCGTATCCAGCAGCCTCGATGACGCGCTCGCGAATCAGGCTTGCGCGATATTTACTCGCCCAGCTCTGGGTACGTTCGCAACGCCCAATGATGTCCGCCATGCGCGTCGACTTGCCCCCGTCAGCCGCCATGGCCTCGATAAATAGGCGCTGCGGACTGCGCAGCCCGTAATACAAGGGAGCGTCGACCGCTTCATAGAACTCGGAGACGGCATCGGCGTAGCCAGCCTCGACATCGCGCCTTTCGATGACCTGTGAGTCACGCCGGACAGCAGATCGCCACATGTAATAGCCCACCAGCTGAACCATATAGGGATGCCCCATGCTCTTGCGCGCCGTAAGGTCCGCGGTCTCCGCATCAATGTAAAGACCAGCACACTTGACCGTCTGGATATATGAATCGCGCACCTTGGGCAAAGAAATCGCCCCCAACGTACGCTGCTGAGCACGTCGCAAAAACGTCACGCTCGGCTCTTCGAGCAGATCGTCAACCATGCTGGGCAAGCCGGCAAAGACCAGCGCAAGACCACGCTGGTCGCTATCGGGCAAGCCCGTGGCATCCTGATCTCCGAGCACCTGCTGATAGAGAACGGCAAGAGCCGCCAGTTCCTCGATAGACGCCGATTGCGCCTCGTCAATCGCAAACAGTATGCCCTTGCCTGGACCGAGCTTCTTGAGGCGCTCGTTGACCAGCCCTCGCAACGTCTCGCCCTTTGCTCGCGCCGCCTCGACTGACATCCGGCCAAACGACGGGCCGAGCTCCATTGACGTCACAACGGGTTTATTCGAGCGAAGCGCGTCGGCCAAGCGGTCGCATAAGCCAAGCGAAGCGGAATCGGAGACAACCGCCCATCCGCGCTCGCTGGCCAGACGTTGCAGCTCCCGCAAGAGAACTGTCTTGCCGCAGCCGCGGTTTCCCGTAATGAGCATGAGCCTGCCCGGCGCTCCGGCGCCGTTATCGAGCCCTTCCTCGAAATCTTCGATGACCGACTCGCGACCGATGAGCATCGGAGGCCGCTTGCCAGCCGTGGGCTTAAAGGGATTTGGATTCATGTCGGTCTCCTCGGATTGGCAAACCCTGGTAATAGTTATACCAACTTATACCGAGTTATACCAATTACATGTGACAAAGAAACTGTCCCTTTGTCACATGTGGCCGAAAAACTCTGCGTCTGCTGCTCGCCAGGGGTGGAAGGTGGCGGGATCGATCCTTACGTGCGCCGCGGCGGGCACGTCGTACCATTTGACCGTGTAACCGGCGCCGTGAGAGCAAAAGACCGAATCGGGCGTGTTGGGCAGATCGGCCTCGGGCTCATAGGCGGCCGTCTCGATTACGCGCTCGGCATCATGGCAAGCCGCATAGCCGGCGAACTCCAGGTACAGATGTCCGCGACCGCTCGTGTAGGCAGCCACCTCCAGCGCGTAATCCTGCACCTCAGATGCCGGCACGCAACCCACAAGCTTCGCCCGGTCTCCCGCCATCGCCGGCGGCTCGTACTCGGCACCCATGCGCGTGGCATCCGAGAGCGCCCGACCCACGCACTCCCCCGGCACCTCGAGCTCAAAGCGATACCACGGCTCCAACAGCACCGCCGCGGCAGCCTCACGCGCTTGCACGAGCCCCTGGCGAATCGCGCGGTACGTGGCCTGGCGAAAATCGCCGCCCTCGGTGTGTTTGGCATGCGCGCGGCCGCCCATGAGCGTAATGCGCACGTCGGTGATGGGCGAGCCGGTCAGCACGCCCAGGTGATCGCGCTCCATGGCGTTAGTGAGTGCCAGACGTTGCCAGTTAAGATCGAGCTCGTCGGTCGAGGTCACGGTGCCAAACTGCACGCCCGAACCCGCTGGCAACGGCTCCAGACGCAGATGCACCTCGGCATAGTGGCGCAGTGGCTCAAAGTGGCCCACGCCCTCGACCGGCTGCGAAATAGTCTCCTTATAGAGAATGCCGCCAGGCTCAAACGCAATCGAAAGGCCAAAGCGATCTGCCAACACCCGCTGCACGACCTCGAGTTGCACAGCGCCCATCAACTGCAAATGAATCTGCTCAAGATGCGTATTCCAGCTTACGCCGAGCATAGGATCTTCGTCCGCCAACTCAGTCAGTGCTTTGAACACCGCATGGACATCGTGTTCGCCCGGAAGCACCGTATAGGTGAGGACCGGCGCAATGACGGGTGCATCGCACCCGGGCTCCGCGCCCAAGGCATCCCCCGGGCGAACGTGCGCAAGACCCGTCACGGCACAAATACCGCCAGCAGCAACTTCTTGGGCAAGCTCGTACTTCTCTCCGTTATAGATGCGTACCTGATCGACCTTCTGCTCCCATACCTCGGCACCGGAGCGCCCGTCAATCATCTGTTTTGCACGCAGCGTGCCGCCAGTCACTTTTATCCAAGCCAAGCGCTCGCCACGATCCCCGCGGCTGACACGATAGACGCGCGCGGCAAACTCCGGGAGCCACGCCTGCTCACGCATCAGCGCGCATATACCATCCAGTAGCTCGTCAACGCCTTGGTCCTTGAGCGCCGAGCCGACAAAGCAGGGAAAGAGCTTGCGCTCGGCAACCATGCGCGACAGCGTTGCGACAGAAAGCTCACCCGCTTCAAGAAACTCCTCGAGCGCCGCTTCGTCCAACGCAGCAGCGTCCTCCTGAACGGCGCCGCCCGCCAGCAGCTCGTTGGCATCCAGGCAGCCCTCGGAAAGACGCTGCCCGAGTTGTGCCAGCAAAACATCGCGGCCGGGATTCTCCAAATCGATCTTGTTGATGAAGATGAACGTCGGGATGTCATAGCGTGCAAGCAGGCGCCACAGGGTTTCGGTGTGCCCCTGCACGCCATCGTTGGCGCCCACCACCAGAATCGCGTAGTCTAGGGCACGCAGTGTGCGCTCCGCCTCGGCAGAAAAATCGACATGGCCGGGAGCATCCACGAGCATGACGTGGGTATCGCCGTGGTCGAGCACGGCCTGCGACGAGAAAATCGTGATGCCGCGCTCGCGCTCGATCGTGTTAGTGTCCAGATGCGAATCGCCATCGTCCACGCGGCCACGCTTGCGAATGCGGCCCGCGTTGAACAGCATGGCCTCGGCCAACGTGGTCTTGCCGGCATCGACATGCGCCAAGATTCCAACGACCGCTTGCTTCGACATGGCTCTCCTCTTATTGCAAGCCCATCGCACGCGGCAACGGGCGTTCACGCTCCACACTGGATGATACAATTTACGGGCCGGTGGGCGAAGCGGGCCCTATCCCCCGACCGAGCTCATCGCCCCGCGTTGCCGCGCGGCGATTTTCGTAGGTTCGCGCCTTGCGAAAGCCGGCACCTCCCCTTTTTGTCTGCCCGGGTTCATCTGGGGCGGTAACAATGCGAGTCCCACAACGACGCGTTTTACCAAAAATGGCCCCACTCGGGGCCATTTTTTATTTGAGCTGGGTGATGATACGTGCCTTGGCTCCTACGCCTCGCGCAGCCAATCAAACGCGACACGCGCCGTGCCGTCGGACACATAGACGATACCGACACGCTCGAACCCCGCCTTGGCGATGGCGCCCTGCATGGGCAAGTTGTCCTCGTGCGTGTCAATACGCAGATGGTCGGCGCATTCCTTGGCAAAGGCAAACATCGCCGCCGCGATACCGTGCACGGTGCCGTCGGATGCCACGCGATGCAGCACAGCATACGGAGTGTCACTGTGCCATTGGCCGTCCTCGATGACGTCATAGCACTCGTCCGGGCCCGGTAAAAAGGCAAACGTCGCCACCACGCGACCGTCGACTTCGCACACATAGCTGCCACCGGCGACAATATCGGCAGCCAGCTGCTCGGCAGAAGGCGTGCCCTCGGGCCACTGCGTGGCGTTGCCATGCGCGCGCATAAAAGCGCGGGCCGCGTCATAGATAGCCATGACGGCGGGAATGTCGGTATCGAGGGTTTTTCTTATCATCACGCGGCGACCTCACGTTTATTGGTATCACTTTGATTGAGCAATGATACCAACGTTTGGAGAGGGGCGCGATGCGGATGGGGAGCAAAAAGCGAGCCGCCTGGTCAAAAGCCAAAAGCGAGTTTTTGGGCGCTGCCACCGGCGGCGATATGAGCGACCTGTTTGCACGCGAGGACGAGCGCCGCGACGCCCTGGATGCCAAGCGCGATGAGGCCTGGCGCTACAAATCGTGCGAGCGCAAAAACCGTTACGACACGCGCGCCGAGGCCGAGGCAGTTATGGCCGACTGCGAAAACCGCGGACGCCGCGGGCTGGCCTGCTACAAATGCGAATACTGCGGCGGCTGGCACCTGACGTCGCACCCTTGGAAATAGGCCCCGCATCGGCACGGCACTGACGGAGCGCCAACCGTCGCACGCAAGCTACGGGCGCGGCGGCACCAACACATCGTAACGAACGGCCTTGCCCGCAAGCTGATAGCTCGGCTTAACGCCAGCAAGCAATGCCCCCTTCACCGGCCGCTTGATAACGACCTTGCGCGGGTGCACCGCAAGCGCGGCTTCGACCAGCGACCCCTCATCGGCGCACGGCTGTTCCAGATGGTGCAAGAGTTGGAACTTCTTTTTAACCGCCGCGCTCTTGGTACGCCCGGGAAACATGGGATCCAGATACACCACGTCGGGAGCGGTGAGATCGCCCTGCTCGATCAGCTCAGCTGTATGGCGAAGGCCGGCAATGCTGTCCTCGCCCGCATGCAAGCGCATGCGCGCCACAGCAGCCGCAAGCGCCGGATCATCTGCCGCGCGATCCAAGGCGTCCTTGAGGAGTGCCGCGATTACGCAATCCTGTTCATACAGATCGACGGTAAAGCCCGCGGCCGCCAGCAGCAGCGAATCCTCACCAAAGCCCGCCGTGGCATCAATCGCCCATGGGCGCTCGATGCCTTTTGTGCGCGCAACCTTTACCAGCAGCTCTTGCTGCAGGCGGCCCTGCTTGAGTCGTGGCAGCATGCGGCCAAAATCGGCGCGCAGTTCCATCGTGCCGTCGGTGAGCGTGAGGCCCTCGGACTTCCCGGTCAGCTCAAGCCCCGCGGCCCGAGCAACAGAAAAGGGATCGACGACGCCCATGGACACTCCTTAGCAAACAAAACGAATACGTGAGCGCCACCTCAGTTGGCACCCAACCGTCCGTTATTGTCCCACATGCGACATGGTCCACAGCATCCCAATGCAAAGCACCGCCATCAATCCCGTGCACACGGCAGCGATCACAGAATCACCCATGCGCCTTCCCAACGACCGCGGTTCACGCACTTGCTCTGGTCCGTACATCATGGCTCCTCCTTAGACTCACTTCTTATCACGGCCTCATCATCGCAGCGCCGCACATGAGCTGCCATCGATTTGACTTACAGCTGGCTTTCCTTTTTGAAAGATTGCCCTGCACAGGCGAGAAGCGCTTTCTAACACACACGCCGTCACGTTGAACTACAATGTGCTTCACGATATGTGCAGCATATGGGACGCGCCAGACTGGCAGCGCCCGAATCGAAAGGACTACCTATGAGCGCCGCGCGCAAGACACTCAAAATCCTTGCCCTCATCTATTTTGTTTTGGGCATCGCCAGCCTCGTCATCGGTATCACCGGCATCGCAACCGGCAAATTTGAATCCGTCTACGGATCGAACGCCATGCTCGCCGCGGTCGTGCTTGTCGCCAAGGGCGTTATCGACCTTGCCGCAGGTGTTGCGGGCATCAAGGGCGCCAACAAGCCTTCGCAGGTGGATGGCGCGTTTAAGCTCGGCATCGTTGCCGCAATCGCCACGATTGCGCAGGCTGTGCTCACCCTTCCCGCGCTCGGCGGCAGCGCCGTCAATATTGGAGCCTTTGTCATCGTGGTCTACGACCTGTTCTTTGTTCAGCAGGCACACGCCGTCAAGGCCGAGAACAAGGACCGCCTGTAAGCGCTCACTTCTCATAGCCTCTGCAGCCAAGTAACTAAAAGGGCCGATTGCGCATCTCCGCGGTCGGCCCTTTACGTTTGCCCAGATAAAACCTGCCAAAATAAACCTGTCCCTTTTTGGCAGGTTAGCTGTGGCGGTACTCGGCGATGATGAAGTCGATATCGGTCTGAAGGGTGTCCAGATTTGCCAGGCGTTCTTTGTCGGCAGGGCGCGTGCGGTAGTAGTACGGCGTCATCTGGAACACCGCCTCGATGTCGGCCTGCGTCTGGAGCGTAATGCTCGCAGACACCCGTTGCGTTCCCACCAACTCCAGCTCGGCCGTCTTCGGCAGCTTCTCGTCGTTGAGATATGGCGTGTCGTAGAGCACCTCCTTGAGCCCAAACAGATGACGGGCACCCGGCACCACGGTGTAGAGCGAGCCCTCGGGTGCCAGCACGCGGGCAAACTCACGCTCGTTAAAGGGAGCAAAAAGCTCGGTCACCATATCGAAGGCACCATCAGCCACAGGGATATCCTTCATATTGGCCACGAAATAGGTCGCATCGCCGCGCTTGGCGGCCAGGCGAACCATCTCTTTGCCCAGGTCGAACCCGTAAGCATCCACGCCCGGCACCGCACCCATGGCGCTGGTGTAGTAGCCCTCGCCACAGCAAATATCGAGCAAGGTCATGGGGCCGTTCGTAGACGCGGCACGCCCAGACACCCGCTCGCGCACCAGCTCGACCATCGCATCGCGCAACGGCGCATAGTAACCGCGGTTAAGAAAGTCGCGACGACTGCGCGCCTGCGACTTGGGATCGCCCATGGAGTCACCGCTCTTGGACGAGCGCAGCAGATACAGATAGCCCTCGCGCGCACGGTCAAACCGGTGTCCGCCCGCGCACACAGCACCGCGCTCGTCGTCCACCAACGGTTCATGGCAAACGGGACACAACAACATGGCAACTCCTTAGCGCGGACAACACAACGCCCACCATTGTCGCACGCCTCCCCCGCCTCGTCATTGGGGACGTTCTTGTTCGACTAGTCATTTAAGAACGTCCCCAATGACTAGTCTGAAGGAGTGTCCCCCAGCTGCCGGCAGAAAAGGAACGTCCCTAAGTGCCGGCTGGATGCATTAGGAGTATTATCGTCTGCGCAAATATCTAGCGAATCGCATAGTAGAGATTGAGAGCGTATGACTGATACCGCGTCCAAGCACATTGACATGACCACCGGCTCGCTGTGGCGCAATATTCCCCTGTTCGCCTTTCCCGTCGCCGCCACGAGCATCCTTGAGCAGCTGTCGAACCTCATCGCCACGGTCATCATCGGTAACTTCTCGGGCGACCAGGGAACCCTCGCCATGGCGGCGGTCGGCTCCAATGTTCCCCTTACCAGCCTTATGATCAACCTGTTTATTGGCCTGTCGCTTGGCTCCAACGTGGTCATCGCCAACGCCATCGGCCGCAACGATCAGAACATGGTCAAGCGCGCCGTCCATACCTCGATTTTAATGGCACTCGTGGGCTTTGTCGTCATCGCGCTGGGCGAGATCTTTGCCGAACCCATGCTCGCCGCGCTCAACGTCCCTGACGAAACCATGCCGCTCGCATCGCTCTACCTGCGCGTCTTTTTGCTCAGCATGCCCTCAATCTTGCTCTACAACTTTGAGGCCGCAATCTTCCGCTCCGTCGGCATCACCCGCATGCCGCTGCAGGCGCTTGCCGTGTCCACCGTCCTCAACATTGGCCTGGACCTCATCTTTGTCCCCGTGCTCCACTGGGGCGTCGCGGGTGTCGCCATCGCCACCGCCATCGCCTATACCGTCAGCGCAGTCACGCTCTTTATCCGTCTGCTCAAGACCGATTCCGTCGTCCGCGTCACCCCACGTGACCTGGCTATCGACCCCGTCGCCCTCAAGCGCATCGTCAAGATTGGCCTGCCCGCCGGCATCCAAAGCGCCGTCTTTGCCGTCGCCAACATCATCATCCAGTCCGCCATCAACAGCCTGGGCACCGAGGTCATGGCGGCATCGAGCGCCGCCATGAGCCTGGAGTATGTGTGCTACAACCTGCTCAACAGCTTTAGCCAGGCCTGCACCACCTTTGTGGGGCAAAACCACGGCGCTCGCCAGATCGACCGCTGCACCAAGACGCTCAAGGTCTGCCTGGTCGAAGGCGGCATCGTCGCGCTCACCACCATCGTCATCATCGTCGGTCTGGGGCGCGAGATCCTGGCGCTCTTTAACAGCGATCCCAACATCGTCTCGATCGGCTATATCCGCGTGTGCTCGATCTTCCCGGCATACGCCTTTAGCATGTTCTACGAAAACATGTCCGGCTACCTGCGCGGATTTGGCATCTCGCTTATGCCCGCCCTCATCACCATGATCTGCGTCTGCGGCATCCGCTTCTATTGGGTCTTCTGTGTGTTCCCGAACTTCCGCACCTTTGCGAACATCGTGATGGTCTATCCCATCAGCCTGGGCACCACGGCATTCTTTATGGTCGTGGCGGTACTGCTCTGCCACCCGGCACGCACCTACCGTCTGGCACAAGCCAAAACCGGGGCGTTCTAGGCACACAACTAGGTAGCACATCGGCAGCTAATTGACGATATGAGAGCTCATATAGTCGATAAAGCGCCTCGTGGCGATAGGCATGGTGTCCCAGCTGCGCCAAGCCGCCACGACGTCGCGCGAGGGAGCATGCACGATGGGGCGCACACAAATATCGGCCCGCATGCCCTCGACGGTACGGCGGTAGAGCATGCTCACACCGAGGCCCTCCTCCACCATCGCCATAATGGTGTAGTCATCGGTGACCTCACTCGTCACATGCGGCGATAGCCCGTGCGCGGCAAACGCATCGAGCACCAGACTCTGTTCGCCCTCATCCAGCAGCACAAACGGTTCGGACGCCAGGTCGGCAAGCGTCACCTTTTCCTTTGCCGCCAGTGGATGGACGGCTGGCAACAACGCCACCAGCTCGTCGTGATAGACCACGCGTTTCTCGAGCCCCTCGGTAAATCCACGCGCTGTAAAGCAAAAGTCGACCATGCCATCGTGCACCCACTGGGCATTGCGCGTGTAATCGCCCTGCTTGAGGGTAAAGCGCACGCCCGGATGCAGGGCCCCAAAGTCGCGGATCACGCGCGGCAGCACGGTACGGCTCACGTTGGTAAACGTCGCAATACGAATGTCGGTCGACGAAAGCCCTAGCAACTCCTGGCGCTTGCCCTCAAGCTCGGCCTCGGCCGTTACGATCTGGCGCAGATACGGCAGATACTGTTTGCCGTCGCGCGTAAGCGAGACGCCCTGCTTGCCGCGCTCGATAATCGTGGTGCCCAGCTCGCGCTCGAGCGCCTTGACGGCCTGGCTCACCGCGCTTTGCGTATAGCCCAGCGCGTCGGCGGCACGTTTCAGGCTGCCGCAATCGACCACCATACATACAATCTGATACCGCGATGCCATCGTGCCTCCACTTCGATGTAGCCGTAAAACGTTTTGCCAGGGTTTTTTCTTCCAACATTAGTATTTCTTAATCATACTGAAGATACATTCGCTTTACTACATCCATATCTGGGAGCAGAATCCTTTTTGCGAAACCGTTCTGTAACAAAAGGAGTCCCATGGATCGCAAAAAAGCAATCGCGCTCTCATTTTCCGTTCCCGTCGCATGGGGCTTTTCGTACCCCCTCATGAAGATCGGCATGGACAGCATGAACGCCACGAGCATCGTCGCGCTGCGCTGCATCGTCGCCTTTGCGGCCTGCCTGCTGCTCTTCCACAAGCACGCGGTGCGCATCAACCGTGACCTGATGGTCCGCGCCGCCATCATCGGCGCCATCATGGCAACCGAGATCACCTGCATGTGCCTGGGCTCCAGCCTCACCTCCGCCTCCACCGCCGGCTTTTTGCAGAGCCTGACGGTCGTAATCGTGCCGTTTGCCAACGCGGCCCTGCTGCGTCGCGCTCCCGAGCGCAAGGTGCTCATCGGCACCGCCATCGTCACCTGCGGCATGTTGCTGCTCTCGGGCGCCGACTTTACCAGCCTGAATCCCGGCGCGATCATCATGCTGCTCTCGGCCTTTATCTATGCCGGCCACATTATCATCGCCAAGCGCTTTGTCGAAGAAGTCGATCCGCTGGCTCTGGGCGTTTGGCAGCTGGGCTTCGGCGGCTTGTTCTCGGGTATCGCCGCATTTACCTTTGGCGGCTTCACGCTTCCCAGCACGCCGAGCGAGATCGTCGTTATCGTTGCGCTCGCACTCATCTGCTCTGCCTACGGCTTTATCACCCAGACGCTCGTGCAGCCCCACGTACCTGCCGAAACCACTGGCTTCGCCTTCTCGCTCGAGCCGGTCTGCTCCGCCGTCTTCTCGTTTTTCCTGGTCGGCGAGGTCCTGAGCCCCATCGCCTTCCTTGGCGCTGCCCTCATCCTCACCGGCGTCATGGTGGCAACTGTCGAGCTTCCGCGCCTTCGCGCACATGGGCATGCTCATATGGCGGCAGCGCCCGAGCACGTCTCGTAGACCCCACTCCTCATGCAGCCGCGACATACAGGTCTCCGGACGCCTTTACAATGGATGCCGACATAGTATCTGCCCTAAAGGAGTTCCATGGACGCTGCAACTCGCGACCGCAACATAGCAACTTGGTTGAGCGATGCGCCGCAGCCGGTACGTGACACTACGAACCAGCTACTCGAGCGCATCGCCCTTCTGCGTGCCGAGCAGACCATCTACCCGGCACAAGACGACATCCTCAATGCCCTCGCCTACACGCCGGCCGACCTGGTCAAGGTAGTCATCTTGGGCCAAGACCCCTATCACGGACCCAACCAGGCCATGGGTCTGTCGTTCTCGGTGCCTGCGACGCAAACCAAGTTGCCGCCGAGCCTGCGCAACATCCATAAGGAGCTCAAAGCCGATCTGGGCTGCCCCGTTCCCGCCACGGGAGACCTAACCCCTTGGGCGCAGCAGGGCGTCCTACTCCTCAACACGACGCTCACCGTACGCGAGCATGCCGCAAACTCGCACGCCAAGCTGGGCTGGAACACGCTCACCGACTACGTTATCGAGCGCTGCTGTCAGCTGCCCCAGCCGGTCGTCTTTTTGGCATGGGGCCGCTTTGCCCAGCAGATGGTCGAGGGCAAGCTCGCCGCGACCGGCGCGGGCAGGGAAAGCAGCAAGTTCTGTTTAGCCTCTACGCACCCCTCGCCGCTTTCGGCAAATCGCGCCACGGCAGAACTCCCCGCTTTTATGGGGTCGCGCCCCTTCTCCACTGCCAACGAGTTGCTCGAGCAAAACGGCAGCAGCCCCATCGACTGGGGCTGCCTCGCTTCATAACCCGCCTAGCCGGCGATCCAATATTGCGGATACTTATTGATATCAATGGGGTCGCCGAACTCGCCGATATCGCTTATGGCCTCCATGCCCAACAGCGAACGCAAGCGATTCTCGCACTCCATGATGGGCTCATTTACTGCCTTATTGAGCACATCGAACGTCGGCGACTCAAACGTATCCATATTGACGTTGCCGAACCACTTGCTCTCGACATAGTCGGCCTCCTCGTCGTCTGTAGCAACCCCCAGCATCTGACGAGGCCACGTCTTGAGCAGCGATTCGCGATCGGCCTCGGCGATATCGAGCACTACGTTGCCGCCAAACGAGAACGGCATGCTCTCCATCCCGCCCAGCAACTCCGGCAGCGGACAGCCAGTAGGCAGCGTCACCGTCACGCCGCTACAGCCCGCAAACGCACCGCTCTGGATGCCGACCACCTTATCGCACAGTGCAATCTCGGTGAGGTTCGAACAGTGCGAGAAGGCGTTCGAGTCGATTACGGTCGGTCCCGTCAACACACTCGCTAAATCGGCCCGTTCGATATCAGACGGCGCCGAGACCAGCGTGGCAGTACCGTCACCGTTGTCCTCTATCTCCCATTCATGGCTCTCGGCCGCATCGCCACCCGCCTGTATTACCGTAGAAGCCTCGACCAACGGCAGCCCCATCATGGTTCGCAGGCGATTCTCGGGCTCCAATAGGTTCTGAGCCATCTGCGCCCTAACCGCATCGGCCGTCGGCTCCGGACCCTCCCCCATGAACCAATCGGAAAGCATGCCAAATTCCACAACGCCATAATACGTGTCGTAGTCGTCGTAGCCAATGAGTCCGTAGACCCATGCATTGAGGTAGTCCTGCTCCATGCCGCTGGGCAACGACAGGTGAATGCGGCTGGCCTCTTCTTGGGCATCGGTTGCGCCGTCCAAGAAGAAACCCACACCCGGCGATGGATAGCCCAGCGTCGCGATACCGGTACCGACGGTCAAGTTCGTAAAGGCGGCATCATTGCCAAACACCGATGACGCCAGGTAGTTTCGAGAGCCCGCACCCGTAGCTGCGTCGTAGTCGCCATTGGTATCCGCCACAAACGATGCACTCGCGAGCCTCGGGCAGTCCATGAATGCCTGGTCGCTGATTTCGATCGTTGCCGCGTGCACAGACGCCGAGACAAGATTCGTGCAGCCTTCGAACGCCGACACGCCGACGTAGATATCGTTATCGGGAAGATCGATGTTCAGGTCGCCGGCGATGCCGGAATTCCTGAAGGCATAGCGATCGATATATGCCAGATTGGGAGCCGAAGCCCAATCGACATCCCACGCGCCTCCGGTCCCCTCAAAGGCACAGGCAGGTCCTTGGCGCCAGACAAGGAATAGCCGCCAAAGATCTCAATCGTACTCGGCAGCAGCTCAATCGTACCGTTGAGCATCGAGGGCGCACCGAGCAGGATGCTTGGCTTGCCTTCCTCGTCGCCATCGTAATAGCCGTAGAGAAGGGGCGCGTCGTCGCTTTGGGCATCGCAAGCAAAATCGTAAATGCCGTCGACAGTGACAAAGCGGCTGTCGTAGCCCTGCAGCTCGCCATCGGGCGCATACCAGGTGCAGCCGGCCGGATTGGGATTCTCGGTCGTGGCAAAGACAGCCTTTTTAGCACTCGACGCCACAAAGCCCAGGCCCGTGCAGCCCTTAAAGGCATCCGCCCCCACCTCAATGCTATCGGGCGTGCCGATAAACACACCTTGAAGGTTTTGGCAGTTCTCAAACGCGTTACGGCCGATGGCACTCGTCTTCTCGCCCAGATTGACAAACCTGAGCTCCGCATCGCCCGAGAAAGCATACGGTGCGATGGAATCTACTTGGAGCTGCTTGCCGCCATCCGCAAGCAAGGTGCCGTCAAAGGTCGCGGACAGGTTGCCATCCTCATCGCCTGCAGCGGACAGCAAAATCGTCTTGTCGGCGTTGGCATAATACAAGTATCCGTCTTGAGACAGGCTCATCTTAATCACGCGCGCATCGGGTGCACCGGCGGCAGCCTTGCGCTGTTCGACATACGCGACCTGCTCATCGGTTGCGCACACGATGGTCCGCACGGAACCGCCCTCAAGACTGCCGTCCTCGAGCGTCACCTTATCGTCAAACCACGGCATGAGTACCAGCGTGTCCACCGACGTGTTGCCCGCAAAGGCACCCTTCTTGATGGTGTTGGAAATCTGCACCAGGGCAATATTGGAACCCGTATCGAGCACATAGCACAGGTCGCTTTCGAGCTGCGAATTAATGTTGTACACCAGCCCCTGTGAGTACGTGAGTTGGACACTGGGGTTGGTCGCGGGCGACACGTATACGCCGTAGGCATTCTCTAGTTCGTCCGCGTGCTCGGTAATAAAATCGAGCAGCGCGGCATCGTCAACGACCAGGGTACAGTCCTGCAGCTTACTCACGTCAATCTGGGGCAACTCGCCCTCTTTGGACGCGTGCAGAACAATACGATCGAGCTTATTGCGATCGGGAATGACGACATGGGCAATATCGGCGGGAACATCGAGCTCGCGCGTATGGTAGGGAACGCCCAGATACTCCTTGCCATCGCGAGAGGTCAAGATACCCTCATCCGTTGCGGCATAGACGGGGTTATCCGACGCGACACGGTAGGCATCGAGCACTTGAAAGCCCGCATTGACGTTGACGTAGTACACCGAGGACGGTAGCTCTAGATTGTTGATCTGCCACGTAAAGACTTCACGCTGACGACTGTCGGTATAGGCGTCGACCGCCTGCACACCCTGCGGAACGCTGAGCGTCTCGCCCCCGCCATCGACCGACACGACCGACTCATCCACATCGACAAGCGTCTGCAGGCGTGAGTTATTGAGGCTGGTAGGGTCGTCGTCAAAGCGATAGTCCTCGTCGAGAGCATAACCCTGAAAACGCACCTTGTAGGCGGGGTCGATGGACACGACGTCGTCGGGAACCACCACATGGCGACCGGGTGTCAGCGTGTAGAAATACGGGGCGGCCGCCTCGTTCTCGCGCCACCCCAGCAACAAGGCATTGAGGTAGCCCTCCGAATCGACATGGCCCGCCTGCTTCATAAAGGCTTCTTGCGTGTTGACACCCAGCAGGTTCTCCTTGGAGCTCAGCGTGCTCCAAATCACGCTTCGCTGGCCCATCGAATCGGGCTGGCCGACCACAAACAGGCGCGACCGCGCCGGTTGGATGGTAACGTTACGCGTCGTCCACGCCGTATCCTGCGACAAGCGCAGCGAGACGCTTACCGTGAGCGGCTGGCTCGAGCACAGCGCCGGATTCTTCTCGCCCGCGGCATTGGTCCACGAGTCGATGCGGAGATACGGAAACGAAGCGAACTCGTCCTTGGTGCAGGCAAGATAGTAGAGGCCCTTGTCGTCACTCCAGTGGACATCCATGGCGCAGAACAGCGTCCAGGCGTCGAGCATCTGCCCATCGTAGATTGCATCCTCCATGGGTGAAATCTGCACCTCATGGGGATCGATCAATCCATTTGCACCGTTAAACTGCGTAAAGAACGTTGTGTCTCCCATGGGGGCACCCTTTTGGGGCGCGGGGTCCGCAAGAAGATACTTGTAGGAATTGGCCGTCGAGGTGGCCGAGCCGCCACTACCGCCGTTACCGCCCGAACCGTTTCCACCCGCACCGCCGCCGGCATTGCCGCCAGATGCTCCGCCCGCATTGATAACGGGAACGTTTTGCCCGCCTCCCGAGCCGCCAGCGCCGCCCGCGCCGCTGCCCGAACCACCCGCAACTCCTACGCCCGTTCCATCGGCGCTGCCGGTAACGTTGTAGGCGGTCGTGCCGCTTTGCCCCGTCAGATTTACCTGTCCCTGCGCATTATCGAGCCGCGCCTGCTGCTCACGTGCGCTCGTATCCCGGCTGTCGCTATCCTCGTCATGACGATTTGCCTCGGCATCCGTCGAGAGCGGACTGATCCGATACGCCTCGCCGGACTCCGCGTCACCGTGACTGTATGCAGCGATATACCCCGAAGGATCGAAGCTCAGATTACTCTGAGCCAACTCAAAGGCGACCGCGCCAAATACGCCGACCGCAGCAACCGAAACCGCCGCTGCCACAACGCGCGTTGCAGCCAAAGGCTTGGCGCGATACATATTTTTAGCGGCATGCTGAACGCGCGCGGACGCATTCCGCGGGCCTTTTAATTTGGCCGACGCCGCGTTCTTGTGCGAAGCCATATGTTGAGGATATTTAGAAAACACGTAGACCTACTCCCTCTACAACGCGTGCAGCATGTAGCGGCGGAAGCGTTCAATAACAGTTTGCGGAGCCGGCATGCTCCGATGCAGGCGTTCGGTAAAACGTCGGAGCGTGCGCAACTCGTTCGGTTTAAGCTGGCGGCCACCAAACGCATAAGCTTGATGAAGTCGAATCGCTCGACGGTATTCCCACGGGTCGATCTGGGGGAACACCGCGGCAAAGGTATCCAGGCAATCGAGCGGCTTGGTCTCGTCAAAGGCGTCGAGACCGCTTTGGTTCATCACAAGGGCAAGATAGCCGTAGAGTGCCGGCACGCATATATCCTGCTCATCACTCTCGATAGCCCGCGTGCGCCGAGCGCGCAAGACAAACCTGCGAACAAACAGAGCGAGCAGGGCGGCAATCGCCGTGCCGATCAAACCGACCCCAACTTTGGCCACAACGGGGATGTTATACATTACCGGCACATCCTCGCGATGCTTATCCTCGGCCTGTCCTGCGACCGAGCCCGCATCGAGCGTCTTATCGTTGGCGCCGTTGCTCCATGCCTCGCCCACATCGATAATCTTATCGGCATCGAGCGTCTGGCTATAGTATCCAGGGGTGACCTCCACGGGCGTCCATCCCTGACCGTCAAGGTAGATCTCGGTCCACGCGTGCGCATCGGCAGCCGTCAAGTTGAGCGCCACGCCTGCCCCAACAGCAGCGGCCAGCTGATCACCTGCTGCCTGATAGCCCTCGACATAGCGCGCGGGAATTCCCTGAGATCGAAACGCGAGCGTCGCCGCCGTGGCAAAGTAGGCAGAGTTGCCCTCGTGCGCCGTGCCCAAGAACCACGCGACAAACGACGTCGCCCCCGTATAGGTTGGCGGGTTATCCGTCTGCCCCGCAAGCGAAGCCAACATCGTGCGCACGCGACTGATCACGGCTGTATCCGAAACATTCGCCCCAGCATCCCAGCTGTCGCTCGAGAACAGGTATGTATTAACGGCATCCCGCTCCTCTTCGGGAACGTCCAGGTACTTATCGCGAACGAAAGCGGCGTATACCCGCTCGCTTTTTGCATAGTCGCTCTTGGAGGACGCCAGCCAGCTCGAATCTGCAATGACGTCATCTGATGGCACGTTATCGACGGTCACACTGTATGTTTTGGACGGCAAAAGGTCCATGCTTAGCATCGTCGAGCCCGTCAACATTGCGTCGGCACCGCTCAGCGAGCGCAGCGTATAGGAGCATAGGTGTATCTGCGGTTGGCGCCCGAGGCATTGACTGAAATCTCAACCGCCTCGACAGGCTCGCCGCCCTCACGCTCGGTCTCGGTATCAAACGCGGCGCGCTGCTCGGCTACCGTCAAACCGTTCTGACGCAGCCATTCACGCATGCCGGACCATTCGCCCTCGTAGGACATCCAGTCGCCGCGCCCCCAAGACATGCCATCAAACGTCGTGCCCACAAAACCCTTCATGAGCAGGTCGTCATCGAGCGTCTTGTCGGCAGTAAGCGACAGCGTCGTGGACGCGCCTTCGTTCATGTCCGCCGCTTGCGAAAGGTCGCCCTCGGGCAGCGAATCATCCCCAAATCGAACGTTCTGGACTGCCTTGACGGCAGACGCCGACATAGCGGACAACTCGGGAAGAGGCTGCACAAGGGATACCGTCAGCGCAGAGAGAACGCCACATGCGGCACATAGACCGCCAAGGCCGACAAGAACCTGGGGTAAACCTACCGTAGAGCCCCGCAACTCGCGAGCACGGCACTGGACAAGCCAGCCCGCAACGCCCAGCGTCATAGACATCGTGCAATCACCGAGCTGCAATATCATGGAATCAGCGCCGCAAATAACGACGATTAAGAGCGTGGGCCACGAGACGCTCAAGTTGGCAAAAAGCCAGCCAAATGAGCCGGCAAACACACCGGCGAGCACTGCCAGCGACACGGCTTCACACAGCGTGCCAGCATCTGCCACCAAAGGAATATACAGCTCACAGATTGAATTGATATGAGCGATTACGGCATTGACGCAAGCATAGAAGCCCCAGCGCGCCGAAGGAACCAAGAGTGCGCATGCAAGCGCCGCGAACGCTGCGGCCAAGGCGATCCAGAAGGGAGTCTTTTTCGAAGTCATTGAGCTGCCCAAAGCGCCCAGCGCAACAGCCACGCCAGCGGCGACGGCAAGCATGATCCCCATGCACGTTGCACTCAGACACCCGGCAATTGCGCAGGTGAAACCCGCGGACAGTAAAACCGCGGGAGCCACCGACAGGAACACGTCGACGACGCGACCATTCGAAGCGATGCGCTCCGTCGAAGCAAGAGTCACAAAGTCCATGCTAGAGCTCCAGACTCTTGATACGGGCCGAATCGCTCGATACCGGGCAATGGGTGATGATGTAGTTGGCGCCGCGCTCGATGCTATACGACTCGACCGAATCCGACACATGGAGCACCGACAGATCGGTCAGACGGCCCAAATCGATATAGACCTGCTCATCGACGCCCAATGTCACCAGCACCGTTTTGCTAACGCCCCGTGCCGCCACAAGCTTGGCATACTGCTCGTTTGATGTTGGATGGGTAGGGCCAAGCGGCGTTGCCGTCAAAGCATCGAGCATCTTATTAAAACCACGTCGGTCATCGACGGGATAGGCGGCCAGGGAGCCTTCGGGGGTGGCCACGACCATATGATGGTATCCCTGACGCATAAGCGCCAGCGATATCGACGCGGTAAAGCTCAGTACCGCAGAAAGCAGCTCGGGGCGGCTTGAGTGCTCAAAATCGCACGCAAACGCACCGAACAAGACGGCGATCGTGTGATCTTGAGGACGTGAGGCCTCGCGCACCAGCACATCGTCAAAGCGCGTCGACAGCTTCCAGTGGATCGACTTGACTGCATCGCCCTCGTGATAGGGCCTCACGTCAAAGACCTCGGAGGCGTCCTGGCCGCTTCGATGGGGATCGTAGCTCGTGCCCTCAAAACCGGCAGAAGCACTTTGGCGAGGATCGACCTGAATGTCGAGCACTTTGGGATAGACCGTAAACAACCCGTGAAAGTCGGCGTCCTCCAGAGCAAGCGACGTAAAGCCCATCTCATCGACCAGGTGCGCGGCGTCAAGGGTAATGGCGTGCGCGCCACAGACAGTCGAATCGAGCTCCAGCTCAAACAAGGCGGGCCTGCCCATCGCAGGAGCAAGGCTTACGGAACGGACCGTCCGCGTTCCCGTCAGCTGGTTGTAAACCGAAAACGACAGCTCCATGCGGCCGCGAAACATAAGCGGGCGGTCGAGCGTGATGTGCAATACGAGCGGTGCGTTTACGACACACGACCGGGGAAGCTCAAAGCCAAGCTTGAGCAAGGCGACGCTCGAGCGGCACGCCGCCACCGTGATCACGGGCATGGCGATCAACGCCGCGGCAGCAGCGAGCGCAGCCGCATTGGCGGTAAACACGAACGTGGCAAGCAGGAGCGCCACGGACACGATATAGGTAATCTTGTTGGCAATCATGGGCGTACCGTAGGGCGCGCAAGGCAAACGAGCCGCTACGAGCGGCCGCGAACCTGGCCCATAGACGGGGCAGGAACGGCAGCGAGAATGCGGTCGAGAACGTCCTCGGCGGTAATCGATTCGATACGGGCCTGGGGGCGCAAAACAAGACGGTGGGCGCAGACGACCTTAAACACCTCGCGCACGTCCTCGGGCACCACATAGTCGCGCTCGCGAATCAATGCGCAGGCGCGCGCCATGCGAGTGAGCGCGATGATGCCGCGGGGGCTCACGCCCAGCTCAACAAGATCGTCTTTGCGGGTCTCCTCGCACAGGCGCACGATATAATCCAGCACCGTGTCAGCAACCTGTACACCGCCCAGGTAGTTTTGGATATCGAGCAGGTCATCGCAGGCAACCATGGGCTTGATATCGTCGAGCGGGTTGGTATAGCGACGGGCCTTGAGGATATCGATCTGGTCTTGGCGCGACGGATAGCCAACAGACAGACGAACCATAAAGCGGTCGAGCTGACTATCGGGCAGCGGCTGAGTACCTGCCGAGCCCACCGGGTTCTCGGTTGCGATACACACGAAGGGACGCGGGACCTGATGCGTCTGCCCATCAATCGTCACCGCGCGCTCTTCCATAACCTCGAGCAGGGCCGACTGCGTCTTTGCGCTGGTACGGTTGATCTCGTCGCCCAGCAGCATGTTGCAGTTGACGGCGCCCCACACAAAGCGAAACACGCCGGCGTCGCGGTCGAACATCGTAAAGCCCGTAATGTCCGAGGGCAGCGTATCGGGCGTAAATTGCACGCGCTTAAAGTCCAGACCCAGTGCACGCGAAAGAGCCAGGGCCAGCGTCGTCTTGCCGGTACCGGGCACATCCTCCAGCAGGATATGGCCACCGGCATAGATGGCCATGAGGGCCTTTTCGATCACATCGCGCTTGCCCAGCAGGGCGCGGCTCACTTCGTTGATGATGCTGTTGGACTGTTCGACGATCACGGTTACTCATTTCCTCGGTAAGCTGCCTCGGCCGTCGCGGCCGCCAGCTGTGCTTTCAAAACGTTCAGGTCGATGGGCTTGCCCACATGTCCGTTCATGCCCGCGCGGCGCGAGCGCTCAACGTCTTCGGTGTAGTCATTGGCAGAAAGCGCAATGATGGGAATGGCGCCGGCGTCCTCACGATCGAGCCCTCGAATCCGTTCCGCCGCTTCCCAGCCGTTCAGCACGGGCATCTGAATATCCATGAGGATCGCATCGTACGTGCCCACGGGCATGCTCCGGAATCGCTCGACGACCGCCTGACCGTTCTCGGCACGATCGACCGCCGCGCCTCGTCTTGCCAGCAGCTCAATCACGATCATGGCATTGATTTCGTTATCCTCGGCCAGCAGGAATCGCTTGCCCTCAAACTGGTAGGTAAACGACGACCCCATGGAATCGGACGCCGTCTCGAGCGTCTGCTCTTTAAGCTTGAGCTCCTCGACCTGCTCCGGCGTGGCAAGTCGCAGCGGGATGTAGGCCGAAAACGTTGAGCCGCGTCCGGGCTCGGTATCGACGACGATCTCGCCGCCCATCAGGTCGACGAGCGCGCTCGTGATGGCCATACCCAAGCCCGTTCCGCCGTAGCGGCGCGCAATGGTGCGGTCCTCCTGCTCAAACGGCTTAAAGATCTTGCTGATGTAGCGCGGGTCCATGCCCTTGCCCGTGTCGCGCACGCGCAGCATATAACTCACGCCGTCGTCTGTCCGGTACATCTCGCGCAGGGTTACGGTAACGCTGCCGCCCCGCTCGGTAAACTTGACCGCGTTGGAGATAAAGTTGATGACGACCTGTGACAGGCGCATGCGATCGCCCACGACAAAGACGTTTTCGCAGTCCTCCAGATTGACCGAGTACGTAAGCCCTTTGTCGGCCGCCTGCGAGGCAAACATACGCTCAATCTCATCGGCAAACAGACGCAAATCAAACGGTGCATCGTCAATGCGCACGCGTCCGCTGTTGAGGCGGCTCATGTCGAGCATGTCGTTGATAAGCGAAAGCAAGTAGGCCGAAAGCTGCGAGGCGCGAGACAAGTCGTCCATCAGGCGAGGCTTATCCGCATGGTGCTCGCGGGCGAGCGAAATCATGCCCTCGATGCCATTGAGCGGCGTGCGGATCTCGTGGCTCATCTGGTTCATATAGTCCGTGCGCGCGTTGGCGGTCTCGACGGCGCGATCGCGCTCTGCCTCCGCCTTGGCGATGCGCTCGTTTTCGGCCGTTACATCGACTGCAGAAACCAGGTACTGCGCGCCGTCCTGAATGAGCGAAATCGTAAACCTTATGCTGAGCTGCGGCTTTGCTCCGTGGGGCGCATGGTAGGTGCACAGGAGGTTCAGCGGGGTCACATAGTCCCATTCCCTCACCTGTCGCTGCATGCGAACACGGTCGCTATCGGGGATAAAGCGGTACAGCGTCTCGATGTCGTCGCCGATACGCTCGGGCGACACGCCAAATACGCGTTCGAAATTTGGGGTAATGTAGAGCGGAAGACAGTCGCTGGCGCGCAAAACGAGCGCAACGTTAGGCCCTTGCTGCGCAAGCGCCTCTTCAAACAGTCGACGCGCTCGGTCCGCGTCGCGCTTCTCGTGTGAACCGAACAGCCCCAATATGCCCCCTTTTTTATTCAGGGGTTCATTCTACCAGCTCAAAGGCGCTTTACAGAGACAATGCTCCGCTAAAGATGCCTATTTGTGACATAAAACGCGCCCGACGGCAATCTTGCCATCGGGCGCGTTTTCCTATTCGGGCCAAATAAATTGTGTGCGGCCGGCCTCGCCGCCATCGATCAGCAGGCTCTGCCCGGTCATAAACCGGTTGGTCACGCCCACAAAGTAGATCCACTCGGCGATCTCTTGGGCGGTGGCCCAGCGTTTAAGCGGTGTGAGCTCCATAATCTGGTTCCACAGGTGTTCGTCTTCCATCACGCAACGGTTGAGCGGCGTGATAACGCCGCCCGGGTCCACGCTGTTGGCGATGGCCCGCGGCGCCAGGCGGTTTGCAAGGTTCTTGGTGTAGGCGATAATGCCGCCTTTGCTGGCAGCATAGGCGGGAAACTCCGATCCCGTATGTCCGCTCGCCGACCCCACATTGACCACGGATTTGATAGCCGGCGTCGGCTTGGCGGCAAGCCCCTCCCCCACAAAGGCGTAGCGCTCGGTCACGTTGATGGTGCCACGCAGGTTGGCGGCGATGTCATCGGCCGAATCCTGCGTACCGGCAACGTTCACGATTACCTGAGGCTCAAGGTTGCCCGGAAACGAGTCCGGCTCGCGGACATCAACGACCAGATGGCGGTAGCGCTCGTGTTCGATCGCCGCCGGCAGCAGATCAAAGCCCACGACCTCGTGGCCCTCGTCCAAAAAGCGCTGCACGCACGCGGCTCCGATACCGCCCGAAGCGCCCGTGATCAAAACCCGCATACTTGCTCCTTAGGCGGTTGCGTGGCGCTCGAGGTACTCGGCGCCCACATTCTCGCGCTCCCAGCCACGCACGACCTTGTAGCCCACGGGGCTCAGGAAGACCTCGCACAGCAGCTCGGCGACGGCGCCCGTCAACGAGCACATAATGACCTGCACCCAGGTCCAACCAAAGAACGTGTGGCTTACCACAATGGCAAAGACCAGGTTGTCGACAAACTGACCGATGCCCGTGGACACATACGAACGGAAGGCAAAGCTCGCAAAGTTATTCTTTTTGAGCATGCGGCCGAGCGATTGGTTGAGCGTGGAGTTAACCACGGCAGAAACGAGCATTGCCAGCGAAGAGCCCAGCACCACGTACCAGGTGCCGCCGATGGTGGCGTTAAGGGCGGTGTTGACCTCGATCATACCCGTGTCGTAGTAGGCGCCCCACATGCCGGGCGTGAGCGAGCATGCCCAAAAGCACAGGCTCACGGCCAGGTTGACCAGCAGCGCGAGGATAGAGATTTTGATGGATGCCTTGGCGCCAAAGCGCTTGCAGATCATGTCCTGGCACAAAAACGAAACCCAGCTCACCACAAAGCCGCAATCGAGCGCCAGATACGGTAGGCTGAGGAGCTCTTTGTTGGCCAGCAGGTTCATCATGATGACGCTCACGAAAAACAGCGAAACCGTTGCCGCGGGAATGCTCCGCAACAGGACCTTGTAGTCCTCCATGACCTTCTTGATCATTATGTACTCCTTTGGTTTTAGGTTTAACGAGCAGGATATCGGACCCGAACTGCTCGGACGTCACGGTCTTGAGACGACGGTGGGTATGATAGCCGCTCACACGGCATCAGGCAAGCAAACGGCGCGGCAGCCCCGCAGGGCTACCGCGCCGATGCGCTAAAAGGCTACGTTGCCAAACTCCGACAGGATAAGGTCGGGGTTGTGGTCGGTTGCCCAGTCCACGTTCCACGGGCTCGTGAACAGCAGCAGCTTACCGCCGCGCATGTCCTCGACGCGCAGGGTGTCGCGCGTGAGCGAAAGGCCCGGGATATCGATGGTGTCGGGGTCGTTCTGGATCCAGCGGATGTCCGTATAGGGCAGCGGTTGGCGACGAACTTCAACACGGTACTCGGCCTTGAGGCGGCGCTCGAGCACTTCAAACTGCAGCACGCCGACCACGCCCACGATGACGCTCTCCATGCCGGCACCCAGCTCGCGGAAGATCTGGATGGCACCCTCCTGGGCAAGCTCCTCCATGCCCTTCACAAACTGCTTGCGCTTGAGCGTGTCGACCTGCGTAATGCGAGCGAACATCTCGGGGGCAAACGTCGGGATCTGCGGATACTGCACGTGGCGCTTGCCGGAGCACACGGTGTCGCCGATGCTAAAGATACCCGGATCGAACAGGCCCACGATATCGCCCGCGTACGCCTCGTCCACGATGGCGCGGTCATCGGCCATCATCGACGTGCCCGTGGCAAGCTTGAGCTTGCGGTTGCCCTGCACGTGGAAGGCATCCATGCCGCGCTCGAACTTGCCCGAGCAAATGCGCACAAAGGCGATGCGGTCGCGGTGGTTCTTGTCCATGTTGGCCTGGATCTTAAAGACAAAGCCGCTAAAGTCGTCACGGCAGGGATCGACCGGCTCGCTGGTGAGCGTATCGGTATAGGCGCGCGGCGTCGGGGCCAGACGCAGGAACTCCTTGAGGAAGGGCTCTACGCCAAAGTTGGTAAGCGCCGAGCCAAAGAACGCCGGGCTCAGCTTGCCGCAGGCAACGGCATCCAGGTCGAGCTCGTCGCCGGCGCCATCGAGCAGCTCGATGTCGTCCATCAGGTTCTTATGGTTCTCCTCGCCGATAAGCTCATCCATGGCGGGGTCGCCCAGCTCGGCCTCGACCTCGGCGACCTTCTTGGTGGCATTGGCGTGGCCGTCGCCCTCAAAGGCGATAACGCGACGGGTCTGACGGTCGAACACGCCGCGGAAGTTGCGGCCGCTGCCAATTGGCCAGTTCATGGGATACGTATTGATACCCAGGACGTTCTCGATCTCTTCCATGAGCTCAAACGGATCGCGAGCCTCGTGGTCGAGCTTGTTCACAAAGGTGAAGATGGGAATGTGACGCAGCGTACAGACCTTAAAGAGCTTTTTGGTCTGGGCCTCGACGCCCTTGGCGCCGTCGATGACCATGACCGCGGCGTCGGCAGCCATAAGGGTACGGTAGGTATCCTCCGAGAAGTCCTGGTGGCCGGGGGTATCGAGGATGTTGACGCAGGCGCCGTTATAGGTGAACTGCAGAACCGAGGAAGTAACGGAGATACCGCGCTCCTTCTCGATGTCCATCCAGTCCGAGACGGCATGCTTGGCCGAGCTCTTGCCCTTGACCGAGCCGGCGGTCTGGATGCTGCCGGTATAGAGCAGCAGCTTCTCGGTAAGTGTGGTCTTACCGGCGTCCGGGTGGCTGATGATCGCGAATGTGCGGCGCGACGAGATTTCATCCGACAGGCTTGCCATGCGGATCCTTTCTTGCATTGAGTGCATTACGTCGATGTAACCGTATTATTGTAGCCGCGAAATCCCGCCATAGGGCACCTATCAGGACAAATTCATCAGTTGGGGCCTGGGTAGCCGGCCCAATCCGAATTTGTCTCTTGCGTAACTGTACATAGTGTATATATACTGTGCTTACCGGTTATATACACGTGTAGCCCAACAGCTAAGGAGCCGCTGTGGACATCATCCTATCCAATTCGAGCGACAAGCCCATCTACGAGCAAATAGCCTCGCAAGTCAAAGCTCAGATCCTTTCGGGCGCGCTCGCTGCGGGAGCCAAACTCCCCAGCATCCGTGCACTCGCGAGCGATCTTGGCGTGAGTGTCATCACCACCAAGCGCGCCTACGCCGACCTGGAGCAACTCGGCTTTATCTGCACCGTGCAGGGCAAGGGCTGTTTTGTCGCCGAGGGCAACCAAGAACTCTTGCGCGAAAACCAGCTCTGCCATATCGAAGAGTTGCTTGCGCAGGCCGCTACGCAGGCCGAAACCCTGGGCGTCACGCGCGACAAATTGCACGAGATACTCGACCTTGTGGCCCCCGAAACCATGCAGTAGCCATCTGCAAGAAAGGCTATACCATGCAAAACTTGCTAGAACTCAAAGGCGTCTCACGCCGCGTAAGCGACCGCTTTTCCCTACGCGATGTCACGCTCACCGTGGAGCCCGGCCAGATTGTCGGCTTTGCGGGCGCAAACGGCGCCGGCAAGACAACGACCATTCGTGCCGCGCTCGGGCTTATAAAGCTCGATGCCGGCGAGGTGCATCTGTTTGGACAGCGCTGCGACACCAACGCGCCCGGCGAGGCACAGCGTCACCTGCGCTCCCGCGTCGGTCTTGTCCTGGACACGTGTCCTTTCCCCTCCACGCTCAAGGTGGGCCAGATCGAGACGCTCGTAGGCCCGGCGTACCCCACATGGAGTCGCGAAACATTCGCCAGATTTATCGACCGATTTGGCCTTGATCCCAAAGCCAAGGTAAAAGACCTCTCCCGCGGCATGGGCATGAAGCTGCAGCTCGCCTGCGCGCTCAGCCACAATGCCAAGCTGCTCGTTTTGGACGAAGCCACTGCGGGCCTCGATCCCATGGCGCGCGAGGAGCTGCTCGATGAGCTGCTCGCCTTTGTCGCCGACGGCCAGCACAGTGTGCTGCTCTCGAGCCACATTACGTCCGACCTCGATCGCGCCGCCGACCGCGTCATCTGCATCGATAACGGTTCGATTGTGTTTGACCTGCCGCGCGAGGACATTACCGACCGCGCCGGCATCGCCCACTGCACCCAAGCACAGGCCGCCGAGCTTATGGCTTGCGTCGAAGGCGCTCGCGCCGCCCACCACGCCTATAGCGTGGACGTGCTCGTGCCCAACCGTCGCGAGGCGCTCGAGGCCTTTCCCGAGATTCCCTGCGACCGGGCAACCATTGATGACTATCTGCGCCTCACGCTGAAAGGGGCTTCGAAATGAAACGCGCCTTTATGTCCGAGCTCGCCATCGTTCGCTCACTTGTCCCGAGCATTGCGGGTGTCGGCTTGTTCATATTCGTCGTGCTGACCCTTGCCAACGCATCGGACGGCGATTCCGGCATGAGCGCCGGCGCCTGCGCGGTCAGCGCCATGTCACCCATCATGGTCATGAGCTCGCTGGCCGGCTTCGACAATCAAAACGGATGGGAGCGTTATCGGGCAACGCTGCCCTTCTCGCGCAAAGGCATCATCTGCGCACGCTACCTGTGTATCGTTGCTTTCTCGGCCATCATGGCATGTGCGGCTGCACTGTTGAACATCGTCACCATCCCACTCTTCAATAATGCAGGCATCCCTCCGACGGGACAGGCCGTCTTTGAGATCGCAGCCGCCTCGGCAACCTCGATGCTCATCTCCCTCATGATGGTGTTTTTGGCGCAGCCGCTGTTCTTTCGTTTTGGACACATGGAGGCGCTGCGCCTGTCCGTTGGTCTGTTTGCCCTGCTTGGTTGCGGCACCATGGCCACGCTGAGCTCCTCCAACCCCATCAGCAACTGGCTCATGTCGATTGCCGGAGCGAATCCCGATCCTGCCGTTCTGGGCTGTCTGTGTGCAGGCATCGCCGCACTTGCCCTCGCGCTATGTGCAATCAGCTGCGCCGTCAGCACCAAGGTTTATCGAGCACGCGATCTGTAGCCACGCGAAACTTGACCCACGTAGGCCACAATCGGTCGCAATCGCCCATCCGTAAATCCGTGACAAATGGCATATCCCCAGCCCGTGCGCCACGTTCTACAATGGGGACGTCACGGGCCTTGGCCCAATCTTGATCATCCAAGGGGATGTCTTTTTGGTCATTGTTCTTTAGGGAACGGTCAATCGCATACAAATTGAAAACGGCCGTCTTGCGGCCGTGGTTTGTTGCGCCGTTCCGCCTCCGTCATCTGCCACATATGCACCTGATAGGAAAGAACAATGAGCTCTGCGAAATCTCAATCCTTCCCAAAAGCCACCAGCTTCGACGCGACACTCGTACGCTCTAAAATCATGGGGCCAAACCCCCTCAAGCTCTGCGAGGAGCTCCTTCGCGGTGCAAGCATCCCCCGCGGCGCTTGTGTCTGCGACCTTGGATCGGGCACCGGTATCACCAGCGCCCTGCTTGCCCGCGAATACGGGTTTGACACCTACGCCGTCGACCTGTGGAGCGACCCCGTCGAAAACCGCACGTTCTTCGATTCGCTCGGCATTCCCCGCAACGTTATTCACCCTGTCAAGGCGGACGCCTCACAGGGTCTACCGTTTGAGCACGACTTTTTTGATGCGGTCGTGAGCATCGACTCGTACAACTACTACGGTCGCGATCCACATTACCTGGGCGAGCGCTTACTCCCTACGTAAAGCAAGGCGGGATGCTCTACTTAAGCATCCCGGGCATGGTTCGCGACCGCCACGACAACCTGCCCGTTTGCCTGCTCAAATCCTGGACACCCGAGCAGCTCGACTATATGCATGACATAGCCTGGTGGCGCGCCATGATCGAGCCGACCCCCGGCGTCGAGATTGTCTCGATGCAGCCCATGCTCTGCACAGACGAAGCATGGGAAGACTGGCTCGCCTGCGACAACGAATATGCAGCAGGCGACCGCGCTGCCGTTGAAGCCGGCGCGCTCGAATACCTCAACACCATCGCCATCATGCTGAGGAAGCTCTAAACAATAGCCGCGCGAGCCGTAAACAAACGGCCTCGCGCGGCTTCTTTAAAACGAGTTCTAAACAAACGCAAAGCGCAATACGCTACTTGCGCAGCGGCTTGGGCAGCGGAATGCCCGCCGCGATGACGGCGGCGATGATCATGCAGACGATACCCTTGAGCGGGAAGCACATGAGCAGCAGGCCCACAACCATGACCGGCTGACGCATAACGGCGCCCATCGTCGAGGCGGTGCAGACGGCGACGCAAAAGACCGGATCTGCGCCGGTGAGGATGGCAAGGCCGTAGCCCAGGCTCACGCCCGAGAAGATAACCGGGAAGAAGTGGCCGCCGCGCCAACCAAGGTTGATGAGGGCGGGGGTCAGCATGGCCTTAACAAGACCGGTCGCGATGAGCACACCGGCGGGGATGGTGAGGTAGGTCTCCATAAGTACGTCGGCCTGGGTCTCACCGGCAAACATGGTATAAGGCAGAACTGTGCCGCAGATGGCGAGCGCCAGGCCAGCCAGCATGGCCTTGACGACGGGGCGCTCCCCTATTGCATGGGACAGCGCCTCACTTGCATGCTCGGAGACAAAGTACAGCCAACCGCATACGGTGCCGACCAACGCCAGCGGAATGAGCCAGACAAGTTCCAGGTTGCCCACCTCGGCAGCCTCGAACCTCGGCATGCCCATGCCGCCACCCATAAGCTGGCCGAGCAGCAGATAGGTGCCCAGGCCGCCGGCAATCGCGATGCCGTAGACCACGGTCTTTTGCGCCTTGGGCAGCTTGATGGTGATCTCGTCGGACGCGGAGTCCTCGCCAGCGCCCCGACCATCGGCGCTACCGGCGAGCGGCGCCACAAAGCCAAAGATGGGAGCGGTGAAGAGCGCCGTTAGGGCAGCTTGGGTACCCAGCAGCGTGAGCTGCCTAAACTCGGCGCCAAAGCGACGCATGCGGTCGCCGACCCAGCTGCACAGACCCGCGATAACGCCGGTCAGGCCGGCCTCCGGTCCAATGCTTCCGCCAAACAGCAGCGGCAGCAATGCCGCAAGCGAAAGCTTGCCGAGGTTGTCGTACGGGTAGCGACCGTCTTGCTTAACCTTGGCCATCACCTGGTTGAGGTCATCAGTCTTGGTGCCCGTCATCTTTTCGTTCAGACCGATCAGCAGGCCGCCCAGCAGGCAGACGAAAAACGGGTACGGCAAAAAACCGAACGGACCGCTCGCGAGCTCGGGCGAAGCGACGCCCAGCATATGAGGGATCTCGGTCCATAGATAGTCGATACCGTGCTCCATCGCAAAGAAAAACAGCCAGACCGCGGCGCCCGCAAACGCACCGGTCACGGCCACGCTCACTAAAAACAGCGCACGGTTTTTGGGTTTTGCAAGGTTATCCATCGGGACCTCCCGTGGTCAAAATCGACAAAGATACGTTTTATTGTAGAGCGAGCGTTGCCCGAACGAGCCAACCATCTGCGCCGCAAACGGCACCATTGGGAGTCATAGCGGAGCAGGCTCAAGACTTATCCGTTGATAATCGAGGCAATCTCGCGCAAATCGTCGGCGAAGTAGATGCCGTGCTGGCGCCTCGGGCTCGAAAGCCCCTTATCAATCATGTGCCCGAGCAGCGACTTGAGGTCGTTGTAGTAGCCGTCCAAGTTATACAGGATGCACGGCGCACTCAGATGCCCCAGCGACACGGCCGACATAACCTCGGCAATCTCCTCGAGCGTACCCGTCCCACCGGGAAAGGCGATGAACGCGTCACCGAGCTCAATCATCTTGGCCTTGCGCTCGGCCATGCCACTCGTCACGATGAGGTCGTCAATACCGTCGTGTTGAAACTCTGCCTCGATAAAAAAGCTCGGCTCAACGCCCGTCACATGCCCGCCAGCATCGAGCACGCTATCGGCAAGCGCGCCCATCAGGCCCGACTTGGAGCCGCCGTATACCAGCGCGTGGCCGTTGGAGCCAATCCACGTGCCGAGCTCTCGCACTGCAGGCAGAAACGCCGGGTCGTTGCCGACGCTCGCGCCCAGGTATACCGTGATATTCATATTCAGTCCCCCTCGTCGTGACGCGCGTCGCCCGTTCTAGCGTTGGCGTCGGCGATATTCGCGCACACGGCGCGATAGGTCGGCAAGCTCGTCACGATCGAGCTCTTCCAAATGCTCAAGATCGTCCATAAAGCGCGCCATGGTGTCCTTTTGGCGCATCTTGATGAGCGTATTGCAGTAGTTCACCGCCACGCCCGTGAGCATGGCGATGTAGAAGATGCTGATGACGCTCAAAACGACAGTGATAGCGCGGGCAACCGGCGTTTCGGCCGGGATATCGCCAAAGCCGATGGTCGATACGGTCTCAAAGCTAAACCAGAGGCCGTCGCCAAACGTAAGGGTCGTGGGCTCGGACAGCCAGACGGCCGTCGAGCACAGCAGATAGAAGACGAGAAACAGGCCCGTGATGCGTGCAAAGCCAGCCTGGCGCAACACGTCGGCAAGCGTCCTCAACTTGTTCATCGCGACCCCTTTTCCAGACGCCCAATCACATTCGCTCGTTATTGTCCCACACCCGGCAGAAAGGGACTGTCCCCAACTGCCGGGAGTGACCGTTTAGCGGTGCGGCGGCTGAATGGGCAGGCTGAGCTGGTATCCTTATGCGAAACTGTCTCAACTCGATAGGATTTCATGTGAAACCTTCCGCCGTCCTTCGCTTGGCTCTATATCGCACCCTGGCCGTCGCGCTTGCCGCGCTCGCCATACTGAGCGCCGTCATGCCCGCCCCCGCCTTTGCCGCCGACTCCGACCAGCAGGTCAAGACGGTCCGCGTTGGCTGGCTCGTCAACAACAAAGGCTTCCAGGAAGGCATGCCGGGCGAGCGACTCTCGGGGTGGGGCTACGAGTACCTCCAGACCCTCTCGTATTACACAAAGGGCTGGCAATACGAATACGTTAGCGGCACCTTCTCCGAGCTTATGGACATGCTCGAAGCAGGCGAAATCGACCTCATGCCCAACATCTCGTATTCGGCAGAACGCGAGCAGAAGCTGCTCTTTTCCTCGAACCCCGAGGGCACCGAGCGCTACTACATCTACGCCAGGCCCGACCGCGACGATCTGGCCAAGGGTGACCCCCAGGCGCTCCAAGGCCTCACCATCGGCTGCAACTCTGGCGTTATGCAAACTATCGTCGGCCAGCAGTGGCTCGCCGACGAAGGCGTCACCTGCACCTATAAAGAAATCGACACCGGCAGCGCCCTCTTTGAGGCGCTTGCAGACGGCGAGGTCGACGCCGTCATCATGAACGATACCATTTCGTCGCCCGATGCGTCACCCATGTTCTACGTAGGCTCGAGCGACTACTATTTTGCCGTTCCCAAAAGCCGCCCCGATCTGATGAACGACATCAATGCCGCCATGACATCAATCTCCCGCGTCAACCCGCGCTATAACGACGAAGTCAAATCGAGCTACTCGGCCCAAAACAGCGGCTCGTCATTGCTCACCGGCGTCGAGCGCTCCTGGCTCAAAGCAAACGGCAACACCATTACGCTCGGCTATCTGAAAAACCAACTTCCCTACTGCACGCAAAACGACGACGGCGAGATGGAAGGGTCGCTCGCCTCGCTTGCAACGACGCTGCACGACAAGTTTGACATTACGGTTAAAACAGTCGCGTTCTCGAGCAACAAGCAAATGACCAAAGCCCTTTCCAAAGGAACCATCGATGTCGCCCTGCCGCTGTTTCGCGACTACTGGCTTGCCGAGCAGGGAGGAACCATCCAGTCAAACCCGATGGGAACGGTCTCCCTGACCGCCATTCACAGCAGCAACAACCTGGACAGTGACCTTAAGAGTATCGCTTGCACAGAGGGCGCGATCGTCAACCGTTTTGAGCTCGAGAGCCTATTCCCCGACGCAACGGTAACCGAATATCCGAATGCCGACGAGGCGCTCAAAGCCCTCAATAAGGGGACGGCAAGTTGCATCATTGTCCCCAGTACGCGCCTGCAAACCATCCGCGACGCCCACGACATCGAGGACTTCGAAACACAGGAACTCACCAACACGGCGCAACTATCGTGCTTGATTTCGCGCGGCAAACCCGAGCTGTTGGGAATCATTAATAAGGGCATCGTCAATGCAGGCGAATCGCTCTCTGCAAGCAGTTATTCCCCCACATCGTACTCGGCGCAAGAATCGGACACGTTCCGGTTTATCTACCGCAACCGCATCGCCGTTGCGACCGTTATCATCTTCATTTTGCTCGCCAGCATCGTCATCCTTATCTGGTCGCTTCATCGCGCGCAGAAAGAACGCCAGAAAGCCGACGCCGCCAACGCCGCCAAAACCGCTTTCCTCACGCGCATGAGCCACGATATCCGCACACCGCTCAACGGCATGCTGGGCCTTATCGAAATTGAGGAATTGAAAGAAGGCGACATGCAGGTCGCCCGGGAAAGCCGCGCCAAGGCGCGTGTCGCCGCCAACCACCTACTGTCGCTGATTAACGACATCCTCGAGATGGGCAGGATTGAGGAGTGCAAAGTGACGCTCGAGCACGAATCATTCAACCTCAAAGAGCTGTGCGACAATGCGCTCGTGCTGTGCAAGCTCCGCGCATCTGATCGTGGCATAACAATGCTCGACACCAGCGAGCCCTACGCTGTCGACCAATACATGATCGGCAGCCCCACCCATATTCGACAAATCCTCGTCAACCTGCTCGACAACAGCATCAAGTACAACAAGCGCGGTGGCACCGTCACATTCTCGTCGACTGTCAAACCGCTCGATGACGAGCGCGCAGTGTTTTGCTTTAACGTCTCGGACACCGGCATCGGCATGTCGCCCGAGTTTCTTAAGCACATCTACGAACCGTTTGCCCAAGAAGGCAACGATGCCCGCAGTAACTTTCAGGGAACTGGCATGGGCATGCCGATCGTCAAATCGCTCATAGACATGATGGGCGGCACAATTGAGATTTCGAGCGAGGTTGGCGTGGGAAGTACGTTCAACGTCCAGATTCCGCTCGACATCGATAAGAACCCTCGGGCAAGAGAGGGTGCGGACGAGCAAGCGATCAGCTGCTCGCTTGCCGGCATGAACGTTCTTTTGGCCGAAGACAACGAGCTCAATGCCGAAATTGCCCAGGCCCTGCTCGAAAGCGAAGGCATCGTCGTAACTCGCGCCGCCAACGGCAACGAAGCGGTCGACCTATACGTTGGTCGCCCCGCCGGCAGCTTCGATGCGATCCTGATGGACATCATGATGCCGGGCATGGATGGCTACGAGGCAACCCGCGCGATTCGCCTGAGCGAGAAGGCCGATGCAGCCGACATCCCCATCATCGCGCTCACCGCCAACGCCTTTGTCGAGGACGCCAAGGCGGCGCACGATGCCGGCATGAACGCCCATCTGCCCAAACCGCTCGACTTTAACAAGCTCAAAAACACCCTCGCCCGCATCAAGAAAAACGGAACTGTTTCGCTATAGTTTGTGCTCTGCCACCATGCACAGTTAGAAAGGAAGCCAACGATGTTTAGGCCCCTGCGCCGAAAGAAACGCGCCATCACTGACGAGGAAGCGCGTGAACTGCTGACCACCTGCAAGCGCGGCGTCTTTGCCGTCAACGGCGATGGTGGCTACCCGTATGCCATTCCCGTCAACTACTTCTTTGACGCCGAGCACGACAAGATTTATTTCCATGGTGCCAAGGCTGGCCACAAGGTCGATTCACTCAGGCGTGATGATAAAGTCTGCTTTACCGTTTACGGCAACGAGTGGTACAAGGACGATGACTGGGCTCCCTATGTTATGAGCACCGTGGTCTTTGGTCGTTGCCGTCTGGTAGATGAGACACCTGCGTTTATCGAGGACAAAGTCCGCCAGCTCGCGCTTAAGTATTACCCTTCCGCCGAAGAAGTCGAGGAGGAAATCGCCAAAGACATCAAGGGCGTCCAACTCTATGAGATTTCGATTGAGCACCTTTGCGGCAAGCAGATTCAAGAAAAGTAAGCCCAAAAACAGGTCCTGAAAATAGCAAAATGGCTCGGTTCCAACCAGTATTGGAACCGAGCTATTTGTTTATGAAGCGTCGGCAGCTATGTGCGCAAGCGCCTCAACGAGATCCTGAGAACTCACGGGTTTGCTCAGATGCGCGTTCATGCCCGCCTCGCGCGAAAGCCTACGGTCGTCGGCAAAGGCATTGGCGCTCACGGCGATAATCGGCGTGGTCGCGGCGTCCTCGCGATCGAGCGCTCGAATCTGACGCGTGGCCTCAAGGCCATCGATGCCGGGCATCATGATGTCCATCAATACCACGTCGTACTCGTGCAGCGCACTCGCGGCAAACGTCTCGACGGCAGACTCGCCATCTTTGACATGTGTCACGACGGCACCGGCGCGGTCGAGCGTAAACTGTGCGATCTCGGCATTCAAGTCGTTATCCTCTACGAGCAAAACACGCAGGCCCTGGAGCACGTCGCTGTCGCCTGCATCCACGCGAACTGCCTGGGGAATCTCGGAACTCTTGCACTTCTCAAACGGCAGGCAAATGGTAAACGTCGTCCCCTGCCCCAAGGCGCTCGTAAAGCTCATGGTTCCGCCCATAAGCTCGACCAACTGTTTGGCAATAGACGCGCCCAGGCCAGTTCCCGATGAAGCGCCTTCCACCTGTTGTTCCTCGCGGCTGAACGGCTCGTAGAGGTGCTGTTGAAACTCCTCGCTCATGCCAATGCCGTTATCGGCGATCGCGTATTCATAGACGGGGACACCGTCCACCGGCTCCACCTCGCGGCATGTCAGGCGAACATAGCCGCCCTGGCGGTTGTACTTGACGGCATTACCGGTAATATTGAGCAACAGGCGCTTGAGGTGCGTCACGCTCACCCGGGCATAGGGATGATCAAGAGTCCGTTGGTCGCAGATAATTGTCACCAGGCGCTCCTCGGCCTGGCGCTCCAGGATATCGCACACCTCACGGTTGAGGGCCACCATATCTGTAGGCACGAGATTCAGGTCGACCTGCCCGCTCTCCAAGCGGCTCATATCGAGTGCCTCATTCGCAAGGTCGAGCAGCAGTCCCGACGCCGTCCAGATCTTTGAGCGGCACTCAGTCTGCTTTTGCAAGTCGTTCGCGTTGGCATTGCCCACCTCGACCATACCGCGAATGCCGTTGATGGGCGTGCGCAGGTCGTGACTCATGCGACGCAGGAACTCCGTCTTTGCAGAGTTGGCAGACGAAGCTTCGCGCGCCGCTTTTGCCAGCTTGTCGCCATAGTCGCGCTCCTGCAGCAACAGGTCGGCAAAGCGTTGGCTCTCGGCGCGGCGGCGCACCAACACAACAGTGGCTATAACACCGCCGTAGAGCGCCAACACACTGGCAACAACAGCGGCAACAACCTCAAAGTAACGCTGCGCGGGAGCATAGGTGTACACGTAAAAATCGCGCGCTTTACCAAATGTGCCCAGATACCACTCACCGCTGTCGTTGACCAATCTGACCTTACCAGCCAGGCAACGCTCCTTAATGCCGTTGACAACGATGGCATCCGTCGCAGGCAAATCGAGCACGCCTGACACGGCGGGCTCAACAGCGTTGGTCGCAACGACCTTACCGTCGTTTTCAATCACGATGTTACCGCTATCGATGGTCTCATAACCATCGAGCAAGCTCTGCAACTTGAGCGTATTGCTCGCGACCGCCTTGGCGCTCTGGTGCCTCACCGCGACAACGATGCCCTCACCGTCCGGCCGGGCCACGCAGCCAATGTCTACGACCGAATCGTCCGCAAGCGTAATGCGAGCGGTATAGGACTTAAGCGGATGGGCTGCCACCTCCAGCACAGGCGCCTCTTTGAGATTCGCAGCGAGCGACTCGTAGCCCACGTCATCCTTCGAGGACTCGGACACCAAGTTGCCCGATGCATCCGTTACGATCAGCGCTGTCACATTAAACTGGTCAGCATATTGCTCCAACGTAGCGTTATCCACCGAGCCGTCGCGCTCCATATCGCGCGCCGCCTCTCCGGCGATCTCCATAACGCGAATCAGGTTTTTGGTCGCATAGGCGCTGTTGAACGCATCATAGGAAAGGCTCTGTGTCGCCACGTAATCGACAACGTCGGCAAAGCGCTGCTCGGCCTGAGCTGTCGTGTAGGCGTAGCTCGTCACGCCGGCAACAATCGAGAGCGCTATCCCCAACAGGACGACGATGAGCCATTCCCGTGCCGAACGGTCGCCCCGCTTCTCTGTGGTGTGGTCGGGTGCATCGATCACGACAGGCCCTCCATATTCAAAAAGGGCGAAGGGTCATCAAAATACTTTGACACCAGGCGCTCCATGGTGCCATCGGCAAGCATTTCTTGGTAGGCATGGGTGAGCTTAACGTCGATGCCGCGTGTGTCGTTGATATCGAAAGCGGTGCCCAAACCAACCTCTAGCAGCGGCTCAGACAAAATGCGATACGTCACGCCATAGTCTTTTTCGTAGGTGAGCAGCGAGGACTCATGCGCGGCGATGGCATCGACCAAGCCCTCGACAAGCGCCGGGTTCAGGTACGAGCGGTCCGAAAAGCTGTAGAGTTCCTTAATCTGCGGAACGTTTTCATTGGTGTGATTGAGCAGAATCGATTCGGGCTTGGTGGTGGACTGGACCGCCACGACCCTACCCTCAAGATCGGCAAGCGTGTATATATCGCTTTCGGGATCGACAGCAACCACCTGTCGGCTCGCAAGGTACGGGCCGGCCCAGCGATATTCGTTTTCGCGGCCCGTCATACTAAAGCTGCCCATGACGCAATCGAGCTCGCCGCTCGCCAGCAGCTCTTTCTTCTTTTCCCAGTCGATCAGCTGGTATTTTGGCTTGTACCCAATGCGAGCCAAAGCCTCGGTCAAAATATCGACATCCAGGCCAACGATATTGCCGTACTCGTCGCTATACACAAACGGCGGATAGAGGTCGCTGCCAACGTTGAGCGTCTTAAGGTTGTCGTCTTTGAGCTGCGAGGCGGCCGCGCCTTCTGATGCAGACGCCGCGGCCCCGTCATTCGACCCGGAACAGCCAGCTATCGCCACGACAAAGGCGCTCACCACTGTAAGCGCAACAAACAACGATATGGCGGCCGAGCGACGAGGTCTTTTCATCGAGCTCCAGACGATCCTGTTTACAGACTCAAGAGCAAAGATATTAGCAGACAAAACCGCGCTTGTGCTCAATGGTTACAGACGCTTTACCATACGGGGCCTTCCAGCCAATCTGGCAGACGGCCCCGCATGCAGCGCTCACTTACTGTGCATTAAAAACGTAGCGGTCCAGGCGGTCGCACGCCTCCCTCACGCGCGAAAGCGGCAGTGCCAGATTCACGCGAATGTGGCAGGGGCCATGGAACGGGCGGCCGTCCTGATAGCCCACGCCCACACGCGCGCCCTCGTCGAGCAGCCACTGAATATCGCGACCATGTTCGCGGCACCACTCGGTGCAGTCCAGAAACACCATGTAGGTGCCCTGCGGGCGCGAATAGGACACGCCCTCAAAATGCTCGTCCACGTAATCGCAGAAGTAGTCAATGTTGCCCTCGATGACCTCGTTGAGCTCATCGAGCCACTCGTAGCCCTGCGGCTGGTAGGCGCCGATAAGCGCATGCATCGAAAGGACATTCATCTCATTGTAGTGGGTCTTATTGGACACGGCGCAGACGCGGTCGCGCAGCGTCTCGTTATAGATGACGTGGTAGCTGCCGACCAGGCCCGCCAGGTTAAACGTCTTGCTGGGCGCATAGAGGGCGACCGTGCGCATGCGGGCATCCTCGCTCACCGACTGCGTCGGGATATGCTTGTGACCGGGCATGATGATGTCGGACCAGATCTCGTCCGAGATCACCACGCAATCGTGCCGGCGATAGATGTCCATGGCGCGCTCGATCTCGTCGCGCTCCCATACGCGGCCGCAGGGGTTATGCGGCGAGCAGAACACCGCGGCATGGACGTGGTTTTGGGTGAGTTTGCGCTCCATGTCCTCAAAGTCCATGCGCCACACGCCCTGATCGTCGAGCTTAAGCGGGCTGTGGACAATGCGATAGCCCGCGGCTTCGATGGACTTGGTAAAACCGATGTAGGTGGGGCTGTGGACCAGCACCGCATCGCCCGGCTGGACATACGCGCGCAGGGTCGACACGACGCCGCCCAGCACGCCGTTCTCGTAGCCGATATGCTCGGGGAGCAGACCCTCGACGCCATTACGGCGGCTCTGCCATTCGATGATGCGGTCGAAGTACTCGGGGCGCGGATCGAAATAGCCAAACATGGGATGCTGCGCGCGCTGAATGATGTGCTCCTGGACCGTGGGCACCGTGGCAAAGTTCATGTCCGCCACCCACATGGGGATGCGGTCGAAGCCCTCGTCGGGTGCGTTCGGGGCCATACCGGGGATCTCACCCCAGGAGTCAACGGCGATGGCGTCCATGCCGTGGCGGTCGATAAGCGAAGTAAAGTCGTATTTCATGCTGAGCTCCCGTGCAAAGCGGATTGTTTTGGTAGGCGTTATTGTCCACCAGCTCGGGTGATTTTGGCATGGGGTTTGGCATTGAATTTGGCGGGCGCCGGCGAATGGCTGGCTAGTCCCGTGCGTCGTTGACGACGATTACCGTCAACCTGGTTCCATCAACCGTAAAGGATATGTCGAGCCCGGCGTAAGCCAGATGGTAGACGCGGTTTGGCTCGTGTTTGCTACCCGCGCGGCGCGGATCTTGGCGAAGGACCTCTATCAAGCCGGGGAGTTTTGTGGGCGGGACCATCTCCTGCAGCGCTTGCGGAAACTCAACGTCGAGCTCTTGCCACGGCGCATCCTCAATCCAGCCGCCGGTCGCATCCGGGTGGCAGTCCGCAAACGGAATGTAGGGCCTGATATCGTAGATGGGCGTGCCGTCGCGCAGATCGGCTCCCAGCACATGGATGATGGGACCGTCGTCGGCAAGCTCGACACGATCGAGCTTGACGCAGGTAAGACCGATGGGATTGGGGCGAAACGGACTGCGTGTGGCAAATACGCCCACGCGCTCGGCTCCACCCAAGCGCGGCGGGCGCACGGTCTTCGACCACTTGGCGTTGGTGCCGGACCTGTCCTGCGTCTTGGCATCGGCGGCGATGTCTTCGGCCGTGCCGCCGGGCGTTCCGTTTTCAAAACGCCAGAGCAGCCACAGGTGAGAGAAGGAGTCCAGGCCCTCAACCGCTGCATTGGAGGCAAATTCCGGCTCAAAGACGATGCGCCCCTGCAGATGGGGCGCCAAAAAGCTGTTGCGCGGAATGCCGAACTTCTGCGGCAGGTCGGTATGTATGTATGCAATAGGTTCCATGCCGGTCATTGTACGGCACAGGCGCGCGGGGCGCAGGCTGCGATTCTCTCTCATCGTCATCTGCATGCAACCAACGGTTGCTTGGAAGGACATCGGCTGCCGCGTATGCTTAAGCCAACAAGCAGCAGAAAGGAGCCATTATGGCCTTTGCAGAAAAGCTCATCGCCATCCGCCGCGACAACAACCTTACCCAAGAGCAGCTCGCCGCCAAGCTCTACGTCACGCGCCAAGCTGTGAGTCGCTGGGAGCGTGGCGAAGTCATCCCGGGCATCGACATGATGAAGCTCATTGCCGCCGTAACCGGAGAGCCACTGTCCCACCTGCTCGAAATGCCCGAGCACTATTGCCAGAGCTGCGGCATGGCACTCACGCCTGACGACTGCGGCACCGATGCCGCGGGTGCCACGACCGACCATTACTGCAAGTGGTGCTACGACCGCGGCAAGTACACCTACGACACCACCATGGAGGCAATGATCGAGGATTGTGCCCCGCGGCTGGCACAAAGCACCGGCATGTCGCTCGACGAAGCCGTCTCCCTCATGGGCGCCGTGCTGCCGCAACTGGAGCGCTGGCACTCCGTGCACGAAAACGAGGAGCGCTACGGTGCCGAGGCGCGAGCGCGCTATGGCGACGAGGCGATCGATGTGTCAAACGAGGCGCTGTTGGATATGGACCCCGAAACTTGGAACGACATGAAAGAACTTGAACGCGCTATTCTGGGCCAGCTCTCGATTGCCACGGGCGACGGCGATCCAAAGAGCAACGAAGCCCGCAAACTTGTCGCAATGCACCGCCGATGGATTGGCCTTAACTGGGGACACGAACCCCAAGACGACGCATACCTAGGCCTCGCCCACGGCTACCTTGCGGACCAGCGCTTTGTTGACTACTACGACAAGCCCTGCGGCACCGGAGCCACGGCGTTTCTGGTACAGGCAATCGAGTCGTCGTTGACGCGTGCATAGACCGCGGCGGCTTTGGGTATTTCAATCGAAACCTCAACCGATTGGAGACCTATGGCTACTGATCACGAGCTCGCGCTCTACGTTATGACCGGCTGCCCGTATTGCATAAAGGTCAAGCGCTTCCTGGCCGATAACGGCGTGACCATCCCCGAACGCAACATCTCGACCGACGCCGATGCCGAACGGACACTCATCGCCGTCGGCGGCAAGCGCCAGGTTCCCTGCCTGTTCATTGACGGCGTGCCACTCTACGAATCGAACGACATCGTCGCGTGGGTACAGAAGAACCTGCTCTAGCGTTCTATTGCGGTCGGCCGGCCCCAACGCACAAACCCATACGGCACAAACATGTACGTCAGCATCCAAAGTCGACATTTTTCGACATCTTTGGATGCTGACGTACAGTTTTTTGTACGGGCCCAGCACAGGTAGTCATTGGGGACGTTCTTAAATGACTAGTTACTTGTTTTTTTGTCTACAAAATTGTATACAAAAAGAGAAGCCGCCTCATGGAGCTCATTGCTCGATGTTGCCCCGACCGAGATGGTTACATCATTTACCACGCCCTTGTCCCTCCTACGCGCAAGGTGCTCAGGGAAATCGGAATCGATCGATAGGAGGCGCTATGGACGCTAAACAGCTCGAAAAGATGATGGGGTTTGCTCCCGGTGAGCTAGAAAAAGCCGCAGCGGCATACGAAAAAGATGAGTGGCCGAAGGGCCACACCGTCAAGTTGGGAAGGCCGCCGATTTCCGATGAACCAAGCGTTGTTTTATCGGCACGTGTGGGCGAATCGGTTCTTGAAGCATTTGACGCAAAGGCAAAGCGCCATGGGCAAACGCGCACGGAGCGACTCAGGGAACTCATTACACTCGATGCAATGATTGCCTAGTCCCCTGCCGAACCAAACATGTACGTCAGCATCCAAAAATGATATTTTTCGACATCTTTGGATGCTGGCGTACAGCTTTTTGCATGGGCCCGGCACAGGCGATCCGTTCTTCTCCGTCCCCAAGGGATCATTTAGCCACAAAAGCGGGCGATGGGCGCAAGCGGCTGCTCGCGAAAGACACGCTCGACAGCGGCGCGGTATTCATCGACCTTTTTGGTCTTACGTACGAGCTTGTGAACGGTCGCGGGATCGGCGAAGGCGCATTTGGCGTAGAACCACCACTCCTTCATGCGAAAGACCGCGTTGCCACCAATCTCTTCTGCATAGGCCGCAAACAGCGTGTCATGGAAACGCTGCAGCTCAGCAGCCGTTGCAGCAGGGCCGCCCTTGACCATGCGAGCCAGCGCGGGGTTCGCGAGCAAGCCACGCCCCAACATCACATGGCGCGTGCCGGGATAGGCCTCCACCAGCGCGTCCATATCCTCAAGATCAAAAATGTCGCCGTTGTATGCCACCGGAAACGGCGCACGTTCCAGCGTCTCGCCGTAAAACTCCTTGCGCGGCGAGCCCGTATAGCGGTCCTTTTGCACTCGCGGATGCACGATCAGCTCTGCCAGCGGCATGCGGCAATACAGATCGAGCACACGCTCATACTCGCCATCGCGCTCCAACCCCAGCCTGGTTTTTACCGATACCGGTAACGGCGAGCGCTCGCACACATCGCCCAAGAACGCCTCGAGCTCGTCCAAGTTACGCAAAAAGCCCGATCCCTTGCCCTTGGCGACAACCGTACCCGAGGGGCAGCCAAGGTTGAGATTGACCTCGCGGTAGCCCATGTCGGCGAGCACCTGTGCCGCCCATACAAACTCATCCGCATTCTTGGACATCAGCTGAGGCACTACGTTGAGCCCCTGGTTATTGGCAGGATCAATCTCCTTAAACGCCTTGCCGCCAAAACGGTTGCCAACCCGCGGCGGCGGCAAAAACGGCGTGTAATAGCAGTCGAGCGCGCCAAAGCACTCCGCATGCACGCGGCGGAACACATGCCCGGTAATCCCCTCCATAGGGGCCAACGATAAATACATCAACATCCATTCTCAAATCAATGTAACAAAGGGACTGTCCCTTTGTCACATAATACGCCCCTGCCATCGCACTTTTGCTGTATGATCGAGCGCCCATCGAGGGCGGGGTTCTCTATACTGAGTCACATATTTCTTATCCAGCGCTAGCCCGGACTGACGCACCCTGCGCCCCGTGCGCCGCAACGACCGCCACGACACCAAGGACCAGCTATGGCTACACTTTCCGAACAAGAACGCAAGCGCATCCAGCGATACTGCATCTGTCCCAAGGTTGCCGGCGCGGCGCTTGCCATGGCGTTCGTGCTGCCATTTTCGATCATTCCCTTCGAGATGATCGACGACATCGTCTTCCATCACGAAGGCTTCCAAGAAACAGGCATGATGGCCGCCCTAGTGCTCACCGCTATCGAGCTCGTCATCTTCTGCTACTGCGCGCTCGCGCCGCGCTTTGGCATGCGTGGCAAACAGTGGAAGGAAATGCAGCACCGACTCGTCGTCGAGCAGACCGAGAAAGACCGCTCGGCACAAATCGCGGGCGTTATTGGCACGCAGGCTGCCGCGCGCCTGCTTAAGAACAGCGACAACGAGGCCGCGCGCAACCTGGGCGGCGCGGCAGAAGTCGCCGCTGCCGTAGGCGCCGTCGCCACCGCAGCGGACGTACTCACCGAAAGCTATGCCAACGCAAAGGCCATGGCGGAGGCCTATAGCGTGCCTATCCCCCGTGCAAAAAAGTGGATCATCGCACTTGTGGCGCTGCCCCTCGCAATCGTGTGCGGTGCTTATATCCCGCAGCTGGCACAGGGAAACATCGAGATGCAGGAGAATGCCGAGGCCGCGGCCGAGCAGATCGCCATCGCCCGCAAGACGCTAGAGCCCGCATGCGAGTACGTGTCCGCCGATGACCCTTACGAGCGATATCAAGATTACGGCTATCACGTCCGCGGCTATCTGCACGAAGGCGACTCCGATACCCAGAAGACCTATACATACCTGGATTTCGACAACAAGGGAACGCTCAAGGAAGTGAGTTACATAGCAGAGATCGACCCCGACGCGAGCCTTGAGGACAACCTCGCCCGCATCGAGCTCGACTTGGACGAGCTTTCCTCTGTCGTGCAAACTGTAGACGTCAAGACCGTGAGTCCCAAGCTCCTAGCACCGCAAAAGCTCCCCGAAGAGTTTAGGCAGGCTTTTTTGAACGGTTCGCTCTATGAGAGGATCTCCATCAGGACGAGCGACGACCCCGTCAAAACGTATTGCTCGTTTGACACGGAGCCCGAGGACGAGTTTGACGAGTACACCCATCCAAGCATCCGCATCACGTTGGTGGGCAAAACGAGCTAGGCGCAAATGCGACAAAGGGGCAGTCCCTTTGTCGCATTATTCGGAGCGCAGGGCCTCCACGGGATCCTTCTTGGATGCGCTGCGGGCCGGCAGCAGGCCGGCAACGACCGTCAGCAGCACCGAAATTACAATGAGCACCAGCGCATCCTGCACGGGCAGGCTCATCAGATTGGGGACCTGTTTGACCGCAAGCGCCCAGGCATTGACCGGAAAACTCACGAGCACCACGACGACGATGGCGAAGACACCAGCAATGAGGCCTTCGATGAAAGTCTCGGCGTTAAACACGTTGGCCACATTGCGCTTCGACGCGCCGATCGCGCGCAGGATGCCAATCTCCTTTTTACGCTCCAGTACGCTGATGTACGTGATGATGCCGATCATGATGGAGCTCACCACCAGACTGATACTCACGAATGCGATGAGCACCAAGCTGATGGTGTTCACGATGTCGGTTACCGAACCCATGATGATGCCCATGTAGTCGGTGTACGAGATTGCCTGCTCATCGTGGCCAGCGGCTTTGACCTGCTTGTTGTACGCGTCGATGTGATCGAGCACGCGCTCCTTGGCCTCAAAGTCGCGCGGGAAAATCTTAACCGAGATGGGGTCCGCCTCATCCGCATAGCCCAGCGTGGTCAGATTGTTATCGTAGGTGAGCTTCGACGCCTTGGCATAGCTCATCATGAGCGAACTCAGGTCCTCGGCGTCCATGTTGAAGTTGATAGCATGAGCAAAGGCACTCGCATCCACGTGCATGGCGCTCGCCAGGTTGGTAAAACTCGAAGACATCTGCGTCGCCATCTGGCCCATGAGCCCCGCCGCGCCCGCCTTGAGCTGAGCTGACACCGTCGCCGCAATCTGATCGCTGATCGACTTCATCACCTGATCCATAGCCTGCTGCAGATACGGAGCCAGCTGCTTTTGCACATAGTCGGTCATCGCCTGCTGCAGGCGCTCGGCCAGGGCATCGCCACCGAGTGCCTTGAGCTGAGCCAGGATTTGCTGGGCCGCGTCATCATTCTCAAGATACGCCGAGAATGCGGCAGCGAGCTTTGACGCGTCTTTAAGGTCTTCGGGTGACAGCGCCTTAAACTGATCAGACCGCAAAAAGCCCTCAAACAGCTGGTTGGCAAGCGTTCCCACCTGCTGCATTTGCTCGGGCGTGAGCTCCAGACCGTCAAAGATGCCCGAGAAATCTGGGGTTGGCGCTTTGGCCATGATGTCGCTGAAGTCGATGTCCTTACCAACGCCCGAAAGGTCAATGTTCAGCCCGGACAAGTCGATACCAGAAAGGTCCATACCGCCGGCCGCACCCGAGAGCGCAGACGAATCGAGAGAGAACGCGCTCTTGAGCGCCGCCTCGTCCACGCTGAACATGCTGCTCAAATCCACGCCTTGCTTGGCCTCGCCCTGCAGCTCGTCGAAGGTTTTGCCCGTAAAGACATCCGTCTCGGGGTGGGCAAGCTGCTCCTGCACGATTTGCGAATCGGCAGCACGCTCCATAAGCTGGCGAGTCAGCGCACGCGTATAGGCAATGCCCGGGGACAATGCGCTCGCGTTTGCCGTCTCGCTGGGTCGCACCACGCCCACAATGCGCACGTCAATACCGTCGGCAACCTTGGCTTTCATAAAGTCGGCGTCGCCAGACATGTCAGTCCACATGCCGGTCTCTTCGTTTTTGCGATAGGCATCGGCCGGCGACAACACCTTAAACGTCGTGGACAGCGCATCGTCGTAGGTAAAGTCAGCGCCGGTCTCGGGCGTCCCGACCTTGCCGTCGGCCGTCATGGCGCTGTTGACCAGGTCGTTGAGCTCATCGATATCCAGCGCACCGATGCTATAGAGGGTGTAGTCGCCCACCGTGCCGCGGCTCGAAAGCACCATCACGGCCTCGTTGGCAGACGTAGGCCAATGGCCGGCAACGACATCGTACTGGCTGTCGAGCAGGCTCTGGTCGTCAATCATCTCGTTAAAGACCGAGGTCCCCATGGAATCCATGCTCACCGTTGCCGCCGAACTTGCGCCGCCGCTCATGGCCTCGGTCATGGCGTTGGGCACCAGCCGGACAGGCTTCTCATCGCCCTTGCCGGCACGATAGACAACCGGCGATACACCGTAGCCGTACTGAATGGCGTTGACCTCTTTATCGATGCCGTCGCCACCGGCATCGAGCCATGCCTTAAAGCTCATCATGTCGTTGGACTTAACGCTTGCGAACATGTCTTTTACGGCCGTGACCACAGGGATCTTATCGGTTCCCTTATCTTTGCCACCGGTGGCGTCGGATGAATCCTCGCCCTCGGACACCTCATCATCCGTAGCCCCATGCCCGCCCATCATGGACGACAGGTCATAATCTTGTTTGGAAATCGTCAGCGGGTAGCTCGAGAGCGTGTCCTCCTCGACCTTTTTGATGTAGTCGTTTACGCCGTTGGAGAGCGCCAGGATCGCCGCAATGCCGATAATGCCAATCGAACCTGCAAAGGCCGTCATGGCCGTGCGGCCCTTCTTGGTCATGAGATTTCGGGCAGAAAGCCCAAGCGCCGTCACAAAGCTCATCGAGGTTTTGCGCGTGGGCTTGGCCTCGCGACGCGCGGCCTCGGCAGCATCAAAGGGATCTGAATCGTCGGTGACCTTGCCGTCCGCCAGGTTGACAATGCGCGTGGCGTACTTGTACGCCAGCTCGGGATTGTGCGTGACCATGATGACCAGACGGTCGCGCGCAACGTCCTTGAGCAAATCCATGACCTGGACGGACGTCGTTGAATCCAAGGCGCCGGTCGGCTCGTCAGCCAGCACAATCTCGGGGTCATTGATCAGGGCGCGGGCAATGGCCACGCGCTGCATCTGCCCGCCCGAAAGCTGGCTCGGGCGCTTGTCAACGTGCTCGCCCAGACCGACTGCCTCGAGCGCCTTGCGCGCACGTTGGCGGCGCTCGGCATGCCCCACGCCCGTGAGCGTAAGCGCCAACTCCACGTTTTCCAAAATGCTCTGATGCGGAATGAGGTTATAGCTCTGGAACACAAAGCCGATGCGATTATTGCGATAGGCATCCCAATCGCGGTCGTTGAAGTCCTTGGTCGAGATGCCGTCGATCAGCAGATCGCCCGAATCGAAATGATCGAGTCCACCGATGACGTTGAGCATCGTAGTTTTACCCGAACCCGAGGGACCCAGAATGGCTACGAACTCGTTATCGCGAAAAGACAGGCTTACGCTGTCGAGCGCTACCTGCGTAAACGACTGCGTAACGTACCTTTTGCAAATAACTCTGAGATCCAGCATGGACGGCAACCTCTCTCGCGCGGGCGCGCTCGCCCGCTCCCCCGCCGTTCACGTTCGGCGCGTTTGTCCTACTCTATCCTCATTTTTGGCCGATACCAGTGAGAAGTGTAACGAACCGCGCCAAAAAACGAACGGGACAGCACGCCGCATGGCGCACCATCCCGCATATAACATCCCCGATGCGACAAAGAGGCTGTCACTTTGTCACATTCCAATGCGCGCTACTTTTCGAGCCCGCACGGCATAACGTTAGCGCTGCCGCGGCGAGCCACAGTCACGGCTGCAAAGAAGCGATAGCCGCCCGAGAAGTTAAAACACTCAAAGCCATACTGCGCCAAAATGCGGCAAGCAATGTAGCTGCGAATGCCGCTCTGGCAAATCACGTAGACCGGCTTGGCCCGGTCGAGCTCGCCCAGGCGATTGCGCAGATCATCGACGGGAATGTTTACGAAACCATCGATATGCCCGCGCTCGTACTCCCCTTCCGTACGAACATCGAGCAGCTGCACGCTGCCATCGCGTGGCAAGTTGGGCTCATCCTCCCAATGCCACTGCGCCAGTATGCCGCGATTGAGGTTCTCGATCATAAAGCCCGCCATATTGACGGGATCCTTCGCCGATGAATACGGCGGCGCGTATGCTAGGTCCAAATCCTTAAGCCTATCGCCGCACATGCCTGCCTGGATGGCAGTCGCCAGAACGTCGATACGCTTGTCCACACCATCGATGCCCACGATTTGCGCACCCAGCAGGCGCAATCCCTGCTTCTCGAAGACAACCTTCATGGTCATGGGCGTTGCACCCGGATAATAACCCGCATGCGAACCGGGCGACAGGACCACGCTGTCGCAGTCAATTCCCGCCGCGTGTGCTGCCTTTTCGGATAGTCCCGTGCTTGCCGCCGTCAAGTCGAATACCTTGATAACCGATGAGCCCAACGATCCGCGGTAGCAGCTGTCCATGCCGGCTATGACATCGGCGACGACATGCCCCTGCTTGTTGGCGGGGCCGGCGAGCGAAATGACCGCGTCCTCGCCGGTCACCTGATGCGTGACCTGCACGGCATCGCCCACGGCATACACGTCGGCAGCAGAGGTCTCCATGCGGTCGTTGACCACAATAGCCCCCTTGATGCCCAGTTCGAGCCCCGCCTCTTGCGCCAGATGGCTCTCAGGTGCCACGCCAATGGCAAGCAGCACCATATCGGCTCCGATAGGGTCATCGCCCGCAACATGGGTGACAACGCGGCCATCAACTTCCTCAAAACCTGTCACATCGGCCTTGAGGCGCAGATCGATACCGTGCTCACGCACCTCGGTATGCAAAAGGGTCGCCATGTCGTAATCCAGGTTGTTCATAAGCTGGACGGGACGCTGCAGAAGGGTCACCTGGAGCCCCAGCTCACACAGATTCTCCGCCGTCTCGACGCCAATGAAGCCGCCGCCGATCACGACGGCACTGCTCGGTCGCCGCTCTCGAACATAGCTGTGAATACGCAGCGTGTCCTCAACGGTGCGTAGGCTAAAGATTTTATCCGAGTCGATGCCCGGCAACGCAGGGCGAATCGGCTTTGCACCCGGCGACAGGATGAGCTTGTCATACGTCTCGACAAATTCCTCGCCCGTCAGCATATTGCGAACCTCGACCGTATGCGAATCGGGATGGATGGCAAACACCTCGTGACTCGTCTTGACCGCAATGCGAAAGCGATCCCAAAAGCCCTTGGGAGACTGCAGCGTCAATGCGCTCTCTTCTTCTATCACGCCGCCAATGTAGTACGGAAGCCCACAGTTGGCATACGATACAAAACCCGTGCGCTCAAAGATGACAATTTGGGCCTGTTCGTCGAGTCTGCGCAAACGTGCCGCCGCCGATGCGCCGCCCGCGACGCCTCCAACGATAACCACCTTCATAGCTAACGCACCACCTTTCCCGTGTAGCCGCTTATGCCGCCGATATTCTTGACACTGCCATACCCAGAACGCTTAAGAAAACTCACAGCTTGGTTGCTTCGCGCACCGCTCAGGCAATGCACGAAAAGCTGCGTGCCCTTTCGACGTATACCCATGATGCTACCCCGAAGCAGAAAAAAGAGTCGCTGTTTCCAGCGACTCCCCTTCAGTTGTCTGTCCCACGGACTTACTGTTCGCTCTTCGCGAGTGCCTGATCGATCAGTTTGTTGAGCGCCTCGCGCTGCTCAGCGGAGTTGATGCCGCCCATGATCGGCTCTCCCACAATGTTACCGTTCTGGTCGATCACGTAGGTGGTCGGGAACGAGTACAGGTTGGAGGTGAACTTTCCGGCCTCGCTGTCCGACTTAAACCAGATGTTCTTATACGTCACGCCCTTCTTGGAAAGCACGTCCTTGGCATCGGCCACCTCGTCTTTGTTGCCATCGAGCGTAAAGGAATTAACGCCCACGACCTGGCCGCCCTTCTCGGCAAGCTCCTTGTTGAGCTTCTCCAGATCGCCCAGCTCTCCCACGCACGGCTTGCAGGTGGTAAACCAGAAGTTCATGACGGTGACCTTGTTCTTGGAGAACAGCTCGTCGCTGTTTACATCGTTGCCGTCCAAGTCCTTGCCCTTAAAGCTGGGGAACTTCGTCTCCCCGCTCTCGCCGTTGGTCATGCCCGCGGTCGAGGCATCAACACTCTCCCCCTCGCCGGGCGTGCTGCCACATCCGGGGAACTCCTTCTCCAGCGCCATGAGCTTGTCCTCGATCTCCTTGACCTGTTGCGCGCCGGCCTTAAGCGTCTTAAGCTCGTCAGCCGCAAACTGATCCTTGGCGCCCTCGATGGTATCGAGCAAGAAGTCACCGTAGTTCTTGCCGTCCTCAATCATGGGAGTGTCTTTGTTGGCCGCAAGGAACACCTTTTCCCATAGGGCGTTATCGCTCGCAAAGATCTCGTTTTCCTTTTGCAGCAGCTGCTGGTACAGCTCGGCCGCCTCCTCGGCACTTGACGGCTTTTGCGCTATGAGCTCGGCAATCTGCGCATCGCCGCTCGTAGCATCCTTCGCGTCGCCCTTGGGGGCAGAGCACGCCGCGAGAGTCAGCGCCAGCACGGGCAGCATCAACAGAGCCGCAATTTTTGACAGTTTCATGGTTCCTCCGTTTATATCGAAACTTATATAGGTACCTATTTGTTTTCGCAGGCTTGCGTGGACTGCGCGGGTTTGTCGCCCGTCACACCCAGCCCATAGCGAAAGCTAATAGCATCGACGGGGCACGCGCCCACGCATTTGCCGCAACGAATGCACTCGGCATGGTTGGGCGTACGCGTAACGTCCACGTCCATTTGACACACCTTGGCGCACTTGCCGCACGAGACGCATTTGCACTGGTCAACCTGGATCCCCAGCAAAGACACCTTGTTCATGAGCGCATAAAACGCACCGAGGGGGCAAATCCATTTGCAGAAGGGGCGGTAGAACAGCACGCTCAGCACCGTAACCGCAATGAGGATCGCGAGCTTCCAGGTAAAGAGCTTTCCCAGCGCGGAGCGGATTCCCACGTTCATGATGGACAGCGGAATCGCGCCCTCGAGCACGCCCTGCGGACAGATGTACTTGCAAAAGAACGGGTCACCCATGCCCACATCGTTTACCACCAAGACGGGCAACAGCACCACGGCAAACAGCAGCACGGCATACTTGATGTACGTGAGCGGCTTGAGCTTTTTCGTGGAGAGCTTTTTGCTGGGAATCTTATGCAGAAGCTCTTGCAGCCATCCAAACGGGCACAAAAAGCCGCATACAAAACGTCCCAGCAGCACGCCGATCAGAATGAGCGTTCCGGTGACGTAATACGAAAAGCTAAACTTAGACGATCCCACCACCGACTGAAACGACCCGATGGGGCACGCACCCGAGGCCGCCGGACACGAGTAGCAGTTGAGACCCGGCACGCAGACGGCTTTGCCCGCTCCCTGGTAGATGCCGCCCTTGGCAAAGTTGGGCAGGTGAATATTGGTCGCAAGCGTCGCCGCTGGCTGAATCAATCCGCGAAATCGCGCCAAAAGATGCGATACGGTATTTTTTCTTTTATCCAATTCCGATACACTCCAAGCACAGCCTGATTGCCTTGGCCAGCACGGCATCTGCCTCGCCGCGCATAATTCCAAAGCCAACCATGGCTACCCCAACGATCAGCAAAGCCACCTGCGCCACAGGCTTAATCGCTTTGAACAATCTGACCACTCCTTTCGTTTCGCGACCCATTGGACCATACCGACTATAAAATCCGTGTTAAGCGTGAATGACTATGCAAGGAGAACGTTATGCGCATCTTGGTCGTCGAGGACGAGCGGGCGCTGTGCGATGCGATCGCACGCAGCCTGCGCAACTTGGCCTATAGCGTCGACTGCTGCTACGACGGACAGCAGGCGCTCGACCTGCTCGATATCGAGACCTTCGATCTTGTGGTGCTCGACCTTAATCTCCCCCATGTCGACGGCATGACCGTACTCAGGCAACTCAGAATTACCGATTGCGAGACCAAGGTGCTCGTGCTGTCGGCCCGCGGCGAGGTCGCCGACAAGGTAGCGGGGCTCGATGCAGGCGCCAACGACTACCTCACCAAGCCGTTCCATCTTGACGAGCTGGCGGCACGTATCCGCAGCCTCACGCTCAGGCGCTTTACGCAAAGCGATGTTGTCCTGACCTGCGGATCGCTGAGCTTTGACACCAAAGCGCGCGTCGCCTCTGTGGGCGACGAGCCTCTATCCCTCACGCGCAAGGAGACCGGCATCTTGGAATACCTGATGCTTAACCAGGGGCGGCCGGTGAGCCAGGAAGAGCTTATCGAGCATGTATGGGACAGCAGCGTCAACAGCTTTAGCAACGCGACCCGCGTGCACATCTCGTCGCTGCGCAAAAAGCTGCGCGGCGCGTTGGGGCACGACCCCATCCGCAACCGAATCGGCGAAGGCTACGTTATGGAGGACGGCAAATGAAGCGGCTGTCGCTGCAGTGGCGCATCACGTTGATGACGGCACTGCTGATATGTTCAACCTGCGTACTTATGAATTGCCTGGTTGGCTACTCCGGCATGCGCTACATGGACTCGATCGGCAATGAACTATCGGCGCACAGCAAGGTGGAGGCGGCCTCGCCCAGCTCATTTGACCCGACAAACAAAGAGCTCGACGACGCGCTGACCATCGTCGTGAACGACGCCCAAGAATCGTTTGGCGCGACGAGCTGGTATATAACTGCGGCGGTGACGCTGCTCGGCGGCGTGCTGGCCTACTTTGTAAGCGGACATGCGCTGCGGCCGTTGCGCTTCTTTGCGACGCAAGTCGAGAGCGTGCGGCCCGACAACCTCGCCGACACAAAAATCAGCGAGGACGTGCCCTCTGAACTCAGGCGCTGCAGCGCGTCGTTTAACGACATGATTGCCCGCCTTGACGAGGGATTTTCCGCACAAAGACAGTTTACGGGCAATGCGGCGCACGAGCTGCGCACGCCGCTTGCGCTCATGCAGGCCCAGGTTGAGCTGTTTTGCGCCGAGCACCCCGACGTCGACGCCGATACAGCGAGCCTGCTCGGGCTGCTGCAGGAGCAGACCGAGCGAATGACGCACATGACAAAGACCCTGCTCGAGATGAGCGAGCTGCGCAGTGTCCCTTGCAACGATGCGATTGACCTTGCGCCGATGATCGAAGAAGTACTCACGGACCTGGCGCCCCTTGCCGAGCAAAAAGACATCACGCTTACAAGTGAGGGCGACGCGCAAACGATCGGCAGCGATACGCTAATCTATCGGCTGCTGTTCAACTTGGCCGAAAACGCCATACGTTACAGCGCGCCCAACTCGACCGTGCAAATCAACGCCTGCGCCGAAGGCGACCACGTGCTGCTACGCGTGCGCGACCAGGGGCCGGGCATTCCCGAGCAATACCAGACGAGCATCTTTCAGCCCTTCTTTCGTGTCGACAAATCGCGCAGCAGGGCATACGGCGGCGTGGGGCTGGGGCTTGCGCTGGTCTGGGAGATCGCCGCGCTCCACGGCGGCTCCATCGAGGTCGAAAAGAGCTCGGAGCGCGGAACGACCATGCTCGTAACTCTTCCCACTCGCGCACTCGGCTCATTAAAATAACGAACGGGATGGCACGCCGCGTGGCGTACCATCCCTCACATAATATCGAGGATGTGACAAAGGGACTGTCCCTTTGTCACATCTGCTAGTTCTCGTCGCCTACCAGCTGAGTTAGCTTACTCCCACTCGACCGTGCCAACGGGCTTCGGCGTGAGGTCGTAGCAAACGCGGCAAATACCGGGGACCTCGGCGGTCACGCGAGCGGTAATGCGCTTGAGCAGCGCCCAATCGAGCTCGGGCACCTCGGCGGTCATGACGTCAACGGTGTTGATGCAGCGAATAATGCAGGGCCAGTCGTAGGCGCGCTTGCCCTCGCGCACACCGGTAGCGCGGAAATCGGGCACTACGGCAAAGTACTGCCAGATGGTCAGGCCGGCCTTGTCGATCTCTTCGCGCACGATGGCATCGGCCTCGCGCAGCGCCTCGAGACGGTCGCGGGTGATGGCGCCAAGGCAGCGGACGCCCAGGCCAGGACCGGGGAACGGCTGACGCTCAACCATGTTCTCGGGCAGGCCGAGCTCGCGGCCCACGACGCGCACCTCGTCCTTATACAGCAGCTTAACGGGCTCGCAGAGCTCAAACTGCAGGTCCTCGGGCAGGCCGCCAACGTTGTGGTGAGCCTTCACGCCGTCCTGCGACTCCAGAATGTCGGGGTAGATGGTGCCCTGGGCGAGGAAACTGACCTCGTCACCGACCTTGCGGGCCTCCTCCTCGAACACGCGAATGAACTCGGCGCCGATAATCTTACGCTTGGCCTCGGGCTCCTCGACGTCCACGAGCTTATCCAGGAAGCGATCAGTCGCGTCAACATAGACCAGGTTGGCGTCCATCTGGTTCTTGAACACGTCGACGACCTGCTCGCTCTCGCCCTTGCGCATGAGACCATGGTTCACATGCACGCAGATGAGCTGCTTGCCGATGGCCTTGATCAGGAGCGCCGCGACAACAGAGCTGTCAACGCCGCCAGAAAGGGCCAGCAGGACCTTCTTGTCACCGATCTGCTCGCGGATTGCGGTGACCTGCTCGTCGATGAACGCCTGAGCAAGTTCGGGAGTGGTGATACGCACCACATCGTCGGGACGCTTGTTGGGATCCATGCAGGGCTCCTTTTCGGGTCGATGGAACGCGCCGCGCATATGCAAACGCGCTGTCATATGACCTCATTATATGCAGAGCGAGGTTCGTTTCCCATCGCTGCGACGGAGCTTTTTGCAGGGGCGGCAGTTTTTCCTTATGCCAAGGTTAGCTCTACCTCGACAACGACTTTAAGAGCATCGCCAATAGACTCTTCCATTATTCGTTCGGCATAATCGTAGGCGATAACCACAAATTCCAGTCCCGAGCAACAGGGGTACAATGGCTGCTAATGTTGCCAGCTGTTGGGAGATGGAAGATGGACTGCGATGGCTACCCGCGCATTCCCATGCCGTTGATGTGCACTGCCTTTGTGCCGGGACAGATTGACGCTGCGGTTGCAGGCATTTCCGACCCCGATTCACGCACCATCGCCACGGCGGAAGCGCTGTACTTTCGCGGACAGGCCACACTTGCCGCCGAGACAGCACGCCCCTATCTTGACGCCACCGACCCCGCACTGCGCTATTCCGCATGCCTTATCTGCGGATATGCCAGTCTGTCGCTCAACCGTATCGCCGATGCCCGTCGTTGCCTTGCGGGCATCCTCGATACGCCAACTGACGAGGAATCGTCTGCCGTCCACGCCACGCATATCCTGTTCGCCTCCGCCGCGAGCGTCCTGTTGCACTTGCCTTCCCCGTATTCTGCCGAAGAGTTTTATCCGCTTGCGGCACATCTGCCCGAAGGCCTGCGCCTGTTCGCCAGCTACGTGATGGCGCATGCCCTGTACCTGCGCGGCGAATATGGCCGCAGTCTAGGCATGGCGGAAAACGCCCTGATCATGAAACAGGGAAGTTATCCCATCTCGGAGCTGTTCCTGCACCTGTCGGCTTCCATGGCCTGCATGAGTCTCAAAGACGTCGACGCCGCAAAGGCACACTTCGGAGCCGCTTGGGACATTGCGCGTCCCGACGGCCTTATCGAGCTCATTGGCGAGCACCACGGCCTTTTGCAGGGGCTTATCGAGGCATGCTTAAAATCGCAATACCCCGACGATTTCGCTCGCATCATCGAGATCACGTATCGATTCAGCTACGGCTGGCGGCGCATCCACAACCCCGATTCGGGCGAGGACGTGGCCGACGATCTAACGACCACGGAGTTCACCATGGCCATGCTCGCCTGCCGTGGGTGGACCAACGCCGAAATCGCACGCCATATGGGCGTGTCGCCGGGCACCGTTAAAAACCGCCTATCCGGCGTATACGCAAAGCTTGGCATCGGCACACGCGCCGAGCTGGTCGCGCATATGTTGCGTTAGCGACCGGGCTGGCAAGCGCATCGAACGCGTTCCGGAACCCGGCGCTTCGCTCGATCAATTTGGACATTTTGGCCATCGAACGGCACTACCGCCACGAAGCGCCTTCTCGCAAAATTGGATTATTTCCACCGATATTTGCGGGATGGGAGTCCAAGATGCTTGATCGCCGTTCGTTACTTGTTGCCGGAGCGTCCTCGCTAGCGAGCATTATGTTGCCTCGCATGCCGGGAAGCGAAAATGCCTTCCTGCTGCCGTTCGCGCCCACCGCGGCCTATGCCGACGAAGAAGATCCCTTCAAGGTGCTCGTTCTCTCGCGCACCATGTTTGGTGTGGTCGTGGTCGACGTCGCCAACAAGAATGCGCCCATCGCAGGTGCCCAGGTCACGCTCACATCACGCTATGCCGCAGGCAAGCAGCTCACCGCCACGACCGACGACGAAGGCACGGCCATCTTTGAGGTCGCGCCGCTTTCGGAAGGCTACGTGGACGAGGCAACGCTCCTTGACGCGTACGACTTTAACGGCGGCATCTCCATTAGTATGGCGGGCTACCGTGATGTCGAGATTCCCCTTGCGCGCATTCAGGGCGGCACCGCCATAACCGCGCCCACGCGTCCGCTTTCCGACGGCGAGCCGTACTTCCGCCAGCTCACATTCGACGAATGGGACATCCAGTACGCTGAAGCCACGTTTATGGCATTGCCGAAAGACGACACGGCAAACGAGCAGCCCGATACGCACGCCTTTACCGTTCAGGCACATCTGCCACAGGGCGGACAGGCAACGCTGCGCATCAACAAAGTGACGCCTGCCGCGGGCAGCTCACCCGAAACCGTCACGCAGATCGGTCAGATCAAGGCCAGCGCATCGGGCGCGGATAATCTGGCGACGTTCACACTCGAAGACATGTTTCTCGACGCGGCATCGGGCCTTCTGGAAGAAGGGTGCAAACTGCGCTTTGTCCTCGACTATCAGGGCAAAACCTACACGCTTTCATCCCCTATGGCCGTTGTCACCGCGCCGGCCGCAAAGGCGGAATCGGGCTCGACCACCATCATTCCCACCACCATGGACCAAGAGATCACTCCGTTTGATTTCCCCGCGGCGTTTCCCGGCATCGGCGGCAATAAGTTCACGTGCTGGATACCCACATTTCCGATCCTCTTCGATTTCTCGTTTGCTGGATACGTGCTGTTTGGCGGAGGATACAAACCAGCCAGCTATATGAACGATTCGGGCAATCCAGATCCAGAGTACTGGAAGAAATCACCGCGCGAGTCGGGTGCCAAGCAGGCAAACCGCTACCTCGACGAGATGGAGGGGAAGTGGAATCAGTACAAGAGCATGAGTGCCGGTTCGGGCACCGACCCAAGAAACACCAAGCTCCTTCGCCACCATTGCACGCTGCTGTTCACGATGGATATCGCCACACAGCTGTACGGCTCGCTCGCCTACGATTGGGTGGGCAAAACCTGGGGTGACAACAACGACCCCGCATACGGCAATATTAAGGCCCTCTTCCAGGTAAGAACCGACCTCAACTGGACCGAACAGTTCACCTTGGGACCGGTGCCGTTTTTCCTAAACGTCAACCCCTGGGTGCTGGCAAAACTGGCGCTCGCCGTGGGCGCCCACACACACGGTAGCGGCGCAGCGTTTTTCAAAAACATATCGCTCGACTATTCCAACACCTCGGGCTCATTCACCATCCAGATCGGGCTTGCCGTCACCTTTGGCGCCGGCGTTGCAGGCGTCGCCTCGTCTGCCGTGCGCGGCGCCGCGTCCCTCACGTTGTTCATTGGGTACGAGAAGGCGGATGGACACCAGCTTCCGCGACTGCGCGTAGGTGCAGACGTCGATGTCGATGTGATACTCCAGTTCGTCATGTTCAAGTGGACCACCAAAGCTTGGTCGGGATCGTGGCCCACACTCCTCGATTCGTGGAATATGTCAGTGAACAATGGCGATCAGTATGTGCTCCAGCGCTCTGAGCTGGCCTTGGGTGGAGATACGCCTTATACGCTGGATGCCCGCTTCGGCTCAGCCGGCAACGCCGAGGCAGGTGGTGTGCCGCAATTAATCGCATCGGCCACCATCGTCACCAACGCCGAGCTGCTCGCACGCGCCGAGGTTAAGGCCACTGCCGTAAACGTCGCGCCTGTCGTGCGCGATTGGGATCAAGCGGTTACGCACATTGAGCTCGAGGCGGATGCAGAAAGCGACGACACGGGACAGATCGAGCATTTCGTCCATGCACTGATAGAGAACGACGAAAACGCCGCGCCAATGTATGAGTACACCTATATCGGGCAGGCGACGAACGCCGTTGCGGACCCCAACGCCAATTCTGCTGGTGTATCGGAGGACGAGCGTGGCGGTATCAAACCATCGAGCGACAGTGTGCTGTTTTCCGGCGTGCTCAGCGAAGCTCACATGAAGCTGGCAATGATTGCCGGCGCAGAATGCCTGTTCCGTATCGCCTCGGTGCGCTACGGCGACAATGGCCGCTCGCGCCTGGTGGTGCACACAAAGGCAAACGGCACGTGGTCCGCTCCCATGCCCGTGGACTTTCCCCTTGGGTTTGGCGAGAACGACGTGGAGCGCGACAGCATATACGATTACGACTTCGACGTGGTGGAATATACGGACGGTAGAGGAAACCGGGACGCCTACGTGCTGCTGGTCTCGGGCGAGCGCCCCGCCGGCGACAACACCCTTTTCGATACGGCAAGCACAGCCGGCATACTGTCCGTTGTACGCCTGCGCATAAGTAATGACGAAATCCGCGTGGTGTCGCATACGTCATGGCGCAGCATCTCGCACGGCCGCCTGCAAGAGGATGGCTACCATTGCCTGCAGTGCCCACGTATCACGGTGGGCAAGACGCTGGTCGACGGGCGCCTGTCGGGTGCCTACCTCCACCGCCGCGGAACCACCGCAGAAAAGGCGCTCGGCAACGGGGCTGAGGTTGCGCTGGAGTGCTTTACCCTGTGGTCGGACGTTTCGGGCGACAGCCTGACGTTCCGCCAAGTTCTCCGCTTTCCGCAGGCACCTTCGAGTATCGAGCTGGGCGAGCCCGAAAACATCAACGGCAAAATGGTGGTGCCCGTTGCGTACGAGACCGCAGACGGTTGCGGCTGCGCATCGTACGCCGTGATCGGCCGGTCCATTGCGGGCTGGGGCGTTATGCCGCCGGACGCCGCGGTGCCCCGTGCGGTGCCGTGGCCGCAGCACACGGGCTTTTTGGCAACCGTCAACGAGCAACTGCAGCATATTACTTGGACGCGAGGCGCATCGGCATTTGCAACGCGGCCCGTGGGCGCGGCAGGCTGTGGCCCGGCATCGTTTAGCGTGAGCAACAACGGCAGGTGCGTGCTCTATGTAGAGAACACCGATGGCAAGGTGGGACAAACCTACGACGAAGAAGGCAACCCGGTAGCAGTGATGGGCAAGCACTTCCGCATCTTCGCCAGCACCTTGGCAGGCGATCTGTTCACGGAGCCGTTCGTGATGTGCGAGCTGGACCATCCCGTCGATCAGATAACGACATTTTTGACGTCGGGAGGCATGCTCTCCGCGCTCGCCACGCACATTGTGAGTGCCGAGCAGAGCAAGGCGGAGCTGCACGGCATCGAAGTGCCCTTGGTGGCGTGTGCCACTCCGACGGGCGCGGTCGCTACCTCGGGCGCGGTGGTACCCGGAGCAGCAGGCGAATCCTTCATGGTCACGGTGCGAAACGACGGCAACACCTTGCTGACCGCCGGCACGATCGATCTGTACCGAAAGGGCTCCAGTCAGCCGTTCTCCAGCGCATCCATCGGATTCGGAGTGAACGCACGCATGGCTTCGATCTACGATCCAGAGCTTGCCGAGGACGCTTCGGCCAACGACATGGCACACGTGAAGTACGCGCTCGAGACGCTGGGCGCATGTTTTGCAACGCACCCGCTGGTAGCCGACAACGGCAACGCCGTGCTGGCACCGGGTTGCACGGCACAGTTCCGCATGAGCTTCGCTATCCCCGAGAGTTGGAGCGACGAAGTGGGCAAACGCGTAACGCTGTATGCGAAGGCGCGTGACCTGGTGGCGCTCGATCCCGTAACGCTCAAGGAAATCCGACCGGGCGCAAACTCGGCGCTGGGTGCCGTACTGCACGAGCTTCATGTGCCCGACGCGGCATGCGAACGCTCAGAAATTCAGGTCGGCGTATGCGATAGCGCGGATACGACAGGACTTCACGACGCCCCGATGCCGGCGGACGGCGATGGTGGCTCAAGTGGCGGCGGTACTGACGAGGGCGGCGGCTCCGGCGGAAGCAGCTCCGGCAGTGGCAAGGACCACGACAATAACAAGCGCTCCGGAAAAGCGGGCGCACTTGCGGGCACGGGCGATGTCAACGCTCCCCTTACGGCAGCCGCTGCAGCACTCGCCGCGGCAGGCGCCGGCCTCGTCGCCTACAGCGCCCGCCGCACGGCGCTCGAAACCGACACCGCCAATGAGGTCAATTCGGATAGGCCTCGCTAGCTTCTAGTTACTTTTGTGAGAGACGCCGACCCGGCTCATCGAATATCAAAATGGGCTGGTTCTGGATACCCAGAGCCGGCCCATTACGCATTAAATGTCGTCTGAGGAGTCGAGTTCAGCCTCGAGCTTGGCGCGGCGTCTTTTCGCCGTGAAAAACGTTACGCACAGGACGGCAAACGTGGCCGCGAAAATCGTCGCTCCGCAGAACACGCCCGTGGCCAGGTTCGCCAACCAAAAGACGCTTTCGAGCGGTACGATCTGCGCCTCAGCGACACAGCGCATTGCGGCAATAACAAGCGCGAACGCGGCGCCGCTAAGACCGCTGACAAGCAGGAAATATCCAACAGGAAGATGCTCGGTTTGCCCAAAACGATTGGTATCGACATAGCCCTTCCGCGTTTGCAGTCCTGCGCAAATCAACATCACGAGAACGAGCCACAAATACATGGCTGCCTCGAACGGCGTTGCAAAGCCATGCGGCATTTCACTGGCGTCGCTGTGAACCCACGCAACCTGTCGAGCTATAAACTGGTAGAAAAAGATCATCAACATGCCAAACGAAAGCAGCACGAAACCAATCTTGTAGATCTTCGCGCTCTCAGCCTCCAGGCGTTCATCCTTTGGGCCGGCATATTCACGCCACTTTTGCACAAGTTTTAAATCTTCAAATTTCATAGCGAACTCCTAAAGAGCGTCAGGGTCGACGTCGTTTTCGTCTTCCCAGAACAAGTCGTTCAACGTAACGCGTAGCGCTTTACAGATTGCCACGCACAAATTGAGCGTGGGGTTGTAGCCGCCCGCCTCGATCAGACCGATGGTCTGGCGCGTAACGCCCACGGCTTGGGCTAAGTCGGCTTGCGAAAGGCCGGCCACCGCACGTGCCGCCTTCATGCGGAGGTTCTTTTTGCCCGGCATGGAGTTCCTTTCGTGGTAATGGACAGATATCCGTTGCAACATGACAGAAATATATTGCATCTACTAATTGATGTCAACTATATCTTGCATATTGAAACTCATGTATGTCATTTTGCTTATTCCGCAAAGCCAAAACTGGTGCTGGCCAGCCGAGTTGAAGGCGTGCGCAAAAGGAGTGGTTTTCTCGCAACGCATCCGGCTGAAGAGCGCGGGGCATTATCGTTTAAGAGCTCCGTTATTGCTCGATGGCCTTCTTGACGACCGCGGGAACGCCTGCCGCCATCACGTTGTCCGGAAGGTCTTCCGTCACAACACTTCCCGCAGCGATAACGCAGCCGCTGCCGATAGTAACCCCCTGGAGTACGGACACGTTCGCGCCAAACCAGCAGTTATCGCCTACAACAATAGGCAGAGCCCTCTCGAGACCCAAGTTGCGGTCCTTTGCCTTTAGGGGGTGTGAAGCGGTGTAGAAGCCGCAAAACGGCCCGATAAACACGTTGCCACCAAAGGTGATGGAGCCGCCGTCCATAAAGTAGCAGCCATGGTTTACAAAGCAGCCCTCACCAAAGCTCGTCTTGCTCCCGTAGTCAAAGTAGGCAGGCGAAAGGACCGTCAGCCCTTGCGGAAGATCGGTATCGAGCAAGGATTTCAAAGCGTCAAGCTGCGCGTCGCTTCCGGGTTTTGCCATATTAAAGTCATAGCAGAGCGCCTCCGCCTTCGCGCGTTGCGCCAGGAGCTCCTCGTCAAAGTTGGCATCATGCCACTCCCCGCGCTCCATCTTCTCTTTCTCAGTCATTGCGCCCCCTCAAACAACATGCAGTCTTGATGCGGCAATTCTACCAGCCGATAAGCCACGGTTTTAACACGAGCACCACGCCGCGCAGGGAATGACCGCAGAAGCTAAAGGCCACCGGCTCCGAACGCGCGTTCGATGGATTTCGTGTTGGGTGGAATCGCCCAAGGGCCGGGCTATGCTACCTTGACTATCTATATGACTTAAACGCAGCAAAGGAGCACCGAGAGAGCGAGTATGGCAAAAAACACCGCAAACTATGGTAACGACAGTATCCGCCAGCTCAAGGACGAGGAGCGCGTACGACTGCGCCCCGCCGTCATCTTTGGCTCGGACGGACTCGACGGTTGCGCGCATGCCGCCTTCGAGATCCTGTCCAACGCCGTTGACGAGGCGCGCCAGGGCTACGGCAAGCTCATCACCCTTACCGCCTTTCGCGATGGCTCCATTCAGGTAGAGGACAATGGCCGCGGCTGCCCGCTCGACTGGAACCCTTCCGAGAAGCGCTTTAACTGGGAGCTCGTCTTTTGCGAGCTCTACGCCGGCGGCAAATACAACAACAACCAGGGCGGCGACTACGACTTCTCGCTCGGCACCAACGGCCTGGGCTCGTGCGCGACCCAGTACGCTTCCGAGTACATGGACGTCACCGTTTGGCGCGACGGTAACAAGTACTCTCTGCACTTTAAGAAAGGCAAGGTCGTCGGCGCCAAAAAGAAGGCGCTCGAGATCGAGCCCAGCGACGAGGACCGCACCGGCACCACCATCAAGTGGCGCCCCGATCTTGAGGTCTTTACCTCCATCAGCATTCCCCACGACTGGTATCGCGAGACCATGCGCCGCCAGGCCGTGGTCAACGCCAACGTGACCTTCTGCCTGCGCATCGAAGGCGACGATGGCGAGTTCTCCGAAGAGGACTTTTGCTATCCCAAGGGCATTGAGGACTACGTGCTCGAGAAGGTGGGTGCCGACTACCTCACCGAACCCTTCTTTATCGAGGCCGACCGCCGCGGTCGCGACCGCGAGGACCTGCCCGACTACAACGTAAAGATCACCGCGTGCATGTGCTTCTCGCGCACCTTCATGATGCAGGAGTATTACCACAACTCATCGTGGCTCGAGAACGGCGGCTCGCCCGAGAAGGCCGCGCGCAGCGCTCTGACCAGCGCCATCGATGCCTATATTAAGCAACAGGGCAAGTACAACAAAAACGAGAGCGGCATTAAGTGGCAAGACGTCCAGGACTGCCTGGTACTGGTGACCAACTGCTTCTCCACCCAGACGTCCTACGAAAACCAGACCAAGAAGGCTATCAATAACCGCTTTATCCAGCAGGCCATGACCGCCTTCTTTAAGGAGCGCCTCTCGACCTACTTGATCGAGAACAAAGACGCTGCCAACAAGATCGTGGAGCAGGTGCTCATCAACAAGCGCTCGCGTGAGAACGCCGAAAAGACTCGCCAGAGCATTAAGACCAACCTGCAGCAGAAGACCGACATGGCCAACCGCGTGCAGAAGTTCATCGACTGCCGCTCCAAGGACAAAAACCGTCGCGAGATCTACATCGTAGAGGGCGACTCGGCAGCAGGCGCCATTCGCACCTCGCGCGATGCCGAGTTCCAGGGCGTCATGCCCGTCCGCGGCAAGATCCTCAACTGCCTGAAGGAGGACTACCCGCGCATCTTTAAGTCCGACATCATCATGGACCTTATGCGCGTGCTGGGCTGCGGCGTGGAGATTAAGGACAAGCGCATCAAGAACCTGGGTGCCTTTGACCTGGACAACCTCAACTGGAACAAGGTCATTATCTGTACGGACGCCGACGTCGACGGTTACCACATCCGCACGCTCGTGCTCACCATGCTCTACCGCCTGGTGCCCACACTTATCGACGAGGGCTACGTGTATATCGCCGAGTCGCCGCTCTACGAGATCAACTGCAAAGAGAAGACCTACTTTGCCTACACCGAGCTCGAGAAGAACGGCATCCTCAAGGAGATCGGCGACCAGAAGTGTTCCATCAACCGCTCCAAGGGTCTTGGTGAGAACGATCCGGACATGATGTGGCTCACCACCATGAACCCCGAGACGCGTCGCCTGATCAAGGTGGAGCCCGAGGACGTCACCAAGATGGAAACCATGTTCAACCTGTTGCTGGGCAACGACGAGGCGGGCCGCAAGCGCCATATCTCCGAGCACGGCAAGGAATACCTGGACCAGCTGGACCTGCAATAGCAGCAAATCGATAACGACGGCCCATAAGAAGTTCAAGAGGAAATCGTGGCAAAGAAGAAGACGAAGAACCAGCCAAAGAAAAAGCAGGTCAACGCCGAGAACGTCATCGGCCTGCACTCCGAGGTCACCGACCAGCCGATCACGCAGACGCTCGAGGTCAACTACATGCCCTACGCCATGAGCGTCAACGTCTCGCGCGCATTCCCCGAGATCGACGGCTTTAAGCCCTCGCACCGCAAGCTGCTCTACACTATGTACAAGATGGGCCTGCTCAAGGGCGAGCGCCAAAAGAGCGCCAACATCGTGGGTCAGACCATGAAGCTCAACCCGCACGGCGATGCCGCGATCTACGAAACGATGGTGCGCCTGGCGACGGGCAACGAAGCGCTGCTTGCCCCCTTCGTGGAGTCGAAGGGCAACTTTGGCAAGTACTATTCGGGCGACCTGAGCTACGCCGCCTCGCGTTACACCGAGGCCAAGCTCTCCCCCATCAGCGCCGAGATCTTCAAGGACATCGACAAGGACCCGGTCGACTTCGTCGACAGCTACGACGGCGCCATGAAGGAGCCGCGCCTGCTGCCCACCACGTTCCCCAACATCCTTGTCTCGGCCAATAAGGGCATCGGCGTCGCCATGGCGTCCGACATCTGCGGTTTCAACCTCAACGAGGTCTGCACCGCCACGATGCACTACCTGCAGGATCCCGACTGCGACCTGCTCGAGTACATGCCCATGCCCGACTTCTCGACCGGCGGCGAGATTATCTACCGCCGCGAGGAGATGGAAAAGATCATCGAGACCGGCCTTGGCAGCTTCCAGATTCGCTCCCGCTGGCGCTGGATTCCCGAAGAGCGCATCATCGAGGTCTACGAGATCCCCTACACCACCAAGACCGATGTCATCATCGAGCGCATCGTCAAGCTCTCCAAGGAGGGCAAGGTCAAGGAGATCGCAGACATCCGCGATGAAACCGACCTTTCGGGTCTGCGTATCGCCATCGACCTTAAGCGCGGTGTCGACCCCGACAAGCTCATGGCCAAGCTCTATCGCTCGACCACGCTGCAGGATTCGTTCTCGTGCAACTTCAACGTGCTCGTCGACGGCTATCCCCGTGTTATGGGCGTGCGCCAGATCCTGCACGAGTGGGTCAAGTGGCGTATTGAGTCCACGCGTCGCCGCATTAACTTTGACCTGGGCAAAAAGTCCGAGCGTCTGCACCTGCTGCACGGCCTTGAGGCAATTCTGCTCGACATCGACAAGGCCATCGCCATCATCCGCGGCACTAAGCTCGAGGCAGAGGTTGTACCCAACCTTATGAAGGGTTTCGACATCGACGAGACCCAGGCCGAGTTTGTCGCCGAGCTCAAGCTCCGCAACATCAACGAGGAGTACATCCTCAACCGCACCAAGGACATTGCAAAGCTCGAGGGCGAGATCGCCGAGCTTGAGGAGATCCTTTCGAGCGAGGAAAACATCAAGAAGGTTATCAGCGACGAGCTGGCCGCGGTCAACAAGAAGTACGTGATGCCGCGCCGCACGGGCAGGATCGAGCCCCATGAGGTTATCGAGGTAAGCCTGGAGCCCGAGGTCGAGGAGTACCCGGTTACCATCATGCTTTCGCGCGATGGCTACCTCAAGAAGATGACGGACCGCGTGCTCAAGAAGGCGACCACGCTCAAGTACAAGGACGGCGACAAACCCTTTATCGAGTTCCCGTCCTCCAACACGCACGAGCTGCTGGTCTTTACCAACAAGAGCCAGGTGTACAAGTGCAAGGTCGCGGCGTTTGAGGATACCAAGTCGGCCCAGCTGGGCTCGTACCTTCCGACCGATCTCGAGATGGAACCCGACGAGAGCGTCATCTGGGTCATCGACCCCGAGGACTACAAGGCCGACGTGCTGTTCGTCTTTGAGAACGGCCGCGTGGTGCGTGTCGCGCTTTCTGGATACGTTACCAAGACCAACCGCAAGCGCCTTAAGAACGCCATCTACGGCGGCAGCAAGCTGCTGTATGCGCAGGTGCTCAAGGAGGACCGCGACCTCGCGCTGGTCTCGAGCGACTACCGCCTGATGAACTTCAACACGTCGCTGCTCAAGACCAAGACGACCACCAACACGCAGGGCGTCCAGGCCTTTACGGCCAAGAAGGGCCGCTCGGTCACCACCGTCGGCACGACCGAGGAGATTCTTGGCGCCGGCGTCTCGGCCGAGAAGTTCACCGCGCAGAGCCTGCCCTCCGCCGGCGCCCTCATGAAGGAAAATGACATGCCGAGTTTGTTTGACTAGGTACCACGGCAACGAGATCGTTAGATACTTCGCAAAGCGACGAGGCCCGGAACGCAACGGCATTGCGCCCGGGACTCGTCGTTTTTCTTCTCAACTATTTTTTAACGCAGATAAATTGATTTCTGCTTATTTTTCTGCGTAAAAAATGTCAGCGTCACTACTTCGATGCCCTTTGGTCAGTCGTTAGCAAAACTTGCAAAAGTTAGCAAAACTTGCAAAAATTAGCAAAACCTGCAAAGGAGCTACCATGGAGTACAGCAAGAACCCCTTTACCCCAACATTTGGAAGCGTCCCTCCCTTTCTAGCGGGTCGCGAGCATATCCTGCGCGACATCAACCGTGGCTTTATCAACGGCCCAGGAGATCCCAACCTGTCGACCATTTTTACTGGCGCAAGGGGAACGGGCAAGACGGCACTTCTCTCGCTCCTTTCAGAAACGGCGCTTGAACACGACTGGATCGCAGCAAATGTCTCCGCCATGCCAGGCATGCTCGAAGATATTATCGAGCGAACCAAAGAAGCCGCAGATAGCTACCTCTCACAGCCTCACGCGCGCATAAACGGTGTTCAAATTGGCCCAGTGGGCATCGATTGGACATACGCTCAAGAGGCTCAGGGCAACTGGCGCACGCGCATGAATGGCATCTTTAAGCAACTCGAAAAACATGACATCGGACTTCTCATCACCATCGATGAAGTCACCGTCGATCTCGAAGAAATGCTTCAATTTGCCTCTGTTTACCAGCACTTTGTACGCGAAGGTAAAAAAGTTGCCCTACTCATGGCAGGACTGCCCTACAAAGTATCGGCGTTGCTACGTAACGATTCCGTCTCGTTCCTCAGACGCTCCCAGTATCATCAGCTGGGACGAATCACTGATGTTGAGATTGCAAATGCATTTCGTAAAACCATTGAAGCAGGAGGACGCTCAATCACGCCAGAAGCGCTCGAGGATGCCGTGAAGGCCGTCGACGGATTTCCCTACATGATGCAGCTCGTCGGATATCGCACTTGGGATGTTTCGGAAAACTCGCCCCAAATCAGTACATCCGATGTCCAGCAGGGTTCTCTGCTTGCCCGTATGGAGCTGCGCGATCGTATTCTCGAAACGACCTATCAGGAGCTTTCCGATAAAGACATTGAGTTTTTGCTCGCGATGCTGCCCGATTCTGGCCCCAGCAGGGTCTCGGAGATAGCCAAACGCATGGGCGTCGCCAGCAACTACGCAAGCCAATACAAACGCCGCCTCCTCGAGGACGGCGTTATCGGGGAACGTGGACGTGGCCTCGTCGGCTTCGACATCCCCGCGTTCAGGGAATTCTTGAACGAGAAGGCGTTTTAGCACACCGGAATTGTCCGCGGGAGCATCGTTGCATGGCAATCAGCAATCCTCTTGGTAAGGGCAGCAAGCATTTCCGCTTGTGCTGATTGCCATGCGCTCCTCTTGTCCTTAGGCGAGCTTGCGGGCGAGCTCGCGCACCTCTTCCAACTTGGGCGAGGAGGCCATGCTGTCGCGCTCGGTCATGCCGCTAATGGTGACAATGCCCTGGTCCTCCCACTTGCAGTACGCGCAGGTTGACTTGTACATGGTAATCGCCGCATCATAGACACCCTCGCTGTGGCTATCGAGCAAAAGGGCCGTCTTGGTGAACGGGAAACCCGTGGCACCGAAGGCGTACAGGCGGTCGATGGCGGTCTTTTCCTGCGCAGTGATATCAAACCAGTAGATAGGCGAAGCGAAGACAACCATGTCGGTGTCTTTCAGCGACTCAATCACGTTGGCCATGTCATCCTTCTGCACGCAGACGCCCTCATGGGCGAAGCAGTACTGGCATCCCAAGCAGCCGGCGATCTTCTTGCTGGCAACGCGGATGACCTCGACCGTATGGCCGCCCTCACGCGCGGTCTCGGCAAACGCCTCGACCATGGTATCGGTATTGGCGCCCTTACGCGGGCTGCCGCTCAATACAACGATATTCATAGGATTCCCTCTCCTTCATGCTGCAGGCGCGCAGCATTTTTTCTTGTAACCAAAACAAATGGGGTTAATCAATCGCCAGCAGGCCATATCTCTTGCTCAAGTTCCCTAAAGAAGCTCAAGGCGATTGCGATTGCCTTATACAACATCGAAAACCAAAGAGGGGCCATAGCAACGTCGCCTGCCTGAAATGACATGCGGTCAAGACGAGCTACGAGGATCGTGACGAGCCGATACCGCCCGCATGCCCCCTTCGGAATAGGCGCTGAGCAGCTCCTGAGCGTGGGCAAACTCGGGCCCTCGCCTCCAACCGAGCAGGCGGTTGACCGCGAGATTTCCCTGGACGTTGTGGACGAAGAGCAGATAGGCGTCCTCGCGCGAAAGCCCAGTCTCCTCCATGATCGAGGGAACCATCTGCTCGGCGCCGCGCTCGACGACGCGCTGTGCCACCCGGGCGTACGCGTCGTCATCCGAGTAGAGCAGATAATAGTCATCGTTTGCCGGCGGACGCTGGCAGAGGGCACCCGCCTCCGTTCCCTCGAGCGGCGGCACCGCCGCCAAGGCCTCGTCGATAAGCGTGTCGAGCAGGGCGAACTTGTCCTCGTAGTGCAGATAGAACGTGCCACGGTTGATATCGGCGCGGCGGCAGATATCCGCTACCGTCATCTTCGCGAAGCCGACCTCGGCCAGCAGCGCGAAGAACGCCTCCCGTATGACCGAGAGCGTATAGCGCCGGCGACGGTCGATTTTCCCTGTATCCATGGCTCCTCCGTTCGATCTGCCCAACAATACCCAGCAGCTGCTCGTTTATCGACAGCATCTCGGAGCTGTTCATTGCTCTTGCGTAAATCGACATCGATACTGCTTATAGACACCTGTTCATTATAGCTGAAAGAGGGTATCGAATGACTCCGTACGAGCAGCTCGTCATCAATCTCACCAACCGATCGTTTTCCCATCAAGCAGCCTACCGCAGCGGCAGCACGCCCTATGAGCTGAGTGACCGCGAGCCCGAGCCCTACGACCAGCAAATCGAGGACTTCGCCCGTATGATCGAAGAAGCCGATTGCGTGCTGGCGGGCGGGGCCTCCGGGCTCTCCGCGGCGGGCGGCGGCGACTTCTATTACGAGGACAACGCAACCTATCGCAGGCATTTCGGCAAATTCGCCGAGCGCTACGGTTTCAAGGGCGCTTTCGAGGGGTCGTTCTACCGCTGGCCCACCGCCGAGGCGCGCTGGGGATACCTCGCCACCTTCCTCGACACCACGCTCAACGCCCCGCTGCGCAAGCCCTACAGGAACCTCGACGCCATTCTCGCCGAGAAGGATTTCTTCGTGCTCACCACCAACCAGGACACGCAGTTTGTGAAGCTCTATCCCTGGGAGAAAGTGGCAGAGATCCAAGGCGACCACCGCTTCTTTCAGTGCTCCCACTGTTGCACCGACGAGGTGTGGAACGCGGTCGAGCCGGTCTCCCACATGGTAGAGGCCATGGGAGACGGTCTGGAGGTTCCGACAGAGCTCGTGCCGCGCTGCCCGCACTGCGGGGCAGAGGCGTTCCCCTGGGTTCGCGGCTACGGCAACTTCCTGCAGGGCGAACTCTACGAGGAGCAGTACCGCAAGGTGTCCGACTGGCTCGACGCGCACGCACGGCAGAGGGTCCTCTTCCTCGAGCTGGGTGTGGGCCGCATGACGCCCGCGTTTATCCAGGAGCCGTTCTGGGCCCTCACGGCGCAGTTACCGCAGGCCAGCTACATCGCCGTAAACAACAAGACGCAGTTTCTCCCCCGCGCGATCGAGGATCGGGGGCTCGCCGTTCGCGCCGACATCGCCGACGTGCTCGCCGACGTGCGCAAGACGCTGGGGAGGTAGCGCATGGAGACGGCGAAAGCAGTTCGCATAGGCAGGGCGCTAGCCGAAGCGGATCTTGTCATCATCGGCGCTAGCAACGGACTCGACATGGCGGAGGGGCTCAACCTTTTCTGCGCCGATGCTCATTTCCAAGAGGCGTACGGGGACCTCGCCCAGGCAGACGGCATCGGCTGCATACTGCAGGGGCTCGCTTCCCCGGATGCCAGCGTGCGACGCCGATGGGCCGAGCGGTTCCATCAAAAGGAGTATCTCGAATATGAGCCCGGCTCGCTCATGAACGGGCTGCGGCGTCTTACGGAGCACGCCGACACCTTCGTGGTCACATGCAACATCGACGGGCACTTCGCGCGCGCCGGGTTCGACGAGGAGCGCGTGCTCGAGACTGAGGGGGGCACGCGCACGTCGGTTGACGAGCGGCGCCTCGCCCATCCAGACGCCCTCGCCATGGCCCAGCTCGACGAGCTCGCGCGTCTTGTGCAAGCCCATCGCAACGGCAGGGTCGCCATCCTCGAACTTGGCGTGGGACTGCACAACGGCGTCATAAAGCGCATGCTCGCCCAGATCGCGAACGCCTGCGAGCACGCCACCTACATCGTGTTCAACTACGGCCAGGCCATGGCGCCCGACGCTTCGTGCGAGACGATTCTCGTTGACGGCGATATGGCCCCGGCTTTCGAGGAGATCGCCCGATGCCACCCCTAGAAAGAGAAGCGCGTAGGCTTCGAAGCCTTATCGACGATGCCGACGCCATCATCGTCGGCATCGGCTCGGGCATGTCGAGCGCCGCCGGGTTCAACCATTACAACCGCGCGGGCATGGCGCGCGCAGGAATGGCGGACTGGCAGCAAGCCTTTGGCTTCAAGAGCCTTTTCGACGGCTTTTACCACCTCTACCCCAGCCTCGAGCAGCAATGGGCATACTATGCGCGATATATCGATTTCATGCTGCGCGAGCCGACCTCGCAGCCCTATCTCGACCTACGGTCCCTCATCGGCCATAAGGACTACTTCATCCTGAGCACCAATGTGGACACCCAAGTCGAGAAGACGTTTCCCACCGAGAGGATCTGCAACTATCAGGGAAGCTTCGCGCACCTTCAATGCAAGCAGCCATGCTGCGACGAGCTCTTCGAGGCGAGCCCCTACGTCGAGCGCATGCTCGCGGGCATGGCGGGGTTCGAGGTCCTCGGCGAGGATGTCCCCCGATGCCCGCATTGCGGCTGGCAGCTTGTGCCGTGGGTGCGCGACGACACGTTTCTGCAGGGTGCTGCCTGGCGCGAGAGCCTCGGACGATACGAGCGCTTCGTGCGCGAGCGCAGCGATCGCCGCGTGCTGTTGCTGGAGCTCGGCGTGGGCGAGATGACCCCCGGCATCATCACGCTCCCGTTCTGGAGCATGACCGCGAAGCTGCCGGATGCGCACCTTTTGAGCGTAAACATCTCGGGCGGCTCGGCTCCGCTGCAGCTCGGAAGCAAGGCAGGGGCGATCCAGGCCGATTTGGGCGCCCTGCTCTCGGCGGCGCGGGCAGGTGGCGAGTAACGCGGAGCGGTAGACGCGCAATGAGGTTTTAGCCGCAGCCTCCGAACGAGAGGGCTCGGAGGCTGGTATTCCTGAATCGCAGGTCACGATGGGTTATCGGAATCGCGAAGAGCGGATACCGCCAGTAAGCCCCCTTCGGAATAGGCGTTGAGCAGCTCCTGGGCATGGGCGAACTCGGGGCCTCGTCGATAAGCGCATCGAGCAGCGCGTACTTATCCTCGTAATGCAGATAGAACGTTCCCCGGTTGATCTCGGCGCGGCGGCAGATGTCCGCCACCGTCATCTTCGCGAAGCCGACCTCGGCCAACAGCGCGAAGAACGCCTCCCGTATGACCGAGAGGGTGTAGCGCCGCCGGCGGTCGATCTTGGTTTCTCCCATCGCCTCTCCAATCTGAGTCGTTTGACAATGTCCAGTAGCTGTTCGTTTATCGACAGGTGCACGCGTTTGTTCATTGCCCCTGCGAAAATCAACAAGGATACTGTTTATAGACACCTGTTTTTTATAGCTGAAAGGGAGCACGGATGACCCTGTGCGAGAAGCTCGGCATCGGGCTTGTCAGCCGATCGTTTTCCCATCGGGCCGTCTATCGAAACGGCGGCACGTCATACGATTTGAGCGATTGCGAGCCTGCTGCTTGCAAGCAAGATATCGAGGCTTTTGCCCGCAAGGTGGGGGAGGCTGATTGCGTGTTTACGGGAGAGGCAGGTAGGCAGGCGTTATGAGCATCTGCATCAAAAATCAGATTCAGAATATGAATATCGTCATCGGCTGCACGGTGGGGTGTCCATATTGCTATGCCCGTAACAATGTGAAACGTTGGCATATGATTGACGACTTCGCTGATCCTGCGTTCTTCCCGAGCAAGCTCAAGATGATGGAAAAGAAACGCCCGCAGAACTTTCTCCTTACCGGCATGAGCGATCTCTCCGGGTGGAAGCTGGAATGGCGAGACGAGGTATTTGCAAAGATCCATGAGAATCCACAGCATCAGTTCCTGTTCCTGACCAAGAGACCCGATTTGCTGGATTTAGATACCGACCTGGAAAACGTATGGTTCGGCGTTACGGTGACGAGGAAAGCGGAGCTGTGGCGTATCGACGCCCTTCGGAAAAACGTCAAAGCAAATCACTTCTTCGTTACTTTTGAGCCGCTATTCGACGATCCCGGTACGGTCGACCTTTCCGGAATCAACTGGATCGTCGTCGGTACTATGACCGGGGCGCAGAGCAGGAAGGTTCATACGGAACCGGAGTGGGCATGGTCTTTGACGGACCAGGCGTACGCGCTTGGCATTCCAATGTTTATGAAGGAAGACCTCGTCTCTGTCATAGGGGACGAAAACATGATTCAGGAATTGCCGGAAGAATTCGAAAGAGTGCTGGAGGTGCAGAGAACATGGCAGAAGTGATCGATGGAATCCTCATCAATGAGGTGGAAGCAAAGAACATCATGACCAAGTCCAGCCTGCCGGTAGGCGGCTACTCGATCAATCCCTATGTAGGCTGCACGCATGCCTGCAAGTATTGCTATGCCTCCTTTATGAAGCGCTTTACCGGACACAAGGAGGAATGGGGCACCTTTCTTGATGTGAAGCATTGGCCGGAAATCAAGAATCCGAAGAAATACGCTGGACAGCGGGTGGTTATCGGTTCTGTGACGGATGGCTACAATCCACAGGAGGAGCGATTCGGGAATACCAGGAAACTCCTGGAGCAGCTGATTGGCAGCGATGCAGATATTCTGATCTGCACAAAGTCCGATCTTGTGGTACGGGATATCGATCTGCTGAAGAAGCTTGGACGAGTGACCGTTTCATGGTCGATCAACACGCTGGATGAGAACTTCAAGAACGATATGGACTCCGCGTCGAGCATCGAGCGTCGTATCGCTGCTATGAAGCAGGTGTATGACGAAGGTATCCGTACGGTCTGCTTCGTGTCCCCGGTATTTCCCGGCATCACGGATTTTGAGATGATTTTTGAGCGAGTAAAAGATCGGTGCGATTTGTTTTGGCTCGAAAATCTCAATCTTCGGGGTGGTTTCAAAAAAGCGATCCTGGATTATATCGCCGAGAAACATCCCAATCTCGTACCGCTTTACGATGAGATCTATAACAAGCGCAACCGTAGCTATTTTGAAGCGCTTGAAGTAAAAGCCGAGGAAATGGCCAAGAAGTACGATTGCCCCTTTGTGGACAACGAAATGCCTTATGGCAGAGTCCCGCAGGGGCATCCGGTGATCGTGGACTACTTCTATCACGAGGAAGTCCGAGGGTCGGATAATAGCGGAAAAAGAAATCGTTAAACGGAAACCGACGACGATTCGCTCGAGCGATTAGCGTCCACGCGTGGCTTCTGCCGATTGGCGCAACGGGTGACGGATTAAGGGATCGCTCGGGCGGATGATCCCGCTGCAGTACAGGCGGTCGCTCAATTTAGCGGCATGAGCGTTTTCGCACGGAAAATCAGTATCCCCTGTGCCGAGTTTAATCGTAGCGAATACAATGGGCGCTGAGCATCAATCGAAAGTAGTCAAGAGCCTTTTCGACGGCTTCTACCACCTCTACCCCAGCCTCGAGCAGCAATGGGCATACTTTGCGCGATACATCGACTTCATGCTGCGCGAGCTGGCCTCGCAGCCCTATCTCGACCTACGGTCCCTCATCGGCCATAAGGACTACTTCATCCTGAGCACCAATGTGGACACCCAAGTCGAGAAGACGTTTCCCACCGAGAGGATCTGCAACTATCAGGGAAGCTTCGCGCACCTTCAATGCAAGCAGCCATGCTGCGACGAGCTCTTCGAGGCGAGCCCCTACGTCGAGCGCATGCTCGCGGGCATGGCGGGGTTCGAGGTCCTCGGCGAGGATGTCCCCCGATGCCCGCATTGCGGCTGGCAGCTTGTGCCGTGGGTGCGCGACGACACGTTTCTGCAGGGTGCTGCCTGGCGCGAGAGCCTCGGACGATACGAGCGCTTCGTGCGCGAGCGCAGCGATCGCCGCGTGCTGTTGCTGGAGCTCGGCGTGGGCGAGATGACCCCCGGCATCATCACGCTCCCGTTCTGGAGCATGACCGCGAAGCTGCCGGATGCGCACCTGTTGAGCGTCAACATCTCGAACGGCTCGGCTCCGCTGCAGCTCGGAAGCAAGGCAGAGGCGATTCAGGCAGATTTGGGCGCGCTGCTCTCGGCGGCGCGGACGGGCGACGGTGCTTAAGCCTCCTTGTTGGTCGCTTTAAGGTATCGCTCGTCGTCCACGGGCTCCAACCACTCGTTGGAGGCCTCCTCGCCCGGAACCTCCACCGCGAGATGAGAGAACCAGCTGTCGGGCGCCGCACCGTGCCAGTGCTTTACGCCCGCGGGAATATTTACTACATCGCCAGGGCACAGCTCCTGTGCCGGTTTGCCCCATTCCTGGTAAAGCCCTCGACCAGCCACGCAGACGATAATCTGTCCGCCACCGCTTTTGGCGTGATGGATGTGCCAGTTGTTGCGGCAGCCGGGCTCGAACGTAACGTTGTAAATGCCGACCCGCTCGGTGGAAAGGGGCGCGAGGTAGCTTTGCCCGATAAAGTACTTCGCGAATGCATCGTTGGGGGCACCGATGGGAAAGGCCATCTCGTTTTGGTGCTCGGCCTTTGCGTCGGTGGCATCGCCATCCGCCCAGACCTCCTTCGCCATACGAAAGGCCGCCCACGCCTTGGGCCATCCCGCATAAAACGCCACGTGCGTAAGGATTTCCGCTATCTCCGTCCTGGTCACGCCGTTGTTCTTAGCAGACATCAGATGATATTGGAACGAAGAGTCCGTCAGCCCCTGTGACATCAGGGCCACCACCGTCACTATGCTACGGTCGCGCAGAGAGAGCTCGCTCTCTCTGCTCCACACTTCTCCGAACAGCACGTCGTCGTTGAGCTGTGCGAATTTGGGGGCGAACTCCCCCAGGGCGTCTCTGCCTGCCGTCTGTTTAACTGCCATGATCGATTTCCTCCTGTCGATGGTTTTGGCACAAATCTGTCTCCGCGCGGCCAATCAGCCCGGCTCGATTCCCATGCCCATTCGCCGCGCCTGCTCCAGAGCGGGATGTCCGGCGATTTCGCCCACGCCGTTCACGCCGCCGGCGAAAACCGTTCCAGCGAGCGTGCAGCGGGAGAAACAGTCAACCCATCCCTGCATCGCCTTTTTCGCCCCGTCGAAGGTCGAGCGCCCGTTCTCCGCCGCCGTCGCCAACAGATATGCCTCGGTGAATGCATAATCGGAGCCAAAAAGCGGGTTAGCGCGGTCCAGCATGGTTTTGAGCTGGCCACAGACGCTGTAGTAGTAAACGGGCGTTGCGAACACCAGGACATCAGCGTCGTGCATCTTGGCGGCAATTTCCACGGCATCGTCTTGGATGACGCAACGCCCCAACTTTAAGCAGGCAAGGCAGCCCCTGCAGAAGCCCATTTGCTTCTCGCGCAGACGCACGGTCTCAACGCTGTGACCTGCCTCCCGCGCGCCGTTGGCGAAAGCCTCCGCCAGCGTCTCGGAATTGCCATTCTTTCGTGGACTTGAAGAAACTATCAAAACCGTTTTGCCCATTACGGAACACCCCTTGCGCTCCCGATTTACATTATCGACAATGACGGTAATACCTAAACCTAACTTTAGGTCAAGGAACGAGCTCGAGATTTATCCGGAGGGGCCATGTACACAATCGGACAGGTGGCGGAGATGTTCGGTCTGCCCGCCTCCACGCTGCGGTATTACGACAAACAGGGATTGTTCCCGGGACTGGAGCGGGCGTCCGGCATCCGTCGATTCGGCGATAAGGAACTCGAGGCGCTCCGGGTCATCGAATGCCTCAAGAAGGCGGGGATGGAGATCAAGGACATCCGGCTGTTCATGGAATGGTGCACGGAGGGACCCTCGACATACCCCCAGCGCAAGGCCATGTTCGAGGAGCGAAAGGCCCATATGGAGGAGGAGATCGCGAAGATGAACCGTGCGCTGGACATGCTGAAGTACAAATGTTGGTTCTACGGGCAGCTGAGTCAGGGCGAAAACGAGGCCAAGCTGAGGGCCATGATTCCCGACGGCATGCCGACAGAGATTAAAGAGGCCTACGAGAACGCCCACGCCCGATAGTGCCGCCCGATGCTCGGAGGGCTTCGACGAGGAGTCGTTTTCGGGTAGGAATGCAAGGAAAAGGCCTCCGAACCAGAGGGTTCGGAGGCCTTTATTCCCGTTATTTCGCTGGTGGCTTTGCTTTGCGGCGATGTCAAAACAACATCAGACGATACTCGGCAGTACTAAAACGCGAGTTCAGAACACAGTTCCCGCTATTCCCACTCGATGGCTTCGGTTCTGCCGTCCCGTCATTCCAGTTACACCCAGTTTTCGGCATCGACACGGAACGCGTGCCGCCGAATGACGCAATGTCGCGTTTCGTCGGCTTCGGGGACAAAAGTTGGGACAACCTCAAAAACTTTTTTCAAACTCAGGGCTTTGAGTTTTTGTTTTTGTCCCAAAGTGCGCGGCGGGTCGCCTTTGGAGGCTCGATGGCGCCGAAAACGCCCGTTTTGAAACTCAACCGCCCTTTTGCCTGCAAGCCGCCAGCTGCAATCGCAAGTGAATTAACGCGGGTGGCTTGCGCGCCATTTGCAAAACCCCAGGTCGCAGGTCTTCGCCATTCGTGAACAAAGTGAGTAGTCTCAGGTGGCTTGCTTATGAGTTGGCGAACGGGCCTTCAGGATTCAGGGCAAACATGCTGGTAGAATAGGATTCTCAAATCAATGACAGGAGACCGAGCATGGCCGAACCCCACGATAGGAAGCCGATCCTCACGATCGAGCAGCAGATAGAGCACCTCAAGCAGAAGGGCGTAGCCTTCGAGCTGTGTTCCGAGGAAGAGGCCGCGGACTACCTGCGCGACAAGTGCAACTTCTTCAAGCTCGCATCCTACCGCAAACTCTTCTCGAAATACGAGGGAGGCCCGCGCGACGGCCGCTACGTAGACCTCGACTTCGGCCAGCTGCGCCTGCTCGCGGCGCTCGACCAGGAGCTGCGCCACGCCCTGCTCGGCATGACGCTCGACATCGAGCATTTCCAGAAGGTGACACTGCTTCGCGAGATGGAGGACCGCGGAGAGGACGGCTACGCCATCGTGGCCGACTACATGGCATCGCTTACCGCTGCAAACAGGGAGTACCGCCTGCTCGAGCTCAAGATGAGCGGCCGCAGCCCCTACAGCTCGAGCCTCTACGCGAAGTACTCCGGCGACATGCCTGCCTGGGCCTTCCTTGAGCTCACCTCGTTCGGCACCCTCATCGACTTCGTGCGCTTCTGCGCCAGGCGATGGGGCGACAGGCGCCTCGAGGCCTCCCACTACGACCTCAAGCGCGTGAAGTCCGTCCGCAACTGCGCCGCGCACGGCTCATGCCTGATCAACTGCTTCGCCGAGAGGGGCGCCGCCCGGGGCTCGGCGTCCAGCGGCGTCTCCCGAAGGGTCGCCGCCGTGGGAATTCCCAAGGCGACCAGGAGGAAGTGGATGGGGAATACGGCCATGCAGGAGGTCGCGACCGTGCTCGTGGCGCACTCCGGCTTGGTACCCGAGGGCTCCTCGCGCTCGCGCGCCGCATCCGAGCTCGCCGAGATGTTCGCCAGGGCCGACGGCGAAACCGAGGCGCTGCCCGACAAGGGGCCCGACGCCGCAGCTCGCTCCGCGCTCGAGTTCCTTCGCAGGTTGACAGAATCGCTCGGGTTGGTAGAATAGCCTGCAGATAGCAAAACCTTCACGGTTTTAGGGGCGGACTTGCGCAAGCGACTCTGCCCTATTTTTATATTCACTCGCTATAGGAGACGGGTGATACCTGGGTCAATGACAGAACTGAGAAGCCCGGAATAATGGAGCCAGTTAGAAACCCTCGGGTTTGCGGGGCGGGATCGTGAGAGCGATTCTGCCCTATTTTTTCCTCCGTCTGCCCCAAACCAAGTAGTTCGAAGATAGCCTGTAGGTGTCCTCGTGGGCGCCTTCTATTTTCAGGGAATCGACCGCTTCATGAACGAGCGACCGGCTTGACCTAGATCGAACCGCCTTCATCTCCGTCTAGGCGCCGGCAATCAACATCGTAAATCCGCGCGTGCTACAATGCGGGCATCAGAGATGAAAACACAGTCCCCGTCGGGTAGTCGTGGGCGTGCGGGAGTCCGCATCAGTAACCTGCCTCCTTGGTTGTCCCTTCTCTGCATGGTCATCTACATAAAGGAGGAACCAACCATGCAGATCAGCGTGTCATCCACCCTGACCGTATATCATGACGGCCAATTCTGGGTCGGGCTGGCGGAGCATGTCGAGGACGGCAGATACGGCGTCGTCCGCATCGTCTTCGGTGCAGAACCGTCCAATGAGGAAATCCTGCAATTCGTTACAAGCAAATGGGCGAAGCTCTCGTTCTTCGGTGACGAGGCCACGGAAACAAGCAAGCCCGCGAAGAATCCCAAGCGACGCGCTCGCGAGGCAGCGAAAGCCCTTAAGCGGCCCGCGGTGAGCACCAAGGCACAACAGGCGCTCGCAGCACAGCGGGAAGCGATGAAGCGGGAGTCGGCTCAAGCAAGAAGCCAGCGTCGCGCGGATGAGGCGGAGGCGCGCTTCGAGCAGCGAAAGCTGAAGCGCAAGCAGAAGCATCGTGGGCATTGATCGCCATGTGCAGCAAGGCAAACCATATACAGCAGTGGGGCCAGTTCCACTTGAAGCCGACGCCGCGTAGACGCTGATGGTGACGGCTATGCACGGGCACGGGCGCACCGCCGCACTTCACAGCTTGTTTCTCAAGTATTTGGGACGCACACGCGGCGTTCAAAAATGCGGAGCGACTCCACATGGCTCGAGACTGAGCCGAGGTGCCCTACTTCTCGCCCTCCAGCAGCCCCACGATACGGTCGATGTCGACGGCGAAGCGGGGCCTTCCCTCGCGCTCGCAGCGGTCGAGGTACGCCTGGCACTCGGAGACAATGCGCTTGGTGTTGCCGTCGATGATGCGCTGGAGCGTCTCGTAGTAGGCCGAGCCCTCGGTCCTGAAGCGGCGCTGGTAGGACTTGGTTATGGGGAACATCTTGATGTAGTGGATGCCGTGGCGACAGCCGGGGCTCGTCGTGGGGCGGGGTGGCAACGCAAAGTACTGGTCTTTGGGCACGTTGGGGGCGATGTTGGAATGCAGCGGCACGGCGAAGTCCCTGCGCTTCCCGCGGAAACGCAGCCTCACCACCACGATGCAGGGGAGATTGTGCTTAAGCATGAGCTCGCGGTCGCCCTCGACGAGGTCGAAGAAGTCCTGGGAGATGGATACGATCTTCATCGGTTGCGCCCCCTCATACGAAGCGGGGCCCGCATCGCTGCAGGCCCCTACAGGTGGGCGATATTCTACGCCTTGCGGCACCCCGTCGCCCACGGAGGTTAAACGTACACGTAAGCCGTACTCTGAAAGCCGCGGCTTCCGGCAAGTAGTTTATGCCACGAAAGGTCGCTTTCAACGCGCATAGCTCGCAAAATAACACTCGCTGGGCCGTCACCCCTGGCTGTTACCCTCCAATCTTCATTGGAGTCAGCAGGTCAATTCATATAGTTATGGGGGGGTATCCTAAAGGAAATCAATTTTATACCCCCATAACTAAGGAATTTTCTATTCCCACTCAATGACTAGGGCCCTGGTGTAATTGGCTGGATCACCGTTCCGGGAACCGGTATCGACCTACCTGTCCGCCAAGCTCCTTCTTCAGCTCCAGCTTAGTATCTGACTCACACCGTTATAAGCAAAACCGAAGAGATGCGTCTTGGCCAAGAAATAAGGTTAGCCTTATCTTACTGCATGATTCGTGTGTTATAGTTAGATTGCTCTAACTGTTTGGGGGGCGATAGCCATGCACGAACGCAAGGGCTTCTGGGACAAGAATGCCGGTCGGTACGACCGTTTCATGCGAAAGGACCGGGCGGCGTATGAGAAGATGTATGAGCTGATCAGGCCGGTGGTGAAAGCAAAAACCGTACTGGAGGTTGCCACCGGCACGGGGCTTATCGCAAAGAGCATCGTGGATGCGGCGGTGCACATCGAGGCTACGGACGCTTCTGCACAGATGATCCTTGAAGCAAAGCGGGACAATCAATCCGCAAAGCTGCACTTTTCCGTACAAGATATGTTCCGCCTGCCCTATGCACAGAAGTCCTTCGAAGTGGTGATCGCGTCCAACGCGCTTCACATAGTGCCGCATCCGGAAAAGGCACTGCAAGAAATCAGGCGGGTACTGAAGGACGACGGCGTGCTCATCGCGCCAACCTTCACCCACGCGGGGAACTCGGTTTCCGGCAAGGCAAAAGCCTTTTTCATGAGTATGGCGGGATTCCCCCTCCACAGCAGGTGGACAAGCGAGGAATACCTGCGTTTCCTGCGTCAAAACGGCTGGGCGGTGCAGAAAAGCGCGGTGCTGAAGGCCTCGTTCCCATTGACCTATGCGGAATGCACGAAATCGGAGGGGCCAGATGTCGTTCTTTGAAAACACCCGCAAGCCCGTGGGCCTCGGCGGGAAAATTATGGTCGCCATGATGAATGTCGGGCACAGCGCCGTGGCCCGGTGGGGGCTTCAATTTCTGAATGCTGCGCCGGACGCCAAGGTGCTGGATTGCGGCTGCGGCGGCGGGGCGAACATAAAACGGCTGCTGAAAAAATGCCCGCATGGCGTCGTCAAGGGCGTCGACTATTCGCCCGTCAGCGTGGAGAAGACTAGAAAGCTCAACCGAATTGCAATTCAGGAGGGGCGTTGCGCCGTTCTGCAAGGCAGTGTGGCGGATATGGTGTTTGAGGATAGCTACTTCGATGCCGCCACGGCCTTTGAGACCGTCTATTTTTGGCCTGATTTGCCCCGATGCTTCCGTGAGGTCTGGCGGACGCTGAAGCCAGGCGGGACAATTCTTATCTGCAACGAGAGCAATGGCGATACGGACAAGGACGAGAGGTGGACGCAGATCATCGGCGGCATGACCATCTACAAGGACATTGAATTAAAGGCATGTCTGGAGCAGGCGGGTTTTCACGAGGTGCAGATACACAAAAAGAAAAAGTGGCTCTGCGTCACGGCGCGGAAGTAGGGGTATCAAGCACGGGCATTTTTGCATCCATCCTGCACATGGCGATAGGCATGACGGTCATAGCGGCTATGCTGGCGGCAATTATGACAGTTTTTATTCACTGAGGAAGAAACCTATGAAATGTAAAATTGAGAAAAACACCGTGCAGGAGACGCTGATCCTCCCGCTGTATTCCCGGAAGCTGT
>ERZ773133.105-NODE-105-length-115887-cov-10.436158_pt1 | contig 115887 bp, 93 predicted proteins | sample MGYA00580861_ERZ773133 | MGnify/ENA primary metagenome ERZ773133 (study PRJEB29015, sample SAMEA2737844) | human gut metagenome | biome: human gut; feature: human-associated habitat; material: faeces | place: China | collected 2012 ...
GGCGTAAGCCAGCAGATTTACAGTCTGCCCCATTTGGCCACTCTGGTATTTGCCCATTCGCTTTCGAAAAACTTTTTGATTGACTTCGTTTCTCAATTGCGATGCAAAGGTACGATTATTTTTTTAATTTGCAAATAAAATCGATCATTTTTATTGCTGTAACTGCACATTCGTCTCCTTTGTTTCCTAATTTACCTCCGGCACGATCTTCTGCCTGCTGCATGTTATTGGTGGTAATTAGTCCATAAATGACTGGTACGTCGGAAGTTGCGTTTAACTGGGCAATACCTTGCGTAGTCCCGGCGCATACATAATCGAAATGTGGAGTATCTCCGCGTACTACACAGCCAATGGCGATGACTGCATCCACTTTTCCGCTTTTAATCATCTGTGCCGATCCGAAAGTCAGTTCAAAGCTTCCTGGTACAGTCTGTACCAGGATATTTTCTTCTTTTGCGCCATGCTTTTTCAGTGTATTTACAGCACCTTCCAGCAGTGCGCCTGTAATGTTGCTGTTCCATTCGGATACTACGATACCGAAACGCATAGCCGATGCGTCAGGTACGGAATTGAAATCGTAATCAGAAAGATTGTGATACGCTGTTGCCATATGAGATTTAGTGTTTAAGATAAATAAGATAAAAAAAGAAACGGATTCCACATAGCCACAACGACGGTTGGCCGTGTGAACTGTGAAATCCGTTCTTCCTAATTATTATGGATAAATTATTTCGATTTATTTGGAAGCACGCTCGATGTATTTATCGATGTCCATAGCTTGGTAAGAATTGGCATATTTGTTCTTTACCTGTTTGTAAGCTTCTACGGCTTCGGTATTCTTGCCTTGTTTTTCCAGAATCTGTCCGGCCTGAATCAGGTAAACAGGACTCAGTGAAGTGCTGTTTGCACGGTCGGCAGCCTTCAAGAGGGTAGCGGCAGCTTTGTCCAGCTGACCCATGTGCGCGTAGCAGTTACCCAAAGTACCCAGTATGGCCGGAGAAACCAATTGGTCGTCTGCGCTGAACTGATTCAGGTATTTGCTGGCTTCTTCGTATTTGCCCAACTGTGCATAACAGATTCCTGCATAGGCGTTGGCCAGGTTACCAGCTTTAGTTCCACTGAATTCATCAGCTATTTTGATAAAACCGTCAAATCCTTGTTTGTCTCCGTTCAGGGCAGTTTCGTATTCGTCTGAACCAAAATATTGTTCACCCTTGAATAGTGCTTCAGAAGCTTTCTGTTCGTTAGGGGCTGAGATGAAATGTTTGTACCCCAAGAAGCCACATACGATAACTACTACGGCGATGACTGCTCCCAGCAACACATTCTTGTTCTTTAAGAGGAATGCTTCTGAAGATACCAGTGCTTCATCCACATTCAATGGATCATGAGTTTGATTTTTTCCTGTCATTTTTATTGTTGTTTTTTATATTTTCTGATGAACCGATATTTCGGACAGCAAAAGTAAGGCATTTATACGTATTAATGAAATTTGTGGGCATGTTTTTTTACCTATCTTCCTTTTATTGCTATTTTTGTGCGTAAAATACGAAATCATTATGTGGTTGAAACGCATCTCCATCTTAAATTATAAGAACTTGGAACAAGCTGAACTTTCGTTTTCCCGAAAGATGAATTGCATTATCGGTAAAAACGGGATGGGAAAGACCAACTTGTTGGACGCCGTCTATTACCTGTCGTTCTGCAAAAGTGCGACGAATCCCATCGACTCGCAGAACATCCGTCATGATCAGGACTTTTTTGTTATTCAGGGATTTTATGAAACTGATACACAGGAACCCGAAGAGGTGTATTGTGGATTGAAACGGAAACAGAAGAAACAGTTTAAGCGGAATAAGAAGGAGTATACCCGTTTGTCCGACCATATCGGATTCATTCCTCTGGTTCTGGTATCGCCGGCTGATTCTTTGCTGATAGCCGGCGGGAGTGAAGAACGCCGTCGTTTTATGGATGTCGTGATTTCGCAGTTCGACCGCGAATACCTGGAGGCGCTTATTCGTTATAACAAGGCGCTGATGCAGCGGAATACCTTGTTGAAATCGGATATTGAACCCGAGGAGGAATTGATGGCGGTATGGGAGGAGATGATGGCTGCAGCCGGTACTGTCGTCTATCAGAAACGGAAAGCCTTCATCGATGAATTCATCCCGGTTTTCCAGTCTTATTATGCCTATATCTCGCAGGATAGAGAGGAGGTAAGCCTGGCTTACGAATCGCATGCGGCGCAGGGAGATCTGTTACAGCTGATTCAGGAGAGCCGGCAGCGTGACCGTATTATGGGGTATTCTTTGAAAGGTGTGCATAAGGACGATCTGGTCATGCAGCTTGGTGAGTTTCCTATTAAGCGCGAAGGGTCACAAGGGCAGAACAAGACTTATCTGATTGCCTTGAAGTTGGCGCAGTTCGAATTCCTGAAGAGGACGGGTAGTCAGACTACTCCTTTGGTCCTGCTGGATGATATCTTCGATAAACTGGATGCGTCACGGGTTGAGCAGATTGTGAAACTGGTGGCGGGAGACAATTTCGGTCAGATCTTTATAACGGATACTAACCGTGACCACCTGGATAAAATCCTGAAGAAAATAGATGGAGACTATAAACTCTTCGAGGTGGAGGGTGGAATGGTAACGGAACGGAAGGAGGAAGCTCATGAAGCGGAATAATACCGAACAGGTAGGCGATGTCATCCGTCAGTTGCTTCGTCAGGAAGGGTTGGAAACCCCATTGAATGAGTACCGGCTGGTTGAGTCGTGGAAAGATGTGGTAGGCCCTTCTATTTATAAATACACCACCAATCTGTATATCAAGAATCAGGTTCTGTACGTGCATCTCTCTTCGTCTGTTCTTCGTCAGGAACTGATGATGGGAAGAGAAATGCTGGTACGGAACCTCAATGCGCATGTCGGTGCGCAGGTTATTGTGAATATCGTTTTTCGCTGATGCACCCTTCTTGGGTCCAGACTTCATCCATCGGGCGGTCGAAGGATTCTGTCGGAATCTCCGGAAGGACTTGAAAAGAGAAGCAGACACCGATATTATAGCTTTGTAATTTCGGGAGCAGACGGTCATAATAGCCCTTTCCTCTTCCCAGGCGGTTTCCATGCTTGTCGAAGCCTACCCCTGGAATGATGGCTACATCGATGCTGGAGAAATCTGTTACGATTTCTCCAGTCGGTTCATCGATGCCGAAGCTTCCTTTCTTTAAATCGGTCTTCCCCGAATACCTCCGCAGTTCCAGTTCGTCGCCTGTCACTACCGGAAGCACCACTTGTTTTTCCTGGCTGATACGTTCCACAAATTCATGAGTCCGTACCTCATCGGGCAGTGAGTAGTAGAGTAGGACCGTCTGAGCCTCCTTGAACCGCGGATGGTCTATCAGCTTGTCAAGCAAGCTGGTAGACCACATCGTAAGTTGAAGTGGGGAGTATTGTTTTTTCTGCTGTTTTATCCAATTGCGCAACTGTCTTTTCATCGTTCTTAGGATTGTTGGCCGGTGATGGGGCTTCGGGGAATGATTTTCCTTCTTTCAATACTTCCAGTGCTTTTTGTACAGTCTTGTCACTCTTGTTCAAGTATTGGATATATGCCTCCATACCAAGCATATTGTAGATGATATTGCCGTAGAGGGCGGTTTCGAACAGTTTTTTCGATTTCAGCATCATCAGGTTGCGTCGTTTCAACCCTTTCTTTTCGGCCCAGGTAGCAAATTTGTCCAGTACATTCTGTGTCTTCAGGTAGCTTTCCAGTTTGTCCGGAGTTTCAAATTCCGACAGTTTGTTCCTGTTCTGGTCCGTATATTCGAATGTATAGCGGATAATCATTCCCCGGTTGGCTGCCATGCGGAAATAGCTGGTCATACCTGTCGTATCCTGTGGAACGAAGATATCCGGCATGATACCTCCACCTCCGTATACAGTACGTCCCAGACGGGTATGATAGATTTCTTCGGTATTCTGTTTGATGCTGTCGGCAGAGAAGAATTCCCCGTGTTCATAGCGGGTAAGCAGGTCTAGTTCATATTCTTCACCCTTTCCTTTTTCGTAAGGTTTCTGGATGCATCTTCCCGAAGGGGTATAATAGCGGGCGATAGTCAGCCGGATGGCCGAACCGTCGCTGAATTCGATGGGCTGCTGTACAAGTCCCTTTCCGAACGAGCGGCGTCCGATGATGGTTCCACGGTCATTGTCCTGTATGGCTCCGGCAAAGATTTCGCTGGCTGAAGCCGAACCTTCGTCTACCAGTACCACCAGCGGCATTTTCTGGCTGCTTCCCGTTCCGTTCGAGTTATAGTCTTCCCGTGGCGATTTACGTCCCTGGGTGTAGACAATGAGGCGGTTGTTCGGCAGGAACTCGTTGACCATCTGGATGGCTGCTGCCATGTATCCTCCTGTGTTTCCACGCAGGTCCATGATGATACCTTCACAGTCGGCCTGGTTCAATTGTGCCAGGGCTATCAGCAGTTCGGTATAGGTCGTTTCGCCGAATTTGTTGGCCTTGATATACCCGAACTTCTCATCAATCATGTAGGCGGCATCGATGCTTTTTACAGGGATGTCTCCACGTACGACGGTAAACTGCAGAATATCTTTTTCTCCCTGACGGAAGATACCCAGTTTGACTTTGCTTCCTTTTTTACCTTTCAGCCGTTTCATGGCTTCGTTGTTGGTTACTATCTTGCCGACAAAAGCGGAATCATCGACCGAGACGATACGGTCACCGGCCATCAGGCCGACTTTTTCAGAGGGACCTCCCTGGATGACACTGTTGATGTGGATGGTATCATCCTGGATGGTAAACTGGATACCGATACCGCTGAAGCTGCCTTTCAGATCTGCGCTGACTTCTTCCATATCTTTGGCGGGGATATACGAGGAATGCGGATCCAATTCCGATAGTATCAGTGGCATGGCCTGTTCTACCAGGTCATTCATCTTTACCGTATCTACATACTGGTCATCGATGATTCTCAACAGGGCATTCAGCTTGTTGGAGGAAGTGTTGATGATACCCAGTTTGTTTCCGGAAAAGTGATTGGCGTAGAATGTACCGATTAGGATTCCTGCTACCAGGCAGACGGCAATCAGTATCGGCATTAAACGGTTTCTGTTACTTTTCATTGCTCTTCTCTTCGTTTGGATTGATATATACTGTTTCTATGTTCGCTTTTTCCAGCAGACGTAATCCGTCTTCCAGGCGATATTTTTCTCCGTAGACTACTCTTTTTATACCTGCCTGGATGATAAGCTTGGCACATTCGATGCAAGGCGAGGCGGTGACGTACAGTGTTGCCCCTTCGCTACTGTTGCTGGAACGGGCTATTTTGGTAATTGCATTGGCCTCGGCATGCAGTACGTATGGGTGTGTGAGGTTGTTTTCATCCTCGCATACGTTTTTGAAACCGGAAGGTGTTCCGTTATATCCGTCGGAGATAATCATTTTGTTCTTTACAATCAGAGCACCTACTTTCCGCCGTTGGCAGTAGGAGTTTTCTGCCCAGATTTCTGCCATCCGCATGTAGCGTTTGTCCAACAGTTCCTGTTTCTTTTCTTGTGTTTCCATGTGATTAGTCATTGTTATGCATTAGCTGGATATACGAAGTCCGTGATTCAGGAGCCAGCTGCAGGGTGCGGCTGTCTCCTTTGTAATATTTCACTTGTTTCAACCTTTCGATGAATTCTTTGCTGGTTCCGTTGGGCGAAACGGTTGTTTTTACCTGTGTGATGGAAATCGTGCGGGTGGAAGCATCACCCTGCCATCTGGCGGTAAATTCACCGTCGGTTAATACTCCTTTGACGCTTCCGTCGTCATTGAACGTGATGGAAATCCAGTTCTTGCTCGAAGTCTCCGGTTTGGTGATGAGCGGAGTGTCACCGTGGCTGTTGGTGGATTCCCAGTTCTTGGTTTCGAAGAAGTTGACCAGAGACCACTGGCCGCTGCAGAAGATTTCTTCAATGTCATCTTCCTGGCTGCAACCTCCCAGAAAAAGGGTCGCCAGTAGTAGGGTATACAGTTTGATAGATTGTAGGAATACTTTCATCGCTTGATATCGTTTCTTTTTAATAATGCGTCAATAGTCGGTTCCTGTCCCCGGAAACGTTTGTAGAGCGTCATCGGATGTTCGGTTCCACCTTTCGACAGGATGTTTTCTCGGAATGAACGGGCCACATCGGTATTGAAGATTCCTTTTTCCTTGAATACCGAGAAGGCATCTGCGTCCAGTACTTCCGCCCATTTGTAGCTGTAGTAACCGGCAGAATAGCCTCCCGACATGATGTGGCCGAACTGGACACTCATGCAGGTTTCCTCCGGTTGCGGCAGTACCTGGGCTTTCTTCCAGGCTTCTTTTTCGTAGGCCTTCACATCGCCCTCGAACGGAGTCTGCCTTGTATACCAGGCCATATCCAGCAGACCGAAGCTGACTTGGCGCAGGCAGGCGTATGCCACATTGAAATTGGAAGCGTCGATAATCCGCTGGATAAGCGTTTCCGGAATCGGTTCTCCGGTCTGGTAATGCCGGGCGAACGTGTTCAGGAATTCTTTTTCTATGGCGAAGTTCTCCATAATCTGTGAAGGGAGTTCCACAAAATCCCAGTATACATTGGTTCCGCTCATGCACTGGAAACGGGTGTTGGCGAACATGCCGTGTAGCGCATGACCGAATTCGTGGAGGAAAGTGTTCACCTCCGAGAATGTCAGCAGTGCCGGCTTTTCGGCGGTAGGCTTCGTAAAGTTCATGGTTACGGAAACATGTGGCCGGCTGTTGGTTCCGTCGCTTTCTATCCATTGTTCCTTGTAGCTGGTCATCCAGGCTCCTGAACGTTTCCCCGCACGAGGATGGAAATCGGTATAGAGTACAGCCAGATAACTTCCGTCACGGTCGAACACTTCGTAGGCCTGTACATCCGGGTGATAAACAGGGATGTCCTTGTTCTCTTTGAAGGTGATGCCGTACAGTTTAGTAGCAAGCCCGAATACTCCCTGTTTTACCTGCTCCAGTTCGAAGTAGGGGCGTAGTTCTTCTTCGTTCAAGGCATATTTCTGTTCTTTCAGCATTTCTGCGTAGTAGGAGAAATCCCAGGGCATCAGCTGGAAATCTGTCCCTTCCTGCTTGCAGGCCAGTTGCTTGATTTCCTCCACTTCCTGCAGGGCTTTCGGGGTATAGGCCTCCAGCAGGTCGTTCAGCAGCTTGTATACATGGGTGCTGTCCTCGGCCATGCGTTTACGGAGTACATAATCCGCATAATCGGTGAATCCCAACAGTTGGGCTATCTGCATACGCAGGTTCACCAGTTTCTTCACGATTTCTTCGTTGTTGAATTCATCGTCGTGGGTACACTGGGTATTATAGGCCAGATACAGTTGTTTCCGCAAGTCACGGCGTTTGCTGTATTTCATGAAAGGTACATAGCTGGGAGCCTGGAGTGTGATGACCCATCCTTCTTTCCCTTTCTCTTTGGCTGTCAGAGCGGCTGCTTCCCGTGTGCTTTCCGGTAGTCCTTCCAGGTCTGCTTCGTCGGTCAGTACCAGTTCGTACTTGTTGGTTTCTTTCAGGTGATTCTGCGAGAATTTCAGGGTGAGCGAGCTGAGTTCCATGCTCAGGTTCCGGTATGTTTCCTTGTCTTTTTCAGACAGGTTGGCACCGTTCCGTTGGAATCCGTCGTATGTCTTTTCCAGCAGTCTCTGTTCTTCTTGGGTCAGGGTGAGCCGGTCTTTCTGCTGATAGACCTGTTTGATGCGGTCGAACAGCTTTTCGTTGAGGCTGATGTTGTTGGCGTGTTCAGAGAGTTCCGGCATCAGCTTTTCGGCTATCGCATCCAGTTCGTCGCAAGTTTCGGCACTCATCAGGTTGAAGAGGACGGTGGTTACCCGGTCCAGCAGTTTTCCGCTTTGTTCCAGCGCCAATACGGTGTTTTCGAATGTCGGTGCTTCCGGATTATCTATGATTTGCTGGATTTCTGCGTCTTCTGCTTCCATTCCCTTCCGGATGGCCGGTTCGTAGTCTTCCAGCCCGATGCGGTCGAAGGGGGTAGTATCATGGAGTGTATGGTACGGTTGTAATAAAGGATTTTCCATAACAGTTTATTTGCTTGCAAAAAAATGAAAAGGAATCGGTCACTGGAGGCTGTTTTCTGTTTCTGCGGTTTCTTCTTCCGGAGAATCGTCGGATAGCTTCCGTTCTTTATAGGCTACCAGCCGGTTCAGGTCCGGAATGATGATTTTCTTCCGGCTCAGCTCTATCAGTTCCTGCTGTTGCAGTTCGTTGAGTACCTTCGATACATTGATACGGGTGTCGTCAATCAGTTCGGCCAGGTCCTCCATCTTGATGAACAGTGTCTTCTGTCCGGTAGGCGATGTGCAGCGCAGTTGCAGGAAGTTGGTGATTTTGTCTATCGTTGAACCGATGTGCGAATTCCACAGTTTCTGGTAGGCCATCTGTGCCCGGTTGCTGAGGATGTTCAGCAGGTTCAGCTGGAAGATGGTATAATTGTTCAGTTGCGTCAATACGTATTTCTTGTCAATCATGACCGTATGTACTTCGGTCAGTGCCTGGTAGGAAGCGGTATAGGTCGTCATCATGCCGAACAGGGAATAAGGTTCAATGATGGTCGGGCTTTCCAGTTCTTCCTGGATGGTATATCCATGGACTTCGTCTGTCGATTCAGATTGGATTTGTCCCGATAGAATGAATACAAGGTGGTTGCACGGTTCGTTCTGCTTTATCAGGTAAGAGCCGGGCGTATATTTCTGAAAATGTAATTTGACTTTTTCCAGAATATTGGTAAAATCAGTCTTGCATAACCCTTGAAACAGGGGTAATTGCAACAACTTATCGTACATTGTGATTTCCATATGCCAATTAACTTTGTTAAAGAACTGTTTAACACGCAAAGTTAGCGATAATTTCTTTTTTCTCAACGAATTTTTTCGTGGTTTTATCTTTTTTTGTTTATTCGTGTCCGATAGCAGGCTTTGGTATGTGGTTTTTAACTGAAAAAGATTATCTTTGCGTACGGATTTAAACTTAGACTTATGGGTACTTTTAATTTTCAGGAGTTTTTGAGCGCATTCATCGTGCTGTTTGCGGTAATCGATATCATCGGTTCCATTCCTATCATTTTGGATTTGAAACAAAAGGGCCGTTCGGTCAATTCCATGAAGGCGACGCTTATTGCTTTTACCTTGCTTCTGGGATTCTTTTATGCCGGCGATATGATGCTCCGCCTGTTTCAGGTAGACATTGCTTCGTTTGCCGTGGCCGGTGCTTTTGTGATTTTCATGATGTCGCTCGAAATGATTCTGGACGTAGAGATTTTCAAGAATACCGGACCTATCAAGGAAGCTACATTGGTCCCCTTGGTCTTTCCGCTGCTGGCGGGAGCCGGAGCCTTCACCACTTTGCTGTCCCTTCGTGCGGAATATGCCTCCATCAACATCGTGCTGGCTTTGGTCCTGAATATGGTCTGGGTCTATATCGTGCTTCGTCTGACCGACCGCATCGAGCGCGCGTTGGGTAAGGGGGGGATTTATGTCATCCGCAAGTTCTTCGGTATTATTCTGCTGGCTATTTCGGCCCGTCTGTTTACAGCCAACCTTACTTCCTTGATTGAACAGTTCCAGAAGGCTGCCCAATAACGAAAAAAAACGGGCGGTGTCTTATTTCACCGTCCGTATTTCTCCACTCCCGATGCACAGGTGGGCATCCTTGTCGTAGATTACCCCGAATTGTCCCGGAGCGATTCCTTGCAGTTTCTCTTTGCTTGTTATCCGATACCCTTCGGGGGTATTTATCAATGTTCCTTTCTGGAAGCTGTCCGTGTGGCGTATCTTGAAGCAGACCGGAGTTTCCGTTTCTGTCCACGGATTTTCGGTGATGAAATGGAAGTCCACCAGCCGGAATTCGTTCCCGTATTGTTTTTCGGTATCATAGCCCCGCGATACATACAGGATGTTCTCTTCCGTATCTTTTTCGACAACGAACCACGGACCGCCACTCAGCCCCAGTCCTTTCCGCTGTCCGATGGTGTGGAACCAGAATCCTTTGTGGATGCCCAGTTGCCTGCCGGTTTCCAGTTCGATAATCTTTCCCTGTTTTTCTCCCAGGAAACGGCGGATAAAATCGTTGTAGTTGATTTTCCCAAGGAAACAGATGCCCTGGCTGTCTTTGCGTCGGGCACTGGGCAGCTTGGCCTGTTCGGCTATCGTACGGATTTCCTGCTTCAGGTAACCGCCTAGCGGGAACCAGAGTTTGGAGACTTGCAGGTAGTTGATTTGGGCCAGAAAATCGGTCTGGTCCTTCACCGGGTCTTTGGCGGTAGCCAGCCATACCTTCCCGCCGATTTCTTCGGTAGAGGCATAATGTCCGGTCACAATCTTGTCGTAGGCATATCCGGCTTTTTCTTCGAAACAGCCGAACTTGATGAGCTTGTTGCACATCACGTCCGGATTGGGGGTGAAACCCTGCTTTACCTTGTCGATGGTATAGGCCACTACGTTCTCCCAATATTCTTTCTGCAAGTCGATGATGTCGAAGGAAAGCCCGTATTTCCGGGCGGTCGCTGTAGCCAGTTCGATGTCTTCTTCCGCCGTACAGGTCAGTGACTCGTCGGTGTCCATACCTATCTTGATATAGTACAGGTCGGGTCTGTATCCTTGTTCGTACAGGAGGTGTACCGCTACGGCGCTGTCTACACCTCCCGAGAGTAATGCTGCTATCTTCATATCGTTCTTTTTCCGGACGCAAAGATAGGACGGTTTACGTTACAGGCAAATACCTTAAATGCGGTATAGTCGGTCCGAATCAGCGTTTCTTCTGATACAGCTTGTCTATCAGGTCGCTTCGTCCCATGCGCTTCAGTTCGCTGATGATGTTGCGGCGTTCTTCGGGTTTGTACCAGAAGAAGAACATGCGTTGAGCCAGTTTCTCTTTCTGTGTCTTGGCCGAGAAGACCGGTTCCAGTGTGTAGGGGTGGAATCCCGTGTACCAGGCTTCTGTGGCTACGGTCATCGGGGTAGGGGTGAAGTCCTGAACCTGTTCCAGGTGGAAGTCCAGGTTCTTGGTGATGACTGCCAGTTCGGCCATGTCTTCTTCCGTGCATCCCGGATGGCTGCTGATGAAATAGGGGATAAGCTGCTGGCGCAGGTTCAGTTCCTGGTTCAGCTTGTCGAAGATACGTTTGAAACGGTAGAACTGCTCGAAAGGCGGTTTCCGCATCAGGTACAATACCCGGTCGCTGGTATGTTCGGGAGCCACTTTCAGGCGTCCGCTTACGTGGCGGGTAATCAGTTCACGGGTATAGGCAGCCGTACTCTGGTTTATCGCCGCATCCTTGCTTTCGTGCAGCAACAGGTCGTAACGTACTCCGCTGCCGATGAAACTTTTCTTGATTCCGGGCAGGGCATCTACGGCATGATAGATGTCCAGCAACGGACGGTGGTCTGTATTCAGGTTCGGGCATACCTTCGGGTGGATGCACGACGGGCGCTTGCAGCGCTTGCAGAGGGTCTCGTCTTTTCCGTGCATGTTGTACATGTTGGCCGACGGTCCGCCCAAGTCGCTCAGGTAGCCTTTGAAGTCAGGCATTTCCGTGATGGCCTTCACTTCCTTCAGGATGCTTTCCTTACTTCGGCTGACGATGAACTTTCCCTGATGGGCAGAGATGGTGCAGAAGGCGCAGCCGCCGAAACAGCCACGGTGGATGTTCACCGAGAACTTGATCATCTCGTACGCCGGAATACGTTTGTTCTTGTATTTGGGATGAGGCAGGCGTGTGTAGGGCAGGTCGAACGACAGGTCCAGTTCTCCCTGGCTCATCGGCGGATAAGGCGGATTGACTACTACTACCTGTTTGCCGGTCTGCTGATAGATGCGTGCGGCCTGGTACTTGTTCGATTCCTCTTCGATGTGCCGGAAGTTTTCTGCCTGCTTCCGTTTGTCTTTCAGGCAGTCCTCGTGCGAATGAAGCTGCAGGTCGCCTTCCTGAGGCTGGAACTCGTTTGCCCGGCAGAGGTAAGCCGTCTGCGGCAAGTCCTTCGGCAGCTGGTTCGTTTCCTTCAACCGTTGGCACAGGTCTGTAATCGGCTTTTCTCCCATACCGTAGATGAGCAGGTCGGCTCCCGAATCCAGCAGGATGGAAGGGCGTACCTTATCCTGCCAATAGTCGTAATGCGTCAGTCGGCGGAGGGATGCTTCGATGCCTCCCAGTACGACCGGTACGTCGGGGTACAACTGTTTCAGTATCTGGGTATAGACGATGCTCGGATATTCCGGTCGCATGTCGTGACGTCCGTCGGGTGTGTAGGCATCTTCGCTGCGCAGGCGCTTGTTGGCGGTGTATTTGTTCACCATGCTGTCCATACAGCCTGCCGATACACCGAAGAAGAGACGGGGACGTCCCAGTTTCTTGAAGTCGCGCAGGTCATCCCGCCAGTTGGGCTGGGGGACAATGGCTACTTTCAGTCCTTGTGATTCCAGCATCCGGCCGATGACGGCGGCACCGAATGAGGGATGGTCTACGTACGCGTCACCACTGAACAGGATGACGTCCAGCTCATCCCATCCTCTCAGTTCCACTTCCTTCTTGGTTGTGGGTAACCAGTCTGTCAGGTTATAGTTTTTCAATCTGTTTTCTGTTGTTAGGGTTATCTTTTATTACTTTTTCTTTTTGGCGTCAAAAAGAAAAAGGTAACAAAAAGAAAAAACGCCGGCTTCCGTTTTGAGGCGGCTACGAATCGGTTCCCGACGAAAAGAAGCGCAGGCTGTCTGAGCGAAGCGAGTTCCTGCGCTTCCGGCGGGAACCGTTTCTCCGCTTTTTCGCCTCAAAACTAAGGCCGGAATTTGTTCTGGTATTGTTTTTTTGTTCTGTCTTTCTTCGTTGCCACAGAGTAGACTGATAACCAATAAATGGTCAAACTTGTACTATTCGGGTGGGCCGCCCCCATCCTATGTTTATTCGCTTATGCCATCAATCTAATCCGTGGTTGTAAGATATGCGGAAACTCCGTTTTATGCTTCTTCTTCCGTTTCTTCTTCGATGTTTCCTTTTTCGCGTTCCCACTTGATGTACAGCATGATGAGCTGGTGCAGACCGAAAGCTTTCATGTTGTCGTGATAGATGACGTCCAGGCAGAGGTCCAGCAGGTCCTTGGTATCGCCGTCGATGGAAGTCAGCAGTGAGCGGATGTTCAGTTTCAGCTTGTCCAGTACCGATTCGTCGATGATGCCGGTGCTGTCAATGAGTTGCTGGAAGAGGGCATATTTTTCGATGGTATTCAGATGTTCTTCTGAGATTTGCATGCTTCGTGTACCGGAAGCGTTTGTCTGTATAGTATACATAGTCTTTATTTATTTTAGTTTGCACAGACAAAGTTAGCCGTTTTTCTGGAATATCCTTGTGTTTTGGAGGTTTTATGCTTTGGTGGGGATGAAATTATCTGTAATCTTTCCTAAAAAACAAACGGACGTTCTGATTAAAACGTCCGTTTGTTTTCAACAGTTCGTCTAATCGTTTTCATTAAAACGTCTAGACGTTTTTGAGTAACTTATTTCGCTTCAAAAAATCATTGACTCACCGTATGTTGACGAAGTTATTTATTTTCATGCTTATAATGGGTAAGTTTATTGGTTAAATTTCCATTGCAGATACATTGTCTGTATTGCACCTATTGTTTCTTTAAAAAAGAACCTCGCCATTGAGATTTTGGTCAATGACGGGTAACTGGCTATTGGCTGTTTTTATTTCACGTCAAATAATAACCTAGTTTTTCTTCATGCTATTTTTACTTGGTAACATCAACACTCTTTACTCATTTCGTCCAACAAGTCACTATATGAAGTTACTTTATGATACTTTACCTTGGCTGTAGAGATAGAGTTATACAACTTCTCGGCACATTCTATCTTTGCTTTTTCTATCCCCCTTATCTCCATAGAGCCCATCGCCCCCTTGGTCTCAGCAATAAAGAAAATATGCTTTATTCCATCTAACTTCATGGCAATAGCCCAGTCCGGCGCATAATTTCCAACCGGAGTCGGTATCTGGAAGGAGCGCGGCAGCTTGGCATAAACGGTTACCTCGCTGGCCTCATCAAGATCATGTGCAAATTGTCGCTCCCCCTTGCTATCGCTGAACACATAGTCGGTTATATGTTTCTTAGCTTCGTAAGCCTTGTCAAAGTCCATTTTACTCTTTACCGTGAAAATATTGCTGTCGTATTTTCCCTCGGTCATGTTATAATGGATTGTTTCTACAATCATCGTAGACTTCTGCTCCTTGATAATACCGATAACCTTCCGGATAAATTCCTCGGGATTGTTTTTGAACAAATACAACTTGCTTTCTTTGATGCCTTGCAGTATCTTCACAACGGTTCGACGCGTGAGGTTCGCTCCCCTGGCAATATCGCCTACCAGATCGTAACGGACCGTTGAGGTACAGACGTCGGTCAGCTGATGCGATTGTGATCGGGTATCACCAAATTCCGTAACCTGTTTTTCATCCTGCGTCCCTTCTACCATGATATAACGGAGTTGTTTGACATTCAGCTCTGCATTGATATGCAAAATGGCTTTTTCGATCAGTTCGTCACTGTCATAGTTTACCGTGTAAACATATTGATGGTTTATTTCCTTCCATAAGGCCTGGAATTCTTCTTTCCCAAAGTTTTCATTCAATTTGTTTTCCGGAATAGTGGTTTTCTCTTCCGTTACCATATCATCAAGAGCTTTCGGGTCAAAGATAGAATTGATCAGTCGGGTAACTCCCTCGGCTATCGGTTGTAATTTAGGGGGCAATGGTGCCACGTTGCCGTTGGCTATCGCCTCACGGTATTCAGGAGTGATATGCTTGTCTTCGTCAATATAGCCGTTATCTTCCAAATAGATGATAATACGGCCTGCTTCCGATTCATCAATGGTATGAAGCTCTTCGCCGATCTTTATCTGCTTGCCGGTAAAATAGGCCACGGTTGCTTTGGCGGCACGTTCGCGCAGCACCTCACGGGTCTCTTTCTGTAATGCGCTGGTAAAATCGGCATAACTTTCATTGGCTATAACCGTCAGTTTGTTTACCTCATGTACATCTTCACCCAACAGTTCTTTGTCCATACGAACACCGTTCTTATCCACACAAAGGCGCAGGCCACGTCCTACTTCCTGCCGTTTGGCGGTAGTTGAGTTGGAGTGCCGGAGCGTACAGATTTGAAATACATTCGGGTTATCCCATCCTTCACGCAGTGCCGAGTGTGAGAAGATGAATCGGGTAGGCTCCTCAAAGCTCAACAGGCGTTCCTTGTTCTTCAAGATCAGGTCATATGCCGATGTATCATCCGACAGGCCGGTCTTCTTCTCCACCTTACCATCTATTACCCGATTGGTCTTCTTGTCTATCGAGAAATAGCCGCGATGCACCTCTTGGGGTGTAAACCGACGCAGGTATTCATTATAATCCTCGTCCCAGATGTGGAACTCTTCGCTTACCAGGCGTGCATACTCATCTTCAAATATTTTTTGGAATTCGCCCTTCACTTCATTTCCCTCCTCGTTGTAACTCTTATATTTGGCTACCTCGTCGATAAAGAACAGTGACAGACATTTGATGCCGCGCTTGAACAGCTGTCGTTCCTTCTCAAAGTGCGACTTGATGGTTTCCCTTATCTGTACGCGCTGCATCGTCAGCTCATTCGTGTCTCCGATTACTTCACCTCGCCGCAGCGTGACACCATTCAGGAAGGTAACATAACCTTTTACATTGATTTCGGATATTGTAAAACCGTCATATTCTGCCAGTCCGGATTCCTTATGCAGATTATCACCGATACCGAATGGCTTTGTTTTGCGTACAATGCTTCCGGATGCCGTTTGGGTTTCAAATTCAATGCGGGCCATGGGTGGGCGTTTGGGCGAAAGTTCGATACTGTCAAGATACATATAACCGCTTGTACCCCGCAGGTTCTTCAACTCAAAGCCTTTCACATGAATGCGTTTCACCAGTTTCTGGCGGTAGGCGTCCAGCGCATCGAGTGCATAGACCGTATTGTGCCTGGTCTTGTGTGTAGCCGAATAATTCAGCACAAACAGCGGATTGAATCGTTTGATACCGTCCTGAGTGGCATTGCCCTCCATCTTTTGCGGCTCGTCCATAATGACAATAGGATTGTTGGCCGCAATCACATCAATCGGGCGGCGGCTTCCAAACTCGTCGCGCTTGGAGTATATGATGCGGCTCTCCTTACTGCGGCCACCCTCTTTCATGGAGGCGGCGAAGGCCTGCGTATTGATAATCATCACGCACAATCCCGAGTCTGACGAAAAGCTGTCCAACTGCTGCAGGTTGCTACTATTGTAAACAAACCACCGGGCTTTCTTGTCATAGAGTTCCATGAAGTGCTCTTCCAGCATGGTGAAACTCTTGGCTACGCCCTCACGAATGGCGATACTGGGCACTACGACAATAAACTTGCTCCACCCATATTGTTTGTTCAGCTCAAACATCGTCTTGATATAGACATAGGTCTTGCCCGTACCCGTCTCCATCTCGATATCCAAGTTTACCGGTGCTACTCCTTTAGCCAGTGTTTCCGAGGGGGTTATATCGTATAAATTCTGTACGAAACGGATGTTCCTGAGTATCGTCTGCTTGTCCAGTTCCAAACGGTAGTTACCATAGCCGGTCTCTTCCTCCTTGTATGTGATCCTCTGTTCTTTGTAGGTTCCCAAATCCCTGCGATAGGCCGACAGCGTATGCGACGGCTGACCCTGAAATACCGCCACCGTATTTTCTACGGCATCGGTCTGGTATTGCTGTATTTTAAACTTGAATTTCATTTTGATCCATTTTCTGTTTAATCCCTCTTACCTTTCTTCCTCAAATTGTCAATAGCCTTGATAGAGTCCAGATAATCCCGTTCCACATCGCTTATGGTGCGTTGTTTATATTTACGGTATTCGTTGGTAGCATGCTCCATGGCCTCAGCATGTGATACACTACCGGAACCCTGCAAAAGTTGTTCTCCCGACATCGTAAGAATCCGGTCCAGATATTCTGCCCAATCGTTCATGGTCATCGGCTGTTCACGCTCGGCCTGACGCTCTGCAAAATCCAGATATCCGGAAACGAGCTGTCCCATCGCACGAAGTTCTTTTTCATCCAAATAGTTTTTGGCAGTCTTGGCCTCTACCAATGTAGGTTGAGAACTCTTAAACGTCAGCAAACCCATAAAATCCTTTTCGGCATCTGCCCGTTCCACAATCAGTTCGGCAGCCGTGTGTCCGTGAACCGCATAATGTATTTTATTCTGCACTTTCTTAAAGAACTCCTGGCTTACGGAAGCGCGGGGATCATAATCTATACTTGTAGCATAGATTTCCAACACTTGACGATAAAAGACCTTCTCCGTAGCACGAATATCCCTGATGCGTTCCAGCAATTCCTTCCAATAGCCACCGCCTCCCAATTTCTTCAACCGGTCATCGTCCAGCGTAAAGCCCTTTATCATATATTCTTTCAGCCGTTGTGTAGCCCATTGCCGAAAGCGGGTGGCTATCACAGACTTGATGCGATACCCCAGTGCTATAATCATATCCAGATTATAAAATGTGGTATTATATGATTTCCCATCCGAAGCAGTTGTTCGGAATTTCCGAACAACTGACTCTTCGTCTAACTCTCCCTCTTCAAAGATATGCTTGATATGTTCACTGACATTCGATTTACTGGTCTGATACAGTTCACACATCTGCGCTTGTGTAAGCCATAAGGTCTCATCTTCCAGCCTGACATCAATCTTGGTCTGCCCGTCAGTGGAGGTATAGATAATCATCTTGTTCTCTTCCATTCTTCTATCCTTTCTGATTACAAGATTTTCCTTACCGTATCTTTGCTGTATGCTTCAAACAGTTGCTCAAAGTTGTCAATCACACTGTCGTTGGCGGCCGAGGCATCGCGCATCACAAAATATACCGGGTGCAGTTTGGCAATTTCCGTGATGGTGGCTTCGGTCACATCGCGGTCGAAGCAGGCCACCAGATAATAGTCGTCTACCAGATAGACTGTTTTGCCTGCTATCTGTCGAGACTCAATCTTGGCCGAGAGTCCTATGCCGAGGTCGAGCATCACCTGGAACAGCAGGTCTTCGGCCGTTCGGTCCGATTTAACGTTTTCGCTGAAAAGGGTATGCTTGTCGAAGTCTTCCGGCGTATAATAGACGTCGTTCATATTGCTGCTGTCCAGTTTCAGCACGCGGAAACCGGTATCGAGCTTTTCGATTCCTTCCTTATCCTTGTTTTCTTCCTTTATTTTCTTTCCGGCACGGCGTATGCGTTCCTTGCCTATCTCACAGATGTTTTTGTACCCGGCTTTGTAGGCTTCGCTCTTTTCGTCAGTCTTTTCGGGCAGCTGCACCATAATAAACTTGCGGTTGCCTCCATCTTCGGCATTGAGTTGCATCACGGCATGGGCGGTTGTGGCGGAACCAGAAAAGAAATCAAGTATAATTGAATTAAATGTATTGGGCATTAATGTGATTAAATACCTTATTAATCCTATAGGTTTAGCAAAATCAAAAGGAATCCCTAACTCTAAAAGTTCTTTTGCACTTTGTCTATTTTCCCATCTGGTTATTATATCAACTGGAGTTGCACCTTCTTCTTGTCTATCAGTTAGCCATATTTTTGTATAAACATTCCAGTTTGCAGGATTTCCCTCAGAATCAATGAGAACGCCATGAGATTTTTTAAATTCAATATTATGATTAGCTTTTTCAAACAAATATCTATCTTTAGACCAACGCCAAACTTTATCCTCTTTTGATTTTGGAACAACCATAGCTCCATCTTCTTTTCTTAGTGGCATAGTTTTTCCGGGAGGAATTAGTAATGTCCCATCAGGAGCTTCTATATAATACCTTTGATTTGTGCATCCTCTTAACGGATCAAGAGAAGCTTGATATAATCCAAAAGGCCTATATTTTTCACCCTTACGTTCACCTTCTGTTTCTGTTGATGTATATAACTTCCTTATTATCTCTTCTGAGATTTCTTCCCTGAAATTTATAACATTTGATATATTTTTTGCGTATATAGCCATATATTCGACATTAGGTGAAAAAAATTGCCCTTTACCTCCTCCGCTTTTCATCAGCCGAGACACAATACTTATTCTATTTGTAGAGCCAAAAATTTCATCACATTCTTTTATGAGATTTGTAATCTCCACTTGGCCAATTGAAATAAAGATAACTCCTTCATCTGTCAGCAAATCCCTTGCCACTTTTAAGCGTGGATACATCATATTGAGCCAATCCGTATGGAAACGCCCGTTGCTCTCAGTATTGCGCTGCATCGGGTCGATGGTTTGATTGCCTTCTTCATCGAACAGTCCGCTGGTTTCTTCAAATTCGCTGCGACTTTGTGCAAAATCATCGTTATAGACAAAATCATTGCCGGTGTTATAAGGCGGGTCGATATAAATCATCTTCACCTTACCCAGATAGGTTTCACGCAACACCTTCAGTACATCGAGATTGTCACCCTCAATATAAAGGTTCTGCGTATGGTCAAAGTCCACACTCTCCTCGCGGCAAGGGCGCAAAGTCATCGTTGTGGGTATATTGGCCAGTCGATTGGCCGCACGCTTGTCGGGCCAGGTAAACTGATAGCGTTCCTCGCCCTCACCGATAATCTCGTTTGATAATTCGGCCTGCAACTTTTCAAAATCGATAGCCAACTCGGGCTTGCCGTCCTTGCCCAACCGTTCCGTCACACAGTTCGGGAACAATTGCTGTATCTTCTTTATGTTGGAGCCTACCACATCAAGGCTCTGCATTTTCAGTTTGTCCATAATTACATTTTAATTAAATTGGTACGCAAAAAACACATATTGCACTGCATTGTCTATAATCAATTTATTGATAATCGATAACTCTGTATCCTCACACATTCGTATATTAATCTTTTTGGAAGAGACAGGTTTTCGAGCCATGATATGCAGCGTAAGTTTTGAATTAAGAGGATAATATATTTCAGAAAAAAATTTTATAGCATCACAATATGTTACAGGCATATCTTTTCTTGCAATTATCGTAACAGGATTATCCGACGTATAAAACTCACCAGAAAAAGTATACAAAAGTTCCCAATCAGCACCTGCGATATTAGAAATCATGTTATCTATATTTTCAAGCAATAGTGTTTTATGATATTCAGCTTTATTATTTGCTTTAAATTCCACTTTAACCTCATAATTGCAAACTCTCTCAAACAAATATTCTATTAATTCATAGTATGCATTCAGTTCATTATTAGCCTTTGTATCTCTGTATAGAGGTGTACGCATATATTGCAATACAATTTGTTTTGACAGATTGCATCTATGTGCATAATCATAAGAAATCCTCCCTAAACAATAATCAATATTTTCAAAATGGCATAATATTCTACTTAATTTATCTTCGTTATCATTAGCAAAAAACGTCGTTTCAATAAAATATGGATCAGATTGACTCAGCTTATAGAAATTTTTAATTTGGCATATTTCGTTTATGTTCTTGAAAGCACATGTATTCGATGATTTATCGAAGCATCTTACTGAATCCTTTTTTTCATCTAAGGAAAATTTTTTCAAATAACATTGTGGTACATAATGATGTTTTATTGGATTATTCATATCTGTTCCTTTAATTTCTTAATCTGTTCAAAGTATTCCCGCTTACGGCGAGGTTGTTTTTCATTCGCCATTTTACGCTCGAGTGTTGCTATTTGGGCAAGCAATTTGGCCCGTTGGTCATCAACGGCTATCTGCTCGGTCAAGGTATGGCCCTCGGCAACCTCAATCTGCCCGATTGCTTTCACGATATTCTCCCAAACGACATCGAGGCTCAACCCCGACAGCGGCAAAACGGCATCTTCTGTGGGCTGCCAGGCCGACGTGAACAATTTCGTATGAAAGACAGCAAATTGCGTCCGATTATCGTATTGAAGGGCAAAGACCATATTTTGCGGAATGAGTTTTGTGAGCTGCGCAATGTTCTGAATGTCATACTCTCTGCGCTTCAGCTGCACCGCAAGCAGATAAAACTCTTTCACGACAGCACCCTCGCCAAGCCCCGGCACCGTGTCCGGTGAGACCACCGCCACGATGTCGATGCGTGCAATGTCGGCATCGAAATGTTCCCGCTGTGCAGGTTTCCATTCAAACTTCGCATAGATTGCCTTTTTGGGCAGCTGCTGTTTCCGTTCGGTAGATAGGGGAAGACCGTACATAGGCTATTTCTTAATCGTTACATATCGCTGTGTGGGGGCATTTTTACTGTCTGAGGATGTCATTTCCAGCAGTTCGCCAAGTATGGGGTTTATATACACACGTTTCATCCGGTTTCTGTCAGAATATCCCAAGTGATTGGCTATCTCCTGCAATGTACGAGGCTCCTGGCAAAATACAACCAAGGCCTCCCGCAATTCCTGCTGTTTCCTCTCTCTTGATGTTACTCCTTGAGTTTTACTCCTTGACTTTTTTACTCCTTGAGTTTTACTCCTTGACTTTTTTACTCCTTGACTATATTCAGTGTTAATGGAGTAAGAAGTCCATCTTCCTTTGCTGTTTGAAATCAGCATTCCATTATCAACTAAATAATAAAGAAGTCTTCCTACTTCCAAAGTGTTCTTACCCAACAATTGCTGTATACGATAATTGGATATATTGTCTTCCGTAATGGCTGTAGCCAAAACCAGTTGACATTCTTTGTCAAGTCTGTTGTATTCACTACCATAAATCTCATTCAACGCATGATGGCATTCTTCCGGAATAAGAGATACCATAGAAAGGGCCAATTCAACAAGATGTAAGTCTGTCCGTTCTACTAAAAACGGCTTACGCCAATTTTCCTTTTTCCATGCGTTCAGGATTGTAGGGAATCCGGAACCTATATTGTCGCCGAAACCAATCATTCGCAACATTGATTGCATATTCGGATTTCTTGCCTTTGAATTACCTCCGGCATAAATATCCATAACGGGTATTTTAAGTGTACCTGGGTTGGAAAAGACAAAACAATCATCGTGTTTCTCCACTTTGAGCACACCTGTCACCATATAATCTGCATGAATAACAAGATTGGTCAATGCCTCACGAATGGCTTTATGTACAGAGGTATCGTCTATGCGTTCCATACCTTCCAGCCTGAAAGGACGTTTTATATCGCTTACCAGTTTAGCCTGTACACGCATGAAGAAATTATACAGATTGTTTTCCCAACGTCCGTCGTAAGTCAGGCGGTCACTCCAGCGGCTGTCTGGTTGCAAATTAGTCATATCAAGATAATCCATGCGGATATTGTCAAACCGTTCTCTTATAGGGAGTCCTTTACCGAACATAAGCAAACCGGCCAAAGTCAGCCCTTCTCTGCGTGTATTCCTATCAACTGTGTATCCCCCCATATTCAAAAGGAATTCCCTATCAGAATAATCATTCCACACATGGTCGGGATTTGCTGTACGGAAACGGTTTCTATAGGCAGCAAGAGTAAGTGCGTCAATATCATCCATGGTATAATTTTCCATCAATACAGAATCATTACCACTGTCATTCGCATCGCGAATCATCGCTTTTACATCGTCTTCCGTACAATGGTAATCTCCTTCATAATTCCGTTTGAAAGAACCGTTCATCATATTCCCATTGATATAAATGGGACGTTGCCGATAATCAGCCTGCGGTACATGAATACATAACAAATTACAGCCCGCGTAGGATATAATTTTCACATCTTCATCCGTCAGAATATTACGGTTTACTTTATTGCTGTTCAAAGTATCAAAGAATTCCTTTTTCATTTTCTGTGGATTGGAAACTCCTGTAATTTCAAACCTTTTTTCCATATCGGTTTCATTCAAATTTTCCTTTATTCCAAGCAAGATTGTTCCTCCAATAGTATTGGCAAATGAAGAATAAGTTTCCCAAACTGATTTGGGAATCTGCCCCTCAGCCTTCTTACACTCAAAAGTAATCCGCTCTCCGAGTTGCAGCAATATATTTATATCATTCGTATCCATAATTTTCAATCTATTCTTATTTAATAACCAGGAAACATATTAACTCAAAATCGTCCAAACCACGTATCTCGTTGGCAAACAAGTTGCCCTGTACCCCATTCAAAAAGTCGTTTATATCACTCTCTTCTTTCACTGTGATAATACTCTCTATAGCCGATTGCAACAGGTCGCTGTAATGACGCATATTCTTTCCATCACGTGTTTCCTTGTTGAACTGCTTGCAAAGCGCCTTGTCCGGTTCTGTTTTATCCTTGCAGGCATAACGCATCTTGTCGAGCAGTTTTTTAGGTGACAGATGGTCACAAATAACGGTTCCGGTATGCGAAAGATAAACCATATAAAACGGATGCAGCAGATTGGAACGGTCAATATTCACACCGTTATTCTTATTCTTCAACACATACATCACGCCCGGTTCTACCAGTTCGGAAGCGCCGACCACCGCACACATTCCAAACGGTGTCAAATCCATATTAGGGTGTTCTTTCAGATTAGCCAATAAATCCAGACGAAACTCATTCAGTCCCAAATCCATGATATTGACACCAGTATCCATGTCCTCAATATCTACCACTTCATTCTGCAACTTCTTCAACTGATTGCGACGGTACTCCAAATCGCCTTTTTCATTAGCTGATAATAGATTATCATCCCCTGTACTGGTAATAACCGTTGCCTTCATTCGGCTTTCTACACGACCTTTCAGCTTGATGTAATCATCCAGTTCCATATCCGGCCAGTAATTCACCAACTGAATCACATCGTTCTTGCTTCCGATACGGTCTATTCGGCCAAAACGCTGAATAATGCGTACCGGATTCCAGTGTATGTCGTAGTTTATCAGATAATCACAGTCCTGCAAGTTCTGTCCTTCACTGATACAGTCGGTAGCAATCAGTACATCTATTTCTCTTGTATCATTCGGATGAATGGCATCCCGGTCTTTTGACAAAGGCGAGAAGTAGGTCAATATGTCATTGAATGTACATTTCAGTTTCGGCAAAGTACATTTGCCTTCCGTACTACCCGTTATCAGAGCCATATGCAACCCGCAATCGTTCAGAATCCTGCCGGAAAGTTGCTCATACAGATAATTGGCCGTATCGGCAAAGGCCGTAAATATCAGTACTTTCTTATTGTTGCCGTTGATTGGATGTTCAAACTTGTTTTTCAAGTCTGCTACCAGTTGCTGCAGTTTCATATCATGTTCCGGCGTAATATCCTTCAGCATAAGGATTAGCAATTCTAAAACTTCCAAATCGGCTTTCAAATCACGTCTCCAACTTACATAATCCATATCCCGGAGATTGATTTTTGATTTACGACCTACAAAAGGATCGCTCTCGTTGTCTTCGGCATCAAAATCCTCCGAAAAATCTGTTACGTCTATTGTTCCTGCACCGCTTTCCTGGAATTTATCAATGGCCGTAATGGAGTCTTGTATGAAATCATGTATTCTGGTCAAAGTCAGACGGAAAGAGTTTACGCTACTTTCCAGACGCTTCAACAGGTTGATAGCCATCAATTTGCGGATTCCTTTTTCACGGCCATCTACGGTAAGTCCCTCACCTTCATAATCTATTCCGTAATTCCCTTTTTCACTCTCAAAAATAAATAGAGAAGGTGTATATATAGAAAGATTCAATCTGTTAAGTAACTCCGCTATATCGGCAAAAGTAATAGCATCGTTCAAATCCGTAAGTTTGGGTCTGCGTGATACAGGTGACAAACGTTCAGGAAATTTTCCCACATCATTTGTATTGTAATACTTGATGATATGACTGCGACTGCGGGCTATGGTAACTGCATCAAGCAACTGGAAGAAATCATAACTTAATGAATCTACCAGTTTCTCTGTAGTCCTCTTTTCCGGAGGCAATTTAGCCCATTTAGAATAAACTGTCTGTGCATCTCTGAAAATTCTATCTATATTCTTTTCCGTATCAAGCAAACCGTTTATATTCTCAGCCTTTCCTTCATACGCAAGTTGCAGCTGATTTTTCAAATCACTGAAACGGTTGTTTACAGGTGTAGCGGAAAGCATAAGTACTTTAGTCTTTACACCACTGCGTATAACTTTATTCATCAGCCGGGCATAACGGTTTTCCTTGAAATCGTCATCTTCATCCTCATTATCAAACCGACCGCCATTGCGGAAATTATGGCTTTCATCTATTACAATCAAATCATAATTTCCCCAGTTCACCCGTTCCAGGTCAAGTCCGTTGCTTAATCCTTTATCCCTTGACAGGTCAGAATGAAACAGAATGTCATAACGCAAACGGTCTGCCAATACCGGATTGTTCTTATAGTTGGAACGGAATGTCTGCCAGTTGTCATTCAGTTTTTTGGGACAAAGAACCAATACATTCCTGTTTCGGTTTTCGTAATACTTGATAACCGAAAGAGCCGAAAATGTTTTTCCAAGACCCACACTGTCTGCAAGAATACACCCATTGTATTTTTCCAGTTTGTTTATGATTGCCAATGATGCATCACGCTGGAAATTATACAGTTTATTCCATATAACACTACTTTTGAATCCCGTAGCTTCATTAGGCAATACATCCTCACTGATGTCTTCTAGAAATTCATTGAAGATATTGTACAACGTAATAAAATAGATAAAAGCCGGAGCATTTTCCTTGTAAACGGTTTCGATATTCTCTATGACACTATCTGTCACATCCTGAAACTTCTCCTTGTCTTTCCATAGCTCGGCAAAATTCTTCAGAAACATATCTGTAGAGCGGTGTCCTGGCATACCCACAACCATCGGACAGATATTGTTCCCTCTATCAAGCCCAAGTTCGGTAGTGGTAAACTCATTGAAAGGCATATAAGTATAAGTCTCTTCACCTTCCCTTATATTGAGGAAAGTATTCATGGAGCCATGTGTTATATTTGTCTTGAAACGTGCTTTTCTGCGAATCCAGTCTGCACATTCTCTGGCAATGGCCCGTTGTGTAAGCTGGTTTCGAAGTCTTATTTCAAAATCAGATCCGAAAAGGCTCCTTTCTCGATTTAATTTGGGTATATAGAACTCTCTTTTTTGTTTTTCAGACTTATCGGTACAGAATGTCGGTGAAGTAAAAATAAAGTTTACACAGTCCACCTTTTCCAGTTCTTCTTTCAATGCTTCGTATGCATAAATGGAAAAACTGGCTGCCGCTATAGAGATTTGGCTATTACCCGAAGACAATACCTGCTTCAAATCATCTATGACACGTTCTGTTATATTATTGAATTGCTTCGGTGTTCTCATAAATATCCTCTCGTTTGCTTATACTTTGGCTGATTAAATTTTTCAGTTTGGCTTCATACTGATGATTGTATGCGAATTTAATGATATTTGAATTATTACAAGGACTTATCAATCTTTTTTTGTTTCATTCCATTTTAATTCATTTCTTTATTGTCCTCTGTACTGTTATTCGTACATACAGGTAAAGGAAGGTTGATTAATGTAAAACACGGACACCTGACTGTATGGGAACAGGTGTCCGTGTTAAACGATAGGGTAAAGTTACGGTTTCGAGATTCACCGGATAATCAGCTCATCCAGATAAACCCGTGAAGGTTGTCCCGGCCGTACATGGTCTGCCGGACAGTTGGACGGGGCTTCGAAGGTGAAACGTACGTAGCGTGCCCGTGCATGGTCTACGTCTATTCTCAGGTCTTCGATGAAGTTTCCTTCGCGGAAGATTTCATCGTCGGTGAAAGTCAGTTTTCCGGCCTCCTTGAAATGAAGGTTGTCGTCAGACAGTTCGACAGTCATTGATTTCGGCTTGTGTACTGCCATGCCGTAATTGGTGATACAGCCTGCCGTACAGCTCCGGATGTCTTCGGGTTGCTGGAGGTCGACAGTTACGCTCATGGCTCCGGTGTACCATTCAAAGTCGGTTTGTTTCAGGCTTCCGCGCAGGCCGTTGACCAGTACTTCCATACCTGAGGCTGCGTTTACCAACGGTTTGGCAGTGGCCTTGTTCCATTCAACTGGCAGTATCAGCGTTTTTCCTTGCTGCTCGTTGCCGGCAAAGGTCGCTGCTTTTACCGTGACATTCTCTTTCAGTGTCAGCGCTTGGGTGTAGCGGGGAGAGGTGGCGGTCGGTTCGGTACCGTCCAAGGTATAATGGATGTCTACGTCAGGCCGTTCGCATTCCAGAGTGAGGGTCAGTGCTCCGTTGTCGTCGGGGATAATCCGGTGCTGGATGTTGAACATGGAGCGTGCGTACACTACATCCTTCTGTTCCAGGTGTGCCGTATAGTTGTCCAGCCCTTTCAGGAATACGTTCCAGTCCTTCTGGTTCTTCGGTACCCAGGCGATTTCGGCCAGGGCAGCCAGTCGGGGGAAAACCAGATAGAACACATCCTCCGGTTTGTTACAGAATTCCGTCCACATGCTGGCCTGTACACCCATCAGCAGCTTTTCGTATTCCGGTTTCCATCCTTCCTGTACAGGTTCATAGTCGAAGAGTCCTTTCAGGGTGTTGTTTCCGAAGTAGGTAAGTGGTTCAAACCACTGTGGCCCCTGGTAGCGGATGAGATAGGCCACCCTTGCCGGTGTCATGACAAACCGGTGTCCTTGTTCGGCTGCCTTCAGCGCAGCATTTCCGAATCCTTGCCAACCGAATACGATGACATCTTCCGGCAGTTTGCTGTTGGTCAGTTCGTCCCAACCCATGACTTCCTTGCCTTTGCTGCGTACATAGTCGCTCATGCGCCCCATAAAGTATCCCTGCAGGGCTTCCTCGTCTGCCAGGTGTTCCTCTCGGATACGGGCCTGGCAGAGCGGACATTTCTTCCAGTTGGTCTTGGTCGCTTCGTCGCCTCCCAGGTGGATATACCGTGACGGGAACAGCGCGATGACTTCATCCAGTACATCCTGCAGGAATTCGTAAGTCTTTTCATTGCCTCCGCAGAAGATGATTTCCGCGTTTTTCCCGCCCAGTCCGGGAATGACACCGATGAAGTCTTTCACTACCGGACAGGCATATTCCGGATAGGAGGCCAGCGCGGCGTTCGAGTGGGCCGGAATGTCTATCTCCGGAATGATTTCTATCTGGCGGTCGGCGGCATACGCGATGATTTCCTTCATGTCTGCCTGGGTATAGTAACCACCTACGGTAGCGGGTTCACCGCGTTTCGGGTTCCGTCGTTCAGGGAAGGGCAGGTGCTGGCGGTCCACTTTCCAGGCACCGACTTCGGTCAGTTTCGGATATTTCTTGATTTCCAGCCGCCAGCCGTTATCGTCCGTAAGGTGCAGGTGCAGGCGGTTCAGCTTCAGCAGGGCCATGCAGTCTATCATCCGAAGCAATTCCTCTTTCGGAAGGAAATAGCGGGATACGTCCAGCATGAATCCCCGGTAGCCGAATCGGGGGGTATCCTTCACGGTCATTTCCGGAACGGTCCATTCTACGGTATCTTGTGCGGTACTGCTTTCGATGGCCGGAGGCAACAGCAGGCGCAGATTCTGTAGTCCGTAGAAGAGCCCTTTCGAATCGGAGGCCTTCACCCGGATTTGTCCTGAAGAAACCTGCATTTCGTAGGCATCTTCCGGGAGATTCTTGTCCAGTTCCAGGCAGACATCGCCTTCTGTCCCTACCTGTACCTTTGGGGTGAATCCGGCAGAACGGGTAAACAGACTGGCGAACAGCCCGGCTACAGGTTTCTGTTCTTCGGTGGGTACGGTGATGACCGTGTTCGGGCCAAAAGTGAATGAACCTGTACCTTTTTCCATGGATAAAGGGGTAGGTACGATGGCTACATCTCTTTGCGTTTTTACGGAACTGCATCCGGATAACCCCAGCATCAGGCTGACTACACAGGCTATCATTTCAGTTTTAGGTAGTATGTTCATATCAGTATTTGGATTATGTGGGTTATAGAAAGGTTTTATTTCGCTTCGAAGAATCCCAGTATCGCCTTCATGATGTGCGCACGTTCGGCAGCTCCCCGGATGCTCTCGAAGGGGAAACCGAGCGCAAAGGTCCGGTAATTGCCCCGATAAGCAGTTCCGGCTGCATAATTTCCGTCGTCGTAGGCGAAGGCTGCGAAGGAGCCACCGGTAGGCAGGAGGCATTCCGGGGTCGGTACGGCGTAACTTTCCGCGTTGGCCGAACGGGGGATGGAGAAGCGGATACCGGTGCCGGTCAGACCTCCGGAACCTCCGGCCGGCAGGCTGCCGCCGGGGGCGAACTTCAGCAGGTTACGCAGGGCGGCGCTGCTTTCGGAGGTACCGCTGGAAGTATTCGAAATCAGGTACGAACCGCTGATGAGTATCCGGCCTCCGTGTGCGCAGTAGTCGGTCAGTTTCCGGCTGACAGCGGCAGGGATGGACTTGTTGTCGCCTCCGTATATCAGGTCAATCATGAAGTACTCGTCCGGATTCACCGCATTGCTTTCGAAGGCTTCGTCGCTGCAGGATACGAACGAATACCGTCCGGCGGCCTGGATGGCTTTGCCGTGAACAAAGGGGTAATCGAAGGTATTGCCGGCTATCAGCATTCCTTCCAGGCTGGCATCGGTGTAGCCCAGCCCGTCGGCAGTCTCTTTGCCGGCTTTCGTGCGGTCGAAATTCAACTGGTAACCGCAGAAGGCAGGCGACTGGATATAAGGGATACCCGGGTGTTGCCGGAGGTCGAATCCCTGTTGGGTTGACGTGTTGACGGTAGCAGGTCCGCAGGTGCGGTCGAAGGCGTTTACCAGAAGGATGGTGCCTTTGCTCCGTTTGGCCTGGTAAGCCGCCAGAATTTCGGAAGGGAAGCTTTCACCGCCGCGGTTGACGGCAGTAACCTTGAAGCTGTACACCAGCCCCGGCTCTACATCTTCTACGGTATGGTTGGGTCGTTTCACATACACGCCGTTGTCCCAGCCACCATAGCCGATGCGGGTGTAGACGATATAGCCTTGTGGGGTAGCGGTAGGCTCCAGGGCGTCCTCTACGGGCAGCCAACTTAGTTCGAAGGTATGCTTTTTTTTGCCTTCGCGGATGGCGAAGTGGTTGACTGGCAATGGTTGTACGGTATAGTCCGTGCCGTGCATGTTGGCCAGGTATTTCAGGATGGACTTATAGACGGAGCGGCCTACCGTAAACTGGAAGGTCGGGTCGAAGCCCAGGGTAAGGTCCGCAAAATTCTGGTGGGAGAGGGATTCGATGATGACGGACGGGATGGCGGGCAGGCGGGTTTCGCTGTAGTTCCGGTTCCACAGGCTCCGGCGTGCCCAGGGGATACCGAAACGGGCGCTGATGTCCTGACGCAATCCGGTCAGTACCATGTCTGCCAGGTCGCGTGAAGCGTAGCGGGAGATACCGCTGTTCAGCTTTCCGTCGTTCGTGTCGGTGGTATAAATACCCAGGGTGCCTACCAAAGCATTGTCGTCCTTGTAGCCGGCATCGCTGTGCAGGGCCAGGGCCAGTTCGAACGGTATTTTCAGTCCGGGTTCGGAGGGATTGTATACGGAACCGCCACTCAGGTAGTTGGTCATGAGCGAGCGGGTGTTGATGTCGTCGTTGTAGTCATTGGTTCCGTTGCTCTTGCTGTAGACCGAGTACGGCATGCCTGCCCATTGTGCCCAGTAGCGGGCTCCTTCCAGGTAGCGGGGCAGGCCGCTGGTGCCGTTTCCGCGCACAATGTTGCCCATACCACCGCCGAAACGGACCGCGTCGGCACAGACCACGCCTTTCTGTTTGCTTTCGTTGCTCAATACGACCATGCCGTAGTCATTGGCGCCTTTGTCAAATTCGAAGGTGCCCAGGTAGACCCAGGTACCGCCTCCTATCTGCTGGTTGACTTTGAATTCGGTGACTCCACCGTTGTGGAAGACCAGGTATTTGGCATCGGTTACGCTTTCCGGAAGGGTCTGGTAGCTGACATATACGGCGTAGCGGCCTTTCTCGGGGATATTCGGAATCCATTCGGCAAAGGCTTTTTCCGGTTTGGGTTGTGTCCGGATAAAACGGGCTGTTCCGTCGGTGAACGGATTGTTTCCGTCCCGATAGGTCAGGTATTTTTGGGCGAATCCCGGCTTGTCCGTCGGTTGCCACTTGTTTTTCTTGTAGTTGATTTCCAGATATTTGCTTCCCGGAGTGCAGGTGTTGTTGTCGACGATGACTTCCTGCCGTTGCCAGTCCCTTTCGCGGGGTGTGAACACTACGGCGCCGGCATTCTCCAGCATCGGAATCAGGTAGGGTACTACGATGGATTGGGTAAAGAGGTCTTCGGCGGTTCCGAACAGGCGCGGTCGCTGCCAGACCCATTGCTTCTTGTCGTTCTTGTAATAACGGCCGTGGCTCTGCCAGACGGCCAGGTGACGGTTCTGAAGTCCTCTTGTAATCTCAAAAGGACGGGAAGTGTTGGCTACCCACGGATCTCCTTTGTAGTCGATTTTCCCGTATTGGCGGCTTTTGTCTTCCTTCTTGGAGCGGAAGGCGTTCGGTACCAGGTTCTCGATGGGCTGTCCGTCGGCATAGACGGTCAGGTCGTAATAGTTGACCGGTCCCGGAAGGAGCTGTTTCAGGCTGCGGTAGATGGCGGTAGTGTTTTCTTCAGTGAACGGCTGGTAGCCGAAATTCTTGTTGGCGTATATATCCAGCCGTTTCTTGTCGTGGTCCACGACGAATTTGTCCAGTCTGGATTTTCCGATGTTGGCGTAACTTGTCTCGTAGTTCGTGAAGAATTCCCGGAGTCTGTCTTCAATATTTTTCTCGAGGCTCTGTGCCTGCAGGATGCCTATTGCCCAAGACAGGCAGATGAATAGTGTCAAGTAAAGTCGTTTCATGGATGAGTGGATAATGATGATGAAAAGATACGGCCGTTATCACAACTCGGATAACAGCCGTATCTCAGGTTACAGGCCTCCCAGAACAAATTTTTCCGGGTGTTTTCCTTTGAAGTCCTTGAAGTACAGCTTTATTTCCCGCATATCCTTGTCGATGTCTCCTGTAGGGCGAAGGTACTTGGTAGCGGTGATGCATTTCTTCTGATAGTCGATACCGATGAGGACTATCGGAAGTTCAGCTCCTAAAGCAATGTAGTAGAACCCTTTTTTCCAGTCCGGATTGGCCGAGCGTGTCCCCTCCGGGGTAATGGCCAGGTGGAACTCCTCTGCCTGTTTGGCCTTTTCTATGAGCTGGTCTACCATGGAGGTACGTTTGCTCCGGTAGACGGGAATACCTCCCATGGCACGGAAGATAGGTCCCAACGGGAAAAAGAACCATTCCTTCTTCATCAGGAAACCGGACTTTCGTCCGACGGCATTGATGAAGAGCTTTCCTAAAAAGAGGTCCCAGTTACTGGTGTGAGGAGCCGCGCAGATGATGCATTTCTTGAAATCGGGTACAGTGACCTCTTCTTTCCAGCCTAGTATCCGGTGGTAAATGAAGCGGCAGACCGACTGTATCATCCCTTAATCAGCGTTTCTAACTGGTTGCATATTGCCTCTGTACCGTTGTTGAAGTCTTCTCTCAGCTTCTTGTAGAACAGCTTGACACTGCCCGGTTCGGTATGGCTGATGCGTCGCAGCGCTTCTCTGCGTACGTTATGTGCCTGCCGGATGAGCTGGTCGATGGTTTCTCTTGTTCCTTTTTTCTTGAGACCGGTCATGATACACAGTCCGACAGTGAAGTCGGAGATATAATTGATGTCTTTTTTCAAACTTCTTCTACTTGCCATAATCGTTTGTTTTAAAGGTTAATAAAATAGAATTTCGGGTAAAGATACGATTTTTATGGAAATAATCTGCATTTTGTGGCAGATAATCCTTTTCTCTTTTGGTTTATTTGGATTTTGCGGGTGAGAATCGGAAGAATTGTCCGGGAGTATTGAATTTTTATGAGCTTAGGTTTTCATATTTCCGAAAAAAGAACGAAATTTGCATCAGCGAGATTTATTATAACACCTTATATAATTAATTTATCATGACTAAAAGTTCATTACAAATTGCAAGAGCTGCTTATCAGCCGAAACTGCCTAAAGCATTGAAAGGTGCTGTTGTAGCTAAAATGGGTGAAGCTACTCAGTCTGTAGCCGACCAGGAAGCTATCCAGAAATTGTTCCCGAATACCTATGGTATGCCGTTGATTCAGTTCGTAGAAGGCGAAGCTAAGGAATTCGCTCCTATGAATGTGGGTGTCATCTTGTCTGGTGGTCAGGCTCCGGGCGGACATAATGTAATCTCTGGTCTGTTTGACGGTATCAAGAAATTGAACCCGGCTAACAAGCTGTACGGATTCATCCTGGGTCCTGGTGGTTTGGTTGATCACAATTATAAAGAACTGACAGCCGACATCATCGATGAATACCGTAACACTGGTGGTTTCGATATCATCGGTTCTGGCCGTACAAAACTGGAAAAGGAAGACCAGTTCGAAAAAGGTTATGAAATCTTGAAGGAATTGGGCATCAAGGCATTGGTTATCATCGGTGGTGATGACTCTAATACCAACGCCTGCGTATTGGCCGAATACTATGCTGCCAAGAACTACGGTATCCAGGTAATCGGTTGCCCGAAGACAATCGACGGTGACTTGAAGAACGACATGATTGAAACTTCATTCGGTTTCGATACTGCCTGCAAGACTTATTCAGAAGTTATCGGTAACATCGAACGTGACTGTAACTCTGCCCGCAAATACTGGCACTTCATCAAACTGATGGGTCGTTCTGCTTCTCACATTGCTTTGGAATGTGCATTGCAGACTCAGCCGAACGTATGTATCATCTCTGAAGAAGTAGAGGCTAAGAATATGTCTTTGGACGATGTCGTAACTTACATCGCTCAGGTAGTAGCTGACCGTGCTGCTGACGGTAACAACTTCGGTACTGTATTGATTCCGGAAGGTCTGATTGAGTTCATCCCGGCTATGAAACGTCTGATTGCCGAACTGAACGACTTCCTGGCTGCAAACGGTGAAGAATTCAACGCTATCCCGGCTAATGAACAGCGTGCATACATCATCAGCAAGTTGTCTGCTGAAAATTCAGCTATCTACGCTTCTCTGCCGGAAGGTGTAGCCCGCCAGTTGTCTTTGGATCGTGACCCGCACGGAAACGTTCAGGTTTCTCTGATTGAAACAGAAAAGCTGTTGTCTGAAATGGTAGGCAAGAAGTTGGCTGAATGGAAGAAGGAAGGCAAGTATAACGGTAAGTTCTCTGCTCAGCATCACTTCTTCGGTTACGAAGGACGTTGCGCTGCTCCGTCTAACTTCGACGCTGACTACTGCTATTCTTTGGGTTACACAGCTTCTATGTTGATTGCTAACGGCAAGACTGGTTACATGTCATCTGTACGCAACACAACAGCTCCGGCTGCTGAATGGATTGCCGGTGGTGTGCCTATCACAATGATGATGAATATGGAACGTCGCCACGGTGAAATGAAACCGGTTATTCAGAAAGCATTGGTGAAACTGGACGGTGCTCCATTCAAGGCTTTCGCTGCTCAGCGTGCTACTTGGGCTAAGGAAACTGCCTACGTTTATCCGGGTCCTATCCAATACTTCGGTCCTACTGAAGTTTGTGACGAACCGACTAAGACTTTGCAGTTGGAACAAGCTAAATAATTAAACAGAAGTTATTTCTCTGATAACTAGATTCTACAATTCACCACAGATTGCTCCGACAGGGGAAACTCTGTGGTGAATTTCTTTTGAACTCTTGACTCTATAAAACGAACGCTATGGCAAAAGAACCGCCCATTCTGGTGGTAAACAAGACTGATAAACCGACCTCTTCATCCAGACGGAAACGAGCCGCTTCTACCAGTTCTGCTTCTCGTAAGAGCCGGAAATCTTCCGGTAGAAAGAAACGAAAGGAGGAACGCCATCTTCCGGGATGGGCTTTGTGGATTTTAGGTGGTTTTTCGGCTATTGTTTTTCTTTCGGCATTTTATTATTTCTTTATCCGTCCATATGCGTACCGTTGGAAACCTTGTTCCGGACTGAAGGCTTATGGAGTTTGTCTTCCTTATGGTTTCGAAGTACATGGTTTCGATATATCACATCATCAGGGGAAAATAGACTGGAACGAACTGTCCAAGGCTCAATATACACCGTTTCCTGTCCGTTTTGTATTCATGAAAGCATCCGAAGGGGGAGATTTCAGTGATACGACTTTCGTTCACAATTTTGCTGAGGCCCGTAAACATGGTTTTATCCGGGGGGCTTATCATTTTTACAATCCAAAAACGGATGCCAACCGTCAGGCCGACTTTTTTATCCGGTCGGTAGATCTGGAACCGGGCGACTTGCCTCCTGTACTGGATATTGAGACGCGAAGTGATGATATGGATAAGCTGCGGAAGGATTTGCTTGTCTGGTTACGCCGTATAGAAGCGTTCTATCGGGTAAAGCCTATACTTTATACCTCTTACAAATACAAGACTCGTTTTTTGAATGATTCGATATTCAATACCTATCCGTATTGGATTGCCCATTATTATGTAGACTCAGTGGAGTATCAGGGACCTTGGAAATTCTGGCAGCATACGGATGTGGGTACATTGCCGGGCATTCAGGAACGGGTGGATTTGAATGTGTTCAATGGAACACTGGAGGAATTGCAGCAGATGACGATTCCTGCTGAGGGGGAAGAGTAGTTTTTTCCCACTTGTTTTCTCTCTGTTCATTTTGTTAACTGTTTGGCCCGTTTTGTCTGGAAGCTTAAGAGGCAAGTTTACCTGCCGAAGTATCACATTTTATGTAACAGATTCTGGGTTTTCTGTATTTTATTGTGAATAAATACCTATATTTGAAAAATGATTGGTATATCTGTCGTTTGATTGATATATTTTTAGGTATCTTTACTGTAAAAACCGAAATATTTTCGGGCTGTAGAGAAATATAGATAGATTATCCACTAAAATAAAGAACACATGAAAAACGTATCGAATTATGTAGCGGCTTGTATGCTGATGGCTTTGCCGCTGACCGGAATGGCACAGCAGTCTTCAGATCGCTATGTGAAACATGTCGTTTTCCCGGAGGGAGCGACTTTAGATGAGAAGGTATCTATGGCAGCTAGGTTGGTACCTACACCACAACAGTTGGAGTGGCAGAAGATGGAATTGACCGCTTTTCTGCATTTTGGTATCAATACTTTTACAGACAGGGAATGGGGCGATGGAACTGAAGATCCGAAACTATTTAATCCTACAAATCTGGATGCGGACCAATGGGTACGTACGTTGAAGGAGGCCGGTTTCCAGATGGTGATTCTGACAGCGAAACACCATGATGGTTTCTGCTTGTGGCCAAGTCGTTATACCACCCATTCTGTAGCTTCTTCTAACTGGAAGGACGGTAAAGGAGACGTGGTGCGTGAAGTGCGTGATGCCTGTACCAAGTATGGAATGAAGTTCGGTGTATATCTTTCTCCATGGGACCGTAATGCTCCTTGTTACGGAGATTCTCCGAAATATAACCAGTATTTCATTGACCAGCTGACTGAATTGCTGACCAACTATGGCGAAGTGCATGAGGTATGGTTCGATGGGGCCAACGGAGAAGGACCGAACGGAAAGAAACAGGAATATGACTGGGACCGTTTCTATGAAACCATCCAGCGTCTGCAACCAAAGGCAGTAATGGCTATCATGGGCGATGATGTACGTTGGGTTGGTAATGAGAAAGGATTGGGACGTGAAACCGAGTGGAGTGCTACAGTTTTGACTCCGGGTATTTATGGACGTTCGGAAGCCAACAACGGTCAGTTGGGGATTTCGAACATGTCGGCCGACTTAGGAAGCCGTGCCATGTTGGAAAAGGCCAGTGAGTTGTTCTGGTATCCTTCGGAGGTAGATGTCTCTATCCGTCCGGGATGGTTCTATCATACCAATGAAGACAGCAAAGTGAAGAGCGTCAAGCAGCTGATGGATATCTATTGCCAATCTGTAGGATATAATTCCGTATTGTTGTTGAATATTCCTCCTGATAGGGAAGGGCGTATCAATGCGGCAGATGCCCAACGTCTGAAAGAATTTGCTGAATTCCGGAAGAAGGCGTTTGCTGACAACCGGGTAGTTGCGGGTGATACTCCGTGGAATACTGCAACTGTTTCCAGTCGTTCGTATGCCTTGAAGCCGGCTTCTACTGTTAACCTGGTGATGGTTCAGGAAGACATCGCTCAGGGACAACGCATCGAGAAATTTACGATAGATGCCTATACTCAAGGGGCATGGAAGACTATGGGTGAAGGTACTACTGTAGGATATAAACGTATGTTACGTTTCCCGGATATACAGGCTGATTCATTGCGCTTGACCATCAATGAATCTCGTCTGGACGGAAATGTCATCCAGCTGGCAGCTTATCATGTTCCGGAAGTGGAGGAAACGGCTACCCAAGGTTCTTGGAATGATTTGGACCGTTCTACTTGGAAATTGGTTAAGGAAAATCCGGTGACGGTTGATTTGGGAAAGACGGTTTCTTTGAAAGCATTCACATACGCTCCGTTGAATGGTGAAACCAAACCGACACTGGCCTTCCGTTACGATTTCTATGTCAGCAAGGACGGTAAGAAATGGAAGAAAGTCATCACAAAAGGTGAATTCAGTAACATTGTGAACAACCCGTTACCGCAGACTAAGCAGCTTCCTGCAACAGAAGAGGCACGTTATATTCGTCTGCAGGCTACGACTGTAGATGGAAAACCGGCTCAGGTGGTATTGGAGGAACTGGGAGTCAGTCTGGCTAAATAAATGGGTATATAACGAACTTTCCATTTTATGAAGAAATATTTCATGATGTTCTTGTGCTGCATAGCCGGTATGCTACAGACTTTGCAGGCACAGGTCCATTTCGAAACAGATGTGTTGTATACGGTTTCTCCGGCAGCACATGGAAAGCAAGTTATCGGTTTTACCGAGGGGGCTGCATCAGCTTCCTTGGTAAGCCGACAGGCTTCCGACAAGTTACAGCAATGGCGGATTTCGCATCTTTCAGGGAGTTTCCGCCTGGTCAATCCGTTTGAGGATAAATCTCTACATGCCTGTGCGGACAAAGTGTTGGGAGTGACAGAGACCAACGGTTCGGATGAATCACAGCTTTGGCTGGTGAGAAAAATCGGGAAATTCGTACAGCTTGTTCCGGCTAATATGCCGGATTTGATTCTGCAATGTACAGCGGACGGGAAATTGGTGCTGGCTGATTTCAAAACTGCCGGAAAAAGTGCTGAGACTCATTTTCTGATTCAGAAAAGTGATATGGAACTCCCGGCGGAACTGAAGAATGCGGTGGCAGAACGTCCGAAAGTGTATTGGGAGGATGAAACCCGGTTTGAAGAAAACAAAGAACCGGGACATGCTACTTACATGCCATACGCTTCGGAAAAAGAGATGACGGCCGATGCGGAGTTCTATGCCAGACCTTGGAATGATTCACACAGTTCTCTGCAGTGTTCGCTGAACGGTGACTGGGCTTTCAACCTGGTTCCGGAACCTTCGCAGCGTCCGGTGGATTTCTATAAGGAAGACTTCGATGTTTCCGGCTGGGAAACCATTCCGGTTCCGTCCAACTGGGAAATGCAGGGGTATGACCATCCTATTTATGCGAATGTGGAATATCCGCACGCCAATACGCCTCCTTACATCAATCCGCGTAAGGGATTCAATGATGGAGGAAAAAACTACGGCATCAATCCGGTAGGTTCGTATGTACGGTTCTTCGATTTGCCACAGGGCTGGGAGAAACAGCGTACATTCATCCACTTCGGAGGCATCTACAGTGCCGCCCTGGTATATCTGAACGGAAAGTATGTAGGCTATTCGCAGGGAGCGAACAATGTAGCCGAGTTTGACCTGACACCTTATCTGCGGACCGGAAAGAACCGGCTGGCTGTACAGGTGTTCCGCTGGAGTGACGGTTCTTACCTGGAGTGTCAGGACATGTTCCGTATGAGCGGTATCTTCCGCGATGTGTTTCTCTATAATGTACCGGCCGTCAGTGTGAGAGACCATTACCTGGTTGCTTTACTGGACCCGTCAGTAGGGTATAAGGATGGAATCCTGAATGTCTCGCTTACCTTGGATAACCGCGACCGGAAAGATGGGGTGAAAGAGCTGGTAGTAAAGCTGCTGGACCCGCAGGGAAAGACCGTAACGGAAAGTGTACAGCAAGTCACTTACCGGTCGGTACAGGCACAATGCTCGCTGAATGTTTCTTTTGAACTGAAAAATCTGCAGTTGTGGACGGCTGAGACTCCGACACTTTATACGCTTCATGTGGTGCAACGGGAGAAAGGCAAGGAAGAGATGGCCTTTTCCACCAAATATGGATTCCGGGATATTGCTATAAAGAATGCACTGGTCTATATCAACGGGCAGCGTGTTTTCTTCAAGGGAACCAACCGACATGATACACATCCGCTGTATGGACGTGCCGTACCGGTGGAATCAATGTTGCGGGATGTGCTGCTGATGAAGCAGAACAACATCAATACCATCCGTACATCACATTATCCGAATTCGGAACGTATGTACGCCATGTTCGATTATTACGGACTGTATACCATGGATGAGGCCGACCTGGAAGACCATGCCAACCAGTCTATCAGTGACATGCCTTCGTGGATTCCAGCCTTCGTCGACCGGATTGACCGGATGGTACTCCGCGACCGGAATCATCCGAGTGTCATCTTCTGGAGCTTGGGAAATGAGGCCGGCGGCGGCAGCAATTTCCAGGCATGTTACGATGCGGCCCGCAAGCTGGATACACGTCCTATCCATTATGAAGGTACCCGCGACGGAAAACCATACGGGGGTAACCGTTTCAGCGACCTGTATTCAAAGATGTATCCGGGTATGAAATGGATGGATACGTATGTCAGCTCGTTTGACAAACCGATGTTCATCTGTGAGTATGCCCATGCCATGGGGAATGCCATCGGTAACCTGAAAGAATACTGGAACAGCATCGAGAACAGTACTTCTACTATCGGTGGAGCCATCTGGGACTGGGTAGATCAAGCCATCTATGATCCGCAGGAGATCAAGCAAGGGATTTACCGGCTGCATACCGGATACGATTATCCGGGTCCGCATCAAGGTAATTTCTGCTCGAATGGTATCTTGCCTCCGACCCGTAACGAATCGCCCAAACTGAAAGAAGTGAAGGCGGCGTATCAGTATATCGCTTTCCGGTTGGGAGAAAATGGAGGTAAGTCCGACCTGGTGACTGTTTCTGTGAGAAACAAGTATGCGTTCCTCCCACTGTCTGATTTCGACCTGCTGTGGCAGGTGGTACAGAACGGCAGGGTGGTTTCTACCGACAGTATGCAACTGGCTTCCATTGCTCCGGGTGACTCTGTGACGCTTACATTGCCGTTGAAGCACGTCCGTTTGGACAAGGCTGCCAAGGCCGGTGATGAAATCCTGCTGAACCTCTTTGTTCGTCTGAAGGATAATCAGCCGTGGGCCAAGGCTGGTCATCCGGTGGCACAACAGCAGTTCGAACTGGTGAAACGAGGACCGCTTCCGGAACGGAAAGCCGGCAAATCCGGTGGTAAGCTGAAAGTTACCCAGGCTGATGGTAAGCTGACTGTACAGAACGAGGTGTTGACAGCTGTCTTCACTCAGTCAACCGGACAGTTGGATGAGCTTGTATTGAATGGCCGACAAGTCATTGTTCCGGGGCAAGGTTTCCTATATGACAACCACCGTTGGATAGAGAATGATACTTTCCGGAAAACCGAAAACGGTCTGGAAGAGACAGGTACTTGTGAGGTGACCGAAGAAAAAGGTAAGAAGGTGACTGTGCGCACCTCACGCGACGGTTCGTTGTGTGGCACTACGTTGGTCTATACGTTTACAGCCGACGGCGTTGTTACCTTGAAGGCCGATTTCCAGCCTAAGACAGCCGACCTCCGTCGCTGCGGATTGGTCTGCGGAATTGAACCCGGCCTGAATCAAGTGGATTATTATGCCTACGGACCGTGGGAAAACTACAATGACCGGAAAGACGGTTGTATGGTAGGACGTTATTCCACAACCGTAAAGGACATGGCGGAAGAATATGTGAAGCCTCAGTCGATGGGAAACCGGGAAGGATTGCGTAACTTGCGCCTGACCGATGCGTCCGGAAAAGGGATTGAGATAGAGACGGAAGGTACTGTATCTTTCTCGTTGCAGCCGTATACAGACGAAGATCTGATGTTGGCCAAGCATACGTGGGAGCTGCAGGAACGGCCGTATCTGGTGTTGCACCTGGATGCTTCTCTTCGAGGGGTAGGAAATGCCAGTTGCGGAAGTGATGTGGATACATTGCCGATATATCGGGTTCCTCAGCAGCCGATGAGCTATACCTTGCGTATCACGGCTGTAGAATAAATTGTTATCTGCAAGGTTCCACTTTCAGGAACCTTGCAGATAATCTTAATATGCTTTTGTATTGTCTGTACGGAAGGCTTTCCATTGATTGTTGGGCTGGTTGGGAAGGTGTAACAGACATTGTACCGTAGGGGTTGGCCCGTTTTTGTAGAAGAAGTTAAAAGATTTTTATCCTGCGCGCAAACTGATTACATTCGTCTATGTATGTTTTGCCTTGCCTGTTGTCAGGTTGTTTTGCATGAATAGTCCCATAAAAATGATGTTTTTCGTTGAATTATCCTTTCAATTTTCGTAGATTGTTTTGCTGTATAATAGCTAAATACATATTTCCAGCCAAGGCAGTAGGGGGGGACTTGTACGATTTCTTTGTAGAGAATGATTGTCTGTTCTTTACGGTGGCCGATGTCTCCGGTAAAGGGATACCTGCTTCTTTGCTGATGGTTGTTACCCGCAGTCTTTTCCGTACCATGGCTTCGCACCTGAAGACACCGGCAGCTATCCTGTCTGCGTTGAATGATGCGCTTTCGGAATCCAATGAGTCGGGTATGTTTGTGACAATGTTCTTGGGAGTACTTCATTTGAAGACGGGTGTCCTGGCCTATTGCAATGCCGGTCATAATCCTCCGGTCTTTTTTACGAAACAGGAACAGGCGCATTTCCTTCAGGTAACCCCCAACATTCCGCTCGGATTGTTTCATGGCTTCAACTATACGGAACAGGAACTGACCCTCACGGCCGATGCTTCACTCTTCCTTTATACCGATGGGGTGACCGAGGCGGAGAACCCCGACAAGCAGCTCTTTTCTGAAGAGCGGTTGCTGAAGGAACTGGACCGTTTGTCCGATGGTACTCCGACTTTCATCGTGAATCAGATGATGGAGGCTATACACAGCCATGCGGCAGGAGCCGAGCAGAGTGACGATATTACCATGCTTTGTTTACATTATTTACCTCAATGAATATGAAAGAAATAAAGACTGAATTGATGCTTCAGAATGATATTTCTGAAATTTCCAAACTCGAGCCTTTCATCGATAACATCGGTGAAGAACTGGAACTTCCGCCCGATGTCGTTTATAATCTGAATCTGGCGCTTGAAGAGGCCGTATCGAACATTGTGCTTTATGCTTATCCAGGAAAGACCGGGCAGGATATCAGGATACAGGCTCATACTGAAGGGCATAGTCTGTTGCTGACACTGACGGATTCCGGTATTCCTTTTGACCCTACGAAAGTGAAAAGCGCGGATGTAACTCTTCCGGCAGAAGAACGTCCGATAGGCGGACTGGGTATTTTTCTGATAAAGAGTCTGATGACTGAAATGAGGTATCAGTACAAAGAGGGGAAAAATATCCTTACACTCGTGAAGACCATCGGTTAATTTCCCGGGGAGATAAGGGATTGGATTCAAAATGACGGAAAACTAATAATAGACAGTATATGGAAATCAAGATTGAAAACACTGGCGACAGAATTGTCGTATCTCTGATAGGTCGGCTGGATACAATTACGGTCGGCGAGTTGGAACAACAGGTCTTGCCTTTGCTGAAGGCAGGAACGGATATGCTTTTCGACTGTAACGGGTTGGAATACATCAGTAGTTCGGGCTTGCGTCTCATCCTGCTGGCGCATAAGAAGCTGAGTGCTTCAGAGGGTCGTCTGGCCTTGTCGAATGTAGCACCGTCTATCAAATCTATTTTTAATATGACCGGGTTTACCTCGTTGTTGAACTTTGAATGAAACAGTACTGAGGAGAATCTTGCGAAAGACAGATTCTCCCGGTGATATCCTGTCTGTCGGTTAGACAGCAACGGATAAGATCAGTCCCGGCTTGGAGCTTTCTTCCGGCCGGGACTAATCTTATATTTCAGGGACATTGATGGGGAAGGTTTGAATCAGCCTTATTCCATCACCAGCTTTACGGCTGCCCAGTTGTGCTTTTCGCGGTGGTGTACAAAGCTCATTCCCAGACTTTCACCTTTTTCGCGGATGGCGGGAATATCTTCTACGTAAAATCCGCTCATATAGATTTCCGAACCGCTGTGCATACAGGCGGCATAAGCGGGGAGGTCGTTCAGCAGAATGTTCCGGTTGATGTTGGCAATGATGACATCAAACGGTTTACGTCCTTCCAGCAGTGAGGCATTGCCCAACTCTACGGTAATGTTGTCGATGTGGTTGAGGGCGATGTTGTCGCGTGAATTGTTTACACACCAGTCATCGATGTCGATGGCTGTTACCGGGTCGGCTCCCCGCATGCTGGCCAGAATAGCCAGAATGGATGTTCCACATCCCATGTCGAGTACCGATTTACCTTTCAGGTCGGCATCCAGCAGCTCGCCCAGGATGGAACTGGTGGTTTCATGGTGACCGGTTCCGAAGGCCATCTGCGGATTGATGACAATGTCGTATTCGGCTTTCGGATAGTCTTTGTGGAAGGTACTGTGGATGACGCAACGGTCATCGATGACAATCGGTTGGAAAAAGTTCTTCTCCCATTCCTCGTTCCAGTCTTTGTCTTCCGGTTCTGCCAGGGTGTATGTGATGGCTATGTCCGGTAACGGGAAATCAGCCAGAACCGCCTTCAAAGCCTCTTCATCGAACTGTGACTGTTGGATGTAGGCCTGCATGCCTCCTTCAACGGGGACAAAACTTTCGAAACCGATTTCGGCTGTCAATGCTGCCAGCACATCTGTTACAATTTCTGTGCATGGCCGTGCAGTAAATGTTACTTCAACATATTTCATAGATACAAGGGTTTGATTTCGGAGACAAAGATAATACCTGCCGTTTGTTTTACCCAATTTTCAGGAGCAAAATCCAGCCATGTGGAAAACAAACGTCCGTCTTGTATAAAACGTCCGTTCGTTTGAGTCGGAATCTGCTCGCCTTTTCGTGAAAACGAACGGACGTTTCTATCAAAAGGCGGGCAGGTTTTCATGCGAAACGAATGTTTGTTCGGACAGTGTGGTTTAGAATTCGTTAACGGATTATATTTCATTATGTTTAGGAATGTGTGTAACATTACTGACAATTACCTGAATGCAGTCTGAAGTCCGGCGGCTTGCGGTAAAGAGTGAAATGGAATACTATGATTATAATGGAATACTATGATTATAAATATTTTTGGCATGAAGAAGTTAATGTTAGGCCTGCTTTTTTTGCTGGTGGCAGCAGGCGCAGGGGGACAGAATGTAAAGAAGTTTACCGTGTTGCAGTGGAACGTCTGGCAGGAAGGTACGGTCGTTCCGGACGGTTATGAAGCCATTGTGAACGAGATAGCGCGTCTGGAACCGGATTTCGTGGCGTTCAGTGAAGTGCGTAATTACAACGGTACCCGTTTCTGTGACCGTATTGTTTCTTCCCTGAAGGAAAAGGGGAAATGCTATTATTCCTTTTACAGCTATGATTCAGGCCTGTTGAGCAAGTATCCTATCAAGGATTCGTTGACGGTCTTTCCGGAGAAGGATGACCATGGCAGCATCTATAAGCTGGTTGCCGATTTCGAAGGGATAGAGGTGGCTGTGTATACCGCTCATCTGGATTACCAGAACGATGCCTATTACAATGTGCGTGGTTACGACGGCTCTACCTGGAAGGAGATAGATGTGCCGCAGACCGTAAGCGAAGTGCTGGAGGTGAACGACCGTTCGCAGCGTGACGATGCCATCCGGTGTTTTGTAGCCGAGGCTCGGAAAGACCTGGAGGCTGGGAGACTGGTATTGTTGGGAGGCGATTTCAACGAACCTTCCCATCTGGACTGGATTCGGGAAACGAAAGATTTGTATGACCATAACGGGCTGATTGTTCCGTGGACTGTTACATTGATGCTGGATAATGCCGGGTTCATAGACGCTTACCGGGCGTATTATCCCGATGTCCTGGATTATCCCGGTTTTACGTTCCCGGCAGACAACCCGTTGATACCGACGGAGAAACTGACATGGGCACCGAAATCGGACGAACGGGAGCGTATCGATTATATCTTCTACCATCCGTATCCCGGTCTGGAGCTGACCGATGTCGTGATTTTCGGACCGCAGGGAAGCATCCTGAAAAATCAGCGGGTCGAGGAGCAGACATCCGATAAGTTTCTGCTTCCGCTAGGTGTGTGGCCTACCGACCATAAAGGTGTTCTGGCCACCTTCTGTCTGAAATTCTGAGAATGGTGAAATAGGGAAATCCCTACCGGGAAATAGGGAATTTCTACTTGTAGGGTAAAAAAGAGTCGTTACATTTGTAACGTAAATAAATAGGTACAATAACTTCAAACAAGTAAAGTCATGATAAAGAGTAAAGTATTTGCTTCGTTGCTGTTGGCTTGTCTGCCAGGACTCTCAATGGCTCAGAGTGGGGATGACCTCTACTTCGTTCCGAAAAAGGAACAGAAGAAAGAGGTGGTAAAGGTTGTTTCGGAGCAGACTACGACTACAACTGTCCATACGGCTCCGGAAACGGCAGCTGTCGTGGTGAAAGATGTCAAGGGAAATGTACGCGATGTGGATGAATATAACCGTCGGTATACTTCGCGTGAGAATACTTTCTCCATGCAGAATGATACCTTGTACATCGAGGAAAAGCCGTACGGTGAACGTGGGGAATGGGTAAACGGTTTTGAAGGTTCTCAAAGTGATTACGAATATGCCATGCGTATCGTACGTTTCCGCAGTCCGGGTTATGCTATTCCGATAAGCAGCCCGCTGTATTGGGATGTAGTGTATGGCGCATTGCCGTCATGGGACTGGAATGTATTCGATGACGGAATGTATGCCTATGTCTTCCCGACTTCTACCAATCCGGTATGGTGGAACTGGCGTTTCTCATGGGGAACATTCGGGCCTCGTTTCGGTTGGAGTTTCGGATATCCTTGGTATTATAATCCTTGGTACAGCGGTTTCTCCCCCTACTGGTACGGTGGTTACTATGCCGGCTATTGGGGTGGTTACTGGGGAGGCTATTGGGGCGGTTATTGGGGCCCCGGATGGTATCCGTATTACGGACATTGGGCTCCTAGAAACTGGGGACACACCGATATACGTCCGGGACGCTATCAGGCTTCACACGGTGGAATTACCCGTCCTTCTGTAGGAATCGGTTCAGGAAGTTCATATACACGGGCTTCAGCTGAACGGATTGCCCAGGACCGCGGAAATACGGCTGTCCGTCGCTCCAGCATCGGTCGGGTAGTAGAAGGCAGCGGATCACGTGGAAACAGCCAGTCGGTTCTTCCGGGAAGAACGGCTGTACGTACAGGTGGAACTTCCGGTGTTACGGGTACCCGTACAAATACTCGTACGCAAGGAGTCTATACACGTCCTACTACCGGTGCCGACCGTAGCGGTTCTTCTTATAACCGTCCGAGCAGTACCCGACGCAGTGTCAACTACAACCGTGAAGGTTATAATTCAAACACCCGTAACAGTAATTCTACTTATCAGCGTTCCAACTCTTCTGGCAGCTATAACCGTAGCAGTAGCGGCAGCAGCTTCAACCGAAGCAGTGGTAGCAGTTACAACCGTAGTTCCGGTAGTGGTGTCAGCCGTGGCGGAGGTGGCCGTAGAAGATAAGGCTAAAACGGGTATGAGTTATTTTTAAAGTGATTAGAACATGAAAAAAAGATTATTCTCTATAGGTATGTTGGCTATGGCAGCTGTGGCTGCCGTAGCTCAGACTCAATACGATGCTGCCCGTTTCTCAGGCAGCGAGTTGAACGGTACAGCCCGTTTTGTCGGAATGGGAGGAGCCATGAGTGCATTGGGCGCCGATATTTCGGTAATCGGAACGAATCCGGCGGGTATCGGACTGTTCCGTAGCCATGACCTTTCTTTATCTTTTGGCTTCAACAAAAATGTTACAAACAGTAATTTGGGCGGTACAGAGGTAAAGGATGAACGTACACGTGCTTCTTTTGATCAGCTGGGTTTTGTGTACAGTACTAAAATCGGCAACAAAACCGATCTCCGTTATTTCAATATCGGCTTCAACTATCACAAGATGGCAAACTTCAACCGCCAGTTCTCATCCAGAGGAAACCTGAACGGATCTTCCTTGAGTTGGCAGATGCAGGATATGATGTTAGGTACAGGAGCTTATCAGAACCAGGCCAGTTACGACGCTTTGCTGGATGCGGAGAATCCGTATACTTCTTCGGCCTATTACGGTACTCCTTTCTTAGGCTCTATGGGAGTCCGTACAGGGCTGGTTGACGATGTAACCGGAAATGACGGCTCATTCGGTATGATGGGATGGAACGGTGCCAGCGGCGATTATTATAGCCGGGAAGAAGGGGGTATCAATGCTTATGACTTCAATCTTTCGTTCAATGTACAGGACCGTTTCTATTTCGGTGCTACCTTGGGAGTATATGATGTGAATTATAGCCGCTATTCTTCGTATTACGAAACGGTTTTGGATGATAAAGGAAACGATAACGGAAGTTTTCAATTGAACAACTGGTTTACTACCGATGGAGCCGGTCTGGATTTGAAACTGGGAGTTATTGTCCGTCCGATGGAGTACTCTCCGTTCCGTATCGGATTCGCTGTACATACACCTATCTGGTATTCACTGAACGACCGTTATACGGCCACACTGGGTACGGATATTCTGGCTTTCCCAGAGAAATATACAGAAAACCTGTCTGATTATTATGCGCCGGATGCCAGCTATCTGCTGGAATACCAGTTGGCTACTCCGTGGAAATTCAATGTCAGCATGGGAACCACTTTCAGCAATGTACTGGCAGTGGATGCCGAGTATGAATTTGCCAACTATGCCAAGGCCAGATACAAGGATGCCGGCGGATATGATTTGGCTGCAGCCAATGAGGCAGTAGACAAGTATCTGAAGAATGTGCATACTTTCCGCATCGGTATGGAAGCAAAATTCACTCCGCAGTTCAGTTTCCGTGCTGGATACAACTATGTAACTTCTCCGATTGCAGACAATTCGGCCCGTTACGTTCCTAATCTTTCGACCAATAAGGCGGATTATATCTGGTTTGACGAGACTCGGACTGACCCGGAATACCATAACCTGAAGGCCCGTAACACGTTGACGTTAGGATTGGGATATCGGGGAAAATTCATGTATGCAGATGTTGCCTATAAGTATGATTTCTACAAATCGGATTTTTATATGTTCGATGATTACCGCTTTTCTAACGACGGTAACAGTATTGTAAGTAGAAATTCTGCGGCTGCTGTCAACCATGACCGCCATCAGTTACTCCTGACATTGGGAGTTAAGTTCTAGCTCATTGTATATAGTTTTTAAGATAACCCCTGAAGGTGTAGTTGTCCGTTAAGGCTTCTGCACCTTTTTTATTTGCTTTGTTGGTGGCGGTATTCTTTCTTTTTCCAGAAATTGAATCCTGCGTATACACGGAGGCTGCCGAATGAGTTGGTCATCGAGAAATTGTCTTTCCTGTAGTCATAGGTATGGAGTACAAGCGATGCTCCCACGTAATACTTCCCGTTGTTCCAGGTAAGTCCGGCACGGGTTATCAGGTCGAAATTGATATCTTTTACCCACCCCAGCCAGTTGTTTTGGTTATTGGGAAGGGCATCGTCGATACGTGCTTTCTTGTAGGCGATAGCCGGTAATAATGAAAGGTTGAGCAGACAGTTTTTGGCAAATACCCAGTTGTAGCCGTAGCCCACACTCAAGTTATAGTCGTTGTATTTTACTTTCTCAAAAGTCAGTGAAGGACGCAACTGCTCCTGTATCTCGGAAGGCAACATTGTATGGTCGAACGTTATGTTATGTTGCGAATACGAGAATCCCGCCAGAATGGAACCGCAGCTTTTACGTTGGTTGGTAGACTGGCTATAGGCTGCCGGATAGGAGAAGTGTTTGTAGTTGAATATCCAGTACGCATTCAGTCCCTTGATACTGCTCTGCAATCCATTGAATTTGATGCCTTCGTATCGGCTCTGGGTAGGTATGTTGCTGTATGAACTGAGCTTGAAATTGCTTCCGGTTTTCCGGTAATACAAGTCCACTCCGAAACGGGAACTGTACAGGTTGAATACGATTTCCTTTCTGGGAGCTTCGTCTTTGGCCTTTCCCAACAGTTTCTTGATATCGAACGAGAGGCCGAGAAAAATCCAGCGCCATCCGAAGTAGATACCGATTTTTGTATTGGCGGTAGGAGCGAAATTCAAGCTTTGATTACCGTCGTTACCGTTGCTTCCCAGCCGGTAATGCTCGAACCATGTACTCTGTTCAAGCATGAAGGCCAGGTTGTAGAGATTCGGGGAAATATAGGTGGTGTCAATGTCGTTCAGGCTCTTCCCGACTTTGGTCAGTTCCCGCTTGGAAATCTGGTAAGCGCTCCGGACGCCGCTGGCCAACAAATGCAGCGGAGTCCGTTCTTCTGTGACAGGTACCGGCGCAACGGAGAGACTATCCTGTGTTTCCGTTTGTGCATGTATGGAGGTAAGCGGTAACCCTGAGATAGTAACGAATAATCCATATAGAATGCTTCGTCGGTATGCCATAGGAGATGGCTTAAAGTTTGTTTAGGATACGGTCCATGACCCAGTTGGTGGGGGTTGCACTGATGCCGTCACAGGTGCAGATGGCTTTCCCTTGCAGGTGCTCTACTACCGTCTGGATGAGCGGAAGCTGTACGTGTGGCGGATTCGGTGGCAGGATTTCTTCTCTTCCCCGTTCGGTGTGCAGGCCGATAGGTTCGTAGGTGAATACGGAGAAGCAGATCATTCCTTTGTCACCGATGATTTCGATACGGTCTTCTTTGGCCGATTCGTGGGCCACGAAACACCATGAGCCTGAGCCGGGCAGCCCGGATTCGAATTTGAAACAGGCACTGATGGTGTCTTCGGCTTCGTAAAGTCCGCCCCGGTTGCTTTTATATCCTTCGGCTTCGAGGATACAGCCGAACATATCCTGGAGCAAATCCAGCTGATGGGGAGCCAGGTCATAGAAATAGCCGCCTCCTGCAATGTCGGGTTGCACGCGCCAGGGCAGGTTCTTGCTGTTATAGTCCAGGTTACGTGGAGGTTGTGCAAAACGTATCTGTACGTTGATGACATTTCCGATTTCTCCTTCTTCCACCAGTTGGCGTACTTTCTGGAAATACGGTAAATACCGACGGTAGTAAGCCACAAAACAGGGCACTCCGGTTTCCTGTGAAATACGGTTGATGCGGGCACAGTCTTCGTAACTGGCAGCCATCGGTTTTTCGATATAGACCGGTTTCCCGGCTTTCATGGCCATAATGGCGAAAGTAGCGTGTGAGGAAGGAGGGGTAGCGATGTAGATGGCATTCACATTTTCATCGCCGATAAGCTCTTGGGCATCGGTATACCAGTTGGGTATGTTATGACGGATAGCATACGATTTGACTTTCTCTTCGTCACGGCTCATGACGGCTACTACCTTGGAGCCTTCAATCATATTGAAGGCGGGACCACTTTTTTTCTCGGTGACTTCACCGCAACCGATGAATCCCCACCGTACTTCTTTCAGTTTCATCATCGTTCAGGGATTATTTAGTTGAAATATTTTTTATAGAGTTTCTGATAGCTTTTGGTTTTCAGGTATTGCTCCAACCATACATTCAAGGTATCGCGTAAGTCTGGAGAGTGCTTGCCGATACCCCACGCATAGAATTGCGTAAAGCTGATGCTTTTGCTGATGTCAAGGTTGGGATAATCTTTCACAGAGGCTTTGGCCAGGCTCTCATCGCAGACGGCATAGTCTATCTCGCCTTCAGATACCATGGCTAACAGTTGTTCTGGACCGTATTTGTCGATTTCACGGACATAAATGGTGTCGGCTATCTCGTTGATGAGGTTGTGGATACGGATTAGCGCCGGCGAATGACTGACCAGGTGGAGGGTCTTATGAGCCAGTTCCAGCTGGTTGCCGATGTACAGGCTGTCTTTCCCTTCTTCCTTTTTCCGCTGTACCAATACTTGTTTGCTGAGTAGCAGCGGGTGGGTGAAAAGCAGTGAGTCTTTCAGGCTGCTGGTTACAACGGTACCCGTGGCTATCAGGTCGTAGCGGCCTTCCTGCAATCCTTTTATTCTTTTTTCATAGCTCATTTCGGGGGTGACTTCCAGCTTCAACCCCTTTTCTTGTGCGAATTTCTGGAGGAGTTCCAAATCGAATCCTGTCAGTGTATCTTTCCCTGCATGAAAGCTGAGCCGGTTGTATTCGGTTACCGCACGCAGGGTTCCTGACTCCCGGATTTCGGTGTAATCGCGGGGGGTAAAGGAAGGAGAAACAACTGTAGGTCCTCGATGGGTGTTGACTCCGATCAGAATCGCTACAAGGGCAATACTTCCCAACAAATAATGAAATCTTTTCCGTTTCATGACTTTAATCAAAGAAATTCCAGGAGATTCCGAGCTTCAGGATACGTGGGTTTAACGGATAGTGTGGAGCCAGGAAGTAGCTCTTTTCTCCGGTCCCTTGAATCAGGTTATACATCTGTACAAAGATGCGGGTACGTTTCAGATGCAGGTTGATGTAACCGTTCACAAGCGGATAGCCTCCCAGTTTATAGCGTGTCTCCGGATTCTGTACATAGAATTGTCCGATGGCCGGAGCATAGTCGGGAGCATAGTATTGGGTGAAATAACGTACGTCAGCACCCATCTCGATGTTCAAGACTTTTTTAGCCAGCGCAAACTCCAGATAAAGGTTATGATACAGTACCAGCTCCGGTAGGGGGAGTACGTTATTGTCACTCGATTTCTGGTAAGTCACTTCATTGTCCAGATGCAGGATACCCAGTTTGAAATCCTGTTTCAGTGTAGCGCTGAATACTTGAATATTATCCGATTGTTGTCTGACTACTACATTGTTCTTATAGGTAGCAGGTGTTGTCTCCGTCGCTTCTGTGGCTATTACAGAGGCATTGTCGAGGTATGTGTAGTTCTTGATGTTTTCTACCCCGGCAGATAATTGGGTTTTCCAACGGTCGATGGTCAGTTTTCCTTGTACGCGGGTTCGCATAATCTTGGAAAGGTCGTTGTTGTCCCACCAATAGTGTTTCGAATGGAAATGGCGGAAATAGAATATCGGCTGTTCATTCTTGATATAGGCGTTTGCATCCAGTCGGACGGTATCATTGAACAGGCGGAAGTTGAGGTCGCCTTTTCCTTCTATCGTGAACTGGCCGATGTCTTCACCTACCAAAGCTATTTCTCCCAATACGTTATAGTGCAACATACGTCCTTGTTCCTTGATGAGTTGTCCTCCTACGGAAAGTACGTTTTCCTTGTAGTCAATCGGCATCCGTGCTTCCGGTTGACCGGGAACGGTGTCTGTCAGTGTAAAACGTCTGTGTTCGAACGTAGCAAAAGCGGTCAGACCGGCTTTGGCCCATTTGTTGAATCCCTCTCTCAATGAAATACCTACAGTATTTTTGATGGACAGGTATTGGGTAACATCCGTCGAATCGGTCCCTAAATAATTGTTGAGAAAATAGTCTTGGTTTTGGGCGTCATCATACGAAATGTATTTTCTGCGGTTGTGGTCAATTTTGATGGTATGGATGAAACTGGTTACAGGGACGAATACTTTCTTGCTGATGGTATCGTTTTCTTCCTGTACGTCTTCATAGAATCCTAAGTTGTATCGTTGGGTCAGGAACGCATGATAACCCGTATTGTGATTCCAGATATCACTCAAGTTGGTCGGCATGTCGTAGGTATTGTATGATTTCTTGCCTTCGTTCATATCCAATGGGTGGGTTACATAACGGTCATCGGACAGACCACCGTTTTCGGCTACTTTCAGGTTGTCGTTAATGAAGTTAAAGTACATGTTATACTTGTCTCCCTGATAATAGGCGAACAGATTGCCGTTGAACAGGGCTGTGGACTGGTTGGCGTACTTTCCACGGCCATATGTATAGTCGATGTCGAAGCCGAAACCTAAGCGTTTGTTCACATTTACGGCGAAATAGGCCTTAAAACGTTCTTCTCCATATCGTCCGTCGCCTTGTTTGTAATACGTCAGGTTGGTAAAAGGAGATTTGGTGTTGGTATATACTACGTCACTGGCACCTTTTACTGTAAAGTCGTACGGGTCGGTGAAGAACTCTTGTGAAGCACTTTTACGCTCGAAGAATACATGCGAAATACGTGGGGCACCCAAGTTACCCAGGTAGGTGTAATGTCCTGTCGGTCCTCCGGTATCGTTGGTGTTCTGGAACGCATGTGTAATGGTATCGATTGGGGTCTCAGTGATGTTTCCCAATCGCTCGTCTACTTTCCAAGAATACAATCCGATGGGAATTGTACTTGCATCGTTTACGGCCGTTGTGTCTATCGGATTCCCGTTCCGGTCGTAACGGTTGGAGTCTGCTCCGGAAGCAGAAGTCCCGAATTGGCTTATCGTGTTCTGTCCGAATGTATGGTTGCACAGAACTATCAGTAGAGTCAGTATAAAAATCTTTCGTATCATGGAAGCAAAGATACAACAATAAACGAGACGAAATGCAGATTGGGAAAAGAATGTTGCAGATTAATGGTTTCAGACGGCCGGTAACCTCTTCACATAGAGGAGATAAGTGTAAAATAAATCCCGACAGGAAAGTTTCCTGCCGGGATGAAAAAGTGAGTTGGAAGTCTGTATCAGATTTCTTTGATGATTTCCATACCGATTTTGATGGCTTCTTCGTTCATCGGAATCAGGTGATGATGGCGTTCCGGTAAAGTCTTGCGCAATGCCTTGACAACGCTTTCAATGGAAACGATGGGACGAATCTTCAAAAGACCACCTAATACAATCATGTTGAAGGTCTTGGCCATTTTCCGTTCGTTGGCTTCGTCCATGGCATCGATACGGTATATCTTGATGTCTGTCCGGGTAGGCGGATTGATGATACCGTATCCGTCGTATATCAGGACACCTCCTGGCTTGATTTTACTCTCGAATTTAGCCAGTGAAGGTTGGTTCAGGATGATGGCGGTATCGTATTTGCTCAGAATCGGAGAAGAGATGCGTTCATCACTTACGATGACAGTCACATTGGCTGTACCGCCGCGCTGTTCCGGTCCGTAAGCTGGCATCCAGGTCACTTCTTTTCCTTCCATCAGTCCGGAATACGCCAGAATCTTACCCATAGACAGGACTCCTTGTCCGCCGAATCCGGCTATAATAATTTCTTCTTTCATACGCTATAGGAGTTAGGTTGCTTATTTGATGTCTGTTGTGTCCTTCAAATCGCCCAACGGGTAGAAAGGAAACATGTTTTCTTCCATCCATTTGTTCGCCTTTTCCGGGGTCATTTTCCATCCGGAGCTACAGGTGGAAACGATTTCTACCAGGCTGGAGCCTTTTTGCTGCATGGAACATTCGAAAGCTTTGCGGATGGCTTTCTTGGCCTTGCGGATAGAAGCTACGTTCTGTACAGACTGACGGGTAACGTAGCAGGTGCCCTGCAGGGTAGCGGCGATTTCGGTCATTTTCAGCGGATATCCGTGGATTTCCGGAATACGTCCGTACGGACAGGTCGCGGTTTTCATGCCTAGTAGGGTGGTAGGGGCCATCTGTCCACCGGTCATACCGTAAATGGCATTGTTGATGAAGATGATGGTGATGTTTTCTCCGCGGTTCAAGGCATGGATGGATTCGGCTGTACCGATACAAGCCAAGTCTCCGTCACCTTGGTAAGTGAATACCAACCGGTCCGGCCACAGACGTTTGATGGCTGATGCCAAGGCAGGAGCACGTCCGTGTGCTGCTTCCTGGCAGTCAATATCCAGGTAGTTGTACATGAATACGGCACATCCTACCGGGCTGATACCGATAGCTTTCTCGGTCAGACCCATTTCATCGATGACTTCGGCTATCAGTTTGTGCACCACGCCGTGACTGCATCCCGGGCAATAGTGCATCGAATTATCGTTCATAAGGCGAGGTTTCTGGTATACCAGATTCTCGGGCTTCATGATATCTTCTTTCGTCATAAATTATTTCCTCCTGTTTTAACGTATAAAGAAGCGGAAGACAAATTCCATCATTTTCAGAAAAAGTGAGGCACCACATACATAGAAAAAGAGGGTTTTGTCATCGCCTACCGTAAAATAAAGAATCACGGAAATGAAGGCCCCAATCATGAACAGTACGTTCAGGACGGTTCTTATGCGGTCTATCTGGTCCATGGTTCCGGTTTATTTAATCAGTTTCTCCTTGATGGCTTCGATCACTTCATCCGGATCGGGTACGATTCCTCCCAGACGTCCGAAGTGCTCTACCGGAATCTGACAGTTGACAGCCAGACGGACATCTTCAATCATTTGTCCGCTGTTCAATTCTACGGTGAGGATACCTTTCACTTGTGAAGCACGTTCCTTTAAGGCTTTCGACGGGAACGGCCAAAGGGTAATCGGGCGGAAAAGTCCCACCTTGATACCTTCTTCGCGGGCATGTTCCATGGCTTTCTGTGAAATACGTGCACAGGAACCGAAAGCTACAATCAGGTATTCGGCATCTTCGCAGCACAGTTCTTCGTAACGGCATTCCTTTTCCTGGATTTCTGCGTATTTCTGTTGCAGATGGATGTTACGTTGTTCCATGATGCTCGGATCGAGTTCCAGCGATGTGATGACATTCGGCTTACGTCCTTTCCGGCCGGTAGCGGCCCATGGACATTGTGCAATGATTTCTTCTTCCGTACGGCGCGGACGGGGAGCCGGCAATACTACTTTTTCCATCATCTGTCCAATGACACCGTCTGCCAGAATGATGGCCGGATTTCTGTATTTGAAGGCCAGTTGGAATCCCAGGTCTACAAAGTCTGCCATTTCCTGTACGGAAGCGGGAGCCAATGCTATCAGGTGATAGTCACCGTGTCCGCCGCCTTTGGTTGTCTGGAAATAATCGGCCTGACTGGGCTGGATAGTTCCCAGACCAGGACCTCCACGCATGACATTTACAATCAGACAGGGGAGTTCTGCTCCTGCGATGTACGAAATACCTTCCTGCTTCAGGCTGACACCCGGGCTGGAAGAGGAGGTCATGACCATTTTACCGGTACCTGCACCTCCATATACCATATTAATTGCTGCAACTTCGCTTTCGGCCTGAAGCACCACCATACCGGTAGTCTCCCATGGCTTCTGTTCGGCAAGCGTTTCCAATACTTCAGATTGGGGAGTGATAGGATAACCGAAATAACCGTCTACACCGATACGGATAGCCGTATGGGCAATGGCTTCGTTACCTTTCATTAGAACGACTTCTTCTGCCATAGTTTGTCTATTTATAGCTGTTAAGCATTTGTTTTTATTCTTCACATTTTGCTCTGTACACGGTCAGACATGCATCCGGGCACACAATGGCGCACGATGTACATCCATTGCACGTATCTTCTACGACCTGCTGTACATAGTTATATCCTTTCTGGTTTACTTTCGGGGTAAGAGCCAATACGTGTAGCGGACAAGCTACTACGCATAAGTTGCAACCTTTGCACCGCTCTGTATTCACTACAACCACACCTTTCATTTTAGCCATAGTCCTTATATTTTCTTTATTGATTAAACATGTCTTTGTTATAAAAATTGAGGATATCCATTACCATCCGGTAGGCTTCTTGAGCGGGGCTTTCAGGGTTCAGGCAGATTGCTTCCTGATAATTGTTGAGTGCATACTGCCAGTTACCTTCCTTGCGGTACGCATTGCCGAGCAGATAATAGGCTTCGGCGGCTGTATCTGGGTCCAAAGAAATTAGTTTATTTAATTGGAGGATAGCTTCTTGAGTATGTCCTTCCTTTATTAAATCTCTGACTGCCTCAAATCTATTGTTCATGGGTATAGGTATCTCGTTTCTATCATTGCAAAGATACTTTTTATTTCATACCAAAATCTTTTTTTTCGGATAAATAGCAATTTAAAAACGAAAATAATTTTTCTTTACATTTATAATGCTTTGTATGACAACTTGTTATCTATAGAATTGTATTGTTTCATTTGAAAACGTTGTTTTTGCAATTATTTGCTGTTTTAGAGAAGCCGACAGGTCTTGAACCGGTAAAGATAGGGAGGCTGTCAGGACAATAAGATAAGGTAAGCTGCTTTTTGTTTTGCATTTGAGTGAATTTATTCTACCTTTGCCGAATTAACGGAATGAAAATGATTGTTAAATAGAGAGAATAACTAACTATCGTGATAGAAAATGAATAAAATTATTTCAAAAGAACATTTTTCAGAGAAGGTTTTCAAACTGGTCATTGAAGCTCCTCTGATTGCCAAATCGCGCAAAGCGGGACATTTCGTTATTGTGCGTGTAGGCGAGAAAGGTGAACGTATGCCGCTCACTATTGCTGCGGCAGACCCTGTTAAGGGAACTATTACATTGGTAGTGCAGGAAGTGGGACTTTCATCTACCCGCTTGTGTGAGTTGAACGAAGGCGATTACATTACTGATGTGGTCGGTCCGTTGGGTAAAGCTACCCATATTGAGAATTTCGGAACGGTAGTTTGTGCCGGTGGGGGTGTAGGTGTAGCTCCGATGCTTCCTATCGTACAGGCGTTGAAGGCTGCCGGTAACCGGGTGATTACCGTATTGGCCGGCCGTACCAAGGACCTGATTATCCTTGAAAAGGAAATGCGTGAAAGTTCGGATGAAGTAATTATCATGACCGATGACGGTTCTTACGGTAAGAAGGGGTTGGTAACAGAAGGTGTCGAAGAGGTAATCAAGCGTGAGAAGGTGGATAAATGTTTTGCCATCGGTCCGGCTATCATGATGAAGTTCGTTTGCCTGCTGACCAAGAAATATGAAATTCCGACTGATGTTTCATTGAATACCATTATGGTGGACGGTACCGGTATGTGTGGTGCCTGCCGTATTACAGTAGGCGGTAAGACCCGTTTCGTATGTGTGGACGGACCGGAGTTCGACGGCCATCAGGTAGATTTCGATGAGATGTTGAAGCGTATGGGAGCTTTCAAGGATATCGAACGTGAAGAGATACATAAACTGGATGAGAAACCGGATACATGCGAGGCTGTCAAGACATCCGATGACCGTAATGCGGCTTGGCGTGAAGAATTGCGCAAGAGCATGAAGGCGAAGGAACGTACAGCTATTCCGCGTGTAAAGATGAATGAACTGGATCCGGAATACCGTTCACACAGCCGTAAGGAAGAAGTGAATTTGGGATTGAATGAGGAACAGGCGTTGACGGAAGCCAAGCGCTGTCTGGACTGTGCCAATCCTTCTTGTATGGAAGGTTGTCCGGTAGGTATCCATATCCCTACTTTCATCAAAAATATCGAACGTGGCGAGTTCCTCGAAGCAGCCAGAGTCTTGAAGCAGACCAGTGCGTTGCCCGCTGTCTGTGGTCGTGTCTGCCCGCAGGAAAAGCAGTGTGAATCGAAATGTATTCACCTGAAGATGGGTCACGAAGCAGTGGCAATCGGGTATCTGGAGCGTTTTGCTGCCGACTACGAACGTGAAAGCGGACAGATTTCTGTTCCGGAAATAGCAGAAAAGAACGGTATCAAGGTAGCTGTTGTAGGTTCAGGTCCTGCAGGACTTTCCTTTGCCGGCGATATGGCTAAAATGGGATATAGCGTGACCGTCTTCGAAGCTTTGCATGAAATCGGTGGTGTATTGAAATATGGTATTCCTGAATTCCGTCTACCCAACAAGATTGTAGATGTAGAAATTGAAAATCTTTCGAAGATGGGCGTGGAGTTTGTGAAGGACTGTATTATCGGAAAGACCATCAGCGTAGACGATTTGAAAGCGGAAGGCTATCAGGGTATTTTCGTTGCGTCGGGTGCCGGTCTGCCTAACTTCATGAACATTCCGGGTGAGAACTCCATCAACATCATGTCTTCCAACGAATATCTGACTCGTGTGAACCTGATGGATGCTGCCAGTGAAGATTCGGATACACCGGTAACTTTCGGTAAGCGTGTGGCTGTCATCGGTGGTGGTAATACAGCGATGGACTCTGTCCGTACTGCCCGCCGTCTGGGCGCTGAAAAGGCGATGATCATCTACCGTCGTTCAGAAGCAGAAATGCCTGCCCGTCTGGAAGAAGTGAAACATGCCAAGGAGGAAGGTATCGAATTCCTGACATTGCACAACCCGATTGAATATATTGCCGATGAGAAAGGTCGCGTAAAACAGGTGGTGTTGCAGAAAATGGAACTGGGTGAGCCTGATGCTTCAGGCCGTCGTAGTCCGGTACCTATTCCGGGAGCTATCGAAACCATTGATATCGATATGGCGATTGTCAGTGTAGGCGTTTCGCCGAATCCGATTGTTCCGCATTCTATCGAAGGGCTGGAATTGGGACGTAAGGGTACGATTGCCGTGAATGATGACATGCAGTCGTCTATTCCGACCATTTATGCCGGTGGTGATATCGTACGTGGTGGTGCTACGGTGATTCTAGCTATGGGCGACGGTCGTCGGGCTGCCGCTGCCATGGACAAGCAATTGCGTGGATAAAATGCTGGATTGATTTCAGATGTTACTATACAGGGCTGCTTCCTTTTGACGGGAAGTAGCCCTTTTATTTGTGGGTTTGCCTTGTTCCGATGACGGGGATAAAAAAAAGAACCCATGCTTCCGAAGCATAGGTTCTTTTTCTTTCATATTCGTTGATTCTGTTTTTATCTCATCTGAATCCGGAGGATTTCGCCGATATACAAGGTGTAGTTTTTGGATGAATCAGCCGATTGGTTCAGTGTTTTCAGTTCTTCGGCAGTCATCTTCTGGGCAGTTACTTTCTTGCATTCGATGACAACGATTGGTTGGGTCTGTCCTTTCGGATAGAATGAAATGGTATAGTTGTCTGAATGTTCCATAGCGGCATTGACAGCTATACGGGACTGGTCTACCAGCGTATACGCTACATCTTTCGTCAGCAGTTTGCCGAATCCTCCCCAGTTATCTGCCTTCATGTCTATTTCTTCGTCATTGGCTTTGACGGTGATTCGTCCGGCAGCTGCCAGTTCACTCAGGTTTGCCGGAAGTTTTTCAATCGTCACGGTCTGCAGTTCTTTCGGGGTTGTCGAAGGCACGGATTCTATGGCAACTGTTGGAGCCGGTACAAGCGTCGTGGCGGGTGTCTGTGCAGGGTGTATGTTACCTATTACTTTTGCTGCATCTTCAAACAGTTTATCTTTCAAGTCAATGGTTCCTCTCCGGAACTTTCCGCAGATAGGAGCCAGTTTAGTCTTCTTTTTATTCAGAGCCATTTTATCGGTAATCCATTCTTCGGCGTTGTAGCGTTCTCCTCCGTCACGGTTTTCATCGTACCAATATCGGATGCGTGACATGGTGAGGTCGCAACGACCGTCTTCGGTCTTGATGAAGAACTGGTAATAGATGCGTGTCCGGTCAAGCGATAGGGCACTGGAAGAAAATACGATGTATTCTTCGGCTATTGCGGCTATTTCACCTTCTTGCGGATTCGTATAAACCACTTTGTTTTGGTTTAGTTTCTCATTCGACGGTTTGAAACGTTCGTTTGCCCAGTTTAGAAACAGGTCATACAGTTCTTCTTTGGAGAGGGACGGAGCTTCTAATGTCTGTTGGAATGTTACTTTTCCGTCTACCAGGGTAATGGCATTCTCCAGGTATTTCGGATCTGTATTATCGTTGCTCTCGTTGGCGGCCAATGCTAGTGGAAAGCATACTAATAAGATGGCTAAAAATCTGTTCATGGTTTTTTCTGTTATGTTTTTCCTGACAAATATAAATTAAAAAAGAGAAGTTTTGGGTAAAACTTCTCTTTTTTATTGTTTGGACAGTTTATTTTACAGGAATCTTATCAATACGTCTCTGATGGCGTCCACCTTCGAATTCTGTATTGAAGAATTCAGTCATGATTTTATCGGCCATTTCCGTATCGATGAACCGACCTGGCATAACCAGAATATTTGCATCATTATGTTGTCTTGACAAGTGTGCTATTTCCGGTATCCAACAGAGGGCTGCCCGGATTCCTTGATGCTTGTTCAAGGTGATTCCGATGCCCTGTCCACTGCCGCAGATTGCGATACCCGGATAACATTCTCCTGCTTCTACTGCATTTGCCAGTGGGTGTGCATAGTCAGGATAGTCACAACTGTCGGCTGAATATGTACCGAAATCCTTGTATTTCCATCCTTTAGCTTCCAACCACTGCTTTACATACTGTTTCAGTTCGAAGCCTGCGTGATCGGACGCTATTCCAATTATTTTCATTCGAACATTGCTTTTACTTGGTTATAGACATTCTCTGCAGTGAATCCCAGCTTTTCATCCAGCACCTTGTATGGAGCAGAGAAGCCGAATGATTCCAATCCCCAGATTTTACCGTTGGCTCCTACCAGTCCTAGCAGGTTTACAGGGAGTCCGGCTGTCAGGCCGAAAACTTTTGCACCAGTCGGGATTACACTTTCCTGGTATTCTTTGCTTTGGCTGCGGAACAATCCTTCTGACGGAACAGATACTACTCGGGTCTTGATTCCATCTTTGTGCAATAATTCTGCACCGGCTACCAAAGTAGATACCTCAGAACCTGTAGCTACCAGAATGACATCCGGATTTTCCTGAGAACCGGCAACGATGTAACCGCCTTTAGCTGCCTGGCTGTAATCGTTTCCTTCCGGCAGCATATTGATGTTCTGACGAGAAAGAATCAATGCGGTCGGAGTGTCTGTATTTTCCATTGCCAATTTCCAGCAGACAGTCGTTTCTTCCGCATCGGCCGGACGAAGTACAAGCATAGAGTTCTTTCCGTGGTGGTTTTTCAGTTTTTCCATCAGGCGGATTTGAGCTTCCTGTTCTACCGGTTCGTGAGTAGGACCATCTTCTCCTACGCGGAAGGCGTCGTGTGTCCAAATGAATTTCACTGGAAGTTGCATCAGCGCTGCCATACGTACAGCCGGTTTCATATAGTCAGAGAAAACAAAGAAAGTACCGCACGCTGCGATGACGCCACCGTGTAATGCCATACCGATACAGCAGCAGGCCATTGTCAGTTCTGCTACACCTGCCTGGAAGAATGCACCGCTGAAATCACCGTTTGTAAAGGCATGTGTTTTCTTCAAGAAGCCATCTGTCTTATCAGAGTTTGACAAGTCGGCTGAAGCACATACCATATTCGGAACCTGCTGTGCCAATGCGCCCAATACGGTGGCAGAAGCATTACGTGTAGCATCGTTAGCTTTCTGTTGGATAGCTGCCCAATCTACTTTCGGAGCAGCACCGCTGAACCATTCATCCTGCATGGCTGCTTTTTCCGGATTGGCCGTTGCCCAGGCTTTTTCTTCTTCATAACGGGCTGCTACGATTCCTTTCAGTTCTTCTGCACGTTTAGCATAGATTTCTTTTACGTCGTCGAAAATGACAAATGGGTTTTCGGGGTCAGCACCCAGATTGAGCATGGTGTTCTTGTAAGCGTCGCCACCTAATGGTGCACCGTGAGTCTTGCAGTTGTGTTCGTAAGATGAGTTATCGTCTTTACGTGCTCCTTTACCCATGATACATTTACCGATAATCAGTGTCGGGCGTTTTGCTTCGGCTTTGGCAGCTGTCAGTGCTTCACGGATTTGGTCACAATCGTTACCATTGATTTCGATAACGTTCCAGCCCCATGCACGGTATTTCATGGCTGTATCTTCTGAAATGACATCTTTTGTTTCAGTGGAAAGCTGAATGTCATTTGAGTCGTAGAACATAATCAGGTTGTTCAGTCCCAAATGTCCTGCGATACGTCCGGCACCTTGAGAGATTTCTTCCTGGATACCACCGTCAGAAATATAAGCATAAATAGTTTCCTGATTGAACGTGGGATTTCCTGTGCGGGCAGCAAGGAATTTAGCTGCAATGGCAGCACCTACAGCGAATACATGGCCTTGTCCCAGCGGACCGGAAGTATTTTCGATGCCACGCATTACGTCTACTTCGGGATGTCCCGGAGTCGGTGATCCCCATTGACGCAATTGTTTCAATTCATCGATAGAGAATTTCCCGATCAAAGCTAACTGAGAATACAGCATTGGAGCCATATGTCCCGGATCCAGGAAGAAACGGTCACGGCCTACCCATTTCGGATTCTGAGGGTCGTACTGCAAGAATTCGGAATACAGAACATTAATGAAGTCGGCTCCACCCATAGCACCACCTGGATGTCCTGATTTAGCTTTTTCTACCATTGAAGCAGCCAGAATACGGATATTATCGGCTGCATGATTCATTGCTTGTTTGCTGTTCATGGTTTATAATGATTGATTTGAATGAAACAAAGCAGGTTGACCTGCCCGTATAATTTTAAAACAGTGGCAAATTTAGCTTTTTATATGTAAATTTCCATACGGTTGATGTGCTTTTCTTCTTTCGGGAGAATTTGACCCGGATTAATGGCAGCGGATAATCGTTGGAGTTTGCCACTGTTTGTTTTGTTGGTTAATTAATAATTTATTTTTTACATTGTACAGCAGTTTCTTCTACTGGAAGTCCTGCTTTATAACTTTCAATGTAGGTGTTGAATCCGGCTACATCTTCAGGGGTTGGTGAAACTTCTATGCCAGCGTCTCCGGCAAATACTTTCTCGTCGAGGAAGTCTGCCAATGATTGCTTCTTGTCATTGTTTACCAAGTATGAACCTAATAGAGCAATACCCCAAGCACCACCTTCACCTGCAGTTTCCATAACGGAAATCGGAGAATTGATAGCTGCGGCAAGAATCCGTTGTCCGACACCTTTGGTCTTGAACAGACCGCCATGTCCGGTAATCCGGTCGACTTTGATTTTCTCTTCGTTGAAAAGAATATCATTACCGATTTTCAGTACTCCTACGGATGCATACAGGTGTGTCCGTACGAAATTGGCCAGATTGAACTTGTCGTTGGCCGAACGCATGAATAAGGGCCTTCCTTCAGCCAGTCCTGTAACGGGTTCGCCGGAAATATAATTGTATGAAATCAATCCTCCACAGTCGGCATCACCGGTTAATGCATGGTTATAAAGTTTACCATAGATTTCGTTCATATCTACCGGTATGCCCACCAGTTCCTGATATTCTTTGAACAGATTTACCCAGGCATTGAGGTCGGATGTACAATTATTGCAATGCACCATGGCTACCAGGCTTCCGTCAGGAGTAGTGACCATGTCAATCATTTCGTAGGGCTTGGATAAATCTTTTTCCAATACAATCATGGAGAAAGAAGAGGTCCCTGCAGATACGTTGCCTGTACGTTGTTTTACTGCATTGGTGGCTACCATACCGGTACCTGCATCACCTTCCGGCGGACAGACTGGGATTCCAGCTTTCAAATGACCGGATACATCCAGTTTTCGGGCGCCTTCTTCTGTCAGGGTACCGGCATGTTCGCCGGCTAACAAAGCCTTTGGCAATATGTCAAGCAGTTTCCAGCTATATCCTTTCGGAGCTATCAATTGGTCGAATTTGGCTACCATTTCTGCTGAATAGTCCTTTGTCTTCGGGTCTATAGGAATCATACCCGACGCATCGCCTATACCCAGTACTTTTTCTCCGGTAATCTGCCAATGTACGTAACCGGCCAGTGTAGTCAGGAAATCAATGTCTTTTACGTGTTCTTCATTGTTCAGGATTGCCTGATACAGGTGAGAAATGCTCCATCTCAGCGGGATGTTATATACAAACAGTTTTGATAATTCTGCTGCAGCCTGTCCGGTATTGGTATTTCTCCATGTACGGAAAGGAACCAGAATTTCCTGTTGCTTGTTGAACGCCATGTATCCATGCATCATGGCGCTGATTCCTATTGCTGCCAAAGTTTTGATTTCTGTATCATACAGTTCTTTCACGTTAGCGCGAAGGTCGGCGTAGCAGTCCTGCAGACCATGCCAGATGGCTTCTATGCTGTATGTCCAAAGTCCGTCAACCAATTGGTTCTCCCAGGTATGGCTTCCTTGGGCGATAGGCTTATTTTCCGGGTCAATCAGCACGGCTTTAATACGGGTAGAACCGAATTCAATGCCTAAGATGGCTTTTCCTGCTTCAATGATTGACTTTGCTTCTGATTTCATATTTGAACTCTAGTTTAAGGTAAAAAGATAGGGAAAAATTAAAAGTGCGGCAGAATATGCTCTGCCGACACTTTTATTCTTAGATGTGAACGGTGTGTGTATTAACAAAGTGCTTTGTTCAGCATGTAGTATACTTCGTTCATGCGAAGTTCTTTCTTGAATTCACTGATTGTAGTGTCTTTGTTGATATGTACCATTTCGATACCTGCAATTTCAGCATAATCTTCCCAATATTCTGCGGTCAGATCGTATGAGAAACAAGAGTGGTGAGTACCACCTGCCAGAATCCATGCGCCTGCGCCGATTTCGAAGTTAGGCATTGGTTTCCAAAGTGCAGAAGCTACCGGCAGTTTAGGAAGCGGTTTCGGTTCGATGCATTCTACGTCGTTAACAATCAGACGGAAGCGGTTACCCAAGTCTACAACTGTAGCGGTACATCCGGTTCCTACTTTTGAGGTGAATACCAGACGGGCAGTCTGGCTCTTGCGGATACCGATACCCAGGAAGTGTACTTCCAGACGTGGTTTCTTTGCTGCAATCAGTGGACAAACTTCCAGCATGTGAGCCTGAAGGATAGAACTGTTTTCACCATCGAAGTTCAGTGTATAGTCTTCCAGGAATGAACAGCCTGTAGGCAGACCCTGGTTCATCACCCATACAGTACGGTAAAGTGCAGCTGATTTCCAGTCGCCTTCAGCACCGAAACCGTAGCCTTCAGCCATCAGGCGCTGAGAGGCCAATCCCGGAATCTGGTCGAAATAGCTGCCGTCTGTCTGGCCCAGATCGTCAAAGTTGGTAGTAAAGCCTTTAGCTCCTTTGGCTTTCAGGATGGCGCGTAGAGCAAGTTCAGCTTTAGCAGCATTCCATACTTTCTGATAAGCTTCTGTAGAAGCATCTTCCAAGGAAGCGTCGTGGTCATAATCATTGAAGTAGGTTTTAACAAGAGCGTTTACTTCTTCGTCTTTCACCTGTTTATGATATTCCATCAATTCGCTTACCGGACAATAGTCTACATGATAACCCATACGCTGTTCTGCTTCTACCTTATCACCGTCGGTTACAGCCACATTGTTCATCTGGTCACCGAAACGGATGATGAGCATATCCTGTGCATCGGCCCATGCTGCACATACACGCATCCATACAGCGATCTTCTTCTGTGTCTCTTCATCTTTCCAGTAGCCGACTACCACTTTACGACGTACACGCATGCGGGTACAGATATGTCCGAATTCGCGGTCGCCGTGTGCAGACTGGTTCAGGTTCATGAAGTCCATGTCCATGGTATCCCAAGGAATTTCCTTGTTGTATTGTGTATGCAGGTGCAACAACGGCTTCTTCAGTTGCTGCAAACCGTGAATCCACATTTTAGCCGGAGAGAATGTATGCATCCAAGTGATGACACCGATACATTTTTCATCGTTGTTGGCTGCTTTGAAAACAGCTTCCACTTCCTTAGAAGAATTGGCAGTGCCTTTATATACTACCTTAACCGGCAATTTACCGCTTTCGTTCAAGCCTTTCACCATTTCGTTGCTGTGAGCGTCTACTGCGATAACAGCATCACCTCCGTACAGGAGCTGAGCACCGGTTACAAACCATACTTCATACTGATCAAATGCATTCATAGTGTGTTGAATTTTATTGTTAGTAAATCTTTGTTTTCTATAATTATTTTTTCTGTCCATAATAAGCATTCGGACCGTGTTTACGGTTGAAATGTTTTTCTATCAGCAATGGGTTCATGGTCAGGTTGGGATTGACGGCATAGGCGATGCTTGCCATTTTGGCCACCTGCTCCATTACGACGGCATTATGAACTGCGTCATGGGCATCTTTGCCCCATGAGAACGGGCCATGGTTCTTTACCAGCACTCCAGGAGTATGTACAGGATTCATTCCTTCGAAACGTTTTACGATGACGTTACCTGTTTCCAGTTCGTATTCACCTTTTACTTCTGCCTCTGTCATGTCAGCAGTACATGGAATTGCTTCGTGGAAATAATCGGCGTGTGTTGTACCGATATTGGGAATGTCCAGTCCGGCTTGAGCCCAAGCTGTAGCATACGTAGAATGTGTATGAACTACCCCGCCGATTTCCGGGAAAGCTTTATACAATACCAAATGGGTAGGAGTATCACTTGAAGGGCGGAGAGAGCCTTCCACAACATGACCGTCGAGGTCAACTACTACCATGTCTTCTGCTTTCATTTCATCATAAGAGACACCACTAGGTTTGATTACTACCAATCCGCTTTCGCGGTCGATGGCAGATACATTACCCCAGGTGAAGATTACCAGGCCATGTTTTACCAGATCAAGGTTTGCATGGAAAACTTTTTCTTTCAGCGCTTCTAACATATTGATTAAAGTTTGAATTTAGGATCCTTCCGATAAGCCTTATCATTGAATTTATAGAGATAAGCCCCTCTGCGTGATCCTGTTTTGTCAATTTTGTCTGTTTTCTCAATAAAATCCATTTCAGCAACCCGTTTCCGGAAATTCCGTTTATCCATAGGTTCTCCGAAAATTGCTTCATACAAGGTTTGTAATTGCGTCAATGTAAACAGTTCGGGTAACAGGTTAAAGCCGATGGGTTCGTTGGACGCCTTCTGCTTCATAATCATCCTTGCTTTCTGCACCATTTCAGCATGATCGAAAATCAGTTCGGGAAGTTCTTCGATATTTACCCAGTATGCATTATGTTTCTGCACCAGTTCCCGATCATATTCATTGATGTTAATCAACGCATAATAAGCAAGCGATATAACCCGTTCTCCCGGATCTCTGTCTATTGCTCCAAAAGCCCCTATGTGGTCCATGTATACATCTTGCAGGCCTGTCAGTTCGGCCAACACTCGTTTAGCCGCATCGTCTGCGCTTTCATTTTCTTGGATAAATCCTCCCATCAGCGACCATTTTCCTTTCGCTGGTTCGAAATTCCTTTTCAGAAGAAGCAGATTCAGTTGATTTTTGTCAAACCCGAAGATGATACAGTCTATGCCAACATAGAATTGTGGGTTTTGTCTATAATATTCAGTCATAATACTTTCTTAATCTTTGGCACATTGGACTACAGTCACCGGCAGTCCAATGTTAAGTTAGGTTAGTTGAGAGATCTTATTCTTTATTTTTCGCAGCCGAATTTGAAGATGCAGCGGCTGTGATATGTATCTCCTGGTTTCAACAGAACTGACGGCCACTGTGGTTTGTTAGGGCTGTCCGGATAATGCTGTGTTTCCAGGCAAACAGAAGCACGTTGTGGATATACAATTCCTTTTTTACCTTTCACCGTTCCGTCCAGGAAGTTTCCTGTATATACCTGGATACCTGGTTCGTCGGTGTATACTTCCAATGTGATTCCTGTGGTAGGGCTTGTCAGTTTGGCGGCTACCTGGCTGATATCGCCTTTGGTCTTTAATACCCAGTTGTGATCGAATCCGTTTCCGAATTTTACCTGTTCGTTTTCAAACTGAGTTACGCGTGGTGCGATGGGAGTCGGTGTATTGAAGTCGAATTCAGTACCTGCTACAGCCATCATCTCACCGTTAGTCATGAACGTGCTGTCTACCGGGGTAATACTATCTGAAGCTATGTACAGTATATTGTCGGTAGCTGGTTTCGATGGATCACCGTTCAGGTTGAAATAGGAGTGGTTCGTCATGTTGATAACGGTAGTCTTGTCGGTGGTAGCATCGTAATTGATGTCGATGGCATTGTCCGATGTCAGCGTATATGTGACGTGTGCGGTTACATTTCCCGGGAAGTTGTTGTCTCCATCTGCTGAATTCATGGTCAATACAAGAGTAGAGTCATTTTTCTGTGATGCTTCGTAAACCTGGTATTGCCATCCTGTAGGTCCACCATGCAGACAGTGTCCGAAATTATTCTGCGGAAGTTGGATTTCTTGTCCGTCAATTGTTATTTTTCCCTGATTGATACGGTTTGCATATCTTCCGATGGAAGCTCCGAAATCGCTTGGAATGTTCTGGTAGTCGGCGATGCTGTCAAATCCTAATACGACATCTGTCATTTTTCCATTCTTATCTGGAACCATGATGGAAACGATACGGCCTCCGAAATTCGTTACACAAACCTCCATGCCTGATGGGTTTTTCAACGTATACAGTTTGGTCGGTTTGGTTCCATCCACCATTGTTTCAAAGTTGGCGGGATTCAAGCCTGATAAAGTCAATTCCGGTTGCTGGGCTTGTTTGGATGCGCAACCACTTAATGTTGCAAGGATTATACCTGCACCTAAAAGAGATTTGTTCATGCTTTTCATATCGGATCTATTAATGTTTTTGTTTATGGTGTAAAAGTAACACTTAAAACGGTTCCTTGTTCTTTTTTTTGAATGTTTTTCAACATAGAATTCGTGTTTTCCGAGATTTATAAAAGTAAAAGAGGATATACAACATCTTGCATATCCTCTTTTTATTGTGAGAAGCCTTGTTTTTCTCGGATTACCAGAAATATGCGTAGAATGCTGCACAGAGAGCTACAACACCTAAAGTGGCTATTACATCCCATGTATTCCAGCTTTCGCGGATGGATTTCTTGTAGTCACCAGTGAAAGTGATAGCTGCAATTTGTTCAGCTGACGGTTTAGCGGTGAACATGGATACAACGTACATCATAATAACAATGAATACGAGCAACCAGATTTCGAAGACAAGCCAATTGGTCTGCCAGAACCAGGCGGTGTGTTCCCAGATGGCTCCATCCATGACTGCCTTACCTGAGTCAGTGATGACGTTGGTCAACAGACGTACCATACCAATAAGGAAGCCTCCGATAAGTCCCCATTCTCCAGCTTTCGGTGTGATGCGTTTAGAGAAGATACCCAGTGTAAATACAGCTACCATGGCAGGAGCAATCAATGATTGGATATCCTGAAGATAAGAATACAGGTTACCCATGTTCATCATGATAGGCATCCAAGCTAGTCCTAGAAGTACGACAACGACAGTAGCGATACGGCCTACCAGTACGTAGTGGCTTTCGCTCATGCCTTTTTTCATAGGTTTATAGAAGTCTTCAGTAAACAATGTTGCACAGCTGTTGAAGAATGCAGCCAATGAAGCCACGAGAGCGCAGATAAAGCCGATGGTTACGATACCTTTCACACCAGCAGGCAGAATGTTCTTTACCATCATGGCGAAAGCGCCGTCTGTATCGTGGGTATTGGTGATGTCCATTACAATGTTACTACCGGTTTTCTGTGAAAGTGCGTAAGCTACCATACCCGGAATCAGGAACATGAATACAGGTAACAGCTTGAAGTAACCGGCTGCGATTGTACCGCGGCGTGCACGTGCCATGACTTTGCGGTTGTCTTCTCCTTTGGTCTGTCCAAGTACACGTTGTACGATATGCTGGTCGGTACACCAGTACCAGAAGCCGATGATGGATGCTCCGAAGAATACCACATAGCCGGGGAATTGCGGATACATAGGATCTGCAGGGTCGGTATGGAACATGTGTGTGGTTCCGAAACCGTTGTGGGCTGCGTTACAGGTAGCCATCATTTGTGACCATCCTTCTGTAATGCTGCCATCGCCGAGCATATTCAGTCCAAGGAACAAAACGAGGAATGAACCGATGATAAGTATCGGGGTTTGGATGGCCGAAAGGGTCATTACACCTTTCATACCGCCAAAGACAGTGAATACGGCCGTAATGAAGATAAGTCCGAGGGCTCCCCACCAGAACGGAAGTCCGAGTAAGTATTCAAAGAAAATACCACCGGTGAAAGCTGTTACAGATACCTTTGTCAGCACATAGGCAATCAGCGTAATGATAGACAGCCATGAACCGGTACGTTGGGTATAACGGAATTTCAAGAATTCGGGCATTGTGATAATCTTGCCCATTTTGTTGTTTAACAGTTGGTAAAATGGTACGAACAACCATCCCAGGATGAGGATCATCCAGCCTTGCATTTCCCAGTGTGCCATACCGACACCGTCTTTTGCACCTGTACCGGCTAATCCTACAAGATGTTCTGAACCGATGTTAGCCGCAAAAATCGCAGCTCCAATGATGTACCAAGGTTCTCCTTTACCGAAAAGGTAATCCTGACTGTCGGCACCTTGCATCTTTTCCTGATCTTTTTTGATTGCACGGTAAATTGCCCATACGATAGAGATGACACCGACGGCGAGAACCAACCAGTCGAGCCATACAAATTCATTTGAATTCCAATTCATAATAGTATTATTTTAATTATTGTGTATTGATTTCACGGTTATCAAAAGCTTGTTTTACTTTGTCTGTTTTTCAAAGTGTATAGGTAACACTAATTCGAGTACAATATTACGGATAAGTGTAAAATTACACTAATAAAACGTTATGTTTTTCAACATGTTTCGTCAAAAACACCGCTCATCGGCGAACATTTAACATTTCATGGTTCACGGGAGGGTGGTTGAAACTCTTTTCTTTGGGATTTTTCGTTTGAACTGGAGCTTTCCCGAGGGCATTAGGCGCGAAGATGGTCAGGGGGAAGATTGGCAGTAAAGGTGTCAAGGAAACGACCGGAAAGGATGGTGGAAGAGGGATACAAAAATCCCCGGATAGCATCGGTCGAATTGAGGCGGCCGTTTGTTCATCCGGGGATAAGGGGTTACTTTATTTCTTGTTACGGGTATTCTTCAACAGTTCCCGATGGAATTTCATTTCGGCTTTCTGTATCTGATAAATTTTCTTGGCCGAGAGGAATTGTTTGTATTTGCGGGCATATTCCAGTTCCAGCTGGTCGATGGTGATGCGTGTCTGGAGTACGTCTTCTATGATTCTGTCGTATTCAGCTTCTGTAGTACCGGCTTCTTTCCCTTTTCTGAGTTTCTGCCATGCTTCTTTGTTGTAGGAGCGTTTCTTGTCTTGCAGTTCGAAATAGAGGGGGAAGAAGTTCTTGGCTTCTTCTGGTGTCAGTCCGGCGCGTTCGGTCAGGAACATCTGTTGCTGTTTCCGGAACTCTTCCTGGCTCATCATCTTTTTCTGTGCCTGTATGGGAGTCATGCAGAAACAGATTATCAGGGTCAAAAAACAAATGATTCTTTTCATGTACATATTTTTATTTATAGATTTCCATATCGGCATCTGTCAGATACTGATACAGGGTATAGTCATCCATCATGGTCTGGTCTACTATCGGGTCGATGTATTCGTCCGGTAAAGTGGAACTGAACAGCTGCAGGCTTGAAACAGATTCCTCTTGAGTGGTTTCTGTATCGTGCAGGAACAGACGTGCGCCGAACATGAGTCCGCAGAACATGGCAGCCATATACATCCATGGGCGTATGCGGTGCCAGAGTGTCGTTTCCGGAACAGCTTGGATTTCTTTTTCAGGAAGTTGTTCCATGATATTCCGCGTAAAGTTCTCGAAGTATCCTTCCGGAGTCTTGAAAGGATTTTCCTTGCCGCATTTTTCTATCAGATATTTTTCTTCCTTCATACTTCATTGATTTTATTCATTTGACAAAATAACCGGCGAATGGTTTAATCGGTTTCTTCAAAAAAAGCCGCTATTTTTTTGACCGCATGGTGATAGGATGCTTTCAGGGCTCCTACGCTGGTTCCCAGAATCTCGGAGATGTTTTCGTACTTCATTTCCTTGAAATATTTCAGGTTGAAGATGATCCGCTGCTTTTCGGGTAATTGCAGCAGCGCTTTTTGGAATTCCTTCTGGATTTCATCGCCGTCGAAGTAGGGGTCGCTTTCCAGTTTCCCCAAGAGTGTGGTATCTACATCGTCCAGTGAAAGCTGGTTCTGTGCCCGTTGCTTGTTCAGGAAGTTTAGGCATTCGTTCAGGGCGATGCGGTACAGCCAGGTAGAGAGTTTGGCTTCACCGCGGAAGTAATCCAGGTTGCTCCAGGCCTTGATGAACGTATTCTGCAGGATGTCGTTGGCATCTTCGTGCGAAAGTACCATGCGCCGGATTTGCCAGTATAGCTGTTGGCTGTATTGCTTCACCACTTCTTCGAACGCTTTCCGTTGCGTCGTCGGGTCTTGCAGCTGCTGGGTTATTTCGTCTTCGTTATAATTCTCCATGGCATTCTTGTCATTCGTAGCTTTTTCTAAGACTGTTTCGGGTGTCGTGAGGTTTAAGTGGGTTGATGAATTTTAACAACTAGAGTTCTATTTTCAGGTTCTCCTGAGCCAAGGTGGTGTTCGGGAAAACAGCCGAGGCTTCCTCCAGCAGGATGCTTTCGTCCTCGTAACGGGCCGAGTAATGTCCGATGACCAGACGTTTCACTTCCGCGTCCTTGGCTATCTGGGCGGCTTGGCTGGCCGTAGAATGCATGGTCTCCTTGGCACGGGCAGCTTCGGTCTGTGCGAAGGTAGCTTCGTGGAAAAGCAGATCCACTCCTTTTATCTGTTCGACGATGCGGGGCAGGTAGGCCGTATCCGAGCAATAGGCGTAGGCACGTGGAGGCTCTGCGGGAGTTGTCAGCCTTTCGTTGGGAACGACGGTTCCGTCCTCGGTCACGAAGTCTTCACCGTTCTTGATGCGGTTTATCAGGTAGACGGGTACTTCGTAGAAATCTATCATATCCCGCAGAATGTGGTTGGGCAGCGGTTTCTCACGGAAGAGGAAGCCGCAGGTAGGGAGCCGGTGTTTCAACGGGATGGTCTCTACGGTGATGGAACGGTCGTCGTAGATGATGGCCCGCTCCTTCGGGTCGAACGGATGGAAAACTACCTGGAAAGGCATCCCTTTGCAGAAGAAAGCCAGTTGGGGTTCCATCAGCCGTTGCAGTTCCGGATGGCTGTAGATGTGGAGGTCGGCGGTCCGGTTGGTCATGGCAAAGGTGGAAATCAGTCCGATGAGGCCGAAACAATGGTCTCCGTGCAGGTGAGAGATGAAGATATGGTTCAGCCGGCTGAACTTCAACCGTGACCGGCGCAACTGTATCTGTGTGCCCTCTCCGCAATCTATCATGAAGAGTTTCTCACGGATGTTCAGTACCTGTGAGGTAGCCAGATGCCGGGTGGTAGGTAAGGCCGAACCGCATCCCAGAATATGTATATCGAAGTTTCCCATATAGGGCAAAGGTACAAAAAATCTGAAACGGTTGTAACGGTTGCGGAAAGATTGATGGAAAATCTATCGATTTTGCTTTTCGGAAAATGAGGAATTACGTTTTGTCATTTTGATAATCGGGAGGGGTGAGGTTCGCAATTTTCCGGCCTCTGTCAAAGGCGAAAGTGAAAATGCGATTCTCAGAAGAAGTGTTGTTGTCGAAAAGATTCTCAAATTTGTTTGTTTCGGTCATTTGGTTGTTGTTTCGTTTGTGTTGATTTGCTTCTGTTATGAGAGGCTTGTTGTCTCTTTCTTTTTGTTGGACTGAAATCTGCCTGTTCTTGTATCAACTGGCATTTGCAGGCCTTGAAAAAGGCGTTTCTACAGGCACTTTTTAAGATGACTGGTCATCTTCCTTCACTTTCCTAGGTGTTTTCATCGGTTTGACTAGGCGAAACTATTTTTTATCCTCACGCTTTTGCTGTTTTTCCGGTTTCCGAACAGGCGGTTTTTAGGGGAGTTTTGCATAATGCTTGTATGTATATACAGAAATGCCTGTTTGTTTTGCTCCGGATTCATGGAGATTCAGAATTGTGTGGTTCGTATTTTATTGATAATTCGTTCAAAATGAAAGCTGAATTGCGTGATATGTGTTATTTTGATATTGATGGATTCTTGTGGTTGTTTTATGCTTACAGGATATAGTATATAAAAATTCTGGTTGCAGGATTGTATTTTCATATTTTATCAGTATATTTGCTATATACGCCAATAAAAGGATATACGATGAAAGATATAAATAGAATCAAAATTGTTTTAGTGGAACAAAAGAGAACCGGAAAATGGCTTGCAGAACAGTTGGGGAAAGATCCCTCAACTGTATCTAAATGGTGTTCAAACAAGATGCAACCGTCTTTGGAAATGCTGATGCAGATTGCGGAGAAGCTGGATGTAGATGTCAGAAACTTGATTGTAACTACTAAGTCATGATTATGGGAACTAATTTTTTTACTAACGAAAAAGAAAATACCCTCCTTGAAAAGATAGAAGGAGTCTTCAAATATAAAAAGGTACATTTCTTTGATGCGCTTGTAGGGTATTTCAGAGCTTCCGGATATTTTAGAATCCGGAAGTTTATACAGCAAACTCCGCATATCAGAATCTTGGTAGGCATCAATGTAGACAAGCTGACTTATCAGGCCAATCAGCAAGGGTTACTTTTTAACCCTAATAGCGAACAATCGCAAGAAGAGTTCTTTAATGACATAAAGAAGAATATTCAAGAGGCTGAATATGATAAGGAAGTAGAAGACGGAATGTATCAGTTCATTGAGGATATTGTATCCGGTAGGATTGAAATGCGCATCCATCCCAAACAAAATATACACGCCAAGATTTATATCTTTCGTGAAGAAGTGTATCATCCGCATGGCTATGGCTCAGTCATCACAGGCTCCAGTAATCTGACAGAAGCCGGACTGGAAAAGAATTTTGAATTTAATGTAGAGCTCAGGTATGACGATGATATTCAGTTTGCCACAGAAACATTTGAAAAGCTATGGGCTGAATCTGTCGCGATTGATATTACCCATATTGAAAAGATAAAGAAAGAATCCTATCTGAATACCGAGTTTACCCCCTACGAAGTCTATTTGAAGTTCCTTTTGGAATATTTCGGTAAAAGTATAGATTTCGACCCGAATTCCGTGTCAGACTTACCCAAAGGATATAAGAAATTATCTTATCAGGTTGATGCCGTTAATGATGGCTATTCAAAAATGATGAAGCATAACGGATTTTTTCTTTCCGACGTGGTCGGATTGGGAAAGACCATCGTTTCGGCCCTCATTGCCAAGAAGTTTTTCTTTGCCAACGGATTTCCAATGCATCGTTCTCATACATTGATTATTGTTCCTCCTGCCCTGAAAGAAGGCTGGGAACGGACGATGGCAGAATTCAAACTTGACAATTATAAGATTATCACAAACGGAAGCCTGCATAAATTGAAGGAACCGTCACTCTATGATTTGGTGATTGTTGATGAAGCCCATAAGTTCAGAAGTGATACAGCTTCCATGTATAATGAGTTACAGAAACTTTGCAAAACTAAAACTGTACATGCCGACGGCAGTCTGCATGACAAGAAAGTGATACTTGTGTCGGCTACTCCTTTGAACAATAAGCCGGAAGATATAGCCAACTTGGTATATCTGTTTCAGGATTCCAAAGACAGCACATTGGAAGAAGGAAACCTGCAACGTTTTTTCCGTGAACAGATTGATAAATACAGAAAATTAAAGGATAAAAAGGATATAGAACATATTTCCAAAGAGATAAAGGCGATTTACGAAAAGATTCGAATCAAGGTGGTGGAGCCATTGACTGTTCGACGTACCCGTACAGACCTGATGGAGAATGAGGCATACAGAAAGGATTTGGAAGAGCAGAATGTACATTTCCCTGTTGTAAAAGCCCCGGACAAGATGTATTATGAATTGGATAATGAATTGGAAGTATTGTATGACAAGACTATCAGGTATTTAGGAGGTAAAAATGGTAATGTATTGAAATACTATCGTTATCAGGCAATTAAATATTTGACAAAGGAAAAGAAAAAGAAATACCCTAATGCAGATATGATTTCCATCCAATTGGCTGGTATTATGAAAACCTTATTAGTCAAACGTATAGACAGTAGTTTCTATGCGTTCAAGCAATCCTTAAAGAGATACTATCAGGCTAACAAAGTCATGCTCGATATGTTTGAGAAGGGAATAATATACATTGCTCCGAACCTGAAAGTCAATGAATTGTTGAGCGAGGGGAAAGAAGATGAATTATTGAAGCAGATAGAAAAAGCGCAGTATACTGACCCGACTATAGAGGTGTGTACTCCTGAGGATTTTACTTCCGATTTCAGGGAAGGCTTAGAGCACGACGGAGAAATATTACAGGAACTTGTTGATGAATGGGAAAAGATAACTTGCGACCCTAAACTTGACGTTTTCATAAACAAATACCTTAAAAACGAGTTGTTCGACAAGTCTATAAACGATGAAGGCAAGCTCGTGATATTCTCCGAAAGCAAAGAGACTACCAGATATTTGTCCGAGGCTTTAAGAAAAAACGGATTCGACCGCATATTGACCGTACAAAGCGACAATAGGAATGATAAAATGCCCTTGCTTGAAGCTAATTTCGATGCCAATTATAAAGGTGAGAAAAAGAATGATTATAATATCGTCATTTCTACCGAGGTTCTGGCAGAAGGTGTAAACCTGCATCGTGCCAATGTCATCGTCAATTACGATACGCCTTGGAACTCTACCAGGCTGATGCAACGAATCGGGCGTGTGAACCGTATCGGAAGTACAGCCAAAGAAGTACACATCTTTAACTTCTTCCCTACAGCCAAAGTAAACAATGACATAGAGCTGGAGAAAAAAGCCAAGATGAAACTTTTTGCTTTCCATGCTGCACTGGGTGAAGACAGTCAGATTTACTCCACAGACGAAAATCCGGAAAGCTTCGGATTGTTTGACAAGCATATAGACGAGGAAAAAGATGAAAGACTGCGGTATCTGATGTGGCTCAGGCAGTTGAAAGAAGATAATCCTGACTTGATAAAGCGCATAAACAAAATGCCTTTAAGAGCTCGTGTAGGAAGAAAAAGTAAACTGATTCCCATGAATACCATCACATTTATCCGTAATAAAAGAAGGGATGCTTTTACTTTCATTCGTGAAGATGGAAGCATGGAAGAGCTCACTTTTCTGGAAGCTGCAAAAGAATTTGAGGCAAGAATAGAAGAGAAAGCTATTCCTTTGCATGACAAACACCATGAGCAAGTAGCAAAGGCAATAGAAGTCTTTTCGGAGAAAGAAGAAGAGACAAAAGCAGCTACTAAGAAAGTGGTTATTAACCAAGGTCCTAATGAAAAAAAGGCATTGGCTTATCTTGATGGGTTCGTAAATGTTCCTAACGTTACTGACGAGGAGGCCGATTTGATAGAAAAGGCTAAACGTGCCATCTCTACGGGAAAATTCCAACAGTTGCAACGGGACATAAACAAGTTACAGAATTCAATAAAGAAGAATCCGGTAAAGTTGGTGGTACAATTGGAATATCTCATGAAAATAATAGCATCATACCCTCTTGAACATGTTGAAACGTTCAAGCATGAGATCCAAGCGGAAAACCGAATAAAAACAACGAAAGAGTTAGTACCGGAAATCATTATTTCCGAAAGTTTTAATCTTTAATTATTGCAGAAATGACATTAGCCGAATTAAAAAATAAATTATCCGTTCGTTTTGATTTCGAGATATGGAAGGGCATTTTGACAGAAATGTTTCCAAAAGTTGAATTCTTCACTCGTATAAATCGAATTTCACATGATTTGGTAAAGAGTGGAGGACAAGTAGGTACAATCCGTTTGGATGACGGGCGTTCACTGGCTATTTATACATTTGAAGTCTCAGATAATGTGCTTATTAACCGCAATCGGAAAGGACTGCGCGAAATTGCGGCAAAAACGGTTGATCAATCCATTATTCATGGTGTTTTGGCTTTCTACTATTCAAAGAATGTACCCGATTATCGCCTGACCTTCATAGCGAAACAGACTTCCTTCGATGAATACGGAGAACTGATAAAATCAGAAACGGCACCTAAAAGATATACTTTCCTTTTGGGAGAGAACGAATCGTGCAGGACGGCTGCAGACCGCCTGTGTGAATTGATTTCTAAAAAGAAAAACAGTTCTATCTATCTGGCAGATGTAATGGAGGCATTCTCTGTTGAGCGCCTGAATAAGGAATTCTTTGCCGGATACAAGGCTCAATATATGAAGTTCTTGAAACTACTTTCCGACACTAAAACAAACCGTGACTATGTAAAGAAACTGCTCGGCCGGCTGGTATTTCTGCAATTCCTTCAGAAAAAAGGCTGGATGGGTGTTCCTGCTTCACGTTCGGATTGGGAAGGTGGAGATAAAAATTATCTCAGCCATCTGATTGAACGCTACGAAGGGAACGACCGCCTGTTAAGCGATGTTCTTGAATATTTGTTTTTTAATACGCTGAATAAAAAACGTGAAGGAGATATAGCCGACATCAGATTGGGAGAAAATATTAAAATTCCATACCTCAACGGAGGTTTGTTCGAGAAGGACAGCATCGACAAACTGGATATAGATTTTCCATATTCCTATTTCAAGGAACTGATGGATTTTTTCGCCATGTATAATTTCACCATTGACGAAAACGACCCAGACGATAGCGAGGTAGGTATCGACCCCGAAATGTTGGGACATATCTTTGAGAATCTTTTGGAGGACAACAAGGATAAGGGTGCATTCTATACCCCCAAAGAAATTGTACAGTATATGTGCCGTCAGAGTGTTATACAATATTTGAAGACTCACGAATCTGATGAACAATATGCTGAACCGATAGGACAATTAATAAATAATGGAATAGTCCTGCCTGTACTCCAGACCAAAAGTGTGGCATCTCGATTTATGCAACTACTCAAAGATGTGAAAGTATGCGACCCGGCTATTGGTTCCGGTGCATTCCCCATGGGTATTCTTTATGTGTTGTATCATGCTATCCACCATTTGCAATCGCATGCAGAACCTCACGGCAACTTTGATTCTACTCAAACTAAACGAGATATTATTCAGAACAACATATTTGGAGTTGATATAGAGCAGGGTGCAGTAGATATTGCACGTTTGCGCTTTTGGCTGGCATTGGTGGTCGATGCAGAGGAACCGCAACCATTGCCTAATTTAGACTATAAAATAGTATGTGGTAATTCTATTCTGCATAGATTTCCTCTTGAAACTTCGATTGAAAAAGTTTTTATTGAGTATAATAAAAATAGATTGGTAACAGATCAAATGTCTCTTGATAAATACAAAGAAAAAGTTTATGAATTTACCAATACATCAGACCATAAGAAAAAGGATGAATTTAGAAATACGATTGAAAAGATAAAAAATGCATTCCGTACTCAACTGTCTGATTGGGAAAAAACAAAAAGGAGAAAACTAAGAGAACAAATACGTGATTTGGAAATGCCTTTGATGTTTGGTAAACGCACGAAAGAAGAAGAAGAGAATTTGAAAAGGTTAAAGAAAACTTTATCACAAGCAGAAAAGGAAAAGAACGATATAGAGAATAATAAAATATATGAAGATTCTTTTGAATGGCGTTTTGAGTTTCCTGCTCTATTGAACAATAAAGGGAATTTTATTGGTTTTGATATAATCATAGGAAATCCTCCGTTTGGAGCAAAACTTTCTTCTGATGAGAAAAAAATATATAAGGAATATTACTCTGATGTACACATGCGTACACCAGAGACATACTGCTATTTTATTTCATTAGCTTTTAGATTGGCAAATCCCAATGGTATAGTTTCTTACATTGTTCCTAATAATATGTTTTTTCAAAATGAGAACGAAAAGACACGTTCATTATTATTGTTCAATCATCGCCTTATCCGTGCTATTAATTTAGGCGATAACACATTTGAAAATGCGGATGTACCTACTTGTATATTTATAGCAAGTTCTAAGAGACAAGAAAATTATGAAGTTGAGTATTCCGATTATAGAAAATACAATATTCGTGATATCGAATGGGATAAAAATTATGAATCTATCCCAATTGAATTGATAAAAACAGTACCAGCATATGTTCTCGGATTATCAAGTGTAAATATTCGAATTATCAATGAAATTAAACAACACGGTGTGTTGATAGATTCTATTGCAGAAGAGATGGCTAGCGGAATCTCTACTGGTGGGGATAATATATTTAAAGTAAATCAAGATATTATAAATAGTTATCATATAGAGAATAGAATTTTATTTCCTGTTATTGTAGGAAGTAATATTGACAAATATGTTATAACAAATACAAATGAATATATAATATATACGAATAGAGATATGGATATTGATGACTATCCCAATATAAAAGAATATCTTTTTCTATTCATTGATAAATTAAAAAACAGGAGTGAAGCCAAAAAAGGAACATTACCATGGTTTTCACTAAATCGAAATAGATATAAAAAATTATTTGAAGAGCCTAAAATTATTATGCGCCAAACATCAGATAGCATTCGATGTGTTTATGATGATAGTAGTTTTTATGTATTAGATAGTATTCTGGTTTTTAAAAAGAATACAGATCAATACTGTTATAAGTATATAGCAACTGTCTTAAATTCTACCCTAATAGATTATCTATATAAGAATTTAACTCAAGAAGAAGGACGTACTTTTGCCCAAGTAAAACCAATAAATGTACGCAAACTTTATATACCTAAAGCAACAAAAGAAGAACAAAAATTACTATCTACATTGTATGATTATCTGGTATTCTTAAAGAATCCCAAACAGCCAGAACCGTTCATTTCTCTAAATTCAATGTTTATAGATTTATTTGAGAAAATCGTAGATGGTTGTGTCTATGAATTATTTTTCAGAGAACACATGAAAGAACGTGAAATTGATATTATGAGTTATCTATATCAGAAAATCAAATCAATTGATGGATTATCTGATAAAGATAAAAATAATACAATCATTTCCGTTCATAGTGATATTTTTATGACAGATAATCCTGTGAGAACAAGATTAAAACTTTTTGTATCACGTAGTCAGGAATTTTTGAAACCTATAATACAACACTGATATGGCAGCAATATCTAAAATAAAAATAGACGGATTTAAGGCTTTTCCAAAAGAATTTGAATTAATACTTGAAGGAAAGAATTTACTTATGTATGGAGAAAATGGAAGTGGCAAATCTTCTATCTATTACACTTTACATGCACTTCTACAAAGTCAATATCATGACAAGGGTTCTATATATTTTGACAAGAACAATTCCGAAAGCCTTGTAAACAAATATACAACAACTGTAGATCCATACATTGAATTAGAATTAGAAGGTAGTAATACAAAATATCATTTATCAAAAGATGGATATAAAGAACTTCCAGCACAAGCCATATCTCCACTAAGAGATATGAATGCCGAATGTGTTTTTATTAATCATAAATTTCTATTTAATAGCTTTAGTTTCCGTAACTCACAATATATAGATTTGTTTCCTGTTTTTATTAAAGATATATTACCGTTTACATTTACAGATGATGGAGCTAAATATATTAGTGAACTTTATGATGAGGTTGTAGCTGGAATTCAAAAAAGAGGCAGAGGACGAAAAATTGCTCCTGAGTATGATGACCTTATAAAAAAATTTAACGAAGAAGTTTTAAGAGTTATAAGAAAGATTAATTACAAAGATGCTCCCAATTCACTGTCTTTAGTAGGCAATATATATAATAATTATTTCAGAGATTTAGGCGATCGAGAATTATCTATAGAACTCAATTATGAAAATAACATAGATAAAATACCTCAAGAAAATAAATCTTACTGGTTGAGATATGGATATAGATTTCAAAAAACGACAATAGCAAACAACATAATAGAAGAACCTGTTGGTCGGAAGTTGGAAATTCTTTCTCCTGTTATAAGATTGAGAATTAAAGAGAAGAAAGAAGACGGGACATGGGGTAATATAGAAAAGCCTCAAACACAGCTCAATGAAGCTAAATTGACAGCAATAATTCTATCAATAAGATTCTCATTGTTAGATTTAGTTGCAGCCCCTGATGGTCGTTTCTTGGCCCTTGATGATATGCTTATAAGCCTTGATATGAGTAATCGTATGAAAGTTATTAAATATTTGTTAGATGTGGCAGTTCCAAAATACAGATTATATATATTTACACATGACAGACTTTTATTTACTTCTTTTAGGAAATATATAAGCCTAAACAAACAACTCGATAAATGGATTTGTGGAGGGATTTATATGCATGATAGAGACAACTCTATTGATTTTAATAAGTGTACCCCATACCCTGTTTTTATAGAAGAAAAAGATGCCGAATTAGAAGCGAGAGAATATTATATTCTTCATGATTATCCTGCATGTGGACAACGATTAAGAAAGTGGAGTGAGGGTATATTCAATAAATTATATCCTGACTCTTTATTAAAGATGAAAGATGCAAGAACAGGTAAAACTATAGATACTTCTTTAAATGATAGAATAAATAGCTTAAATGATTTTTGCGAAAAAGAATCTATTAATTTTGAAATGTTTAAAGATTTAAAACTATATAAAGACAATATACTGAATTCTGTATCTCATTATGATATTTCTTCCCCGATATATAAAAATGAGATATTATCTATATTGAAGATTCTGGCAAAATTAGAACAAATAGCAAACAATAAATTAACAGTTGATGTCAATCGCAAATTAGGTATAGAATTAACAGCTGCTGATGGTAGACTTGTAACTGTATGTATTGATATAAGAAGTAAAAATATTAATATTATAGAGTACAACGGAAACAAAAATATTTCATACTATACAAAATGTATAGTTTATAAAGTAATTGATAATGGAATTCATTCTGATGTAAAACCAGAAGAATCATATAATTCTATATACGAAGCATATACACAATATTGCAATAAATACGGAGCTGATTCAACAATAAATCTTTTAGATGTGTTAAATGATCACGGTAATTTGATTAAAAACAATCTTTAAAAGCTAAAAAATATGGCCGCACCAAGAGTTTTTGTAAGTTCCACGTATTACGATTTACAACATGTAAGAAATGATATACGTGTTTTCCTTCAAGGGTTAGGATATGAACCTGTTATGCATGATAAAGGGAATATACCATATACTCAAGAAATAAGTCTAGAAGAATCATGTTATAATGAACTTGAATCATGCGACATAGTCATTTGTATAATTGGGAATAAATTTGGAACTAAGTCTTCTAATGGTAATTTTTCCATTACAATGACTGAACTACAAAAAGCTATAAAAAGTAGAAAAAAAATATACATTTATATACTTAAAGATGTATATATAGAGAACTTTACATATAAAGCTAATAAAGATAATGGATTTGTTCCATATCATGTGGACGATATTAGAATCCATGAATTTATTTCAGAATTAAAAGATGTAATAAAAAATCATCCAATAACATCTTTTGAAAATGTAACAGATATTACGCAAAACTTGAAACAACAATTTGCTGGACTATTTCAACATTTATTATCACAAGAAGCAACTATAACAGAGTCTAAAACATACGAGGATTTAAAAGATACAGCAGAATCCATACAAGACCTTATTGATAGTCTGTCAAAGGAACAAGAATCTTTTTTCAATAAATTTAATGGAAGTATTTTTGCTATACAACCTAGTATAAGGAAACTATTAAATGTATTGGGAGGAAAACAATATGATTTATTTATACCTAACAAAGAAGCATTAAAGCAGTATTTATTCGATTTAGGTTTTACTTTTTCTGAGGAAGGGTTTCCTTTTGAGGATTTAGTGTTTTCTAAATGTATAGACGGATATAAATATACCTTAAAAATAGATAGTAATGTTTTTTCTTCTAATGGAGAAATTAATGATATTAGGGATCGAAAAGAATTAGATCGGTATATTACATACACTAGTAAATTAATTCCCCAAGAGGATGACTTGCCTTTTTAGAAGCTAATTATTTGTCTAATTAATTAGTTTCCATATTTTAGGTGTAAATTGCGAATATTCTTTTTGTATGTCAGAAACCAACCGCATAGAATATAAAAGAGAATTGACTCCGGAACTTGATATAGAAAAGGAGATCATCGCTTTCCTTAATTACAAGGAAGGAGGATACATCTACATTGGTATAGATAAAGAAGGTTCAACCGTGGGAGTAAACGATGTGGATGATTGTATGTTAAAGTTGAAAGACCGCATCAAACATAACATATCCCCTTCCGCAATGGGGCTGTTTGATATTGCCGAGGAACAAAAGGACGGGTGTAGTATTATCAAGATTACGGTAGCAAGCGGAATAGAAAAACCATATTTCAAAACAAAATATGGGATGACACCGCGAGGTGCATATATGCGTGTTGGAACATCGGCAGAACCGATGCTTCAAGAACAGATTGACCGTCTGTTTGCCATGCGGACACGCAATTCTATTGGGCGTATTGTATCCAATCGACAGGATTTGAGTTTTGAGCAGCTACGTATCTATTATGACGAACATGGTAAAAGACTCAACGATAATTTCAAACGGACATTGGAATTGCTCACGGAAGATGGCAAATATAATTATGTAGCTTATCTCCTGGCTGATGAGAATGGCAATTCAATCAAAGTAGCAAAGTATTCAAGTCTGGATCGTTGTGATTTGGTAGAGAATAATGAGTATGGATATTGCTCTCTGATTAAAGCGACCAAGAGTGTGTTGGCTAAACTGGATATTGAAAACAAAGTTGCCGCTACCATTACACCCATGGAACGCATAGAAACCCCATTGTGGAACAAGGTTGCTTTGCGTGAAGCGGTTATCAATGCAATTGTACATAACGATTACTCCTTTGAGGTACCACCTAAATTTGAAATATTTCCCGACAGATTGGAGATAACATCGGCAGGACGTTTGCCGGAATCTCTCTCCAAAGAAGAATTCTTCAATGGTATATCAATTCCACGCAACAAGGAGTTGATGCGCATATATCGTGATGTGGAATTAGTTGAATCTTTAGGCTCCGGAATACCTCGTATATTAAGAGCGTATGGGGAAGATTGTTTTAAGTTTACTGATAATTTTATCCGTATTACTTTTCCAATAAGTGTTCATGATACCGACCATGATACCGACCATGATACCGACCATGATACCGACCATGATAACAATGAAATTTCTAAATTTATTAGAATCTTGGTTTCAAATTTAGAAGGTGAAGTAGATAGGGAAACTCTGCAATCTAAAATAGGGATAAAACACAGACAACATTTCAGAAACGCATATCTCAAACCATCTCTTGATGAAGGCTACATAGAGTTTACCTTACCAAACGAAAAGCAAAGTAAGTTGCAAAAATATCGCCTTACGGCAAAAGGTTTGGCATTGAAGGAGAATTTAAAGAATAGCAAATAAAGATTCAGATAATAAAAATGAACGAAGAAAACAAAATAATCCTATATCAGGACGATAACGAAATAACTCGTGTATCGGTTCGCTTTACTGACGAAGATTTATGGCTGACACAGAGCCAGTTGTCAGAGATATACCAAACTAGTAAATCAAATGTAAGCGAACATATTAAGCATATATTTGAAGATGGAGAGCTTGATAAAAATGTGGTTGTTCGGAATTTCCGAATAACCACTCAACATGGAGCAATAGAAGGGAAGACACAATCACGAGATGTTGCTCATTACAACCTCGATATGGTCATAGCTTTGGGATATCGTGTCCAGTCTCAAATAGCCACACGTTTCCGGCGTTGGGCGACACAACGTTTGCATGAATATATTCAGAAAGGTTTTGCGATGGATGATGAACGGCTGAAACAGGGAGGAAACCGCTATTTCCGAGAATTATTGCAACGTATCAGGGATATTCGTAGCAGTGAACGAAATTTTTACCAGCAGGTTACGGACATATATGCTACAGCTACGGATTATGATCCTCGCAGTGAAATGACTAAAACTTTTTTCGCCACCGTGCAGAATAAACTGCATTATGCGGTTCATGAGAATACAGCTGCTGAGGTAATATACAACCGTGTTGCCAATGAAAAGCCATTTGTCGGAATGACCAATTTCAAAGGTAATTACGTAACCAAAGATGATGTAAAAATAGCGAAAAACTATTTGTCAGAAATAGAGTTGCAACGACTGAATCTGTTAGTTTCAGGATTTCTCGATTTTGCAGAATTCCAGGCATTGGAAATGAACCCTATGTCTATGAAGGACTGGATAGAAGCTCTTGACAATCAGATTATAGCTCACAAACGAAAAATCTTGGTCGGCAAAGGCAATATTTCACATAAACAAGCCATAGAAAAAGCTGAAAAGGAATTTGAAATATACCGCAAGCGAGAAATGGATATGCTTGAAAGTGACTTCGACAAAGAGGTTAAAAGATTAAACAAAAAATAAAGTGACTAAAGTTTTGCAAGGTAAACATTCAACCCCGAGAGATAGAGCAGTAGACCCATACAGTCTTTTTTGACACAAAACAACTTTTAATTCAGATTAAATTGATAGCTTTGTTGGATAAACCCCTATTCAGTTATTATGAAAAAGAGACATTATCACAAATCATTAATGGTAGGAGCGATATGCGCACTGGCATGCGGCAACCTCTTCGCTCAAGAAACTGAGTTCGATTTATCGTCACAGAGACTGGAAATCCAACAAGTATTGCCTGTTCCCGGAAAGAAGATAGACCACCATGGAATTATTATCAATCCGACTCCTCACGAATTGACCGTCAACGGAAACGGGATGCTGGATATTACAGGCGGAGTGGTCCTGAAGGACAAACAGCATAAGTTTTCGGAGAACCTGGACTTTCTCACATTGGCGAAGAAAGGGGTAAAGCTGACCCTTGACTTTGGAAAGAAAGCCGCACGCAAGCAAGGCATAAAGGAAGTTTCCGGAGCTTATGCCATGCACATTGATAAAGCAGGAATATCCATCGTGGGTTACGATGAACGAGGAGCCTTTTATGGCATCCAGACATTACGCCAGCTTTTGGAAAGTCCCGTTGCTCAGAACGGGGAATTGCCTTATCTGGATATTAACGACTATCCGGACTTGCCCAATCGGGGTGTAGTAGAGGGCTTTTACGGTACACCGTGGTCGCATCAGGTGCGTATGTCGCTGATTGATTTCTATGGGAAATTCAAAATGAACACTTACCTGTACGGTCCCAAAGACGACCCGTACCACAGTTGTCCGAACTGGAGGCTGCCGTATCCCGAAAAAGAGGCTCAAAACATCAGGGAACTGGTGCAGGCCTGCAAACGGAACCGGGTGGATTTTGTATGGGCCATTCATCCGGGACAGGACATCAAATGGAACGAAGAAGACTATCAGAACCTGGTCAACAAATTCAACTGGATGTACGACCTGGGGGTAAGGGATTTCGCCATCTTCTTCGATGATATTTCCGGCGAAGGCACCAATCCGCTGAAACAGACGGAACTCTTGAACCGGCTGACGGATGATTTTGTGAAGGCCAAAGGAGATGTGTCTCCGTTGACTGTCTGTCCTACCGACTATTCCAAGCTTTGGGCAAATCCTACTCCGCAAGGAAGTCTGGCTATTTATGGAAATAGTCTGAATCCGGATATTAAAGTGTTCTGGACTGGAGATGTGGTATGTAGTGACATGACTCCCGAAACCATGGAATGGATAAATTCACGCATCAAAAGACCTGCATATTACTGGTGGAATTATCCGGTAACCGATTATGTCCGTAACTTCATTCTACAGGGGCCTGTATATGGTCTGGATACCTCGCTTACACAAAATGAGGTTTGTGGCGTCATCAGCAATCCCATGGAACACGGTGAGGCATCTAAACTTGCCTTGTATGGTGTTGCGGACTATGCATGGAACATCGCCAACTATAACCCTATCGACAACTGGGAAAGAGGATTGGTGGAACTGGCTCCCAAAGCCAAAGATGCTTACCGTACGTTTGCGATACATTCCAGCGATACGGAAAACGGTTACCGTCGCGATGAATCCTGGGAGACCAAGACTTTCCGGATGGCGGATTGGAACGACGATGAGGCTCAGTCGCTCAAAGCCGAATTTGAGAAGGTGGAAAAGGTTCCGGCTGAAATGGAAAAGTCCTGTGAGAATAAGGCCTTGCTACAGGAGCTTCGTCCGTGGCTGATTGAGTTCGGCAAACTGGGAACGAGGGGAAAGCGTGCCATAGAGCTGGCTCAAATCTATCGTGCCAGGAACAATGATGCTGATTTCTGGAGCAAGTATATACAGAACCTGATGAGCAAGGAAGACCGCAAGAATTATGAGGCTCATAAGTCGGGGACGCTGAAATTGCAGCCTTTCTACGAAAACGCAATGGATGACATGGCGCACGGATTCCTGAAAAAGTTACTTGGCACGACACCTAAAGACTATAAAGGAATCGGTTCTTTCGGAAGCTCGGGAACAATCCTTACCAAACTGATGCTCGACAATGATTCGACGACGTTTTATACTTCCGGTATCGGACAAAAGGACGGCGATTGGATTGGAGTGGACTTGAGGGATGTTCGTGATGTAACGGAAGTTTCCATTCTGCAAGGAAGGAACTCTGTGGATGATGTAGACTATTTCGACCATGCGGCTTTGGAATGTTCTGTCGACGGCCGGACATGGGTTCCTCTGATTGGAGAACTGACCAAGCAGTATGTTATCCATTGGCAGGGAGAACCTGTAAAGGCACGTTATGTACGCCTGAAAAGACTTGACTCCGACCGCAAGAACTATGCTTCCGTCCGTACCTTCGATGTCAATCCGGTTCGTATCGATAACTTGGGATTCAAACTGGAGATGGAACAACCGCAACAGGGAGTTTATGCTTTCGATCAGAATCCGGGAACATCCTGCCGGGTGACTCAAAGCCTGTCTTTTGAGGTTCCTCAAGGTGTCAAGGGGTATACGCTTCTGATGGGAGAACTTTCCGCTCCTTTGACGTTCAAGCAGTTCGGCAAAAAAGGTGAGCTGGTTTCAGAGACGAGCATTTCTTCCTCCTTCTTTAAAACAGAACTGGCAAACGATGAGGTCAGTAAAGTGACTATTGAAGGAGATGCCGAAATCTTTGAAATTATTGCCCAACCGATGTCCGTCACCGGCGGAAAATGACGAATAGAGGAGCCGCTTCGAGTCCTTCCCGTTGAGTTGATTTTATCCATCCCGCCAGCCTCCTGGAAAATTCAGGAGTTTGGCGGGATTTACAGAAGGGTGTGATACGTAGGAATCAGGAGGCTTCTTCCTGCGTTTCCTTCGCCTTCCGGTATTCTGTAGGAGTCATCTTGTATTCTTCCTTGAAATAGTGGGTGAATATTTTGGGGGAATTGAATCCTACTTTGTAAGCTACTTCGGCTACGGTCATTTGGGTACCTTGCAGGTATTTGACACTTTTCTTCAGCCTTAACAGACGTATGAATTCGCTGGGAGCTTTTCCGGTAATGGACATGAGCTTGTTATACAGGTTGCTCCGGCTCATGCCGACGATGCTGCTGAGCTCTTCCACAGAGAATTGTGGATTTTCGATATTGTCTTCTACCGCTTTGATGGCTTTTTCCATGAAGGATTCGTCCAACGAACTGGAAGTGATGTCGCTGGTAGGAATGTCTGCTATTGCAAATTTCCGGTAACATTCTTGCTTCCATTTCAATATCCGGCGCATTCCGTCCTTGAAATTATAGTATTTCATGATGTGTCCGTTGTAGGACCAGAGGTTTTTCTGGTCATCGATGAAGATTTGTTGCGGATGCGTGTTGTTATGAAGCTGGTATTTATCCAGTAAAGGCTGAGCGTCAATAAACTGGTCTTTTTCTCTGTAGTAAATGAAATAGTGTCCGTAACGGTTTACCCAGATATCACCGTTATAGTCCCATCTGTATCTGTTCGATGGCAGCAGCCAAGTTCAGACCGTTTGATGTATTAGGATATTGCTTGACATTGTATCCGTCATACCGGTTGATAGCTGTATTGGTAGAGCACCCAAAGAAACCGTTGTTGTCTTTCAGGATACATTTCACTTAATTGTCGGCTAGTCCGTCATGTACGGTCAAGTGTTTGAACACGATATTCTCTTGCGCAGGAACTGCATAAGAGAGTAGAGACAATAAAAGGATAACCAGTGTTCTCATAGTCTTCTCATTGTTAAGAGATGATAATAAGCTTAATTCGTACAGCCGCGAAGCGTTGAAATATTTTTCGTAAAAGTACGTTCTTTTATGGACTTATTTTCTTTTCCAAGAGAAAAATAGGCTCTGTAGGGGGCTTGAATGAAACGATTCTTTGGGAGGGACACCATAATGTATCGTGGGATTATGAAGATGGCAACCCGAACAAGACATTCAGCTTGATACCGTTGGACGCATTCAATTCCATCATTGCCGGTAGTACCTTGAGTATCTATTATTCAGTGGAACCCGAGGCTGACTATCATCAGATTCGTACTACTACTGCTGCTGCCTGGAATGATTTGCCGGGTACGTCAGTCGTCGAATTCCAGGAAGATGGAATGCTGGAAGTCGTGTTGACGCAAGAAGCACTGGATAAGATTAAGGCCGAGGGAGGATTTTTGTGTGTAGGACATGGCTACTATGTAGATAGAGTATCAGTTAAATAGTTTATATACATTCCGTGGGTATAGAAAGAAAACGGCAACGTTCATGTACTGTGATTGATTTTGTATATTGTAAAGAAACAAACGATAAAGACTTATAGTATGAAATAAATAAGAAATGTAGTAGGAGCCTTACTGTTGGACGCTAATTTTTGTGCTTGTGGTAATGTCGAAAATAAAGTAGCGCCGTCTATTCCTGCTGATCCGGAAATAGAAGCCAATATCCAACAATGGCTGGGACGAATGACTTTGGAAGAGAAAATCGGTCAGATGTGTGAAATCACGATTGATGTCGTAACGGATTTCGGGGCTAGCAAGGAGAAAGGTTTTACCTTGAGTACGGCGATGCTTGATACCGTTATCGGTAAATATAAGGTAGGTTCCCTGTTGAATGTTCCTTTAAGTGTGGCGCAGGAGAAAGAAAAATGGGCAGAGGCCATCAAAATAATTCAGGATGTTTCCATGAAGGAGATTGGAATCCCTTGCATTTATGGAGTAGACCAAATCCATGGAACAACGTATACGTTGGGGGGAACCATGTTTCCCCAAGGTGTCAATATGGGAGCCACTTTCAATCGGGAATTGACACGGAAAGGAGCGGAAGTTTCTGCGTATGAAACCAAGGCCAGTTGTATTCCTTGGACTTACGCGCCGGTTGTTGATTTGGGACGAGACCCGCGTTGGTCGCGTATGTGGGAGAATTATGGAGAGGATTGTTATGTGAATGCTGAAATGGGTAAGGCCGCTGTTTCTGGTTTTCAGGGCAATGATCCGAATCATATCGGAGCATATAATGTAGCTGCCTGTATGAAGCATTATATGGGTTATGGTGTACCTGTATCCGGAAAGGACCGTACTCCTTCTTCCATTTCCCGCAGTGATATGAGGGAAAAGCATTTTGCTCCTTTCCTGGCTGCTGTTCGTAACGGTGCACTTAGTGTAATGGTCAATTCCGGGGTTGACAATGGTTTGCCCTTCCATGCCAACCGGGAGTTTCTGACCGAATGGTTGAAAGAAGACCTTAACTGGGATGGAATGGTAGTAACAGACTGGGCGGACATCAATAATCTGTGTACGCGTGACCATATCGCTGCTACCAAGAAAGAAGCTATCAAAATAGCCATCAATGCCGGTATCGATATGTCCATGGTTCCTTATGAAGTAAGTTTCTGTACGTATCTGAAGGAATTGGTGGAAGAGGGGGAAGTGCCGATGAGCCGTATTGACGATGCGGTAGCTCGTGTCTTGCGCCTGAAGTACCGTTTTGGGTTGTTCGACAATCCGTACTGGGATATCCGGAAATTTGATAAGTTCGGTTCCTACTCCTGAAATCGGCAAGGCGGTTGCGGCTGCTTCACGTGCCGATGTGATTGTGGCTTGTATCGGTGAAAATTCTTATTGCGAGACTCCGGATAATCTGACCGATCTGACTCTTTCGGAGAATCAGCGTAATCTGGTCAAAGCATTGGCCAAGACGGGGAAACCGATTGTATTGGTCTTGAACGAAGGACGTCCGCACCTCCTTTGTTGGATATGATGGCAAGTGGCGTCTGGAAGCCGGAGACTTCAAGCTGAAGTGCGGTGACCAGTGGGTTGATTTGAAATGCGCTGAAACAAAAGTTTGGGAAACCCCTAACAAATAAGGAGAAGGAAAAGAACCTGCCGGATGAATCAGATGTATGTCGGTTTGTCTGGCAGGGAATCTTTTTTATGTGTTTTCGGTGTGATTATGAATCTATCTCATATCTTTGTATGGTAATTGTATTCGATTCAAATACTTAAATTAAATCTGTTACTTATGAGTATGAATAAACACCTTTTCCCGCTGCTTTTGATAAGCGGTTTTTGTATATTCCCCCTATATGCCGGAATAGAGAAGTATGCGGATGATATGTGTCCGGATACAGATAATGAAGCCCTTACAGCCGAAAATGCTTGGGTGACGTCTGATTTTAGAGATACTTCCTTGTCTCCCGAGGAAAGAGCCGAATTATTGTTGAAGGAACTGACGCTTCCGGAAAAGATTTCTTTGATGATGGATGTTTCCAAGCCGGTGGAACGTTTAGGTATCAAACCTTATAACTGGTGGAATGAGGCTCTTCATGGTGTGGCGCGTGCTGGTCTTGCCACTGTTTTTCCTCAGCCCATCGGAATGGCTGCTTCGTTCGATGATTCCCTCGTTTATCAGGTGTTTACTGCCGTTTCTGATGAGGCCCGTGCTAAAAATACCCATTATGTATCGATGGGTAGTCGGGAAAGGTATCAGGGATTGACGATGTGGACTCCTACCGTGAACATTTATCGGGATCCTCGTTGGGGACGTGGTATCGAGACTTATGGTGAAGATCCGTATCTGACCAGCCGGATGGGTGTGCAGGTAGTGAAAGGATTGCAGGGAACGAATGACGGCAAATATGATAAGCTGTATGCGTGTGCCAAACATTTTGCTGTGCACTCCGGACCGGAATGGAACCGGCATTCGTTTGATGTGGAGAATCTGACTCCCCGTGAACTCTATGAAACCTATTTGCCTGCCTTCAAGTCGTTGGTACAAGAGGCCGATGTAAAGGAAGTGATGTGTGCTTATAACCGTTTTGAAGGTGAACCCTGCTGTGGCAATAAGCGTCTGCTTACACAGATTTTGCGGGAGGAATGGGGATTTGACGGCATTGTGTTGAGTGACTGCTGGGCCATCAATGATTTTTTCAGTGAAAACGGACACAAGACTCACAAGGATTCGGCTTCTGCGGCTTCTGCGGCTGTCTTGAGCGGAACTGATCTGGAATGTGGAGCGACTTTCGAATCCTTGACAGAGGCTGCCCGCAAAAATCTGATTGATGAAGAGGCGGTAGACCGTTCCTTGAAACGGCTGTTGAAAGCGCGCTTTGCTTTGGGAGAGATGGATGATCCTGGTGAGGTTTCGTGGACTAAGATTCCGTATTCTGTAGTGGCTTCGCCGGCACACGATTCATTGGCCTTGAAAATGGCGAGAGAATCCATGACACTGTTACTTAACAAGGATGGAATATTGCCGCTGAAACGTGGAGGCTTACAGGTGGCTGTTATGGGACCCAATGCCAAGGACTCGGTGATGATGTGGGGAAACTACAACGGAATGCCTGCCCGGACAGTGACTATTCTGGAGGGAATTCAATCGGCTTTGTGTAAAGGTGACAGACTGATATATGAACAGGGATGTCCGTGGGTAGGAGAGACTTTGCTGGAAAGTGTATTCAGTAAATGTCGCTCTGAAAAGGGGCCTGGGTTTACTGCTCAATATTGGAATAATGTCAATCACGAAGGAGTGGCCGATGTAGAGAATCAGGTGCTTACTCCGTTTAATTTCTGTACGTCAGGAGCAACGGTTTTTGCTCCTGGAGTAAATCTGACAGACTTTTCTGCTACCTACCGTAGCAGTTACACTCCGGAAGTATCCGGTGAAATCGTTTTTGACCTGTATTCGTTCGGTAAAGGCAGGCTGACGGTCAATGGGAAGGAGTTGTTGGCATTCTATAATAGCCATGGAGGAAACAGGCAGTCTTGTTCCATGCAGGTAGTGGCCGGAAAGAAATACGATATTACACTGGATTTCGAATATCTACAGAGCGATGCACAACTTAATTTTGATATGGGATTCAAGCGAAAGGTAGACATAGCCCGGTCTGTGGATGCCGTGAAGGAGGCGGATGTCGTAATTTTTGTCGGTGGTATTTCTCCAAGTCTGGAGGGAGAAGAGATGGGCGTTGACTTGCCTGGCTTCCGGAAAGGAGACCGTTTGAGTATCGAATTGCCGGATGTACAGCGAAAACTACTTGCGGCGTTGCATGATGCCGGGAAGAAAGTGATTCTGGTGAATTGTTCCGGTTCTCCCATTGGACTTGTGCCTGAAACGGTTACCTGTGATGCCATTCTGCAGGCTTGGTATCCCGGACAGCAGGGAGGAACTGCTGTAGCCGATGTATTGTTCGGCGATTATAATCCGGCCGGTCGGCTTCCGGTAACGTTCTATCGGGATGTCAACCAACTGCCCGATTTTGAAGATTATAGCATGGCGGGGCGGACGTATCGTTTTATGACGGACAAACCACTTTTTCCGTTTGGATATGGTCTGAGTTATACCACTTTCCGGTATGGAACCGTTAAGTTGGATAAGACAACCGTAGCTGATGGAGAAAAGTTACAGGTTACCGTACCTGTTTCGAACGTTGGAAACAGGGATGGAGAAGAAGTTGTTCAGCTTTATCTGCATAAGCAGAACGATGAGCAAGGACCGGTCAAGACGCTTCGTTCCTTCAAGCGGGTATCTATTCCTCAAGGACAAACGGTCGATGTCCAATTCGAATTGTCAGGCGAGGAATTGGAGTGGTGGGACGACCGGTCGAATACCTTGAAGTTGTCTCCTGGAACTTACAAGTTGGGAGTAGGAGGCAGTTCGGAGGTAGAAATGTATTCGTCATTTACAGTCCTTGAATAGTTTCAGATATTTTTGCTAGAGATTGGTTAGGGTCGGTCAGGTATTTGGTTAAATCCAAAAGCTTTGTGCCGACCCTTTTTTAGTTGAAACGATAAGGTTACAAAAAAGGAAGTACTGATTATCAGCACTTCCTTCTGGAGCCGAAAGCGGGACTCGAACCCGCGACTTACTCATTACGAATGAGTTACTCTACCAACTGAGTTATTTCGGCCACTCTTTTAAGAATTCCTTTTCAAAAGCGATGCAAATTTACGGCTTTCTTTGAATACACAAAACAAAATCCCTAAAAAAGTGAGAAAAAAATGAAGGAAGGCGGATGGATGAAAAAAAATCGAAACATTGAATCAGAAACTTGTCTTTTCGTTAGATTGTTTTTTCAAAAGTCACTATATTTGCAACCCGAATTGTGATGTGACATAAATTCGTTGGATGAGTAATAGATTGAAAGATTATAAGGAAAAATTCATTGGATATTCGAACGCAGTGTCGGATGGATTTAGTTTCGGGACAAATGGAAATGAAGCTGTCAGTCTGAAGCCGTTTCCCTTTGCTTATTTCTTCTTTTTCATTCAACAGCAGATGGCTTTCACATCGTATTTTTTCTTCCATTGTTTTTCATATCGTTTTTGTTTAGATACTGCGACACCCGGAATTGCTTTTCGGCATATCCGGGCGTTGTTGCATTTATACGGGACAGATAGGTAAGGAAAAATGGAACGGGATAACACGGATACAGATACAAAAAACTTTATAGCTAGATATGGAACCTCTAAAACATGAATGCGGTGTCGCAATGATTCGGTTGCTGAAGCCGTTGGAATATTATCAGGAAAAATATGGTACCTGGATGTACGGGCTGAACAAGCTCTATCTGCTGATGGAAAAGCAGCACAACAGAGGACAGGAAGCCGCGGGGCTGGCGTGTGTGAAGCTGCAGGCCAATCCGGGCGAGGAATACATGTTCCGTGAACGTGGACTCGGTTCGGGTGCCATTACCGAAATATTCAGTACGGTACACAGTTGTTTCAAGGACCTGACACAGGAGCAGCTTCACGATGCCGAATATGCCAAGCAGTGTCTGCCGTTTGCCGGCGAACTGTACATGGGGCATTTGCGTTACTCTACTACGGGTAAAAGCGGTATCTCGTATGTGCATCCGTTCCTCCGCCGGAACAACTGGCGGGCCAAGAACCTGGCATTGTGCGGAAATTTCAATCTGACGAATGTCGACGAAATCTTTGCCGATATTACAGCAGACGGTCAGCATCCACGGAAATATGCCGATACTTACATCATGTTGGAACAGTTGGGACACCGTCTGGACAGAGAAGTGGAGCGTCTTTATACCGAATGCAGTGCCGAAGGACTGGTTGGTATGGACATTACGCATGCCATAGAAGACCGGATTGACCTGACTAACGTGCTGAAGACTTCAAGCCCGAAATGGGATGGAGGATATGTCATCTGTGGGTTGACCGGTAGCGGAGAGTGTTTCGCCGTACGCGACCCGTGGGGCATCCGACCGGGATTCTGGTACATGGACGATGAAATCATGGTTTTGGCTTCGGAACGTCCGGTTATCCAGACCGCGCTGAATGTTCCGGCAGACAGCATTCAGGAACTGGAACCGGGACAAGCCATTCTGGTGAACAAGAAAGGGGAGATGCGTCTGGCACAGATCAATGAACCGAAACAGAAGAAGGCCTGTTCGTTCGAACGCATCTATTTCAGCCGGGGTAGCGACATGGACATTTACCAGGAACGCAAGTTGCTGGGAGAAAAACTGGTCGACCCGATTCTGAAGGCTATTGACAACGACGTGGTGCATACGGTGTTCTCTTTCATTCCGAATACGGCAGAGGTGGCTTTCTACGGCATGCTGGAAGGTTTTGACAATTATCTGAACCAGCTGAAGATTAAGCGTATCGAAGCATTGGGCCACAAACCGAGCCATAGCGAATTGGAACAGATTCTCTCGCAACGTATCCGGAGTGAGAAGGTGGCTATCAAGGATATCAAGCTCCGTACTTTCATTGCCGAAGGAAATACCCGGAATGACCTGGCTGCCCATGTATATGACATCACTTACGGAAGCTTGATTCCATACGAGGATAACCTGGTCATCATTGATGACAGCATTGTGCGCGGAACGACATTGAAACAGAGTATCATCAGTATTCTGGACCGTCTGCATCCGAAGAAGATTGTCATCGTGTCTTCCTCTCCGCAAGTGCGTTATCCGGATTATTACGGTATCGATATGGCAAGTATGGAACAGTTCATCGCCTTTAAGGCAGCCGTTGCATTGCTGGTGGATCGGGGCATGGTGGATGTTATCCGCGAAGCCTACCGGAAATCGAAGGAGCAGGCAGGACTGCCGAAAGAACAGATGGTGAACTATGTGAAGGAAATCTATGCGCCGTTCACGGACGAAGAGGTTTCCGCCAAGATGGTGGAACTGCTGACACCGGCCGGTACCCAGGCCAAGGTAGAGATTGTCTATCAGACACTGGAAGGCCTGCACGAAGCATGTCCGGCACATGAGGGAGACTGGTACTTCAGCGGCGATTATCCTACTCCGGGCGGTGTGAAACTGGTGAACCAGGCGTTCATCGATTACGTGGAACAGAATTTCAATTTTTAATAGAAACGACAATACATATAAATAAAGGTAATGAGAAATGTAACATTGATCCTCGACGACGGGAGCCGCTTCCATGGCAAGTCGTTCGGCTATGAGAAACCGGTAGCCGGTGAAGTGGTGTTCAACACAGCAATGACCGGCTATCCTGAGAGCTTGACCGACCCTTCGTATGCCGGTCAGCTGATGACGCTGACTTACCCGCTGGTAGGTAACTATGGGGTACCTCCGTTTACTATCGAAGCAAACGGTATACCTACATTCATGGAGAGTGAGAAAATCCATGCCGAAGCGATTATCGTAAGCGATTACAGCGAGAACTACAGCCATTGGAACGCTGTGGAAAGCCTTGCCGAATGGCTGAAGCGTGAACAGATTCCGGGAATCACTGGCATCGACACCCGTGAGCTGACTAAAGTGTTGCGTGAGCACGGGGTGATGATGGGAAAAATCGTATTCGACGACGAGCCGGATAACATTCCGGAGGCTACTTATGCCGGCGTGAATTACGTGGACAAGGTTTCCTGCAAGGAAGTTATCCGTTATAACGAAGGTGAAGGTAAGAAAAAGGTGGTACTGGTAGATTGCGGTGTGAAATCGAACATCATCCGTTGTCTGCTGAAACGTGATGTAGAAGTCATCCGTGTACCTTGGAACTACGATTTCAATGCGTTGGAATTCGATGGTCTCTTCATCTCGAACGGTCCGGGTGACCCTGATACCTGCGATGCTGCCGTACAGAACATCCGTAAGGCCATGCAGAACGAGAAGCTGCCTATCTTCGGTATCTGTATGGGTAACCAGTTGCTTTCCAAAGCCGGAGGCGCTAAAATCTACAAGCTGAAATACGGACACCGCAGCCACAACCAGCCGGTACGTATGGTAGGTACAGAGAAATGTTTCATTACCTCACAGAACCACGGTTATGCGGTAGACAACAATACATTGGGAACCGATTGGGAACCGCTCTTCATCAACATGAACGACGGTTCGAACGAAGGTATCCGTCACAAGAAGAATCCTTGGTTCTCGGCACAGTTCCATCCGGAAGCTGCCAGCGGTCCGACCGATACGGAATTCCTGTTCGATGAATTTGTAAAGTTGCTGTAATCCATTAAAAGAAGAAAGAAATGAAAGAAAATATAAAGAAAGTATTGCTGTTAGGTTCCGGAGCCTTGAAAATCGGTGAAGCCGGTGAATTCGACTATTCAGGTTCGCAGGCCCTGAAGGCGCTGAAGGAAGAAGGTATCGAAACTGTCCTCATCAACCCGAACATCGCGACCGTGCAGACCTCTGAGGGGGTTGCCGACAAGATTTATTTCCTTCCGGTGACTCCGTATTTCGTAGAAAAGGTGATTGCCAAGGAACGTCCGGACGGTGTGCTCCTGTCTTTCGGTGGACAGACGGCATTGAACTGTGGTGTGGCTCTGTATAAGGCAGGTATCTTCGAAAAATATGATACACGCGTGCTGGGTACACCGGTACAGGCCATCATGGATACGGAAGACCGTGAGCTTTTCGTGAAGAAGCTGGATGAAATCAATGTGAAGACAATCAAGAGTGAAGCGGTAGAGAATATCGAGGATGCACGCCGTGCCGCCAAGGAATTGGGTTATCCGGTCATCATCCGTGCCGCATACGCACTGGGAGGTCTGGGCTCTGGTTTCTGCGACAACGAAGAAGAACTGAACGTACTGGCCGAGAAAGCTTTCTCTTTCTCTCCGCAGGTGTTGGTGGAAAAGAGTCTGAAAGGCTGGAAGGAAGTGGAATACGAAGTGGTGCGCGACCGTTTCGACAACTGTATCACCGTATGTAACATGGAAAACTTCGACCCGCTGGGTATCCATACCGGTGAGTCTATCGTTATCGCTCCTTCGCAGACTTTGACTAACAGCGAATATCATAAGCTGCGTGAACTCGCTATCCGCATCATCCGTCACGTAGGTATCATCGGTGAATGTAACGTACAGTATGCTTTCGACCCTGAATCGGAAGATTACCGTGTCATCGAGGTGAATGCCCGTCTGAGCCGTTCTTCAGCCTTGGCTTCCAAGGCTACCGGTTATCCGTTGGCTTTTGTTGCCGCTAAGTTGGGCTTGGGTTACGGTCTGTTCGACCTGAAGAACTCGGTTACCAAGACCACTTCTGCTTTCTTCGAACCTGCGTTGGACTATGTGGTATGTAAGATTCCTCGCTGGGATTTGGGTAAGTTCCACGGCGTAGACCGCGAACTGGGCTCATCCATGAAATCGGTAGGTGAAGTCATGGCCATCGGACGTACTTTTGAAGAAGCTATCCAGAAAGGCTTGCGTATGATTGGTCAAGGTATGCACGGTTTCGTGGAAAACAAGGAACTGCAGATTGCCGATGTAGACAAGGCGTTACGTGAACCGACCGACAAGCGTATCTTTGTTATCTCGAAAGCAATGCGTGCCGGTTATACAGTCGACCAGATTCATGAACTGACTAAGATTGACAAATGGTTCCTTGACAAGCTGATGAATATCATGCAGACTTCCATGGAACTCCAACAATGGGGAAATAACCATACACAGCTTTCACAGTTGCCGAACGAACTGTTGATGAAGGCGAAACGTCAGGGATTCTCTGACTTCCAGGTAGCCCGTGCCATCGGTTATCAGGGTGATATGGAAGACGGTAGCCTGGCTATCCGTAATCACCGTAAACAGCAGGGCATCGTGCCGGTAGTGAAACAGATTGATACCTTGGCAGCCGAATATCCGGCACAGACCAACTACCTGTACCTGACCTACAGCGGTGTAGCCAACGATGTACATTATCTGGGCGACCATAAATCGATCGTCGTACTCGGTTCGGGCGCTTACCGTATCGGTTCATCGGTAGAATTCGACTGGTGTGGTGTACAGGCCTTGAATACCATCCGTCAGGAAGGTTACCGTTCGGTAATGATTAACTATAACCCGGAAACCGTATCTACCGATTATGATATGTGCGACCGTCTGTATTTCGACGAGTTGACCTTCGAACGTGTCATGGATATTCTGGAACTGGAAAATCCGCACGGAGTCATCGTTTCTACCGGTGGACAGATTCCGAATAACCTGGCCATGCGTCTGGACGCACAGCATGTAAACATCCTCGGTACTTCTGCCAAGAGCATTGACAATGCCGAAGACCGTGATAAGTTCTCGGCCATGTTGGACCGCATCGGTGTGGACCAGCCGGAATGGAGCGCATTGACTTCCATGGAAGACATCAATGCCTTCATCGAGAAGGTTGGATTCCCGGTACTGGTACGTCCGTCATACGTGCTTTCAGGAGCTGCCATGAACGTATGTTCCAACCAGGAGGAATTGGAGCGCTTCCTGAAACTGGCTGCCAATGTTTCCAAGAAACATCCGGTGGTAGTAAGCCAGTTCATCGAACACGCCAAGGAAGTGGAAATGGATGCTGTTGCCCAGAATGGCGAAATCATCTGTTATGCCATCAGCGAACACATCGAATTTGCAGGTGTACACTCGGGGGATGCGACTATCCAGTTCCCGCCTCAGAAACTGTATGTAGAGACAGTACGTCGTATCAAACGTATTTCCCGTCAGATTGCGAAGGAACTGAACATCTCCGGTCCGTTCAACATCCAGTTCCTGGCCCGTGAGAACGACATCAAGGTTATCGAATGTAACCTGCGTGCCAGCCGTTCGTTCCCGTTCGTCAGCAAGGTGCTGAAACTGAACTTCATCGAACTGGCTACCAAGGTGATGTTGGGCTTGCCGGTAGAAAAACCGGAAAAGAACCTGTTCGATCTGGATTATGTAGGAATCAAAGCCAGCCAGTTCTCGTTCAACCGTCTGCAGAAAGCCGACCCGGTACTGGGGGTAGATATGGCTTCTACCGGTGAGGTTGGCTGTATCGGAGACGATACTTCGTGTGCGGTGCTGAAGGCCATGTTGTCTGTCGGCTATCGTATTCCTGCAAAGAATGTCCTGATGTCTACCGGTACCTTGAAGCAGAAAGTCGATTTGCTGCAGGCTGCCCGTGAACTGAAGGCGAAAGGTTATAACATCTTCGCTACCGGAGGATCGTCGAAGTTCCTGACCGAAAACGGTGTAGAGAATACCCGTGTATACTGGCCGAGTGAAGAAGGTCAGCCACAGGCTCTCGAAATGCTTCATAAGAAAGAAATCGATATGGTGGTGAATATCCCGCGTGACCTGACTGCTACAGAGTTGGAGAACGGATATAAGATCCGCCGTGCGGCTATTGACCTGAATATTCCATTGATTACCAACGGCCGTCTGGCCAGTGCCTTTATCCATGCCTTCTGTACCATGGACATCGAAGACATTGCCATCAAGAGCTGGGATGAATATAAATAATCCGGTTGATTAGGAAATTGTTTAAACGCCGCCTGGAAGAGATGACTTCCGGGCGGCGTTTCTTTATCTGAAAAATGTCCGTTCGTTTCAATCAAAACGAACGGACATTTTCTGTAAAAGGCGAGTTCGTTTTGATTCAAACGAACGTTCGAAATGATACATGGGGTTGATGGCTGTGCGGATAACCCTCACGCAGTAGCAGTCAGGCGGATTTCTCGGTTTACTTTATTTTTCTTCTGTTCAGTTCCTGTTGGTATTTTCTGGCATTCGCCAGATGTTGCGTAAAGGTGGCCGCAAAGTTATGAGTACCTGAAAAATCTTCTTTGGCGCACATGTAAAGATAGTCATGGCGGGTATAGTTCAGGACACTTTCGATTCCTTGGATGGAAGGGATGCGGATGGGACCCGGAGGCAATCCTGTATGTTTATACGTATTATAGGGGCTTTCCGTTTCCAGATGAGCATGAAGGATACGTCGTAATCCGAAATCCTGTAAGGCAAATTTTACAGTCGGGTCTGCCTGCAATGGCATTTCGGCATGCAGACGGTTCATGTAGAGACCGGCTACCATCGGTTTTTCAGCATTGTTGGCTGTCTCTTCTTCTACGATGGAGGCTAGTGTCACCACCTCCTCCGGAGTCAGTCCGATACTTTGTGCTTTCGCTTTCCGTTCTTTGTTCCAGAAACGGTCGTGCTCTTTCTGCATCCGTTTGACGAAAGCTTCCGGTGTCATGGTCCAATAGACTTCATAGGTATTGGGGAGGAACAGACAGGGGAGGGTCTCTCTGGTGTAGCCTATCTGGGCGCAATAGGTGCTGTCCATCAGTAACCGGGCCAGACTGGCCGAATCAGTCATCAGTTGGTGGGAGACTGTTCTCAGCAGTTTGCTTACGGTACGAACACTTGGTATGGTCAGGTTGACAGGAGTCTGCGCTCCCGCTTTTAAGCGTCGGTAAGCTGTCAGGGCATTGTCTGCCTGGCCGAACTGATAAGCTCCCGGATGAATCGGGTCCAGTCCTCCTACAGTCACCAGCAGCTTGATGCCTTTCAAGGTGGAGGCATGTAGTTGGGTAGTCAGCTTATGATATACGGAGTCGATGTTGTCATCTGTATCGATATAGAGATAAGTCCCTTTTTCCACTTGGAACGGGCGATTTAAAACAGTTACAATACCGGCAATTCCTGTTACAAGAATTATAAGGATGAAACCTAAAATAAAGAAAATGTATCTTTTTCTCATGTCTGTTTTTGATTGGCTGTGCAAATATACGCCAAATATCTTAAATCCGTTGTGTGAGGTACACAATTGTCCACTGAAATACCGGTCTTTGTCCACCTCCATATCCTTATTTTGACTTATTTTTGTATTAAATACGATATAAACGATAATCTATTTAAATTTAACCAACATGAAAAATGCATTTTTAGGTCTGGCTTTCTGTGCAGTGATGCCTGTATTTGCCCAGCAGAAAGCTGTAGTGAGCATTCACCCGGAACAGGGGAAACAAATTATTCCGAAAGAAATCTATGGACAGTTTGCCGAACATTTGGGAACTTGTATTTATGGCGGTCTGTGGGTTGGAGAGGATTCATCCATTCCGAACGAGAAAGGTTACCGTACTGATGTACTGGAAGCCTTGAAGAAACTGAAGGTTCCTGTATTGCGTTGGCCGGGTGGATGCTTCGCCGATGAATATCATTGGATGGATGGAATCGGTCCAAAAGAGAAACGTCCGCGCATGGTAAACAATAACTGGGGTGGTACGGTAGAGGACAACAGTTTCGGTACCCATGAGTTCCTGAATCTGTGCGAAATATTGGGCTGTGAGCCTTATATCAGCGGTAATGTGGGTAGTGGAACGGTGGAAGAACTGGCCAAGTGGGTGGAATACATGACATCCGAGCAGGGAAGTCCGATGGCCAAACTCCGTAAGGAAAATGGTCGTGAGAAACCGTGGAAAGTAAAATATCTGGGAATCGGAAACGAAAGCTGGGGATGTGGCGGTAATATGTTGCCGGAATATTATGCGGATTTGTACCGCCGCTATCAGACATATTGCCGGAATTATAACGGAAACCAACTGTTCAAGATTGCCAGTGGTGCCAGTGATTACGATTATAATTGGACAGAAGTCCTGATGCAGAAGGCGGCTCCACAAATGTCCGGTATCTCATTGCATTATTATACTGTCATGGGATGGTCAGGAAGTAAAGGCTCTGCTACTCAGTTCTCTACCGAAGACTATTATTGGACATTGGGTAAATGCCGTGAAATAGAAGATGTTGTGAAACGTCACATGAGCATCATGGACAAATACGACCCGCAGAAACGTATCGGTCTGATGGTGGATGAATGGGGAACCTGGTGGGATGAAGAACCGGGCACTATTCCCGGACACTTGTACCAACAGAACACGTTGCGTGATGCATTTGTTGCTTCATTGACGTTGGATATTTTCCATAAATATACTGACCGTATTAAGATGACCAATATCGCCCAGATTGCGAACGTGCTGCAGTCTATGATTCTGACACAGGGGGATAAGATGTTGCTGACTCCTACCTATCACGTGTTCGAAATGTACAATGTACACCAGGATGCCACTTACCTGCCGTTGGATTTGCAGTGTGACCGTAAGATTGTCCGCGATGACCGTATTTTGCCTTTGGTAAGTGCTACGGCTTCACGCAATCAGGAAGGGGTGATTCATATTTCTTTGTCGAATGTTTCGTTGGACGAGAATGAGGATATTACAATCCACCTCGGTGATGTAAAAGCAAAATCTGTGACAGGACGTATTCTGACCGCAGATAAAATTGATGCCTACAATACATTCGAACAACCGGATGTAGTCGCTCCGAAGGAATTCAAGGATGCGAAGATTACAAAGGATGGGTTGCAGGTAAAACTGCCGTCAAAATCAATCGTTGTTTTGGAGGTCAAATAACCAGGTGGATTTTCCGAAAGGTAGATAACAGTGAAAAGGCTGTCTCGCAGACAAGGTGTGAGACAGCCTTTTTTCAGTTGGGGTATCTAAGAAGTTTTTTGAGTTACTTTTCGTCATTCTTCCGGATTTCTACCCGACGGATCTTACCGCTGATAGTTTTCGGAAGTTCATCTACGAACTCGATGACACGCGGGTATTTGTACGGAGCCGTTACTTTCTTCACGTGGTTCTGAAGTTCCTTGATGAGGGCATCACCCGCTTTGTCCTTGTAATTCTTGGACAGAACGATGGTGGCCTTGACCACTTGTCCACGGATTTCGTCGGGGACTCCGGTGATGGCACATTCTACGACGGCCGGATGGGTCATCAGTGCGCTTTCCACTTCGAACGGGCCGATGCGGTAACCGGAACTCTTGATGACATCATCGGCACGGCCTACAAACCAAAGGTAGCCGTCTTCATCTTTCCAGGCTACATCGCCTGTGTAATAAACCCCGTCATGCCATGCTTCGCGGGTGCGTTCCGCATCGCGGTAGTATTCCTTGAAAAGACCGAGTGGTTTTCCTTTATCTGTGCGGATGACAATCTGTCCCTGTTCACCGGCTTCAACCGAACGTCCGTCGTTATCGATCAGGTCTACATCATATTGAGGATTCGGGAGTCCCATACTGCCTGGTTTCGGTTCCATCCAAGGCATGGTAGCCACGGTCAGGGTGGTTTCTGTCTGTCCGAAACCTTCCATCAGTTTGATTCCGGTCAGTTTCTTGAACGTCTCGAATACGGCCGGGTTCAACGCTTCACCTGCGATGGTACAGTACTGCAGGTGTGAAAGGTCGTACTTCGTCAGGTCTTCGTGGATGAGGAAGCGGAAGATGGTAGGAGGGGCACAGAGTGAAGTGACATGATAGTCCTGTATCTTCTGGAGGATATCGGCCGGAGTGAATTTCTCGTGGTCGTATACGAATACGTTGGCGCCGGCAATCCATTGTCCATACAGCTTTCCCCATACGGCTTTTCCCCAGCCGGTATCGGCAATGGTCAGATGCAGGCTGTCCGGCTTCAGGTTGTGCCAGATATATCCGGTAACGATGTGTCCCAACGGATAAGTGAAATCGTGTGCAACCATTTTGGGCTCGCCGGTTGTACCGCTGGTGAAATACATCAGTGAGATGTCATCGTTGCTGTTCGGATGTTCGGGCTTGACGAATGGAGCGGCGTTCTCGATTCCTTGATGGAAATCTTCGAAGCCTTCGGGAATTTCCGGGCCTACGCTGACCAGACGCTGTACGCTGGGAGATTCAGGCATGGCAGCCGTGATATGGTCGGTGATGACAGCTTCGCCGGCACAGACAATCATTTTGATATCGGCGGCATTACAGCGGTAAACGATGTCTTTTTTGGTCAGCAGGTGAGTGGCAGGGATAACTACCGCTCCCAGTTTGTGCAGGGCTACGATGCTGAACCAGAATTCATACCGGCGTTTCAGGATAAGCATCACCATGTCACCGTGACCGATGCCCAGACTCTGGAAGTAACTGGCTGTCATGTCGGTATAGCGTTTCATGTCGGCGAATGTGAATTGGCGGTGTTCACCCTTGTCGTTGGTCCAGAGTAAGGCTGGTTTGTCGGGTTGTTCGGCTGCCCAGGCATCGACTACATCGTATCCGAAGTTGAAGTTGTCCGGTACATTTATCTTCAGGTTTTCTATGAAGTCCTGTTGTGAAGTGAAATGGGTCTGTTTTAAAAATCTTTCTAACATAATCTTTGAATTGGAATTGGAATGAATCGAGGTGGGGAAGGGCGATCCGGTCGGAACCGTCTCTTCATCTTTCGTACTTCATTCTTTGTTTACATGATGATGGCCAAGAATCGTACGGTTTTTCCATCGAGCGCTTTCATGCCGTGTGGCAGCTGGGAATTGAAATAGATACTGTCTCCTACATTCAGAGTCAGTTCCTTGCCTCCGATACTCAGCAGCAGTCTTCCTTCTACTACCAGGTTGAATTCCTGTCCTTCGTGGGTATTGTAGTGCATCGGATTGTCGTTGGGTTCAACGGTAACGATGAACGGGTCTGCTTTCCGGTTCTTGAATCCGGCAGCCAGCGACTGGTATTTGTAGGCTTTGGTACGTTCTACGCTGACACCCTTTCCGGCCCGTGTCAGGAAGTAAGTGTTCATCTTGGGCTCTTCTCCGAACATCAGTGCGTCGAGGGCTATGCCGTAGCGACGGGCAATCTGCTGCATCATGCTTACGGAAATATCATATTCGCCCGATTCTGCCTGTTCGTATTCTTTTCGGTCGATACCGCATTCATTTGCTAGTTCTTCTGTCGTCAGTTCCATGGCGTCACGCAGTCCACGCAGACGCTCAGCTATTTGTTTTATTTGTTCGTCCATAGAATGAATGGTTATTAAAAAGTGTTTTTCATGGGTAAAATTATACAATTATTTGGAATCTACTATCAGAATGTGAATTTTTTTTATCCAAATGAGTGGAATTGGATAGGATAGGGGGTTCTATGGGCCGGAAGGATAAGTATGGGTATAAAAAAAGCTGTCTCGCTTGATGCGGACAGCTTTTAGAATTCGTTTTCGAGTCGGATTATGCTTCAGCGAAAGGAACTACAGAAACGTAGCTCTTGTCTTCGCGACCTTTCTTGAAACATACAGTACCGTCTACCAATGCGTAAAGAGTGTGGTCACTACCCATACCTACGTTGTTACCCGGGTTGTGAACTGTTCCTCTTTGACGAACAATGATGTTACCAGCTTTGCAAGCTTCGCCACCGAATATCTTTACGCCTAATCTTTTGCTTTCTGATTCACGGCCGTTCTTAGAACTACCTACACCTTTTTTATGAGCCATTTTCTTCTACGTTTTAAATGATTAAGCAATAACTTGTTTGATAGTCAATTCAGTAAACTGCTGACGGTGACCGTTCAGTTTTCTGTAACCTTTTCTTCTCTTCTTGTGGAATACCAATACCTTGTCACCTTTTACCAAGTGAGAAGCTACTTCGCAAACCACTTTAGCACCTTCTACTACAGGAGCACCTACTGTTACAGTGCCGTTGTTGTCTACCAACAGAACTTTGTCAAATTCAACAGTAGCACCGTTTTCAGCATTCTGGATGTGCTGAACAAACAGTTTCTTGCCTTCTTCAGCTTTGAACTGCTGACCGTTAATTTCTACAATTACGTACATTCTTTTTATGATTAAACGGGTTTCTTCCGTAAGGTGAACCGCTCTCATCCGGTTACTTGTTTACCTCCACGGACTCAAATCGGGTGCAAAGGTACTCTTTTAAAATGAAATAGCCAATATTTTCTGTGAAAATTTTCGATAAAAACAGATAATTTTCCCCTTGTCTTTATAGCACTCCTAAATCTTTAGCTATCCGGCATGCTTCAATTGAATTCCTGACTTGAAGTTTCCCAAGGATTTCCTGTCGATGTCTGTTCACTGTATGGATACTGATGGTAAGTGTTTCGGCTATCTGTTTGCTTGTCCATCCTTGGTGAATCAGGCGTAATACTTGTTTTTCTCTTTCTGAAAGTATCTGTGTGGAATCCTTGTTCTTCAGTTCTATCAGTTGGCCTGTTACAGAATATATAACAGCGCTTTTCCCGGGCATTTCCAGACTCAGTGGTGTATAAAGGCATAAAGCCAGCCACATGGTATTTGGAGCATTTTTAACAGGTATGTAAAATAACCGGTGTAGGGTAGAGTGGTAATGTCCTGCTGCATCTTTTATGCGCAGTTTGTTTATCAGGTAGAAATCTTTCCGTTTGTTTTTAGGCTGGTGCTTTATGAAGTGAAAAAACTTGAGTTCCTGCAGATTCTTTTGATATAAGTCGTCTGGATGTATCAGCTTGAAGATTCCTTCTTCCCAAATGGAATGTATACAGTCGACTTTTTCCGTTCCTTTCAGTCCCAAGAACTCGGAGAATCCACCATAATAAATATAACTGATATTGGTCTGCATGTCACTTAATACAGAAATGGCATTTTCCATGCAGGCATATCTGTGGGCAACTTCTCTGTACTTGTTCAATTCATGGGAAGCAGAGGAGTGCTCCATGAAGTTTTGTTTCAATAGTTCTTTGCTTAGCTTGTCGATGATATCCATGATGAAAAATGGTTATTTATAGTTATTGTATATACTTCCTTAATGCCCTACTTTTGCAAAAGTAATTAAAAATCCAAATGATAGACCTTTGGATGAATATTCATTATCAAATTATCAAGACTATGAGAAAGTTTATATTGGCGGGTTTGCTTTTCCTCGGTAGTATACAGTGGGGATGGGCACAATCTCTGGAGAAGATGCAATGGTTCAACGAGCCGGAACAGTGGGAAATAAAAGACAATGCGCTGATTGTGTCGGTTACCCCACAAAGTGATTATTGGCGGATTTCTCATTATGGGTTTACAGTGGACGATGCTCCTTTCTATTATGCCACTTATGGAGGAGAGTTTGAAGTGAAGGTAAAGGTTTCGGCAGATTACAGGGCACGTTTTGATCAGGCCGGAATAATGCTTCGTATTGATAAGGAGAATTATATCAAGACCGGTATTGAGTTTGTAGATGGTAAGTTCAATCTGAGTACTGTTGTGACTCATCATACTTCCGACTGGAGTGTGATTACTTTGGATAAGCCTGTTCCGTATATTTGGATAAAGGCTGTAAGACGTTTGGATGCCGTAGAGGTTTTCTATTCTTTTGATGACAAGGAATATGTCATGATGCGGAATGCATGGCTACAGGATAATACTCCGGTCATGGTCGGTCTGATGGCTGCTAGTCCCGACGGTGATGGCTTCCAGGCTACCTTCGAACATTTCAAGGTAAAACATTTGCCGGACCAGCGTCGGTTGGAATGGTTGAAGAAAAATCAGGAATAGAATATCTGACTGACGGAAATTATTCCGCCAGCTCATCCAGGGTAGCAGCGATGCATACATGCGGATAAACTGCCAGCTCTTCGCGGGTAGTCATGCCGTGTAGTACTCCTGCAAAGTCTACTCCGGCATTTCGGGCAGTTTCGGCGTCAACCGTACTGTCTCCGATATATAAGGTAGTTGCCTTATCGGCCTGCAGGCGTTCGATGGCAATGTTCAGACCTTCAGGAGACGGTTTGGAACTTTTGACATCTTCTCCACCTACGATGATGTTGAAGAATCCTTCCGGGAATACCTTTCCTACCAGTTCCAGGATACGGTAGCGGTATTTGGTGGAAATGATTCCGATGGCTGCACCTTTGGCCTTCAGGGTATGAAGTACTTTTTCTGTTTCCTGGAACAGCCTGGTGTTTACAGTCATATGCTGGTCTGCTTCTTTTACATATTCTTTCCGGAATGCTTCCAGTATGTCAGTGTCGGTTATTCCTGTCAGGATAGAAAAAGATTCGGGAAGTGTTTTTCCGATAGTCCGTTTGATGGTGTGGTCGTCTATTTGATGGAATCCGTGTCGCTCAAGTACATTCCGGAAGCAGATGACGATACCGCGGGAGGAATCGGCCAGGGTGTAGTCAAAATCGAACAGATAGGTTTGATAGGTCTTCATGAGATATTTATCGATGTTTAAACGTGTACAAAAATATCAGGGCGTTTTCGGAGAAAGTCATGCTTCCGGAAACGTCCTGACTGTTTTATAGGTTTGTTTTTAGTCCATCTGTGTATAGTTCTTGGCCAGACCGCCTTCACTGGTTTCCTTGTATAGAGACGGCAGGTCATGTCCGGTTTGTTTCATTACTTCCACTACTTTATCGAACGATACCCGGTGATGTCCGTCTGTGAAAGCCGAATAAATATTGGCATCCAAGGCACGGGCTGCAGCATAGGCATTTCGTTCGATGCAAGGAATCTGTACCAGTCCGCATACCGGGTCACAGGTCATCCCCAAGTGATGTTCCAATCCCATTTCGGCTGAGTATTCAATCTGAGCAGGGCTTCCTCCGAACAGTTGGCTTGCGGCGGCGGATGCCATGGAACAGGCTACTCCGACTTCTGCCTGGCAACCTGCTTCGGCTCCGGAAATGGAAGCGTTATGCTTGACAATGTTTCCTACCAGGCCGGCAGTAGCCAAGGCACGGAGTATGCGGGCATCGCTGAATTCGCGGCTCCGTTGCAGGTGGTAAAGTACGGCTGGTACAACTCCGCAGGCTCCGCAGGTAGGTGCCGTTACGATTTTACCTCCCGAAGCGTTCTCTTCACTGACAGCCAAAGCATAGGCGAAGACCAGTCCGCGTGAGCGCAGTGAATCCTTGTAACCTTTGGCACGTATGTAATAGGAAGAAGCCTTGCGTCGCAAGTTCAATGGGCCGGGCAGTACTCCTTCAGCGTCCAGTCCGCGGTGTACCGCTTCTTTCATGGTAGCCCATACTTCCGACAGGAAATCCCATATTTCAGGGCCTTCGCATTGTTCTACATATTCCCAATAACTTCGTCCGCTGTGTTCACACCAGTATAGAATCTGGCTCATGGTGTTCATCTGATAGACTTCCGGGGTTGCCGAGCGGTCTACTCCTTCTTCGGCCAATGCGCCGCCTCCTACACTGAAAACGGTCCATTCGTCTGTTTTTTTGCCATTGGCGTCTTTTGAACAGAAAGTCATACCGTTCGGATGAAATGGATAGAATACATGAGGTTTCCATACAATCTCTACCGGAGCATGAGGTTGCAGAACGTCTAGGATTGCCACGTCCGTCATGTGTCCTTTACCGGTTGCCGCCAGGCTACCATATAAAGTGACTTCGAAAGAGTGGGCTTCGGGGTGCTTGGCCAGGAAGCGTTCGGCTGCCTTGCGTGGACCCATGGTGTGGCTGCTGGAAGGTCCGGTACCGATTCGGTATAATTCTCTGATTGATTTCATAGATTTTCTGGGTTTGTTTGATGGTTTTGTGGCGTTTCCGCCGTTATCATGCGTCTACGGAGTCTGCCACTGGATGAAGCACATCCAACGGAAGACTCCGTACTGCAAAGTTAGGATTTTTTCTTTCCGAAATATAGGTATGAGCCGATTTTATTTCAAGTCGACCACTGTAATGCCTGCACCTCCGAATTGTACGTGCTCGTCCTGGAAATGAGCCACTCCCGGGACGGTAGCCAGGTATTGCCGGATGAGGGTACGCAGAATACCTGTGCCTGTTCCGTGCAGGATACGTACACGGCTGACTCCTACCAGGATAGCATCGTCTATGAAGTAAGTGACAGCCTGGATGGCTTCATCACCGCGCATACCCCGTACATCGATGTCTTGCTTGAAATTGAGCTTCTTTTCGTACATGTGTTCCTGGGTCTCGCTGCTTACAAAGGTGGCCTTTGTCAAAGACTTGTTCTGCTGAGGAGCCTCTGTACGTTCCAGCTTGTCTAACTTCACATTGGTCTTCATCAGACCGAACATCACGACAGCATTCTTTCCGTTGATTTCCAGTACCTGACCTACGCTGGTTTGCCCTTTGATACGGACGTAGTCGTCTTCTGCGATGGGTTTGATTACCGGAGCAGGCTGGGCAGGAGTTTTCTGTTGTTGGGCTTTCTTCTCTTTCTTGCGCTCCTGCTTTTCGCGCAGTTTATCCATTTTCCGGGCAATCTTTTCTTCCATAGATTGTTTTTCGATGGCGGCTACCTGTTCCTTGAAGTCTGTCAGTTCCTGACGTGCCAGGCGTGTCATCTCCTTTTCAGCCTGCGCCTCCTTGATGGTACGGATGGTATTTTCAATCTTCGCGTTCGATTCCTGAAGCAGTTGTTCGGCCGCTTCTTTGGCTTTTTTCAGAATCTCTTTCCGACTACGTTCCAGCTCTTCCATCTCTTTCTCGTAGCGTGCGATGGTTTCTTCCATCTGTTTTTCCCGTTTGCGGATGTTTTGTCGTTTGGTTTCCCAGTAGCGCTTGTCGCGAACGATGTCTTGCAGGTATTTGTCGCTTTGGATGTATTCGCTGCCGACGATTTCCGAGGCATCGGCTATCACTTCTTCAGGAAGTCCAATCTTACGGGCAATCTCTACCGCAAACGAACTTCCGGGATTTCCTATCTGCAATTGGAAGAGGGCGCGCATCTCGTGGCGGTCGTATAGCATGGCACCGTTTACCACACCTTCGTGTGATTCGGCGAAATGTTTCAGGTTCTGGTAATGGGTCGTGATAACTCCGAATGTTTGTTTCTGGTTGAATCGTTTCAGTACGGCTTCGGCAATGGCACCACCTATCTGCGGTTCTGTTCCTCCACCGAATTCGTCTATCAGAATCAGACTTTTTTCGTTGCACGATTTCATCATTACCTTCATGTTGGTCAGGTGAGACGAGTAGGTACTCAGGTCATCTTCGATACTCTGTTCATCACCTATATCGATAAAAATGTGGCTGAAGATACCCGCATGGCTCCGTTCGTGCATCGGTACCAGCAGTCCACACTGCAACATGAATTGGAGGAGGCCTACTGTTTTCAGACAAACCGATTTACCTCCTGCGTTCGGTCCGGAAATCAGCAGAATACGTTGTTGGGGAGTCAGCTCGATTTCCAACGGCACCACATTCTTGCCATGTTTGGCCAGAGAAAGTTGCAATAACGGATGGATGGCATCAAACCAGTCGAGTACCTGACGGTCCTCGAAAGAAGGCTTGCCGGCCTTGAACTCCAGTCCCAGTAAGGCTTTGGCCCGGATAAAGTCGATTTCAGCCAGAAACTCGTACGACTGAAGCAGGGCCGGTATCTGTGGGCGGATAACTGCCGAGAATTCTGTCAGTATACGGATAATTTCCCGTCGTTCCTCTCCCTCCAGTTCGCGGATACGGTTATTGGCCTCTACCACTTCTGCCGGTTCGATAAAGACTGTCTTCCCGGTTGCCGATTCGTCATGTACGATACCTTTGATTTTACGCTTCATACCCGGTGCTACCGGAATCACCAGACGTCCGTCTCGCATGGTCGGAGTTACATCTTTATCTACATATCCTTCCGACTGGGCAGTACGCAGGATGGCATTCAGGCTGCGCGAAATGCTTCCGGTGGTGGCGCTCAGTTCGCGCCGGATGCGGAGCAGTTCAGCCGAAGCGTTGTCCTTTATCTTACCAAACTTATCCAGTATGTTGTTGATACGGGTAATCAGTTGCGGAAAAACCAGGATGTCGCCTGCCAGTTCTTTCAAGGCAGGGTAGGGGGAGTTCTCCTCCCCGTCAGCATATTCTTCGTCGTCATCGGTTTGTTGCAGGAAACGTACGATGTCTCGGATAGTTTCCAGCGAACGGCGCAAGTCGAATAGTTCCTGTTCGTCCATGTAGAGCCCTTCTACGCGGATACGTTTCAAGGAGGTCCGTACATCGAAGAAGTATTGATCCGGGAAACTGTCTTCTTCCTGGATGATACGGACAAATTCTACTACCTGCTCCAACCGTCGGTTGATGTCGGTATAGTCGTCAGAGAAGGCCATATCGTCTACCCGTTCTTCTCCCAGGGTACTGAGGCATTTGTTTTTCAACAGTTGCCTGATTTGGTCAAATCCGATTTTCTGTTCAAAATTCTGAGGATATATCATGTCTCAAATAACGTTCTCATGTTGGTTTGGACTGCAAAATTACGATAATGGCGAAAAATATCAAAAAAACGCGCTTGAATGTTTGGCGGTTTAAAAAATAGTCGTACCTTTGCATCGCTTTCGAAAGGAAGTACTTCTGAAAACAGAGGTTTCGGAGAGGTGGCAGAGTGGTCGATTGCGGCGGTCTTGAAAACCGTTGTACTGCGAG
>ERZ773133.113-NODE-113-length-112313-cov-7.270448_pt1 | contig 112313 bp, 88 predicted proteins | sample MGYA00580861_ERZ773133 | MGnify/ENA primary metagenome ERZ773133 (study PRJEB29015, sample SAMEA2737844) | human gut metagenome | biome: human gut; feature: human-associated habitat; material: faeces | place: China | collected 2012 ...
GCGCGGTCGCTTGCGACATGTTTCTGCTTCGCGCGAGTGTGCATCCTCGCGGAGCGTTTTTTGTTTCATAGGACGTAATTTCCTATGAAATAAAAAAGGTCAGCGGGGTAGCTGACCTTTTTAGGAGAAGGTATTTCGTTTTATGGGGTGTAGCAAAAACTATATAATGTATTGGGGGGGGTTACGTCTATTATAATAGCATAGGAGCGGAAATAAGTGTGCACAAACATCGTTTTATTTCGATTTCTTTTTTGTGCAAATCAACACTCTCTCCCGAAATGTCCAGCAAAATCCGCCTGAAATTTGCATAAAAGAAGGTGCCACCACTGCCATTTCCATCTATCCAATGGCTGTCCGGGATGTCTCCCGCACATTCTGGCAGCTGACTGGCACCTTTTTCAGGCTTATTTGCAGACCTGTTTCATGCTTTCAACTTTTTATGCTTCTGTCACCGGAGTTTCAGCTTCCCCTGACGGCTTTTCTCCATCCTGGAACAGCGCTTCAAACTCAGCCTGACCGATCTTCTCTTTCTCCATCAGCAGGGCACAGCAGGAATGAAGGACATCCTCGTGATCGAGAATGATCTGTTTTGCCTTGGCATAGCATTCGTCGATGATGCGTTTTACCTCGCTGTCGATCTCGCTCGCCACTTCCTCGCTGTAGGTTCTCGTATGCGCCAGGTCGCGGCCAATAAAGACCTCGTTGTTGTCTCCACCGTAGTTGATCATGCCCAGTTTTTCTGACATACCGTACTCGGTTACCATCGCGCGCGCCATCGAGGTCGCCTGCTTGATATCCTGGGAGGCGCCGGTCGTGATGTCGTCAAAGATAATCTCCTCGGCGATTCGTCCGCCCAGCGAAACCATGATATTTTGAAGCATTCTGCCCTTCGTCATATGAAGCTCATCCTGCTCCGGAAGCGGCATCGTATAGCCTGCCGCACCGACACCGGTCGGAATGATCGAAACGGTGTGAACCGGTCCCACATCCGGGAGGACATGGAACAGAATCGCATGACCCGCCTCATGGTATGCGGTAATCTTCTTATCTTTTTCGGAAATTACCTTGCTGCGCTTCTCAGCGCCGATTCCCACTTTAATAAAGGCTTTCTCAATATCCGTCTGGGTCAGGAACTTACGTCCCTCTTTTGCGGTATTGATCGCCGCCTCATTCATCAGATTTTCCAGATCGGCTCCGGTAAATCCAGCGGTTGTCTGCGCGATGCGGTGTAAATCCACATCCTCGCCCAGCGGTTTTTCCTTCGTATGAACGCCGAGAATCTCCTCGCGTCCCTTGACGTCCGGTCGTCCGACTGCCACCTTTCGGTCAAATCTGCCCGGCCGCAGAATCGCCGGGTCGAGAATATCCACGCGGTTCGTCGCCGCCATGACGATGATGCCCTCATTGACTCCGAAACCATCCATCTCAACCAGGAGCTGGTTGAGCGTCTGCTCTCGCTCGTCGTGACCGCCGCCCATGCCGGTACCACGCTGTCTGGCAACCGCATCGATCTCATCGATAAAGACAATACACGGGGCATTTTTTTTGGCTTCCTCAAACAGGTCGCGGACACGGGATGCGCCAACACCGACGAACATTTCAACAAAATCCGAACCGGAAATCGAGAAGAACGGGACACCCGCCTCGCCCGCTACGGCCTTAGCAAGCAAGGTTTTACCAGTTCCTGGAGGTCCGACTAGGATCACGCCTTTCGGGATGCGCGCCCCGACACCGGTGTATTTCTGCGGATTTTTCAGGAAATCTACGATCTCCTCCAGTTCCTCCTTCTCCTCTTCCAGACCGGCAACCTTGGTAAAGTTGACCTTGCTGGTCGATACCATCCGGGCACGGCTGCGTCCAAAATTCATCATCTTGGCATTTGCCCCGCCGCCGGAACGGGAATTGATAAACATAAACAGGAAGATCAGGACGCCTGCGGACAAAGCGATCGGCAGGATCACCGTCATAAAATAGCTGTCCTGGCGGACGCTGGTGGTCGTGTACGGAACCCCCGCCTTGCGAAGCGCCATCTCTACTTCCTTCACATCCAGCACATTGAACTCCTCCCGGTCGCCGGAGGTTGTCTCAAAAACAACCTCACCGGTCGGCACCTCGCGGTTCGGGCGGATCTGTGCGCTCTCTACGGTCTTATTTTCCAGATATACCATGAACTCCGGATAGCTTAATTCCCGCTCCGTCGCCATTCCAGGGACTTTCAACGAGAAAAACATGATAACGAGCAGCATGAGGATCAGAAGCCCCACGCCTCCCATCGACTGACGTTGTTTCAACTGGCTTCCTCCTTATACTTCCACAACACCGATGTACGGCAGGTTGCGGTATTTCTGATCGTAATCCAGGCCGTAACCTACGACAAACTCATCCGGGATTGTAAAGCAGGTATATTTAACCTGAACCTGTTTTTTCACGCGGCGCTCCGGCTTATCGAGCAGGGTGCACAGCTCGATATTTTTCGGATTTCTCTGTTTTAATACCTCGATCAGATATGCCAGGGTGCGTCCGGAATCTATGATGTCCTCCACGATGATGACATTCTTGCCCTCCAGCGGCTCGTCCAGATCCTTGATAATCTTTACCACGCCGCTTGACTTGGTGCCGGAACCGTAGCTGGATACAGACATGAAATCCAGGGAAACCGGAATAGTCAGGCGTTTTGCCAGTTCACAGGTAAAGAATACGCCGCCCTTTAAGATACAGATCAGGTGGACTTCCTTTCCCTCATAATCTTTGTTGATCTGTGCTGCCACTTCACTGATCTTCTTGTTTACTTCTTCTTCCGTTAATAATACACGAATCTTATCAGCCACTGCTTTTTCCTCCGTTAAATTCCACCTCAAGGATGGTTTTTGTCTGTTCTGTTATCTTATAATATGCGCTGATCCGGTGCCCCACTATCCACAGGATATGTTTTTCTTCCGCCAGAAGCCAGATTTGCTCCCGCTCCTGTCTCGGAATTTTCTCATCAATCATCCAGGATTTCAGTGTTTTCCGACCACCGGACGGCAGTGTCAGGTAGTCCCCCGGCTGCCGGTGTCTCAGCGATAAGGTACCTTTTATTTTATCATAGTCAAACCATTTCGTATACTGGTTTTTCGGAAATTCATCCCCATTTTCACAGGGGAAAGTATGCATCTGCAAAAGCTTCCCATTCTGGATGCCCGGAAGCAAAACCCCTTTTCTTTCCCCTGGATGACTAAGCGGGCGCACTTCAAGAAATCCATATATATTTACCGCCCGGAACCCATGCGGCAGCGAAATACTCTTCCCGGTTCCCTGGTGCAGAAGTTCCCGCACCGCCTGCACATGCGTCTCCGTCACGTCCTGGAGCGGCATTTTGCTCTTTAAAAACAACCGCCGCACGATATAACCCTGCACAATCTCCGCCTGTTCTGCCAGCGCTCCTGCATCCGCCTTTCCATCCGGTGCATGCTTTTGAAGCCATTCTTCTGCCACCTCTTCCAGATAGGCATCTGCCTGCCGGATGCGTCTGCCCGCCTGGTCGATATGACGGACTGCCTGTGCATTCAAGCGCTTTCCTACCGCCGGAAGCAGTTCATTCCGAAGCCAGTTGCGGCTGTATTCACTCTCCTGGTTCGTCGAGTCCTCGACCCAGTCCTGTCCCTGCTGCCGCAGCCAGGTCTGAATCTCGCTCCGCTGCGCCCAGAGAAGAGGACGGATGATGCGCCCCCGCACCGGAGCAATGCCGGAAAGCCCGGTCAGACCGCTTCCGCGGAACAGGTTAAAAAGAACCGTTTCCGCATTATCATCCGCATGGTGGGCGGTGGCGATGTGAACCCGGGCGGCTACCGCCTCTTTTTCCCCCGCATTCTCCGATGTCAAATCCGGACACATCTCTTTCTCCCACGCAAGCGCCGTCTCCTCATACAGGCGGTACCGCGCCTGCCGTCCCGCCTCCTCGACGGAACATTTCCGGTCAAGCGCCTCTTTCGCCGCATCGATACGGAACTCATAAAAAGGAACTTCCAGCCGTTCACACAGCATCCGTGAAAATGCCGCATCCCTATCTGCCTCCGCGCCGCGCAGCCCGTGATGGACATGGAGCGCCCGCAGGGAAATCTGAAACGTCTCCCGCAGCTTCCAGAGCACCAGCAAAAGACCGACGGAATCCGCTCCCCCGGATAAACCGACCAGAACGCCATCCCCCGGCCTGGTCATATGATTTTGTCTCATATAAATTTCTGTTTGTTTCTGCATTCTTTTATATTTCTTTTTATCCCTCTTAACATCCACTCGTAACTACTGTTCCGTACCTTCACAGTATAACGGATCTCCTCTTATTTCTCAACCTGCCAGATTCTACGTTACTGTTCACGCATACGTGCCCAGTAACTACCCACGTTCCAGCACCGTCCCGACCAACACTGTGCAGTCATCCACCACACCCCCGTCCGAAAGCCCGGACGCAAACGCCAGGATCTGTTCTGCCAGTTCCTGCGGGTTGCCGCCGGAAAGGTTTGATATAAATTCCATGAACGTCTCTTCCTTGTGTTCCCCCGGCATCGCTTCGAGAATACCGTCGCTTATCATAATGATTTTTTCGCCGTCCCACATTTTCCGCGACATCAGAACCGGCTCCGCGTTCTGTACGATTCCCATCGGCAGCCCGCCTGCTTCCAGAAACTCAACGCCCTCACGCCCCAGAATAAAGGTCGGCACCGCGCCCAGCTTCATCGCTTCCAGCACACCTGTCCCCAGATCGATACAACATAGATCGATTGTTGCCGGATTCTGCTCCGTACCCGCCAGCAGAAGCACCGTATTTACCAATTTGAGCGCCGATCGTGCCGAAAATCCCGTCTCCAGCAGGCGCTGGGTCAGCTCAATGACCTTCTCGCTGTCCTCGCTGGCGCTTCTGCCGCTTCCCATACCGTCCGACAGGCTCATAATCACCTGCCCCGGAAGCCCGGTCTGCACCGTACACGTATCGCCTGAAATCGGTTCACCCTCCCTGGGGCTGCACGCCATGCCGTACACCATCCGGTATTTACCTTCTTCCACAAAACGGAAGGTCGCCGCATTGCGGGTGATCAGGCTTTTGCTGTCTTTCGCCACACTCCAGTGGCTTCCGGCGATCGCGCGTCCCAGAAGTTCCGCCACATCCCGCGCCGTCATGCATCGCCCGTTGACGCTGCGGAGTGTGAGAAACGCCTCCTTCTGCTGATTTTCATATTGAAGCACCAGCATGTTGTCCACGCGCAGATGGCTTCTGCGGAGTATCCCTGAAAGCACCTCCTCCCAGGATGCCGTCACATCCGCCGCCTGTTCCATCTGGTTGGAAAATTCCTCCAGAATCGCCGCCAGCTCCCGGAACTGGACGATCACCGCGTCCCGGCTTTCCAGAAAACGGTTTTTCCATCCCAGATTCATCGTCGCCCGCCCGAGACTCCGGTTCAATTCCCGCAAATATGCCTCTCTCTGGGAACAGATCTCATGAAACAGGCGAGGCATGTCCTCCAGGTCGATTTTCCCTTTCTGCTCGAACGTCCGAAGCAGATAATAGAGATAATAACTGTCGTCCCGGCGGCTGCCATAATACAGGTTGCACCGTGTACAATCGCCGCATACCGCCGACGCCGCCGTCTGCATTGCCGCCAGTCCGTCCTCCTTCGTCAGATGCCCCTGCCCGCCGATCTCATCCGCAAACGCCTGCGCCAGACCACCCAGTGACAGCGCCATGCTCTTTAAACGTCTTGCCGTGTAGACGTTGACATCCGCCATATCTCTATGTAAAGTTCTCCGTTTAAGCACAAAAATCCCTCCTAACCTGTATAACGCCATTATATACAGGCTGGAGGGAAATATTTGTCAAACGGAGGGAGCAAAACCAGGGAAAACTTCGACATTTTCCGACCTATCTATGAACACTGCTCCCCCGTGTGCCATACTCCAGGCATTCTAGGATGTGCTGCAAGCCTAATTCGGATTCGACGGCTTAAGCAGGATCTCATTGCGGTTTACAAGTCCCAGCTTCTCCTTCGCTACCTTCTCGATATACTGCTTGGTCTGCACGTATACGCGGTATTCCTCAAGCTGTTTGGCACGTTCTTCTTCTTTCGCAACCTGTGCCTCCAGATTTTCCTCACGAATTGAATAACTCCTATCCTTTTCCTTGAGATCGATGCCCTTGATGTGCACGGCAACCGCCAGACTCAGCACTACCATCGTAACGCCCACAAGCGCCATCCGGTTGTTTAAATTGTCCTTTTTCTTTTTCCGTGCATTCCCACCCGGTCTGCCTTCTGACATCTGTCTACGCACCTTCATCTCACTTCCTTTCCATGTTTTCTGCCTGTCCCCTTGTTGTACGTTTCTTTCCGGTCTTCTGGCTTTTTTTGCCTCTTCTTTTCATTTTAATCCATCCGCTGCATTTTTTCAATACCGCAAACAAAAGACGGCTGCCCGTCTGGTCATAAAACACCATGCCGCCGAGCACGCCCGCCACCGCATAGCCGCGCAGAACTCCGTCATTCTGCCCGAACAAAAGCCGGAACGTCGCAAAGCTGGCAAAAAGCCAATACGCCGCATCCTCCATGCCTGTCCAAAATGAGCCGTGCCGTACCAGCCACCGGAAAATCCTAAGCCCGTCATACATCATCATCAGCGCGATTCCCGTACACACACTGCCGCCAAGCAGCCATATTTCCCCTCTCACCGTCCCGTTCATCCGCCACCGCCTAACGGAACAGCCGTCCAAAGAACGACTCCTGCGATTTCCGGTGGGACTCGTTGCAGGAATACGAAAAGCTTTCAAACTCGCCCTCTATATCCACTTCGCCCTTTTCCAACGTCAGACGGCTCACATGCAGCGCCTTCCCACGCACCGTCAGAAGCCCCATGTTTGTATCGAGAATCATCTGGTTCTCATCAAATGACACCACATCCTGGATCCCCGTCACACTCCCCTTTTCCCGGTTCAGAAGCTCCAGCTTGTGAGGTCTGGCATCCAATTTTTCTTCCATGCAAAAAACCTCCCAATTTATCTAACTTATAGCCTATAGCTGCCTATTGTTAAATATATTGGGAGGTTTTCAGGTTTATGAATGATTATCTGGCCGGTTCCCAGACACCGTCTGCATTTACATAATAGCCGTCCGGTGTCCACTCAGCCATATAAAGGGAGCCGTATGGACGCCCTGCGCCCTCCATGTAAACCCAGGTTTTTAATTCTTCATTATACGCCCAGGTCGGCTGCGGTGCATACGGATTTAAGTATACATATCCTAAATCCGGAATCAGCTGCCACTCCGTCAGCATCTCTCCCGTTGCCGGATCCAGATAATACCATCTGCCGTCCTGCGGATCCAGATACCAGCCCGTCCGCATGCCTGTGTTTTCGTCCACATAGTACCATTTGCCTGCGCTGTAATCATAGACCCAGCCCGTCCGGATATATCCATCGGCTCCAAACGCCCACCATGCGCCCCGGAGCTGTTTCCACACAACCTGTTCAACCTGTCTGCCGGTCACCGGATCCAAAACCAGGCTTCCGGACAGATATGTGCCATTTGACAGGCGGTAGCGCCATCCGGCACTCTCTTTTACCCATGTGCTGGTACTTCTGTCGCGGCTGGAAGTGGCCGTTCCCTGCGGATTGCCTGGGGTCGATGGATTCGGGTTCGACGGGTTGGGTTTCGTCGGATTGGACGGGTCAGACGATGCTTTCTTTGTCTGGACCGTTACCGCCTCGCTGGCTGCGGATGCCGTCGTATTGACACCTTCTTTGAGTCTCACATAGAAATTGTAAGTCGTTTCCGGTGTCAGCCCGGTAAATACCGGTAAATCCTGCCATTCTCCCTGATCCACGCAGTATTCCAGTTCATATCCTGCCGGAATCGCGGTTCCATCCACAAATGCTGACGGTGCTTCCAGGGTCACGCTGGTGTCTGTCCACGCTGCTGCCTGCGGTGCTTTCGGGGTCTTTGTTCCTATTTTTTTGATCGTCAGGCGCACTGTAATCGGATCACTCATATAATTTACGTTACTGTCCGGAATCTTAATCCTACAGGAATACGTTCCCGCATTGGTCGGCGGTATCATGCTGGAATAAACGGTTCCGTTCACACCTTTATAGTACACCTCATACTGACCCAGAAACTGTTTCGAAAGATCCTGTCCACCTATCGTTGCCTGAATTTCATCCCCAACAGACTTCGGCGTTCCATCGTAATCAACCTCTTTATCCGTACCATTCAGTGTAACCTTATCTTTGTCCCCAAAATACACATGGGTCTCAACATCCTGCGCCGGCATCTTAAAGGAAGCCGTCCATTTGCCGTCGGATTCGGTAAATTTCGGCGGGTAAATAACTACAAGGAAACCACCGCTGTATGTAAGGCATGCATTCTTGTTCGGATTCTCCTTCATCTGTCTGACACCTTCAGCTGTCAAGGTCGCCGTTACCACTTCCCCGGCTCTTGCCGCAGGCTTGTCCAGCATATAATAAGAACTGCTTTCCGGCTTCTTTGTGATCGAAAATATCGCAGTTTGATCATTCTTAACCTCGATATCCACAGCTACCATGCCCGGTCCATCTAAGTATACATAGAGAGTCGGGAGACCCGTTGTATTATCTTTTTCGATGTAATAATCGCCGTTATTTTTAAGTTCTACTTTACTATTTACCTTTTTCGGTGTAACTGGATCTTTCTTATACAGCGACATTGATTTTATTTTAAATTCTTTAAACAGCTTGCCATTGATAATCTTTGTTACTTTCAGAGAACCAATATGGTCGCCTCCACTCCACTCCCTGGTTTCAAAGGCTGCCGTTGTTCCCCAGGTACCCCATTCCTGCCCTACGAACCAGGTATACTGGGTTGCATTTAAGTTTACTGCATAAGAAACCTCCACCGAAGCATCTGAGCACGGCATTGTAAAATAATATACCGTTGGATCTTCAAAATTGCACAGAGTCGCATCCACCTTTGAACCATTTTTATCGGTAATTGTTACTTTACTTACGACATCTTCCGAATCCAGACCCGTAAATGCAAGGTAAACTTTTTCTCCGGCTTTCCGTGAAAATGTACTAGTTTCACCAACTGTCGTAGAAATCGGATTTGTTCCCCCTTTTGCATCATTCAGGGATGCATACGCTTTCACAACTGCATTCAGAGAATTCGTATGACCCGGCTCCCGTCCTACTGTAACTGTGTGCTCCGCCGTATCAACTGTCAGCTGGCATTCTGCCTGCTTGGAAGGATCCGCCTTGCTGATGGCTGTGATTATATAGGTTCCATTTGCCACATCCGCAGCGGTTACCAAGCCGTCCTCTACCTTGACTGCCGGATCACTGCTTTTCCACGTCACTTCTCTGGACGCTCCGTTTGCCACATCGACGGTTGCAGTAAGCTGGACGCTTCCTCTTGGGTAAATCGTCTCATTGGTCTTATCCAGCGTAATTCCGGTAACCGAAGGTGTCAGATCCAGCGTCAGATCCGGACGTAAAGTCTGGTTTTTCAGAATCGGGAAGGCATACTCGCCAGTTGAATCCATCATCCAGGTAGAATCAAAATTCCAGCCCAGCCCCTTATAAAATGCCGGATTTTTCAGATCTGCCGCCGCTGCGTCCGCTCCATATAGCTTATCTGCCCCCATCATATCCGGTTCCGGGGTCAAAATCATTCCATCTGATTTTCTCGCAACTGTGCCGGCAAAGCCGTAGTTGTTCTGGTAACTTCCCGTTCTTCCACCAATCCGGTTGAGCGATCGCATCTCCGGGAAAATGCTGACACAGGAGGAAATCGAACCGTTGCTGGAAATGCCCGCCACGGATGCGCCAGTGGGATTTTTTGTCAGCGTTTCGCCTGCCGCGTAGCTGTGGGAGATCGTTACGTTGCCGCTTCCTACCAGTCCGCCGATATAATATCCCTTATCAACGTCCATATCCACAACTGCATAGCTGTTGTCAATGGTTGTAGTTCCACCGGTCCAACCGACCAAACCACCTGCAAATCCCTTGTCGGTGGTTCCTTTGATTTTAGCATCTGCATAGCAGGACTTAATATTTACCGAATAATTCGAATACTCCCTTACGTTTCCAATCAAACCTCCTGCCGATTCAATCTTATTTGTTCCATCTGCAGTTTCGATTGTTCCACTGACGTAACAATTTTCTACTGTCAGAGAACCATATACATCACCAACCAGGATGCCAACTCTCGCTTTATCGCCGGAAGCCTTAACCACCGCATTTTCTATGGTCAGATTCTTAATTTCACAATTCGAAGAAATTGCTCGAAACAATCCCACATAAGCATCGCCGACTACATTCAAGCCTTGAATCGTATGTCCGCATCCATCAAATTCAGCTCCGGCCTGATTAATCGGGGCAAAGTCGTGACCGCCCATATCAATATCGCACATCAGTTTCGCTTTCCAGTTTGAACTGTTCGTATCTCGGAAATACGCAAGCTCTGCCCCTGTACTAATTTGATAATAACCATTTTCATCTTTGGCCGGTTCCACAACCGCCTGTCCATCCCACTGATCCTGCACCCATACCGCCTTAAATGTCACATTTCCTTCCGGCATTGTATAACTTGCACCGCTGGCATATGTCTTAGTTTCGTCACTCCAGCCTCCAAAATTCATGCCGTATACCTTAAAGGTATTCTCCGGAAGCGTAATCACGGTTCCGGCTGCGGCATTTTCCAGTGTCGGCGCCTCTCCCTGTGAATCCTTACGTCCAGACGTAAAGGTAATTGCATACTTCGCCGCGATTGGAAGATTTATTTCGATTGTTTCTATTTTTGTTGACGCGTCCTCAGAGGTATAACTCAAAACAATCGTTCCTGTGATACTTCCGTTTTGTCCCGGTTCTGTTCCGTCTGTTGCCAGTGCTAGCTTAAAACCTTTTTCATCGGACCATCTCGCCCGAATTTTTTTATTTGTAATAACATCGTTTACAGTCTGCAAAATTTCCTCTGCTGTCGTCTTATTTGTCGCTGTCATCGCCTGCAGCGCTTCCTGTGCCGCTGTTTTGACATCCTCTAAGGTCTGCTCGGAAAATACATAGGCTCCACTTGTCTCTTTTTCACTATCCCCATAGACGGAATCACCGGTCGCCCAAACTTTAAACGTATAGGTTCCGCTTTCCGCTATCTGGGAAGTAAAATCGTAGCTGGTTGCGCCTATCCCAAGCGCCACCTCACTGCCTTGTTCTGAATCATTCTTATAAAGCTGTACTTTATAGCCTGATGCATTCTCAACCGCACTCCAAACGGCCTTTCCTTTTACTGTCTCATCCCATTTGACACCCTTAGGCGCTACAAGCTGAACAAGGTTTACCTTTTTTTTCAGCTTGATTGAGCCGATCAAACTTCCCTTGTAATAGACATAAAGCTGTTTTTCATTTATACTGCCAAGAGCCAGCGATTTAGCAAATCGAATCTTTATCCCCCATCCATTTTCTGTTTTTTCCACTCCAGAAATTGTAACTTCGCCATACTCCATTCCATCTTCCTCGGATGAAAGGGTAAAATCTTTCGGCTGCAAACTATCTGTTCCTGCATATATAAGTTTAATTTCCCCTTCTGCTGTGGCACTTTCCGCATCGGTTGTCTGGAAAGTTCCTGTCACAGTTTGTCTCGCAGGCATGGAAACCGGGTTGGCTTCCAAGGTGAAATCAAGGTTTCTTGGAATTGTAACACTATCTGTCCACGTCAGATATCCGGTCTTTTTGATTGTTACCGTATAAATTCCGTTTGCGAGTTCAATCTCAAAATCACCATCTGCATTGGTTGTGGTACTTTTTTCACTATTCCCCTTCTTAAAGATAATCTCCGCACCATCAAGTCCTGTTTCTCCAGAGCTTACAGTTCCTGTTACCATATTGGTTGCCTGAAGGTAATCTGGTAAATCATCACCTGAAAATATCACATCACCATTTGTTGTTTCCAGCGAAGGGAACTGATCTGCTTCAATTTTCCAGCTTGAATTTGAGTCATTTCCCCAGCCGATCTTGTTTTCCCAGAAATTGGTTGTTAAAAGTTCTGCTTTCGTGACACCTTCGCCATGGTGCTCTGTATGTTTGTTAGCAAAATTTCCATTATATCCGCCTGCCATATTTTGATAAGCATAATTTTGATTTCCTGATACATAAACGGTTGAATCTCCACTATAGCCAAAAATTCTATCTACATAACTACTAAGTTTTTTTGTGGAAACTGTTTTCTGTAATGCTACACTTTTTTCGATTATAACATTTACATTTCTTCCGCCAACTAAGCCACCGCAGCCACTATTACACTCTGTTGAAACACTTCCCATTGCCATGCAATTTTCAATGTTTAATATATTTTTTGCTGAAACCAATCCAACCAAACCACCAGCCAATGAATTTTGAGAATCTGAGCCTGTACTCTTAACATCCGCATTAACAACACAATTCTTTACCGTCAACGTGCTACTTGAAGGAACCTGTCCAATTAGTCCACCCGCTGCGTAGTTTCCTGTATTAAGAATCCCCGCATCATCATCGCCATTGTCCTTGGCACCTTCAACATAACAATTTTCAATGATGGCTGTACCTGCTGTCGTTCTAGCAATCGCGCCTACATGTTTGAAATTTTTCGCCTCTTTAATTTTCACATTCGATAAAACTAAATTTTTTACCGTTCCTTTCACACTGCTAAACAACGGCTGTGAAATTCCACTCAAAGTATAGCCAGCACCGTCTAAGCAAGTTGTTAATGTTCTTTCCTCCCACGGGTCAACTTCGCTAAGATCAATATTATTCCCCAATTTAATATATTTATTTACATTAGAATTGTACTGACCACTTCCATTATACTGATTTTTATTTCCTTTACCCATGACGATAGACCACTGATCTGCCGTCGTAATCACATACGGATCTTCCAATGTACCGCTTCCCGTGATTCCTTCATCCGCATACAGCGCAATCCCCGCGTCTCCCACCTGCACATGGATCTCCGGCAAAGCAGTGTCTTCCGGTATCTCTTCGCTTTCCGGAATCACCGGAACATAGGTATAGATCGCCCCATTGTATTCTTCATTGGCTTTATCATAGCCTTCCCAGGTCTTTTCTTCGGTTTCTTCTGGTTCACCGTCCTCATCGAAGCGGTCAAAATAGTCCTCCGGCGCCAGTCCGCCCTGAAATTCGGAATAGTCGCTGTTTTCCGCATCCAGTTTCCACGTGATACCCGACAAAGTCCGCTCGGTGGTTTCTTCTCCCATCGTCTCACGCACGGTAAGAGTCTCCGGGAACTGGATGTCGGATTCTTTGCTTCCAAGCGGGAGAATCTGATCGGTGATCGATTCTTCCAACGGTGCAAATTCCAGCGTCGTTTTCGCCTGCTCTTCTTCCAGGACCGTGATCTGGATCACCGGAAGTTCGTCCTCATCTACCTCATAATTGCTGCTTTTCAGCTCTGCACGGAACAGGTAGATACCCGGATTTTCTCCATCATAACGGGATGCCTGGCTCTCTTCTGCATCCAGAACCCAGCGCACCTTTACTTTTCGCCAGAAACCTTCCTTTTCGTCAATCTCTTCCTCGGTCTTCTCATCCGTCTTGACATCTTCCTTCGGTTCATCCGTTTTTCCGTTCGAAGAACTGCCATTTTCATTCAAATCTGCATTTCCACCCGAAGAACCGGAATCTGCCTTACCGGAATCGTCTTTCTCATCGGATTCACCGTTCCCCGGATTTGCATTTTCATCCTGAGAGTCCCCATTTTCCGCCGAATTTCCATCTTTCCCAGAATCTCCCTGTTCACCTGAACCGGATTCCGCTTTCTCTAAGCCCTCTCCACCTTCGCTTTTGTCTTTGCTATTCTCTCCGGCATCTTTTCCTTCAGTATCTTCTTTTTCTCCCTTCTCTTCACTGTCTGTCTTTTCCAGCACGGCATCATCATCTGTGCGGTTGGCAAACGCAGCTACATTCTCATCGTTCCCTGCGTCAGGCACATCTTCATTTTGCCCCCCCCCGCTGACAAAAACGTCTATGCTGTCCGGCATCTCCAGATCCTGATACCGGGTGCCATAGGGAACTTTCTGATACAGAACCTGTTCCGATAAACTCTCGATCTCCCGGATCTGATAAAAATTCGTGTTCGCATAAACTCTAGGCACAGAGCCATATGAACTGCACGTTATCACTACCACCATTCCTGCTGCCAGGATTCTTCTTTTTCTCCTTCTCATACGCTTTTTCCTCTCATTCTCGAAATGTTGATTATCCGTCATAAAGTGTGTATACACAAATGAGTCGTCACTATATTTATATTATAATAATCAACTCTCACAAATTCAAGACAGAATCTGTTCTTTTAAGCGCATAAAGAAAAACGAGACGACCGAAGTCGTCTCGTAAAAGTCTAACTTTGAGGGGGCACCTCATTCTCTTGACTTCTTTTTTTATTTCCGTTCTTTATATCATTGTTTTCCCAGGTTCTCCGGGGTTCTGCACCATGTCAGGAGCATTTCTTTTAAAAATTCCAGTTCCTGCGTGTGGTCTGCCTTGTGATCGTCCGCCCACACAATTCCCTGTGCATAGCGCTCAGCCACTGCCAGCATCGCAATCGCAACGCTTGTAAATAACTGCTGCTCCGGAATATCGGTCCGGATGCTTTTATCGCTCCTCGCCTGCTCATAGAACTTATGATACAGCGCTCCTGCCGGCTTCAAAACATCCAGATGTTCAGCCAGCGCTTCCCCCTTGACTTTCTCCCGGGAGATAAAGTTTTTATAGTTATTACTGAACCGGAGCATTTCCGGTCGTTCCCGGTAAATCCGGATGATCTGGTCCGTATAAAACTCAATGTACTGATACGCCGTGAATGATTCAAATATCTCCGGTCCCTTTTCTTCCAGAATCTCCTTCCAGAGATCGCCCCAGATTTTTCCGCTGATCGCTATCACAAGCTTGACCTTCGTCTGATAATAGTTATATAGGGTCGCAACGCCCACTTCCGCAGCGTCCGCCACTCTTTGTAAGCTGACATTCTCGATCCCATATTGCGAAAACAGCCTGAATCCAGCTTCCATCAGCTGTTCTTTCCGGCGCATCGCCTCTTTTTCATCCCGCTCTATATTTCTTGGCATTTCGTCCTCCGCGCCTTTTACTGACGTCTCTTGGATTTTTACAGGTATTCAAACATTTCTTTGGCATCTTCCTTGCGGATAGTCTCCTGTACGCTTGTAATGCGGACCTTCACCGATTTATTGCCGAAAGCAATTTCAATCACATCCCCAACCTTGACCTCCGCGCTGGCTCTTGCCACTTTATCATTCAGCATCACTCGTCCGCTGTCACACGCTTCATTGGCTACGGTTCTTCTCTTGATGATGCGGGACACTTTCAAATACTTATCTAGCCTCATATTTTTCCTTTCCATAGCCCCTTGCAGGGCACTTTCATCCTGGCGGAATCCCTTCGCTCCTATAATACTAAAGCCCTCCATGATATTTTATCACGAAGGGCTGTCTGTCACACATATATGTCTGAGATAATTATGCGTTTACCATATCCTTTAATGCTTTACCAGCTTTGAACTTCGGAGTCTTGGAAGCTGCGATCGGCATGGTCTCGCCGGTCTTCGGGTTTCTTCCCTCTCTAGCTGCTCTCTCAGCTACCTCAAAAGTACCAAAGCCAACCAGCTGAATCTTTCCGCCCTTAACCAGTTCCTCGGATACTGCATCTGTGAAAGCCTTGATTGCCTTCTCTGCGTCTTTCTTGGAAAGCTCTGCTTTCTCAGCTACAACTGCGATTAATTCTGTCTTGTTCATCGTATATTCCTCCTAGCTTATATCTTTGCACATGAATCCTCTTAGTTTTCTTCGTACATGCCCGCAAATCTTACTTTACATTTATATACATTTCTCCTTGCTTTGTCAAGGTTTTTTGCACTTTTCCTCACATTCCGAACCGACAATCGTTACGACTCGCAAATAGGAATTTTCTAAACTGAAAATTCCGTACGATGCCGTTTAGGCAGCAGATTATTCCGATTTTAAATGCGAAGCATCGCCAAAATCATAGTGTGAAGCACACGCAAGCACTTCACACTGTGATTTTTTGGTGAAAACCGGTGTAGTATCTGTGAAATTCCTTGTGCTTTTATCTCTTTTCCGCTCATGTTTTCTATCGTTTTTGCATGCTTTTCTCCGTCTTTCAGAATATCGTTTTTACAGGCTTTCGTCAACCTTTTCGTTACAGTTACACTGTCTTCTTTACTTGCCTGAATCCCATTCTTATGGTAAGATCAAATAATGTATATCCGGCCTATTACGGCAAACATATAGAAAGGCTGAAAATTATTATGAAAAAGCAAAAACTATCTTCCCTTCTGCCTATCGCTGTATTTCTGATCTTTTATCTGGGGCTAGGAATCTGGTCAGAATATATCATGAAGATCCCGATGGGCTTTTACAACATTCCGATTGTTGTCGCATTTATGCTTGCGATCCTGACGGCCTGTTTCCAGAACCGTTCTCTTTCCTTTGACCGGAAACTGGAGCTGATGGGGCAAGGCATCGGAGATAAGAACATCATCACCATGCTTCTCATCTTCCTAACAGCCGGAACCTTTGTCGGTGTCGTAGGACGAAGCAGTGCTGAAAGCGTTGCTTATCTGATGCTGTCTCTTATCCCGGCCCGTTTTTCCGTTGCTGTTCTCTTTGTGGTAGCGTGCTTTGTCTCTACTTCCATGGGAACCTCCGTTGGAACCATCACCCTGATTGTTCCGATTGCCACTGCCGTATCTGAGACCTCTGGTTTCTCTCTGGCCCTTTGCGTCGCATCTGTCATCGGCGGTGCCATGTTTGGAGATAATCTCTCTTTCATCTCCGATACAACCATCGCAGCCTGCAACGGTCAGGGATGTGCTATGAAGGATAAATTCCGTGAGAACTTCGGCATCGCACTTCCGGCTGCCATCGCTTCCCTGGCACTTATCCTGGTCGTTTCCTTCCATCAGGATCCGGGAGCTGCCATCATAAAACCATACAACCTGATTCAGCTGATCCCCTATCTTCTGGTATTAGCAGGCGGCATTGCCGGTATTCAGGTATTTGTCGTTCTGTTAGTCGGAATCGTATCCGGTGCCATCATTATGCTGGGCTCCGGCCAGACTACTCCCTGGGAAATGCTTACCAACATGGGTTCCGGCACTTCCGGCATGTTTGAGACCAGTATGGTTGCCATCTTAGTTGCAGCTATGTGTGCACTGATCCGTGAAAACGGTGGCTTCGACGTTCTTCTTAACGTTATTCATCGCATTTTCCGTGGAAAACGCGGTGGTCAGTTTGGTGTCGGCCTTTTAGTTACCCTACTGGATATCGCAACTGCCAATAACACAGTAGCTATCGTTATGGCCAACCCTATTGCAAAGGAAATTTCTGAAGATTATGGCATCAGTGCCAGAAAGACAGCCTCCCTTCTAGATACCTTTTCCTGTATCTCCCAGGGAATCCTGCCTTACGGTGCTCAGATGCTGGTAGCATTATCGGCGGTTCATGAGCTGGGCTATGAACTGTCTGCCTTTGAGGTCATGCCGCTTCTGTTCTATCCAAGCATGCTGTTTATCAGTTCTTTAATCTGTATCTTTCTGCTTCCAGAGCGCGGAGACCGTGTCAAAGCAAAAAAATAACAGCGGAACCCTCTCCACTGCACACATAAACGCATTGAGGCATAAAGAAGAGCTGTCCGACTTTCTCGTCATCAGACAGCTCTTTTATGAAATATCTCGAAGTTTCACTATATAACCTCTCTTTCTTAATTTTAACAAAAAAAGGGGCGTGTTCACAATTTATTTACTCATGCGTTTGTCGTGCGCTTTGCTGTGTTTTTTCTGTGAAAAATCATGGAGTATCTGTGAACTCCCCTGCGCTTTCGTCTGTTTTTCGATATATCTGTTATATCAAATACCAGTTTTTATCAAATACAGGACTATCAAAAACAAGATCGATGGACAACCGCCCAGGAGTTTTATCTCTCTTTACGTTTTCCATCGATCCCGTCTTCTTTTTTCTCTCACCGCCTGTTTCCAGGCAGATTTATCTCATTTATCTTTTTTTATCCTTCCATCTGACGTCCCAGAAATCCGGCTGCCGTCGCCGCCAGCTTCATCTCCGCCCCTCCAAGCGCCTGCTTTGCCTCCCGGCTGAGGAGAATCACCGCCCCGATCGCATCGCCCTCGCTCAAAATCGGCACAATCACCTCGGCGCTGCTCTCCTCCACCTCATCCGAGGTAATCGGGATAAATGCTTTTTCTCCCCGCGCCGCACAGATATTCTGACGTTCGGAGACTGCCAGCTCCAGCGCCCGGCTGATCGTCTTCTGGTAATATTCCTTCTTTGGTCCCCCGGATACCGCGATGATCTGATCCCGGTCCGCGATGCAGACCATCAGCCCCGTGGACTGCGCCATCGCCTCCGCGTACTGCACGGCAAATGCCGCCAGCTCCACCATCGGTGAATATTTTTTCAATATAATCTCGCCCTCGCGGTCCGTGAATATCTCAAGCGGCGTCCCTTCCCGAAGGCGCAGCGTCCGGCGTATCTCTTTCGGGATGACAACGCGACCCAGATCATCGATTCTTCTCACAATTCCTGTAGCTTTCATGATTCTTCCTCCTGCATACCACGTTTGCCATATCGTGTGTCTTATGGGTAGTATGTGGAAATGCAGGCGGATTATACATCTGAAATGGTTCGTCCCAATTTTAGGACTGAAAATTTTTATATTTTTTATTCCTGCCGTTTCTTCGGATTCGGATTGATCGCCACACCGCGGTTGATGTCGCCCTGTAAATTCTTGCCGAACTGGTAATCATTACCCGGAAGAATCACATTGAGCAGAACACCCGCAATCGCTGCGATCGCAAGACCTGTCAGAGTAACCGAGGTTCCTGCCGCCTCAAAGGTCAGGCCGCCGGAGAATCCCAGCCCGCAGACCAGAATTACCGCAGCGATTACCAGGTTCCTGGATTTGGTTAAATCCACCTGGTTTTCGACCACGTTGCGGACACCGATCGCGGAAATCATACCGTATAGCATGAAACTAACGCCGCCGATGATGGCAGACGGCATCGAACCGATGACTTCTGCCATCTTCGGAATAAAGCTCAGAATCACAGCAAAGACAGCTGCAATCCGGATGACACGCGGGTCATGGACACGGCTTAATTCCAGGACGCCCGTATTTTCGCCGTAAGTCGTATTGGCAGGACCGCCAACGAGTGCCGACAGAGATGTTGCGATACCATCGCCGACCAGCGTCCGGTGCAGTCCCGGATCCGCAAGGAAATTTTCTCCGACCGTCGCGGAGATCGCCGACATATCGCCGATATGTTCCATCATCGTCGCAAGCGCGATCGGCGCCATTACCATGACCGCCGTCGGGTCAAATTTGCACAGCTGGAACGGAGGAAGTCCGACCCAGGAAGCCGTCGCTACCTCTGAGAAATTCAGGATCGCACTTCCGTCCGGGTTTGTCATTCCCATCATCTGGAAGACTGCTGCCGCTGCATAGGAGATCACAACGCCCATCAGAATCGGAATGATCTTGAACATTCCCTTGCCCCAGATATTAAAAACGATGATGGTTCCCAGCGCGATCAACGCAATCAGCCAGTTTGTTGATGCGTTGGCGATCGCGGACGGCGCCAGTGAAAGACCGATACAGATAATGATCGGACCTGTCACAACCGGCGGCAGATAGTGCATGACGCGCTCCACGCCTGCCAGCTTGATGATCAGCGCCAGAATCAGGTACAGCGCACCCGCTACCACGATACCGCCGCAGGCATATGGCAATTTCTCGCCCATCGTCATATCTGCAAAAATACCGCTGTCCAAGTTTGCCACCGTCGCAAATCCACCGAGGAATGCGAATGAGGAACCAAGGAATGCCGGGACTTTTAACTTAGAGCAGGCATGGAAAAACAGCGTTCCCAGACCCGCGCACATCAGCGTTACCTGAATTGAAAGTCCCTCTCCCTCAAAATAGGTATTGACCAGAATCGGCACCAGGATCGTCGCGCCGAACATCGCGAACATATGCTGCAAGCCCAAAAGCAGCATCTTCGGCAGACCCAGTGTTCTGGCGTCTTTAATAACCATGTTGTTTTCATTCATTTTAGATAGATACCTCCAACAATTCCCTTCATAATGTATATCATTTTCATTCTACAGAATATCCTTTTTGCCTTCATTCGTCAACCTTTCTGCTGCGCTTGCTTCGATTTTCTGTAAACAAAACAAAGAATGTGCCTTTTTGTGTAATGGGGAATTCCAAGGAATTTCCTATTGCACAAAAAAAGAGCTGTCCGACTTTCTCGTCATCAGACAGCTCTTTTATGAAATATCCCGAAGTTTCACTATATAACCTCTCTTTCTTTTATATTTTGTTTTAAATGTGCTATGGACCTCTTCCTTTCATATGAATCTCCTCCTTTGATTACATGTATCTATGTAAACTCTTTTAGAGATTGTATGATGATGGATTCCATCGATACCGATTTTTATCTTTTTATTTATTGGATAAATTCGGTTTTTAAAACCATGATCATGTTTTTTAGTAACTAACTATCCCATTGGACCGTCCTCCTTGTTCCTTATTTCGTCTTAGAAACTATGGTAACCGTTTGTTGGGGTTATCTCTGTTTCTTTTGATGGTTTTATTCTACTAGATAATTTTCATTTTGTCAAGCATTATTTCTAATTATTTTCCATATTTTTCTTTATTTATCTGATTATATTTTTGTAATTGTTGTGTATTTCTGTTTTATTTGTTCTGTTTCTAACTATTATTGCGCTTTACGATCGCGTTTTCTTGTATTTTTTGTTTTATAGGACGCAATTTCCTGTAAAATGAAGAAAGTCCCATGAACAAATCATGTGTCTTGACACATCCGGGCTTCTCGCGCGGCCGCTTGCGGCATGTTTCTTCTTCGCGTGAGTACGCATCCCGCAGAGCGTTTTGTCATAGGACGAAGCCTCCTATGACAAAAAAAGAACCCCCAAAAAAAGAGTATACAGATACTGCACTACCCTTTCTGGAAATGGTTCTATTTTCTTCTATCTTCCCTAGTGGAACTGGAACACGATTCCGGCCACAGCCGCCGCCACGATGTAGAAGATCGGGTGCTTTTTCCATTTGACTAAGCCGTACCAGATCGCAAGCGCCAGTACGATCGCCTTCCAGTTGATAATGGAAAACAGCTCGGAAAACGCCAGGCTGCCATCCTCGCCGACATGGAGGAACGCTATCTTTGCCACGCCGATACCGGCTGCCGCAATCAGGGCGGTGGATGCCGCGCGAAGTCCATAGAGGGCATTCTGTACGATCGAAGAGGATTTAAACTTATCGAGAATCTTCGAGATAATCACAATGATGATGACCGACGGCAGCACCAGTGAGAGAGGCGCTGCCAGTCCGCCGAGAATCCCTTTAATATGGAAGCCGACGTAGGTCGCCATGTTGACGCCCATCGGTCCCGGTGTGGACTCGGAGACAGCAATCATGTTGGAAATGTCACTAAAGGTATACCAGCCTGTCTCCTTGGAAATATTGTAAAGGAACGGGAGGGTCGCCAGACCGCCGCCGACCGCAAACAGTCCGCAGCAGAAGAAGCGGAAGCATAATTCAAGTATCAGCATCATTTCTTCTCCCCCTTTCCGCCCTTCAGTACAATCCCGATCACACCCGCCACGACAACAAGAAGCGCCGGAGAAACCGATGTAAACAGTGACAGTACAAACACAACCGCCGCAATCGCGATCGCGCCTTTATCAACCAGCGATTTCTTTGCCAGCTTGACAACCGCACTGCCGATCAGCACACAGACGCAGGCGCGGATGCCTGCAAAGGCGCTGCTCACAAAGCTAAGTTCAATAAAGTTCGAGATAAACGCCGCGATAATCATAATGATGACAAGCGACGGTGCAATGACTCCCAGTGTCGCCGCAATTGCCCCCGGAATCCCCCGATTTTTATAACCGACAAACGTCGCCGTGTTGACCGCGATGATACCCGGTGTACACTGACCAATCGCGTAGTAATCCATCAATTCTTCATCCGTCGCCCAATGGCGTCCATTGACTACCTCTTTCTGCAGCATCGGCAGCATCGCATATCCGCCGCCGAAGGTAAACCCTCCGATTCTGGCAAACGTCAGAAACATATCCAGCAGTTCTTTCATTTCTGCCCACTCCCTTCCATATTATCCCTACACTTTTATTTCTCTGGAATTTCCAGTATATACCTGCTTATGTATCATACCAGAATTCAAGGAGCCTGAAAAATACCATTCGGATATAGAATATATATCGAAAAAATATAGTTTGCCTGTTATTCTATCGGATTTTGTTATATAATATATCTGCCGTATACACAGTTTTACAACGAATCCGAACAGGAAGGAGCATTTATGGAACTTCGCCAGTTATCCTACTTCACCACCATCGTCAACGAGGGAAATATTTCCCAGGCAGCCAAAAAACTGAATATCTCACAACCTCCGCTCAGCCACCAGATGAAGCTTCTGGAGGCAGAACTGGGTGTGACGCTATTTGAACGCGGTTCCCGCCGCATCCGACTGACACCTGCTGGAAAGACGTTCTACGACCGGGCGCTTGCGATCCTCGATCTGAGCCAGGCTGCCCGCACGGAGCTGACTGCACAGAAACAGGAGATTCAGGGCGTTGTGCGCCTTGGCATCATCTCCTCCGCCGTCGAATTTGTGACCCGGCATTATCTTGCCCCATTCCGGCGATCCTATCCCAAAGCCCTGTTTGAACTCCATGAGTCCAATTCCTACCACCTGCTCGATCTGCTTCACTCCAACCAGATCGACCTCGCCGTGATCCGGACGCCATTTGCCAAAGCCGGGCTGGAGATGCATACACTGCCGCCGGAGGCATTTCTGGCGATCGGGCGCGAAATGATCTGGAGCCATTACAAGGAATGCCCGAATGCCCTTCTGACTGATATTCCTGCTTCCGAACCACAAAAAAGCCATACACCCGCGTCTCTCCCTCTCTCCGCCCTCACCCGCGCGCCGCTCATCCTTTACCGCCGCTGGCAGCCGCTGATTCTGGGATATTTTGAGGAACAGGCACTGGAACCGAACATCGTCTGCATTGCCGACGATGCCAGAACCGCCCTTTTATGGGCGTCCGAAGGGCTGGGCATCGCGCTCGCGCCTGAATCTGCCCTCTGTTTAAATTCCGATCCTGCCCTGATCCGCCGGATCATCACCCAGCCGCAGATCCATTCAAGTATCTGTCTGGTCAAACGGAAAGAACGGAGTTTATCGCTGGTGGTGGATGCGTTTTTCCAAAGTTTCCATGCCACCGCTATTTCATAAATATGAATTTTATCCTATAAATTCAATTGACTTTACACTTTTTTCATTGGCATATTTACACAAAATCCGATATAATAAAATCAGGATACTTATTTACCATGAATTTCAGGAAGGGGGCAGAAGACGGTGCGCTTCTGCATGGACATATATGAGCGAAAATTTAACCAAACGAAAACAGCAGGCGCTGGAAACGCGGAAACGCATCCTGACCTGTGCGCTTGATCTCTTTGAAACAAAGGGATTTGAGGATGTCACCATCCAGGATATTGCGGATGCGGCTCAGACCTCGGTCGGCTCCATCTACCGCTATTTTAAAAATAAAGAAGAGATGGCGGCGCAGAATGCGGAACCGTTGGACGATCTCTACGTCAACTTCTATGAGCAGCTGAGTACCCATGCAAAATACAGGGATCTGTCCGCCATGGACAAGCTTGCCCGCTTTTATTTCTTCGTCCAGAAGGCCGTTTCCAGCTACAGCAACCTGCGGAGCCTCTATATCTACAACCTCCGGAATCAGCAGGAGGAATCCACCCTGACGGATGGAAGCCGCGCTCTCTACCAGATTTATCATTCCCTGTTTGAAGCCTGCCAGAAGGAAGATTCCATCCGGGCAGATTTAGACGAATATGATTTCTATGATCTGATGCTCCAGTCGAGCCGCGGAATGCTTCTGGACTGGCTGCTGCGGCGCAGACAGTTTGATATCGACACCCAGGCATTAAAATGGTGGGAAATCATCTTTTCATATATTAGAAAACCGATTTAATTTCGTGAAATTTCTTTTTAGATACCGGAATGGAACTGTTGGGCATTCATCACAATTCCATTCCGGTGTTTTGTCTATAAACTATCGTTCAGACTTCTGTACATCCTGTATTCTGTCTATATTGATTCATATATTACATTTTCTTTCAACTATTTCTGTTATAATAAATGAAATTAGCAAATTATCAGATTAATTATTGACTTTTGCTCTGAACCTGTGGTATTTTTTTAGTGAACATATTCAGTGAGTGCATTCATCTAAAAATTGTTTTACAAAATTGAACACACAGGAGGTAGGTACATGTCGGATAAATGGATTAAAATTCTATGCGGAAAATTATATACCGGACTGGAAGCTCGTTTTCTTGAACACGCAGAAATTCTGGTCCACGGCCAATACATTGAAGAAGTCGGCAGCAACCTCCCATGTCCGGAGGGAACTGAAATCTTGGATTTAAGCCACCTGACCGTGACTCCCGGCATGATCGACGCTCATATGCACCCGGAATTTTTCAACTGGCGCGATGTCTACAGCGATACCATCTACAACTCCGACGGTTACCGCACACTCGCCACCTATTGCACCGCCGAACGTGCCCTGCACGGCGGTTTCACAACTATCCGCTCAATGGGATGGTTCCGGGAATCCTATGAACTCGACGTCAAACGGGCAATCAACGAGGGATATCTCCCTGGCGCCCGCCTGGTTGTTGCCCCGCATCTTCTCGGTACAACCGGAAGCCATGCGGACATGACGCAGACCGTCCGGAGCAACCCGGTTCTCTGCGATTTCATGGAACACCAGTATTCCGGGCTTGGAAATGGACCGGATTTCTTCACGGCAGCGGTCCGGCGGGAGAAAAAGCTCGGCGCCGATTTTATCAAAATCATGGCAACCGGCGGATTTGCCACTCCGTATGATGATCCGGACGACATCCAGTTAAATGATGCGGAATTTAAAGCGATTTTCGATACCGCCAGAGAACTCCGAATTCCGGTCACGGCTCACGCCTACGGACCGCGCCTCATGAAAAAACTGATGGGCTTCGGTATCACGGGAATCGAGCACGGCTCCCTCATGGATGAAGAATCCGCCGAAATGTTTGAACAGACCGGAACCTATCTGGTTCCTACCTTCAGCCCGTTCCATGAAGCGATTTATCCGGATCCGAAAAAAATGGCACAGAAGTCCCCGGAATTTCAGCGCAAGCTGGGAATTTATCAGGAACGGATGCAGAAAGGTCGGAAAATCATCGTGGACAGCCACATCAAGCTGGGCTACGGCACCGATTTCGTCGCTGCCTACCAGAATTATGAAAGCGGCATGGAATTCCGCTGCATGATGGAGAGCGGCATGGATGCTTTCCGTATCTTACAGGCTGCCACGAAAAATAACGCAGAAATCTGTGAAATTGACTCCATCACCGGCACTATCGAAAAAGGCAAATACGCCGATATCGCCGGATGGAAGCGGGATCTTCTCACCGACAAGGATGCCTTGCGCGACTGCTCCTTTGTCATGAAAGAGGGCACCGTCTATGAAGCGAAAAGTTATCTGAATGTAGAATAAATAAAACGCATTCTGAACCATTACAGCAAGGAGGAAATGACTATGACATTTATGGAACTTAAAACTGCCCCTCACCTGTTGATTTTCGTTATTGTTTATTTTGGTGTTATGATTGGAATCGGCGCCTGGGCATCAAAAAAAATAAAAAGCAGTGAAGACTATGCACTCGCCGGTCGAAGCTTAGGTCCGTTCGTCTTAATGGGAACACTGCTCGCGACTTCCGTCGGAAGCGGAACCATCACCGGCGGCGGCAACTCGCTCGCTTACAACTACGGCTACTGGGCTGGTATCCAGTGGGTTATCCCGTTCATCGTTTTCTGTATCATCTATATGTGTGTATACAAGCAGATTCGAAAGAGCAATTGTTTTACCGTACCGCAGATTCTCCAGCAGAAATACGGCGCTGAGACCCGGATCCTAGGTTCTGTCATCAACCTCTTCGGTATGGCTGGTATCATTGCTTCACAGTACAAAGGATTTGGATACGTTTTAAATATTACAACCGGTATTGATCCGAAAACCTCTACCGTGATCGCAACTATTATCATTATTATCCTCTCTGTTACCGGCGGTCTTTTCTCCGTTGCATGGACAGATGCAGTCAGCGCATTCCTAATCGTTGCCTGTTGTATCGTCGGTGTTCCGTTTGTCCTCAAAGCCGGAGGCGGCTGGGAGTCCATCACCGCCACCGCAGCTGCAATCGACCCGAATAAGCTTTCCTTCTTCGGCGGACGCAACATCATCATCTGGATCGGTTCTTTCCTGCCGCTTATCCTTCTTGAGACCGGCGACCAGAACTTCTATACCCGTCTGACCGCTGCCAAGACTGATAAGACAGCCAGAAACGCCATCATCGGATGGGGCGTTATGGCGCTCATCGTTATGCCGTGCGTCGGCATCATCGCCTTCACCGGAAGCGTTTTATTTGGTACCAACATTGACGCAGGTATGTCCTTCCTGTCTACCACGACGATTATTCCGGCATTCATCGGCGGCATGCTGTTAGCAGCTTCCACCGCATTCATCATCACAACCGGTACTTCTTACCTGCTGACCTGTGGAACCAGTGTTACGTATGACTTCTACAAACAGTATATCAATAAAACTCCGGACGACTCCCAGACACTCTGGGTAAACCGGATCGGTACTGCTTTAATCGGTATCATCGCCCTGATTATTTTAAACTTCTTCCCGACAATTCTGGCGCTTCAGAACTGGTCCTACACCATGATCGGCGCCAGCATCACACCAGCAGTCCTCGGCTCCATGTTCTCTAAGAAAGTAACCCGTCCGGCTGGCTTCCTGTCCATGCTTTGCGGCGCGATTGCAACACTTACCTGGGAACTCCTCGGATGCCCGGGCGGATATCAGAGTGCTCTGATTGCAGCTCCTATCTCTATCCTGGTACTCGTTATCGTATCTGCCTGCACACAGAAAACACTGGCAGGCGAAGCTGCATAAATAATACTCATTGTGTTTAACCGGCAGTCCCGGCGCGACTGCAATTTTCCACCGCGTTTGGAACTGCCGTTTCCATTAAGAAAGAAGGGATTTCATGGCTTTTTATCTGAAAAATGCACACGTGCTGGATGTAGAAAAAGGAACCTTTTTCTCAGCTGATGTTAAAATTGAAAACAAAAAAATCGTTTCACTGGACGAAAAAGCCCCGGACGGAGCGGACGCGGTCGACTGTACCGGCAAATATCTGACTCCTGGCGTCATGGACGCCCATGTCCACCTTGTCTGGGATGGTACTTCCCCGGATCCGATGGGGGATACCATCAAAGACGGCAACTATGTCTGCTTTGCAAAGGGTGTCCGCGGCGCAATGGATTCCCTGAAAGCGGGTGTTACCACCGTCCGAGATGTCGGCTCCCACGATGACGCCTCCATTCCGCTGGCAAGCGCGATCAACCGTGGAATTATCCAGGGCGCCAATATTCTCCCTGCCGGAAGCGCCATCCAGGGTTCCTACGGACACTGCCCGATGATTGGTTTTATCGCAAATACGGAGGCACAGCTGATCGATCGCATCAAGCGCTTAAAGGGCTATGATATCGAAATGTCAATCCCGCCGATCCACTGGGCAAAAATCATGGCGAGCGGCGGAACTGCCGGTCTGGAAGATGTCGGTCCGTGTATGTATTCGCCGAAAGAACTGGAAACACTGGTGTATGAGGCGCACCGCCTGAATATGAAGGTAGCCGCCCATGCGCTCTCCTATGACGCCATCTCCAAATGCGTGGACGCTGGCATCGATACGATCGAGCACGGCGCTGAAATGACCGAAGAAATCCTTCTAAAAATGAAGGAACAGGGACAGTGCTGGGTACCGACGGTAGCCGTTTACAAGAGTCTTGTAGAGAGCGAGGGCATCATCGCTGATGTGATTGTAGAAAAAGCAAAGGTAGTCGCTGAAAACCAGCGGAAATCCTTTAAAAAGGCAATGGAAATCGGTGTGAAAATCATTCTCGGAAGTGACGCCGGCTCTGCCAACTTTGGTCCGCACCCGTCCGCCTACCTGGAAATGTTTACCATGCACGAATACGGCATGCCAAACGCAGATGTCATCCGGTGTGCGACCATCGCAGCTGCCAACGAACTCGGCATCGGCACACAGCGCGGCTCGATCGATGCTGGCAAACTGGCGGATATCCTGATTCTGGATGCTAACCCGCTCGATGACCTGCACGCGTTTACCGACCATCTGTGCAGTGTCTACAAAGAGGGTGTTCTTATTTGACATTTATCCAATTCCTATAGCGGATAACTGCGTGCGTATTTCGTTCCCCCTAATACGCGCGCAGTTTTTTCATTTTAGCGAAAAATCGCCTCATTTATTTATCGTATATTGAATATTTTTTCATATATTACCGCATTCCGTTTAATTTTTCCAGTAAATTACTTTCAATATCGTTTTTTAATATAAATTACACAAAATTTTTAATATATAACACAAATGGCAGATTTTTCAGTTGACATATCGAAAAACCGCACGTATAATTGGCATCAATTCAGGAAAAGCAGAATAAACATAACAGAAAATAATTGCAAGGGCGCATCTCTTTTACGATGAATGCGTCCTTGTTTTTATTTATATGGCAACTGATCACGTGCCGGCTTACCGCGGGCACAGCTGAAAAAGAGGAGGAACCATTATGAAAAAAAGGTGATAACAGCAACGGCAATGATGGCTTTAGCAGCTATGGCAATGGCAGGATGCGGACAGTCTTCTGCTCCGGCAGAAACAACCGCAGCTGCTACCGATGCCCCAGCGGAAGATACGACCGCTTCCTCCGATGAAACGAAAGAAACCAGCGCTGGCGCCAAGGACGCGCTGAAAGGCGTAAAGCTTAAATTCGGTACCACCGCACTGTTCGCGCCGTTTACTTACTACGACACAGACGGAACCACATTGATTGGGTTTGATATCGATATGATGAACGCCCTGAAAGATTATCTGGGATTTGAGCTGGACGGTGATATCCAGGTTATGGATTATTCCGCACTGACTGCCTCCCTGGCAGAGGGAAAGCTGGATATAGGCATGGCTGCCCTGTGTGCAACCGACCAGAGAAAAGAGGTCATGAACTTCTCCAAGACATATTATGACGCAGACCAGGTTGTCATGGTCAATACCGAAAGCAGTCCGAAAGAGATTACCGGCGAAGAAGCACTCCGAAGCGGTGACTACAAGGTAGCAGTTGAAAAAGGAACTGCCTCCCACATGTACGCACAGGCAAATTTCCCAGAATCCTGCATCGGGGTACACGATACCATCACTCCTGTTATGAATCCCTGGAACAGGGTAAGGTAGATGCCTGCTTACAGGATCTCGCCGGGCAGGAGGACAGCATGAATATCAAGTTATTCAGCAAAGAACGCTATAAAACCGGCAAGCTTCTCCTGGAGCCGGCGGTTGTATAGATATAGGATAAACGCAAAAAAATCGGCAGTAAACGAACTTATTTTCGTTTACTGCCGATGCTTTTACGCCTCTTTCGTCCCTTTATTCTTTCGATCCAGAATAACCAGAACCACAATCAGCGCTGCGAATCCCACGCCGGTTCCCACCCAGCCATTGGCGGTAATTCCGGCCGCCAGATAACCGAGGAAGCAGCACGCCGCTACGCACAGCACATACGGGATCTGGGTCGATACATGGTTGATGTGGTGGCACTGGGCGCCAGCCGACGCAAGGATGGTCGTATCCGAGATCGGGGAAACATGGTCGCCGCAGACCGCACCTGCCAGAATCGAAGCCGTCACGATCGTAAGGCTGTTCATATTTTCAGCGCCAACCACCGCAAATGCAATCGGAAGCAGAATACCGAAGGTACCCCAGGACGTACCAGTCGAGAACGCCAGCCCCGCCGCGATGACGAACATCAGGGCCGGCATCAGGGAGCCGACCAGCGCATTGCCGCCCACTACCTCTTTGACATAGCCGCCGATGTTTAAGTAATCCGCACTGCAGATACCAGACAGAGTCCAGGCAAGGCACAGAATCATGATCGCCGGGATCATCGCCTTGACGCCGATCGTGAAGGATTCACAGAACTCATTGAACCGGATTACACGGCGGATCATGTAAAATACAAAGATAAACACCAGGGTGAAGAAGGAACCAAGCACCAGGCTCAGTGCCGAATCACAGTTGGCGAACGCCTCAACCAGACCAACGCCGTCCAGGATGCCACCTGTATACAACATACCGCTGACGCAGAACGCAATCAGAACCAGGATCGGAAGAATCAGATCGATAACCTTTCCGTTGCCGGAGATCTCCATCGCCTCCGCCTCGACCGTCGTCTCTTTTCCGGTCTTTTTCACCTGTTCTTCATAGCGTTTCATCGCCGCGAAATCAAAATCGCCTGCTACCAAAAAGAGCATGAAGCAGATCGTGAGAAGCGCATACAGATTAAACGGAATCGTGTGAAGGAACAGACTGAAGCCGTCCACTCCGCTGTCCTCCGGAAGCGAAGAACCGACCGCTGCCGCCCAGCTTGAGATCGGCGCGATGATACAGATCGGCGCCGCCGTCGCATCGATGATGTAGGCTAACTTCGCACGTGTGATCTTGTGCTTGTCCGTCACCGGACGCATAACCGTGCCGACGGTCAGGCAGTTAAAATAGTCATCCACGAAAATCAGCATTCCGAGGAACATGGTTGCAAACAGCGCGCCCTTCTTCGTGCGGATCGCGTGGGACGCCCACTCACCATAAGCCTTCGACGCACCAGACTTTGTGATCAGTGCTACCACGATGCCGAGAAATGCCAGGAAAAGCAGAATGTTGACATTGCCCCCGATCTTCTCGCCCATGATCGCGATCATTGTTTCCACCGCATGAAGCGGATTTGGACCCGTAAATAAAAACGCGCCCGACATAATACCTATCAGCAGAGACAGGTACACCTCTTTCGTAATCAATGCAAGCGCAATGGCTACGATAGGCGGTATTAAAGAAAAAATCGTACCGCTCATAATTACCCCCTTATGGATTATCTGTACACATTCGGGCAAATTCTGCCCGTTTTTGAGCACACTATATCTACATAATAAATGTCCCCGGGCACTTTGTCCAGCGTCCGGGGACATTTTTTCATATTTTCTCTCTTTTTACTTTCTTTTCCTGCTTTTTACTCTGCTTTCTCCAGCTCTGCCAGTTCCAGAGCTGTCGCCTCGTATTTGGCAAGAATGACATTTTGAATCATGTCTCTGGTTTCCGAATTAATCGGGTGGGCAATATCCCGGTATTCTCCATCCGCAGCCTTACGGCTCGGCATAGCAATAAAAAGTCCTTTCTCTCCCTCAATAACCTTGATATCATGAACCACAAATTCATTGTCAAGTGTGATGGATACGATGGCTTTCATCTTACCTTCCTTCTCTATCCGCCGCACTCTTACGTCTGTAATCTGCATACCCATTTACCCCTTCCGTCTGTTCTTTGATGTACCCTATAATGTAAACCGCTCGTTCTTCTCAATGACAATCTTTACATCTTCCGGCGTACCGATGTGCGTCGTGTTGGCGCGGATCGTATCACGGCTCTCTACAATACAATTCTCAATCACTGTATTGTCCCCGATGTAAACATCATTTAAAATAACAGAATTCCGGATGATACAGTTATTGCCTACATATACCTTCTTAAACAGAACCGAGTTCTCCACCGTACCATTTAAGATACAGCCGCTGGATACCAGGCTGTTCTTGACATTTGCACCCGGATTGTATTTTGCCGGCGGAAGATCATCTACCTTGGAGTAGATCTCCGGGTATTCCTTGAAGAAATAGTGGCGTACATCCGGTTTTAGGAAATCCATGTTCGTCTTGTAGTACGAATCAACCGAAGCGATGTTGCTCCAGTAAGTTCCTAACTTATACGCGTAAATGCGTTTGAGGTTCTTATATCTGACTAAAATATCGGTAACAAAATCATACCGATCCTCTGCTGCACAGCGCTCCAGAAGTTCGATGAGCTGACGGCGGCGGATTACATAGATACCGCAGGAGATCATGCTGGAGGTCGCCAGCATCGGTTTTTCCTCAAAATCTGTGATACGTCCGTCATCATTTAACTTCACCAGACCGAAGCGGGTAACGTCCTCCTCCGGAGGCATCTCCTTGCATACTACGGTAATATCCGCTTTCTTTTCAATATGATACTCCAGTACCTTGCCGTAATCCAATTTATAGACACAGTCGCCGCCTGCAATGACCACATACGGCTCATGACTTTTCTTTAAGAAATCGAGGTTCTGATACAGCGCATCTGCGGTACCGCGGTACCAGTCGCTGCTCTCTGCCGTGATCGTCGGTGTGAATACATACATGCCGCCCTGCTTACGTCCGAAATCCCACCACTTGGAAGAACTCAAGTGCTCATTCAGGGAACGGGAGTTGTACTGCGTCAGTACCGCCACACTCTGGATGTGGGAATTGCTCATATTGCTCAGAGCAAAATCGACACTGCGGTAGCTGCCTGCGATAGGCATCGCTGCGATGGCTCTCTTATTGGATAATTCTCTCATTCTCTTGCTGTTGCCGCCAGCTAAAACAATCCCGATCGCTCTCATTGTATTCCACCTGCCTTTATGATATAATCGCCGCTCTCCAGCTCGCCGCCGTGATAATCGTCTGCCGTCGTCACACCGGAAATCGCTGTGTTCCGTCCTATCTTCACTCCATCCGGTATCACGGAGCGCTCTCCGATCGTTACCAGATCGAACTGATATACCTTCTTGTCGTACTTGCTCTCGGCATATTCTCCGACGCCGACCTCGGCATTCTCACCGATGGTAACGTCCTCCGCCACGATCGCCTTATCCACAACCGTGCCAGCGCCGATCGTCGTGCCCTTCATGATGATCGAATCACGGATCACCGCACCTTCTCCGATCGTAACGCCTGCTCCGATGACCGAGTTAATGACTTCGCCGTATACCTCGGTGCCCTCGCCGATGATACTGCGCTCTATCTTGGACTGCTCCGATATAAATTGTGGGGGAATAATATCGCTCTTCGTGTAAATCTTCCAGTATTCTTCATACAGGTTGAACTCCGGAATGATGTCGATCAGTTCCATGTTTGCCTCCCAGTAGGAGCCAAGGGTTCCGACATCTTTCCAGTAGCCGTTGTACTCGTATGCGAAGATACGTTTTCCAGCTGCATGGCAATACGGGATAATGTGCTTTCCAAAATCACATCCAGGCTCGTCCGAGAGCTTGATGAGCGCTTCCTTGAGCACCTTCCAGCTGAATATGTAAATACCCATGGAAGCTAAATTGCTGCGCGGATTCGCCGGTTTCTCCTCAAACTCCGTAATGCGGTTGTTGTCATCGGTTATAACGATACCGAAACGGCTTGCCTCCTCCATCGGAACCTGCATCGCCGCGATCGTCACATCCGCATTGTTTGCTTTGTGGTATTCCAGCATTACCTCGTAGTCCATCTTGTAGATGTGGTCGCCGGACAAAATCAGCACATACTCTGGATTGTACGTTTCCATGTATTCCAGATTCTGGTAGATCGCGTTCGCCGTACCGGTGTACCAATCGCTTCCTTTGCTCCGCTCATACGGCGGAAGTACCGTCACACCACCTACGTTGCGGTCCAGATCCCACGGAATACCGATTCCAATATGTGCATTCAGCCGCAGCGGCTGATACTGGGTCAGAACGCCTACCGTGTCCACTCCCGAATTGATACAGTTACTTAACGGAAAATCGATGATTCGATACTTTCCTCCGAAAGAAACCGCAGGTTTTGCTACTTTTTGAGTTAAGACACCCAGACGACTGCCCTGTCCGCCTGCCAACAGCATAGCTATCATTTCCTTTTTAATCACGATATCACCCCTCGATGCTCACATATAATGTGTATTTTAAACCTGTTTTTATTATAACATACTTCACGAAAATAGTGAACAAATTTTTAATAGAATTTGTCCCAATTTTGTACATTTTCCGACATTTTTCGTTCCTTTTACATAATATTTTCGTAATTCCGGGATGTGGAATCTGAGAGTGAACCTCCCGTGAACTGAAAAAAAGCCCTGAATCTGAGACACTTTTGACTCAAAAGCATTTCCGATTCAAGGCTTTTTTACTGTATACTCTTTCTCAATTCTTCCAGACTCATCGAATCTGCAATCCGCGGCAACTCCTCCTGTAAGATATGGACAAAGTCCTGTATATACATCGGATGCATCGCATTCCGATGGCTGACCAGCTCGATCTTTAACTCCCGTCCCAAGTTCCGGATCGGGAACATATAGAGTTCATCCTCCGGTTTACAGGTCTGATTGTGACGGTACGCGGCTGCCAGCAGCATTTTCGGGCACAGCGCCGCACAGATGCCGGACGCGCAGAGCAGAATCTGCGTCTCACTATCACTGATGTTATAGATGACATTAAGCTTTACATTATAACTGTCCAGATATTCCTGAATCGCATGGTTGACTTTTCCGGTCTTGAAACTCTGCGTAAACGGAATGTTGGAAAACCGTTTCAGATCAATCCCATCCTCCATCTGCCGGATCTCCTGCTTGCTAAATTCCCGCCTCAAAAGCTTGGCGGAGATAACCAGGATGATCTCATCCGTCGTCAGGGTCTGGATTTTATAATCCGGATGCGGTGACGTATTGACCCCGATAAATAAATCTACCTGTCCGTTCAACAGGCGTTCCTCCAGAATCTGTGTGTCCTCCTCCGTAAAGGATATATTTACCTTCGGGTAACACTGGTAATATCGCGGCAGCACACGGGGCAGTATGATCGGCGCGCGGGATGTACTGATTCCCAAGGTAAAACCGCCCACCGTCCCCTCCGCTATCCCCGCTAGACTCCGGCTCATACTCGTCTCCATAATCTGGATATTTAACAGGTTATGAAGCATGATCTCGCCAGCCTGTGTCAGACGGAATTTGGGACGCCGCTCAAACAACACGACATTATACTCTTTTTCCAGCCTCTTTATATGATCGCTGGCGCACTGCTGTGTAATATGAAGCTCATTTGCAGCTTTTGTAATACTCATTTCTCTGGCTACCACCAAAAAAACTTCGAATCCTATTTTCATTGTTTCCTCCGCCAGTTCTCAGTTCTATCTATTTTCTTATTCTAACCAAAAGGAGCCGTAAAAAAACAGCGCATTGACCTTTCAAGTCTCTTCTGCTGTCTTTTCATAGCCCCTTTTTCTTACGTATTTTTCTAATACTTAGTATCCGTACCCCATTAGTCTCGGAAGCCATGTGATGATTCCCGGTACATATGCAAATACAAACAGAAGCAATATTTCCGTCAAAAGGAACGGAAGCGCTCCCTTTACAATCTGTTTAAAATTCAAGCCTGAAATCGAAACCGCCGTAAACAGATTATATCCAAACGGAGGTGTTACGAATCCAACTACCAGGCAAATACAGAACAGCATACCGATGTGGAGTTCATTACATCCGAGTGCAATTCCAACCGGAATTAAAATTGGTGCCAGAATCAGAGTTGCCGCTACGTTATCCATCAGACAGCCTACAATTAAGAGCACTACAACTAGTACGAAGAGATAAAGTGCCTGGCTGCCACCTACGAAGCTGATAAATGCATTGGAAATCACGATTCCGATCTGGGATTTCGATACAACCCAGGAGAACAGGGACGCCGCCGCGATGATGAAATTGACCATTGTCGATGTTTTCAGGGAATTGATCAGGATCTTCGGTAAATCTTTTACTTTCAGTTCTTTCAATGCAAAACCCAGAATCAGCGCATAAACAATGCCGACTGCTGCGGATTCGGTTGGTGTAAAGATACCGCCATAAATACCGCCTAGAATCAGAACCGGAAGTCCCAGAGCGCCCAGCGCTTTCCAGAACAATTTCATGGATTCTTTAAAATCAAACTTCATCGTCTTCGCATGTTTCAGAACCTCCGGATTCCTGTATGCGAATACGACATTGACTAACGATAACGCCAGTGCGATAACAAGTCCCGGGACAACCCCTGCCATAAACATTGCCGGAATCGAAAGATTCATTGTAACTCCATAAATAATCATGGGAATACTCGGAGGAATGATTGGTCCCAATGCACCTGCCGATGCAACTAACCCCGCGCTCGTTTCTCTGGAATAACCTGCCTTCAGCATGGAAGGAAGCATAATTGAACCAATCGCTGCTACCGTCGCCGGACCGGAGCCCGTCAGCGCTGCAAAAATCGCACAACTGAATACGGTTACAATTCCAAGACCACCCGGAAGCCAGCCTAAGATACTCTTTGCCCAATCTGTCAGACGTTTGGAAATACCGCCGAAATCCATCAGGTTTCCGACCAGAATAAACAGCGGGACTGCAAGCAACGTGAAGGAGTTAAGACCGTAAATCAGCCGCTGTGCGACTACCAGCATGCTCCCTCCCGTTGTCGCCAGATATGCCATTCCGGCAGAAAGGATTGCAAATGCAACCGGAATACCCAAAAGCATCAGACCGAATAATACTACTAATACAAGTGTCATAATACCGGTTTATCCTCCTTTCTCTCTGTCGCTGATACGATCATCGCAATCGCTACAAATGCCTGGAACATCAAAAGGATTCCGCCGACTGCCACGGAGGAATTGATACACCACATCGGGACAGAAAGCGCGGTGCTCAAGTTGGTTCTGGAGCTGTACGCAAGCTTTAAGCCTGCGTACAGCATTACGGTTCCATCAAAAAAGATAACTAATTCAATGATAATATCGACAATTTTTCGAAGTGTTCCATGCATCAGATCCAGGATTGCTGTTACTGTAGCATGTCCGCTTCCCTCAATCAACAAGGAAGCGCCCAGCATATGCATCCAGATAAAACAGTACCGGGCAAGTTCTTCGCTCCATGACAGTGAATTATTCAGAATGAAGCGGAAAAACACCTGTGCCACACAGGCAACAATCAGGACAATAAAGATCACCATTCCTATGTAACTGACGCACTTATTAATTATGTCTGAAACCTGCTGTAATTTTTTCATGCTGTCAAACCCTCTTTCTGCAATCACCCCTCCGTGCCGGTCAGGGATTTAATCTGATCCACCCACTCAGAACCGATGTAGGATTCCATCTCGTCATAGCACGGCTGTACGGCACTCTGGAATGCCTCTGTATCTACATCCTCAGAAGATACGATCGTCATGCCCTGAGACGTCAGATCCGACTCCATCTTTTCAGCGGTTGCATCGTTATTTTCACGTGTTTCTTTGGCTGCTTCCTGTGCTGCTTCTTTTAAAATCGCCTGATCTTCCTCAGATAAGGACTCATATACGCTGGTAGAAATACATACCGGAAGTGGAGAATAGAACAGGTTTACATTATCAATGTATTTGCAGATATCCGGGAAACCGTTGGTATATAATACGCTTAACGGTGCATCACAGCCATCTACGGTACCCTGCTGCAGAGCGGTTAAAAGCTCGCCCCATGCCATCGGGGTTGCATTTACACCCAGTGCCTTATAAGCAGACAGGTAAATCTTTGTCTCCATGCAGCGGATCTTCAGTCCATTCAAATCGGACGGTGCTTTGATTTCTTTGTCCTTTGTACATAACTGACGGAATCCGCCCTCAGAAAATGCAAGACATGTAACGCCTGTTCCGTCCATATTGTCGATCAGGGACTGACCGAAATCGCCGTCTACGATCTCACGTGCCTGTGCCAAATCGCTAAAAATGAACGGAAGATCCAATGCACCGTTTGCCGGTACATAAGAAGAAACATATGCATTCGTCATGACTGCCATGTCGCATGTTCCGGTCTGCATGCCTTCCCACATCTCCGGCTCGGAACCAAGCTGACTGCTCGCATACAGGTTGACCGCAATTCTGCCCTCGGATTTTTCTTCCACGATCTCTTTGAATTTGGTTGCTGTAAAGTGATACGGATCATCTGCGTTTGCTGCGGTCGTATAACCGATGCTGAGTGTTGTCTCGGCATTCGGGTTAGCGGTGTTCTCGACTGCCGCCTGTGTTCCTGCCGCCGCTGCCTGTGTGGTACCACCTGCCTGTCCGCCGCCGCACGCTGTCATGCTGAGCGCTGTCACTGCTGCTAATGCCCCTGCCAATACTCTGTCTTTCCTCATAATGTAAAATCCTCCTTCTAAAAAATGTGCATTTATATAAATTTATCTGCATACCACTTCTTCCGGTACCTTCTGGACCATGTCCCGTATCTGTGCTTCCGCAATCCCACAGGTCAGCATCACGGCGATAAACCGTTTCAATTCCGAAACGGGTGTCGGCGCCCCTTTCTGCCCTCGGTCCGTTGCCAGATATACGTGTCCACTTCCAACGGTCCGAATCGTCTCTGCCATCTCTTCCGGCATCACACTTTTCTGTGCCAGATTAAACCAGTTCTTCTCAATCACAACCCCCAGCTTCGCCAGTTCCGCCTGATCGTCTCTTCCTATCCTCGTCCTTGGAAACTCTGGATGTGTCAAAATCATATTGACCCCCCGTTTCCGTCCTTCCCTGCATAAAATCAGGGATTCCTCCGGGCTGATATGTCCTGTTGCCAGAAATGCGTCTTTTTCCTTGATAGCATCCATGATGTCGTAGACGCATTCTTTTAATGTTCCATCCTGTTCCAGAATGGTAATACCCCTGCGGTCGAAGAAATCTCCCTCCATGTTTCCGAATACTAGGCTGTTTTTCGCATCCCGGGTCGGCATCCATACAATTTTTGCCCCCGCCCGCAATGCATTTTTCACCGCGTATACATTCAAGCCGCCCGCCGGGCAGTTGAGGCAGAGCCCGCCATACGCTTTCGCCTTACAGCCGCTGTAGCGGTTGATCAGTTCTGCCCGTAAAGCCGTTGATTCATAATGACTTTTCAGCATCACTCCCGCCATTCCTGCCGCGTCTGCCTCCCGGATCAACTGGAATCCATCCAATTCTCTCGGAAAAACAGAGGGCGATGAATGTACATGTAAATCGTACGCACCTTTCAGAAGCTCTTCCGCTTTTTTATTTGCGTCAAGTTCAGTCATAATTCTTCTGTCTACACCCTTTCCGTTTGATAGACTCTTTGAAAGTATTCCGCGGTTTTCTTTCTTTATCCCCATTCTAACACCGGGCATTTGTCTCTGTAAAACAAGTATTCACAGAGTTGACACAATACCCAGCTTGTTTTCTGCCCTTTCCTTCTGTTTTTGCATTTGTTTCTGTTAATTTTTAAAGCTGTCACTTTTTATACGGGCAGGTTTCTTCCCCCGCAAATTTCCCTCCGTCCCTTGAATCTACAAGGAAAATACAGTATAATGAAAGTTAAACACGGTCTGCACACTGCAGGGCAGTCCGCATGAGAAAGTTTATTTTGCAAAATAAGGAGTTTACTGAGATGAATTTAACCACTGTAAGAGAAATTTACCGTTCCAGAGAGACGTATCTGGACAAAGAAGTTCAGATCGGCGGCTGGGTACGAAGCGTGCGCGGTTCCAAGAACTTTGGCTTCATCGTTGTGAGCGATGGCAGCTACTTTGAGACGCTTCAGGTTGTTTACCATGATACAATGCCGAACTTTGCGGAGATCTCCAAGTTAAACGTAGGCGCATCCATTATCGTAAAAGGTACCCTGGTTGCGACCCCGGAGGCAAAGCAGCCGTTCGAGATTCAGGCGACCGAGGTAGCCGTTGAGGGACCGTCCGCTTCGGATTATCCGCTTCAGAAGAAACGCCACAGCCTTGAGTATCTGCGTACCATCTCCCACCTGCGTCCGAGAACCAACACCTTCCAGGCTGTGTTCCGTGTACGTTCCCTGGCAGCTTACGCGATCCATCAGTATTTCCAGGAGCGCGATTTCGTGTATGTCCACACTCCACTGATTACCGCAAGTGACTGCGAGGGCGCCGGTGAGATGTTCCAGGTTACCACGATGGATCTGAACAATGTTCCGAAAAAGGACGACGGCACGGTTGACTACTCTCAGGATTTCTTCGGAAAACCAACTAACTTAACTGTCAGCGGTCAGTTAAACGGCGAGACCTACGCGATGGCATTCCGCAATATCTACACCTTCGGACCGACCTTCCGCGCAGAGAACTCCAACACGACCCGTCATGCAGCTGAGTTCTGGATGATCGAGCCGGAGATGGCATTTGCGGATCTGAACGACAACATGGAAGTTGCCGAGGATATGTTAAAATATGTCATCCGCTACGTCTTAGAGCACGCACCGGAAGAGATGAATTTCTTCAACCAGTTCATCGACAAGGGACTCCTTGACCGCTTAAACCACGTATTAAATTCCGAGTTCGGTCATGTAACCTACACCGAGGCTGTCCGCATCCTCGAAGAGCACAACGACGAATTCGACTACAAGGTATTCTGGGGCTGTGACTTACAGACCGAGCATGAGCGCTACTTAACCGAGAAGATCTTCCAGAAACCGGTCTTCGTTACCGATTATCCGAAAGAGATCAAGGCATTCTACATGAAGATGAACGAGGACGGCAAGACCGTTGCAGCGATGGACTGTCTCGTACCGGGCATCGGCGAGATCATCGGCGGCAGCCAGCGTGAGGACAGCTTAGAGAAGTTAGAGGCGCGTATGGACGAGCTTGGACTCAAAAAGGAGGACTACGGTTTCTATCTGGATCTGCGTAAATACGGTTCCGCAAGACACTCCGGATTTGGTCTTGGATTCGAGCGCTGCGTGATGTACTTAACCGGCGTTTCCAACATCCGTGATGTCATCCCGTTCCCGAGAACCGTAAACAACTGTGAACTGTAAACAATAAGCAACTATGGGGCTGTCGCAAATACTGGAATCTGCTTTCTGCTATTTGCAGCAGTCCCTTTTCTATTATTATTTTAATATGTACATACGGAGTGACAGACTCCTGAAAGGGGGAGAGAATGTGAAATTTATCCATACCGGCGATATCCACTGGGGCATGTCCCCGGACAGCGACAAGCCTTGGAGCCGGGAGCGCAGCCGCGATATCCGCGATACGTTTACCGCCATCATCGCCAAGGCAAAGGAGCTGCGCGTGGACTGCCTGTTCATCGCGGGGGATCTGTTCCACCGCCAGCCGCTGCTGCGCGATCTGAAAGAGGTCAATTACCTGTTTTCCACGATCCCGCAGACACAGGTTATCATCATCGCGGGCAATCACGACCGGATCCGCAAAAATTCAGCCGTTTTAAGCTTTTCCTGGGCTTCCAACGTGACGTTTCTGGAAAGTGAGGATGTCTCATCCGTCTATTTTGAGGATATCAACACCGAGGTGACCGGCTTTTCTTACTATACTGCGGAGATCCCGGAGCCGCGCCTCGATGCTCTTGAAGCGCCGGAGGATGGAAAAATCCACATTCTGCTGGGGCACGGCGGCGACGCGAACCACGTCCCGATCGACCGGGCGGCGCTGGCTTCCTCCGGATTTTCGTATATCGCACTGGGGCACATCCACAGGCCAGAGATCCTACTGGACAAAAAGATGGCATACTGCGGTTCCCCGGAGCCGCTTGATAAGACCGAGACCGGCAGGCACGGCATCCTTTACGGCGAGATCGACCCGGAAAGCTGTCAGGTAACGACACTGGACTTTATTCCGATGGCGAAGCTCCGCTACATTCCGCTCATCGTCCGCGTCACGCCGGATACGACCAACACGGAGCTGTACTTAAAAATCGCCCATGAGATCGAACAGCGCGGCAATGACAATATTTTCCGCTTCAAGGTGCAGGGCATGCGCGATCCCGATATTTCCTTCGATCTGGACGCCTTAAAGCTGCGTTTCCGCATCGCGGATATCATCGATGAGACGGAACCGCAATACGATTTTTCCGCCCTGTTTGCCGAGCATCCAAGCGATATGATCGGCTTTTACATCCAGGCACTGAAAAAACCGGACATGAGTCCGGTGGAGAAAAAGGCGCTGTTTTACGGCATCCACGCCCTGCTTCTCACCACCGATGAAAGGAGTTAGCTTCCATGCGTTTTCTTGATCTTTATATCAGTGGGTTTGGAAAATTTCATGACACAGCCGTCTCCTTTGAGGACGGGTTAAACGTCATTTACGGTAAAAATGAAGCCGGCAAATCCACGATCCACACCTTTATCCGCGGCATGCTCTTCGGCATCGAGCGTCAGAGGGGGCGCGCCGCCAGAAACGACATCTACAGCAAATATGAGCCGTGGGAAAACAGCGGCACCTACGAGGGGCAGCTCCGGCTTGAATCCGACGACGGCACCATTTACCGGATCGAGCGCTCGTTCCAGAAAAATAAGAAGGAATTTACCGTCATCAACGAGACGACCGGACGCGAGGAACCGGACGGCCGCGCCGTTTTGCAGGAAATTTTGGGCGGCATGAGTGAAACCATGTACAACAACACCATCAGCATCAGCCAGTTAAAGAGTGCGACCGATGAAGGCATGGTTTCAGAACTGAAAAACTATATTGCTAACATGAATACCTCTGGCAATATGGCGCTCAATATCACTAAGGCGACCGCCTATCTGAAAAATCAGCGCAAACAATTTGAATCCCAGTTAAGCCCGGAGGCTTCGGTCAACTATACCTCCCTTCTTAGCGAGATCCGCGCGCTGGAACGCGAGCTTTCTTCGCCAAAATATGAGAATCAGTTACAGGAATACTCAAAACTGCGTGACTCGGTCCGAAATGAACTGGAACATCAGAAAATAGAAAAAGAAGATTTATCCGACCGGCTGCAGAAGAGCCGTCAGGTACTGGATGAGTTTTCCTTTACGGACGAGGCGTCCATCGAGGCGTACCGCAGTCAGGCTGAAACACTCTACCAGGACTATCAGCATGCACAGGCGTCTTCTTCCAGCAAGGGAGCCCGGTTTTTCCAGGTGTTTTTCTTTGTCACAGCGGCAATTTGCGCTATCTGCGCGGCATACTGCGGATATCTGGCGTTCTTCCCGCTTCCGTCCCCGTGGCTGGGAGCTGGTCCCACCGCCCTCATCTTTGGAGGCGCCGCTCTTGTGCTTCTCATGCTGGGAATCTGCGTCACACGGCACCGGAGCCGCCGCAGGCAGGAGGCGGAGAAAAGTGTCTCTGTTTTATCGGAGATTTTGCGCCGCCACCTGGGCGAATCCAAGATTTCAGATGAATCCATGAAGCTTTTGTCCCAGCGGCTGGACCGCTTCATCACACTCTGCCACGCCGTTGCAAACTCGGAGGATTCACTGGTAAAACGTTCCGAACAGATCTCGGCACTGATGGCAAAGCAGAATGACTGCAGCCTTGTCATCGAGGAACAACAGCGCGTCCAGTGGGAGTTAGAGAAAAAGCTGGAGCACCTATCCGCCTGCAAAGACCGGGCAGCGGCGCTCAAACACATTTTAAATGAAAATGAGCGCATCCATCAGGAGATCGCCTCCGTGGATCTGGCGCTTGATACCTTAAAAGAGCTTTCCACGACCATCCGGGATTCTTTCGGCCTGTACTTAAATAAGACTGCGTCCGACCTGATCGCTGGAATTACCGGCGGAATTTATTCCAGCATCAGCATCGATGAGAACCTGAATGCGTTTTTAAACACCCGCCGGAAGCTGATCCCGCTTGAACAGGTCAGCAGCGGCACCGCCGACCAGATCTATCTGGCGCTGCGCCTCGCCGCCGCCCACTTTATCCAGGGCGATGCAGATCGGCTGCCGCTCATCTTTGATGACAGCTTCGTCCTCTACGACGATGAACGCTTGAGAACCGTTCTCAAATGGCTGCCAAGTGCCTATTCCGGGCAGATTCTTGTGTTTACCTGTCATGAGCGGGAGATGCGGGTGCTGAAGGAAGAAGGGGCTGCGGTGCATGAAGTGCGGTTGTAGGACTCCTTTCATACATAACCGTGACATTGCCTGTTTCCTATGACATTAAAAAGAACGCCATTTTCTGACATGTATTGGTCCGGAAATGACGTTCTTTTTGTTTCTATTTTAAAGGTCTATTTTTAGTCCCGTATTCCCGCCCGATACTTCGCCAGCAGCTTATTGATACGTCCAGTCGGATTTAACAGCTCGCTTAAGGAGGCATCGTGGTTCAGGTTATCGATGATGAGCGCGATGTATTTGCTCATATCGACGCTGATATAGTACGGTCTGGAGAGAAGCTCCGGTGTCTGGTATACCAGGTTGGTGGTCAGGACGCGGTCGATCAGACCGTTCTCATAGTACTCGTCAAACTTCTGCAGTCCGTTGGTAAACAGACCGAAGGTCGCGCATACGAATACCTTTCTCGCCTTGCGGCTCTTTAATTCCTTCGCTACATCTAACATGCTCTCGCCAGAGGAGATCATATCATCGATGATCAGGACATCCTTGCCCTCTACGCTGGATCCCAAGAACTCATGGGCAACGATCGGGTTGCGTCCGTTGACGATCCTGGTGTAATCGCGGCGTTTGTAGAACATACCCATGTCAAGTCCCAGCACGTTGGAGAAGAAGACAGCGCGGGACATACCGCCCTCATCCGGGCTGATGACCATCATGTGATCGCTATCGATCTCCAGCTCTTTCTCATTTTTCAGCAGATATTTGATAAACTGGTAAATCGGCTGAACGGTCTCAAAACCCTTGAGCGGAATCGCGTTCTGGACACGCGGATCGTGTGCGTCAAAGGTAATGATATTCTCAACGCCCATATCTACCAGCTCCTCCAGTGCCAGCGCGCAGTCTAAGGACTCACGGCCGGAGCGCTTATGCTGGCGGCTCTCATACAGGAACGGCATGATTACGTTGATACGGCGTGCCTTTCCGCCTGCTGCCGCAATGACACGTTTCAGATCCTGATAATGATCATCCGGGGACATATGGTTTACCATGCCGCACAGAGAATATGTCTGGCTGTAGTTGCAGACATCCACGATCAGATACAGATCATCGCCGCGCACCGACGCCTTGATCTCGCCCTTTGCCTCGCCGGAACCAAATCTCGGTGTGTTTGCCCCGATGATGTAGGAGTCTCTCTGATAACCTGAAAATGCGATCGACGTCTTGTGCTCGCTTTCGCGCTCATTTCTCCAGTCCACCAGATATTTGTCTACCTTGCCTACCAGTTCCTCACATCCCTTTAATGGAATCAGTCCCAGCGGACCTACCGGTATCGTCTCAATGATTTTCTCTTCGTACAGCATTTTCCATTTTCCTCCAGCCTGTTTACTCTCTGTTAATTCGTTTTTTTGCATATGTTAGCGCATTCTAACGTCTCTTTTATATCATTATGTCCCTTATAAGTCAACCCATTACCGGTTTTCCAGCTTTTTTCGTATCCGGATATCCTCGCCGTAGAGCGGAATGATCTGATACTGGCTTATGATCCGTGACATGACGCGGTCGGTAAACTCGTCGCGCATCTCATTGACCGGCAGATTGGTGGAAATGATCGTGCCTTTCTTCCGGTTTAAGCGCTCGTTGACCACATAGAAGAGCTGGGAAGTCGTAAACGTATTCACCAGTTCCGTCCCCAGATCGTCGATGATCAGCAGATCGCACTCTAATAAATACTGGGAGCGGTCGCGATCCTCATCGGTCGCATCATTTGCGAAGCGGTCCCTTGAAAATATCTCATACATCTCCACCGCTGGGAGATACACGACGCTGAAACAACGCTCAATCAGCTCTTTCGCGATGCAGTTGCTTAAAAACGTCTTTCCGAGCCCCGTTTTTCCGGTAAATAAGATATTTCCCTTTTCTTCTTTAAATCCGTCCACATAGCGGTGGCAGAACGCCGTCACCTGCTCCATATACGCGCGGGCAGTCTTGCCGCTACGCGGATCGATCTTCGTGTCATCAAAATAATCATAGGAAAAATGAGAAAAATTCTCCCGCTCCAGCACTTCCCGGATATTCGACTGGGCGTATAACAGATCGATCTCCCGCTGACGGAAACAGTGGCATTTTATGCCGTCTTTGTACCCGGTATCCTTACAGTCCGGACAATTATACTGCATCTCCAGATAGTCCGCCGGATAGCCGTAGGCGCTCATCAGCACCTGACGCTGCTCTTTCAGGTCTGCGATTGTCCCTCGCAAACGTTTCACCGCGTCCGCATCGCCCGCCAGAAGCTCTTTCGCGCTCTTGACCGCCGCGGCGGCGATCGCATCGTTCATCTCCCGGACCGCCGGTATTTTCTCATAGACCTCGTCAACCCGCGCGTCCAGCTCATGTTTCTTCTGAAGCTGTGTCCGGTTATAAACACGCATGATCGATTCATACTGCGAATTACTGAGTGCCATCGTCCCCTCCTGTCTTCTGCGCTCCGTTTATCATGCTCCATACCATCTCGTCGTAATCATATCCGTGTTCCTCTAGATTGTGGAACCGGTTGGAAGAACGGCTGCTGCCTGCAGACGCCTGCCGGCGCTTCGCCCCGCCTTCTTCCTTCCGTTTTTTATCTAGCTCTGACACATCCCGGAAGCTCTTGACGCCGGCATTTTTCCAATCCCGCAGGATCTTGTCTGCATAGTCAAACGACGGTTTATGTATCTGCCGGATCGTGCGGCTGCACGCCTCGACGATCAGCTCGCGCGTGAAACCGTACTCCCAGAACCATTTTTCGATAAATTCACTCTCGACCTCCGCCGGACTCCGGTCCGAAAGCCCCATCGCCCGCATAACCGCGAATGAACCCTTCGTGTAGCCCCTGCCGCTCGCTTTCGCCTGTTCCACATCCTTGATGCCGCGCTTATGCCAGCCGAGCGCCACCTTTTCCATATAGCGCAGGCTGGTGTGGTGGTTCTGCACGCAGTACTCAATCAGGTATTCCAGCAATTCCCCGGAAAATCCCAGATTCGAATAGAGATTTCCAAGAATCTGGCAGTCCGTCGGTGTGAGCAGCTTGTTTAAATACTGCTGGGCAATATAGATGAGCTGCTTAAACGACTCATCCGAGGTCAGGCGTGACATATCGCAGGCTGCGGCTTCCCGCGCGGCAGTTTTTGCAGATGGCGCAAAGGAACCAGCGCCTGCCAGGGATTCCGTTGAAGCAAAAACCGGTGAAATTTGCTGTCCCGGCGTCTCCTGAAACGATCGCTGTGCCTCTTCACCGACTTCCGTTCCCAGCACCCCGGCTCTCTGCCAGTATGCCAGCGCGCGCTGCACGTCCGCCTCCGTGTGGTTGAGCGCGTCCGCGATCTGTCCGATCGAGACTTCCTCCTGCTGGTGGCGGAGCAGGTACAGATATACCTTCACATATTCTCCACTGGCTCCCGCCATATATGTATCAATAAATACGTCCGGAACCGGCGTCGCGCCCACCGCCAGCCGGTTTTTGAATCCTATTCCCATCGTCTAACTTCCCTCTTAGCCATTCTGTGTCCTCACATTTCCTGTTACCATTTATCTATCAGCAGCCTGCGGCTGTGTAAACCATTCAAACTGCTGTATTTTACTTTTATTTTGAAATATTCTCTATTTGTTCCATCCAAATCTTCCTGTTTTCTTACTTTTCCACCGTTTTGATTTTGTTTCCGGACTTTTCCACAATTTTGCTCCGGACAAGACAGTTTTCATCCATTTATCACAGGTTCACTGCGTCTGTTCCTATCATAACATACCTTTTTTTAAAAAGAAATACTCCTAATTATGGTTCGCGGCCGACACTTTTAGACCAATTTTTCCACTATTTTGATTGTGGATAATGTGGATAATGTGGAAAAAGCCTTCAAAAATCCTCAAAAAACAACCCTTCATCCGACAAAATCCTTATTTTATCAACATTTTCGGCATTTCCCCATTTCCGCATTTAGGCGCAAAAAATCCACATAGTTCCTTTACATAATATGTTGAAAACTATGTGGATAATGTGGATAACTATATGTACACTCGGAGTGCATCTATTTCGCAAGGAGGTTTTCCCCTACATTTACAACGTCTCCGGCGCCCATGGTTATCAGCAGGTCACCCTGTGCACAATGTTCCATGACAAATTTTTCTATTTCATCGAACGTCGGCAGATACCAGGCTTCTTTTCCTTTTTCTTTTAGAAGTTTCACGATATCCTCTGAGCTGATGCCGAGCGTGTCCGTCTCGCGCGCCGCGTAGATATCCGCCAGAATGACTTTATCTGCCAGTGAGAGCGCCTCGGCAAACTGCGGCAGAAATGCCTTCGTCCGCGTGTAGGTGTGCGGCTGGAAAATACACCAGAGTGTCTTGTGTGGATAGTTCTGCGCCGTCTTTAAGGTAGCCTCGATCTCATGCGGATGATGCGCATAGTCGTCGATGATGGTAAATCCATTTACCTCACCCTTCTTTTCGAACCGGCGGTTGGTTCCGGTAAAATGTGCCAGTCCCACGCGGATGGCGTCCATGGAGATGCCATTTTCCAGGGAAACTGCAATAGCTGCCAGCGCATTATATACATTGTGCTCACCTGCCACACCGAGCGTCAGGCGCTCTTTCTTCTCGCCGCCGATATAAAGGTCGAAGGACGGATGCGCGTAAGCGTCATACTGGATATCACCAGCGCTGTAATCGTTGCCGCGGCTGTGACCAAAAGTAATAACCTTGCCTTTTGCCGCTTCTATGATCTCCTGATAGTTCTCGATATCGCCGTTGATAACAACCGCGCCCTGAGCCGGTACGCGCTCGGCAAACAGCTTGAAGGAGCGGCGGATATCCGCCAGATCCTTGAAGAAATCGAGATGGTCTTCTTCTATATTAAGAATGACCGCCATCGTCGGGTAGAAGGATAGGAAGCTGTTGGTATACTCACACGCCTCCGTCACGAAAAATTCCGGTCCGCCGACGCGGATGTTGCCGCCGATCGCCGGAAGGATGCCGCCGACCGAGATCGTCGGGTCATTTTTCGCCTGCAAGAAAATCTCCGTCACCATTGAAGTGGTTGTCGTTTTGCCGTGTGTTCCGGCAATCGCGATCGCATTTTTATAGTTCCGCATCATCTCGCCCAAGAGTTCCGCACGGGTCAGCATCGGGATGCCGCGCCGTTTTACTTCCTGAAATTCCGGGTTATCCGGGTGAATCGCCGCCGTGTAGACTACCACATCGATGCCATCCTGGATATTCTCCGCTTTCTGTCCGATATATACCTTCGCGCCGCGCGCCTCCAGGTTATCGGTCAGCTCCGAACGGTGTGCGTCCGAGCCGGACACAGTGAATCCCTCGTCCATCAAAATCTCTGCCAGTCCGCTCATGCTGATACCGCCGATTCCGATGAAATGGACGGATTCTGGTTTATTAAAATCAATCTGATATACATTCTCACTCATATTTGTGCATTCCTTCCCCGCCGCAGGCGGTTTTTGTTTTCGCAGACGCCATAGAAAAACGATATGGAACCGCGAGGCATTGTGTTTTCACGTCCTTTTAATTTAACTTCTTTTACATGAAATTGTCAATATAAGGCAAAAAAAAATAAAAGATACACGCCAGCCATCGCACTGCGATCCGTCTGTAACATGCATCTTTTATATCATTTAAGTTATGTCTTTTTCTTAGCGTCCCGTTGCCAGACACTTGCCGAACAGCATGGTTTTATAACGGTTTAACGCCGCCAGAAGAATGCTTCCCAGCACGCCGATTGCCAGCACCTCGCCGATCCCGACGGTCAACATCATGAACGGAATCAGATCCTCAGAGCCGTATGCAAAGCGGAGCACCCACGGAACGATGATCGTGTTTGCCAGGATCGGCGGTACACATACTAAAACCTTGCTTCTGCGAAGCGCATAGGAACCGACGGCACCGATCAGGGTTGCCAGGCTGCCAAATACGATGTCCAGTCCGGCTGCACCGCAGAACAGATTGGATAAAAAGCATCCGACAAAGAGTCCCGGGATCGCTGCCGGGGTAAAGAACGGCAGGATGCAAAGTGCTTCCGAAATACGGAACTGCACCGGTCCAAAGCTGATCGGCTGGAATGCCATCGTCAGCGCTACGTAGATGGCCGCGATCACCGCGCCATACGCCAGAAAATACGTGTTTTTCAGGTTGTTTTCTTTCATATTCAATTCTCCTTTAGTTTTGTTTTACGAGTGGAAGGTCACGAACACTCGATTCATTTTACGCCGGGAATCGGCGGAAGCCCTGTAAGACCTTGTTTTTATGGGCTTTGCAACGGGTATGAGTATAACATAGAGCAGATAGAAATACAAGTTTTCTTTTCGCTTATCGCCACTGCAAGTTCTGCCACTTTGCCATAAAAAAGCACTTTCCCTTTCTTTCTATCTCCTGTATAATAGAATCTACGTGATTTTGTGCCGGATGCTGCACAGACAGTTGGATCATTCGGGAGATATTGCATTTGCACATTTGACTCAGCTCCCCGACACTCGTCAACCCCATTTCATCATCACAAAGGAAGTATGTATTTTATGAAAGCACTCTATGAACGCTGGACAGCCATCAGCCTGCCTAAACGAATTCTGGGCGGCATGATTCTCGGCGCTGTTCTGGGAATGATGATTCCGCAGGCAGTCGGAATCTCAATCCTTGGAAATCTATTTGTCAACGCATTAAAGGGCATCGCGCCCCTGCTCGTATTTTTCCTTGTTATCAGTTCCCTCTGTCAGGCAAAGCAGAGCCACGGCGGCATCATCCGCACGGTTGTCTGCCTCTATCTGTTTAATACTCTTTTAGGCGCTGTGATTGCGGTCATCGCAAGCAGATTATTCCCGATCACCCTGACACTTGCACAGGCTGCAGAAGAAACCTCTGCCCCGCAGGGAATCGCAGAAGTCCTGCAGACACTTTTATTAAATGTCGTAAAGAACCCGATCACCTCCATCGCAGAGGCAAACTACATCGGTATCCTGGCGTGGGCGGTTCTCTTCGGCGTGGCGATGCGCGGCGCCAGCGAACGCACGAAAGAAATTATGGACAATTTTGCGGCGGCACTGTCCAAGGTTGTTACCTGGATCATCAACTTTGCCCCGTTCGGTATTCTCGGACTTGTGTTTGACACTGTATCCACCAACGGTTTACAGGTATTTACCGAATATGGACGTCTTCTCGCCGTGCTGGTTGGCTCGATGCTGTTTATCTACTTCGTAACCAACCCGATTCTCGTATACTGGTGCATCCACCAAAACCCGTTCCCGCTGATTTTCAAGTGTCTGAAACGAAGCGCGGTCACCGCCTTCTTTACCCGGAGCTCAGCGGCAAATATCCCGATCAACATGGAAGTCTGCGAGGAAATGGGACTGGACAAAAATACCTACTCTGTTACCATCCCGCTCGGTGCGACCATCAATATGAACGGTGCGGCTGTTACCATCACCGTCATGACGCTGGCGGCAGCCAATACACTGGGAATTCCGGTGGATATTCCGACCGCCATCATTTTAAGCGTCCTGTCGGCACTTTCCGCCTGCGGCGCATCCGGTGTTGCCGGTGGTTCCCTGCTCTTAATTCCGCTTGCCTGCTCTCTGTTTGGCATCTCAAGCGATATCGCCATGCAGGTCATCGGTGTCGGATTTATCATCGGCGTGGTGCAGGATTCCGTCGAGACAGCACTCAACTCTTCCTGTGATCTTCTGCTTTCCGCAGCGGCACAGTTTAGGGAGTGGAGAAAAGAAGGACGGGAGATTACCTATTAATTTAAATACTTAAACGCAAAAATCCCTGGTGCTGTATACACCGGGGATTTTCTTTTGCGATTCGATTATCCTATACAGTAAAAAGCGGTTAGACTCTCTCCAACCGCTTTTTTCATATCAGAATCACAGACCTTATTTATTCTTCTCGTAAATAATCCAAAGCCCCCGTAGCAGCAGCTCATCATCCAGCTCGATGTGGTGACGGCACAGCGGAATAATCCGCTTCGCCAGCCCGCCCGTCGCTACGATAGTTGCCTCCTGTCCAAGCTCTTCCTGGATCCGGTCTACCATACCGTCGATGCAGGACGCATTGCCATAGAGAGCGCCGCTCTGCATACATTCAACCGTATTCTTGCCGATCAGGCGCTTTGGCGGGTCAAGGCTGATGCGCGGAAGCTGGGCGGTCCGGCTGGTCAGGGAATTCATCGATACGCCTATTCCCGGCAGAATCATGCCGCCGATGTACTGCTTGTTCTCATTCACCACGCAGATGGTGGTTGCCGTTCCCATATCGATCAGAATGAGCGGCACCGGATACCGGTTAATTCCCGCGACGGCGCCGACGATCAGATCGGTACCGACGGAGGATGGATTGTCCATCAGCACTTCCAGACCGATATTCATATCCACATTGACAACCAGAGCTTCCTGCCCCGTCACCTTGCGGATCGCCTCCCGCATCAAGGATGTAACCGGCGGTACTACCGAACCGATGATCGCGCCGGTGATCTCACTTACCTTGATTTCCCGCAGCTCCAGCACCATTTTCAGGGAAATCGCATAGTCAAGCTCTGTTTTCCCGCTGTCTGTCGCCATCCGCTCGGTAAAGAGGATTTCCCCATCCTCAATACAACCGAGAACCACATTCGTATTTCCGATATCCAATGCCAAAATCATACTGTCTTACCCCCTGCTTTTTTCCAGAGCCGGTACAAATTTTGCCCGGTAAAGCGCTGCACCGACTGCACCGGTGAGGATTGTGGACGATACCATCTCGCATACTGCATTGATTCCTACGAAACCGCATACGAACAGGATGATATTTTTTCCGCCGATCAGCCCCTGCATATATTCGGTATTGCCAAACAGAACGACTAAAGCCGTCATAAAGAAAACTGTATTTAAAAACGCGGAACAGAATCCGGTTACCAGACTTGCCATGTACGCATCGGTTCTGCGGCGTACAAACTGGAAAATGTAGCCTAACAGAAGACCATCCAGCATACGCGGAACGAATCTCTGTACAAATGCCAAAAACGGATTAATGCTGAAAAGCATCGCGCCCATCGCACTGCTGCCGCCGATGCCGATGCACTGTAAAAAGCTGGTCATGCCGAAGACTGCACCGATCGCTGCGCCGCCTGCCGGTCCCAGTGTGATCGCCGCGATCGCAACCGGAATCACATTAAATGTAATCGCCAGCGGCCCAATATTCAGATATCCGAGGGGAGTGTACGCCATCAGCAGAAGAATGCCGGTCATAAGACCTAAGATGACAAGTTTAGATGTGTTGTTTGTTGTGTTCATGAAATTTTCCTCCTTGTTATTATTCCCGTTCGAAAAACCTGCTGCACCTTTTGTTCACCAGACTGCCGCTTACCTGCGCCAATATCATGTGCATAAAATCCTTACAAATTCCGTTCTTTCCGGCGATACCATCCAGAAAAGCCGCGAGCCAGGGCATTTTAATCCCCCGTCTCTTCCGGTATGATTCTCCATCTCAGATACAGATCCGTATGCAGATATGCACATTCCGGCAGAAGTTTCTTTCTTCTGCCGCTTTCCGCAGATTTGCTGCCAGCACGTTCGGTGCCTGTTTTCTATGGGATACAATACAACTGCTGCCGCCTGTCCCTGTTCACATCCAGTGAAAACCAGGTCAGCCAGCAGACACCTCCACACTATATCACATCACTTTTCAACATACAACCAACAATTCTACCAGAATATGTGCTGTTTTTTATTGTCTTTTCACAAAATACATGTTTCTTTCCTCTCCTGTTATGTGCGCTTACCAAAGAACCCAGCAGGGCACGGAAGCCAAAAAGGGTTTACAATTTTTCCTCCAGATGCTATGCTGTTCGAAAATGATCCAGAAAACCAGAGTGCAAACCGAAAGGATATGTATTATGTTAACCGGAAAAACAATTATTTTGGGAGTAACCGGCGGAATCGCCGCATACAAGGCAGCAAACCTTGCCAGCCTTTTAAAGAAACAGCACGCCGATGTGCATGTCATCATGACAAAAAATGCGATGGAGTTTATCACACCGCTGACGTTTGAAACCCTGACGGTCAATAAGTGCCTGACGGACACCTTTGACCGGAATTTTAAATTTGAAGTAGAGCACGTGGAACTGGCAAAGAAAGCCGACCTCGCGATCATCGCCCCGGCGACTGCCAATGTCTGCGCCAAGCTGGCACACGGACTTGCCGACGATATGCTGACGACCACGCTCTTAGCCTGCCAGTGCCCGCGCATCATTGCTCCGGCGATGAACACACGGATGTATGAGAATCCTATTACCCAAGATAATCTCCGCCTGTTAGAACATTACGGCTTTACCATCATCGAACCAGCAAGCGGTCTGCTCGCCTGCGGCGATTCCGGAAAGGGCAAATTCCCGGATGAGGGGCTGATCCTGGAATATATTCTCCGCGGGATCGCCTACCCGAAGGATCTCGCTGGAAAGAAGATCCTTGTGACCGCCGGTCCGACCCAGGAAGCGGTCGATCCGGTGCGCTACCTCACGAACCATTCGACTGGAAAAATGGGCTATGCGCTGGCACGGATGGCGATGCTGCGCGGTGCTGACGTGACACTCGTCACCGGCCAAACCTCGCTGACTCCACCTCCGTTTGTCAATACTGTCCACATTAAGAGCGCGCACGACCTCTTCGAGGCAGTTACCTCCCGGAGCGAGGAACAGGACATCATCATCAAGGCGGCAGCCGTCGCTGACTACCGTCCGGCAGTCGTTTCTGATGAAAAGGTCAAGAAATCCGACGGCGATTTGAGTCTGGCGCTGGAGCGCACCGAGGACACTTTAAGCTACCTCGGCGCACACAAACGTCCGGGACAGCTGCTCTGCGGCTTCGCGATGGAGACCTCCCAGCTCGAGGAACGCGCACGCGGCAAGCTGGAACGCAAAAATCTGGATCTGATCGCTGCCAACAACTTAAAGGTAGCCGGCGCAGGCTTCGGAACTGATACCAATGTCATCACACTCATCGATAAGCAGCAGACCCGCCATCTGGAGCAGATGAGTAAGGAAGCGGCGGCGATGGAGATATTGACGGTTTTACGCGATATGATGAAATAGATTTTGATTGAAATAGATAGAGAAAGAGGAAGCAACCGAGGTTGATGGACGGATGCCTCCTCTTTCATTGAATATGGAATATATCATAAGCGTTATTTTTAGAATGTGGCTATTTAAAACGAATCCGCCATACTCCTATGATCAAGATAATTTCAGAAAGCAATCGCAATACTTTCGTGATTCGATAAGCTGTATCCTCTTTTATCTCTGGACTCTCCTGCAAGTATTTGCATTCAATAAAAGCCCTTGCCGCAATTTCTCCAAAAACTGCCAGCGCTAAAAATAAAGAAAAGCCTGCCATGCCTTTTGCATAACTGTACAATGACAGTAAGAATAAAATAGAGACGCCTATATTGTATAATGTCAGCCAGAATTTTTTCTTCATATTGATCACCTCTCGATTCAATCCAAGTGTAACAGAGTCTTTTATTAAGCAAAAATGTTCTAATGACGAGGCCATACTCCTACCACCAAAATAAGACCACAAAGATATCCGAGTGTTTTTGCGATCCGATAGGTTTTATCCTTTTTGATTTCCGGATTCTCTCGTAAAAATTTCCATTCAAATTTTGCCTCTATAATACTTGCTGCCAATACCGGTATCGCTAAACATAAGGTCACCGTTGTCAAGCCTTGAAGAGACGTGTACAGTAACAATAAAAGTACCACCGAACCGCCTAAATGGTATAATATCAGCCAGAATTTTTTCTTCATATCGATCACCTCTCGATTCACTATCCTGACAGGGCTGAAATCTCACAAAACAGCAACCTCTCTTTATTTTTGCAAAACCAGACATGTCTCTTATTTATTCTAATAATATCAGATTTATGTTCCAAAATATATAGACATTTTCTTGCTTTTCTTACAAAATAGTTACAAAAATAACTCTACCAAAATGGAAAGGTACTTTTATAAATGAGAATATCCGCCCTCTTTTAATATCTGCTCTCGAATATCCCTTGCCTTTGGATATCCTTCTTCCATAAGCTGGATGGACATTTCATTCAGCGCTTGTCGATGTTATTTTCATTCCAAATCACCCTATTTTTGGTTCGAACGGCTATATAATTGTTTTGGTGAAATAATAAAGCCGTTCGGCTATGTCAACATTTTTCAGTTTTACTCTATACTCGCTTCTTGCCCCTGCGTAATCAGTTCCGCGATCAATCTCGCCCCATTCACAATATCCCCCACCTTCGCATACTCCCGCACGGAATGAACATCGTACATACCGCAGGAAAGCACCGCGCATGGGATTCCGTGCTGCATCATCGTGTTTCCGTCGCTGCCGCCGAAGGTGCTGCCGAATTTCGGCTCGATTCCCAGGGTGCGGCAGGCCTCGGCAAAATGAACTGCCACCGGCGAGTCCGGTTCCAGATGGAAGGCTTTGACATGGAGGCGGTGTGTGAAGGAAAGCTCTGCCCCCGCCTCTTTGACGGCGGTTTCAAAGACATGGCGGACATCTTCCAGGGTCTCTATCGCCTTTTCATGGCTGTAGCTGCGGATCTCGCCCCGGCAGGTGCAGAGTTCCGGCACTGCATTCACGACCGAGCCGCCCGAAATCAGCCCCACATTCAGGGTTGTCTCCTCATCCACATGTCCCAGCCGTAACGCGGCGATCGCGCGGGCCGCAGTCTGGATCGCATGAATGCCTTTCTCCGGCTCAAATCCAGCGTGCGCTGCGCGCCCCTTGACTGCCGCCTCAAAGGAAAGGATCGTCGGTGCCTGCAGGATCGCTGTCCCGACTGGTCCAGTTACATCCAAAACGTAAGATTCCTTCGCTTTCATCTGGCTGAAATCGAACTCCGAGCTTCCTCTTGTAAACGGCTCTTCCGCCGCCGCAAAGAGGATCTCGATATCCCGGTGCGGGATTTCTGCCTCCTGCACGGCACGGATGCCTTCTAAGATGGCGATTACCCCGGTCAGATCGTCCGCGCCAAGCACGGTGGTTCCATCCGAAGTGATGGTTCCGTCCTCATGAAAAACCGGCTTCTTTCCGATTCCCGGCGCGACCGTGTCCATATGCCCGGACAGCAGGATCGGCGTGCCAGACATCCCGCCCTTTAACGTTCCAAACAGATTTCCCGCATTGCCTCCTATTTTCTCGGCTGTGTCATCTTCCTTTGCCTGGATTCCCAGCTCTGCGAGCTTTTCCTTCAAGCGATCCGCCATCTCGCGTTCCCCGAAACTTTCTGAGTCGATCCGCGCCAGCTCATCAAATTCAGCGCGGATGCGGGCTTCGTTTATCTGAATTCTATCTGGATCAGCCATGGGTGAGTCCTCCTGTAAAAAAAATTATTTGCCTATCATTTCTATTTGTTTATGCCCCTTATTATATACCCAGACAATACATTTGTGAAGCAGATTGATTTTACCTTTCACTTTAAGTCCTAAAATGATCTGACCAATCTCTTTCTATTTCCATATCCGCTTTTCCTCTATATTTTTCTCAAAAATTTGATATACTAAATATACTAAAAACAGCAAGATTCATTTCCACTTTTACAATGATGCAGTTGAGTATAAAGCATACAACAAATAAATAGAACATTGATAAACACCATCTGACCCACACACTTTGAAACAGAAAAAGGAGAAATGACCATGTGTACAGCAGCAACTTACAAAACCACCGATTTCTATTTCGGCAGAACTTTAGATTATGAATTTTCTTACGGGGACGAAGTAACCGTCACACCTCGCAACTATCCACTTACTTTCCGCCACGCAAGCGCGGTTTCGACCCACTATGCCATCATCGGCATGGCACATGTGGCGGGGGATTATCCGCTTTATTATGATGCTTTTAATGAGAAGGGGCTTTGCATGGCGGGACTGAATTTCGTCGGCAATGCCTCCTACCAGAAGCCGCAGGAGGATCATGACAACATCGCACAGTTTGAGTTCATCCCCTGGATTCTCAGCCAGTGCGCGTCCGTGAAAGAGGCCCGCATCCGCCTCGCCCAGATGGTACTGACCGACACTCCATTCAACGAGCAGTTTGCCCCGGCGCAGCTTCACTGGATTCTTGCCGATAAAAATGAATGCATCGTCATCGAGCCGATGGCGGACGGACTGCATATCTACGACAATCCGGTGGGTGTCCTGACAAACAATCCGCCGTTCCCGCAGCAGCTGTTCTCCCTCAACAATTACATGAACCTGTCCCCGAAGCAGCCGCAGAATACATTTTCTGCCGATCTGCCGCTTACAACCTACAGCCGCGGCATGGGTGCCCTCGGACTTCCGGGAGACCTCTCCTCCGCCTCCCGGTTTGCACGGGTCGCTTTTACAAAATCAAATGCCCGCTCCGGCGCATCCGAACTAGAAAGTGTCAGCCAGTTTTTCCATATCCTAGGTTCGGTTGACCAGCAGCGCGGATGCTGCGAGGTCTCCGATGGAAAATATGAAATCACACTCTACACCTCCTGCTGCAATGCGGATAAGGGGATTTACTACTACACGATGTATGAAAACCATCAGATCACGGCAGTGGATATGAATCGGGAGAACCTGGACGGGGAGACGCTTTCGCGGTTTCCGCTGGTGCAGGGGGAGCAGATTCGATGGGAGAACTGATCTTCTCTGCTTCCAACTTGCCCCATCCTCGTTGCAAAAAAACGACAATATCGGTACCGGAGAGACAACTTTTCTCTTTCCATTCGCCTTGTTTTCTAGTATACTGATAAATATGCATCTGAAATCACTGGAAATTGTCCGTTTGAGGAAGATTGTCCATTACCGCATATCAATATCATTTGGAGGATTTTAAAATGTCTGAAATCACAGGACGCAACGTCGGCAAAACCTGCCGCACACATTACAGAGGTACTTTTAACGATGGCACACAGTTCGATTCTTCCTACGATCGTGGCGAACCCCTTGAGTTTGTCTGCGGTGCCGGTCAGATGATCAAAGGCTTCGATGCCGCTGTCGCTGATATGGAAGTAGGCGAGATGAAAGAGATTCACCTGATGCCGGAGGAAGCTTACGGCATGCCGGATCCGAACGCCATTCTGGAACTGGAGATCGCTAAACTGCCAGGTTCCGAGGAACTGGAAGTTGGACAGCAGGTATACTTAACCAACCAGATGGGACAGCCGTTCCCGGTCAAGGTTATCGCAAAGAATGAGGTAAATATCACGTTTGATGCCAATCATGAGATGGCTGGTAAGGAGCTTAACTTTAAGATTGAGCTGGTTGAAGTAAAATAACCGTAACACAACTGCCCTTACATTATAACAACACGCGCCGTCAGCGCCCATCCCGGGAGCTGGCGGTATTTTTTCTTGACAAATTCTCACTCCTCCACTATAATTACCCACGGTAATTATCACAAGTAACTATTTGATAAGGAGACTTTCCATATGACCATCGAAACAATCAAGCGGATGTTGGACGCCTGTTATCAGGGCAAACGAATCCGGGATATGCTTCCGCCGCTGCCGAAGGGAGTCACTTCCTCCTATATTCAATATCTGGATGTCATCCAGTCGCTGGAGCGAAACGGCATCCATGTAAAAATATCGGACATCAGCGATGCGCTGAACCTGCCTCGCCCAGGCGTGACCCGGACTGTCAAGGAGATGGAAGCGGGCGGTTATCTCCAAAAGAAAACCTCGCAGAACGACGGGCGTGTTACCTACATTTCCATCACCGAAGCGGGCAGGACGCTCTCACAGACGTATGACACCGAATACTTCAGCGCGCTCGCCCCGTCTTTAGACACCATTACTGAGGAGGACGCCCGCCAGATGATTCAGACGATGGAGACATTTTATCAGATTATGTGCAAACGGAGGGATTCCCATGAATAATGATAAAGCTGATTTTACACAGGGCAGTATCCTGAAAAAACTGATCGCTTTCATGATTCCGGTGCTCGGTGCACTGATTCTGCAGGCGGCATACGGCGCGGTCGATCTGCTGGTGGTTGGACGGTTCGGTTCGACCTCCGGTCTTTCCGCCGTTTCGACGGGCAGCCAGGTCTTAAACCTCGTCACCTTCGTCGTAATTCAGTTCGCTATGGGTATCACCGTTTTGATCGCCCGCTATCTCGGTGAAAAGAAACCGCAGCAGATCGGCGCAGTTGTCGGCGGAGCTTCGATTGTATTTACGATCATTTCCGCCGTTTTATTCGTCGTCATGGTCTTTTTTGCCCGCCCGATCGCCATTCTCATGCAGGCACCCGAGGCGGCGGTGGATCAGACCGCCAGCTACATCCGCATCTGCGGAGGCGGCATTTTCTTCATCGTCGCCTACAACCTGCTGTCCTCCATCTTCCGCGGGCTCGGTGACAGCCAGTCACCGCTTCTCTTTGTCCTGGTTGCCTGCATCGTCAATGTGATCGGCGACCTCGCACTGGTAGCTGGTCTTCATATGGACGCCGCCGGTGCCGCCATCGCGACCGTCTCCGCGCAGGCGCTCAGCGTCGTATTTGCTATTCTTCTTTTAATTAAGAAAAAACTGCCATTTACGATCACCCGGCATGATTTCCGGTTCAACACCCAGTGCCCGAAATTTCTTTCCATCGGGCTGCCGCTCGCGCTCCAGGAATTTTTAACCCAGCTTTCCTTCTTAGCCCTGTGCGCGTTCGTCAACCGCCTGGGACTGGAGGCATCCTCCGGTTACGGTGTAGCCTGCAAGATCGTCAATTTCGCCATGCTCGTCCCGAGCGCCCTGATGCAGTCGATGGCTTCCTTCGTCTCCCAAAACGTAGGGGCAGGGAAAGTCAAGCGTGCCAAGCACACCCTTTTTACGGGAATCGGCGTCGGTCTGTGCGTCGGCTGTATCGTCTTTACCCTGGTTCTCCTAAAGGGCGATGTCCTGTCCGGCTTTTTCTCGACGGATGCGGCGGTCATCCAGAACAGCTATGATTACCTGAAAGGATTCGCGCTTGAGTCCATCGTGACCGCGGTTCTGTTCAGCATGATCGGATATTTCAACGGAAATAACCAGACACTCTGGGTTATGACACAGGGACTCATCCAGACGCTTCTGGTGCGTCTCCCGCTAGCGTATTTCATGAGTATCCAGCCGGACGCCAGCCTGACCAAGATCGGTCTCGCAGCCCCCGTTTCTACGATCGTCGGCATTGTACTAAATATCGGATATTATATCTACTGGACCCGGAAACAGCAGCACCCGCCAGTGGAAGAAATCATATAAAAACATAGGAACTGCTCCGTAACAGGCAGGCACTTTCAGAGCGAAGGTGTCTGCCTGTTATCATTACGGTACTTTCGGTTCCAAAAGTGCCTACCTGTGAATAATTGCGTTGTTCACAAAAACTTCACAGAAAATTAGCACTCACCTCTTGACAGTGCTAATTATGTGTGTTATATTACAGCTAGAACAAAGGAAAGGACAAGGAAATGAATGAGTTCCCCTTTTCCTCCCAATGTTTTTACATAGATGATAACTACAAAGACATTTACAGATAACTAAAAGGAGAGATGACTTATGTATATGCCGAGTATTTTTAATAATAGTGTATTTGATAACTTTGATAACTGGATGGATTTTTCCTTTCCGAGCTTTAACCAGAGACTGTATGGCGCTTCCTCTTCCCAGCTGATGAAGACGGATGTCAAGGAAACCGATAAGGATTATGAAGTTTCCATCGACCTGCCGGGATTTAAGAAAGACGAACTTCAGATTGAGCTGAAAGATGGCTATCTGACCGTCAGCGGTTCGAAAGAAGTTACATCGAAAGATATGCCGGAGGAGAATCAGAAAGATGCAACGACCGCAGAAGCAGATGCTTCCAAGAAGGACGCTAAAGCCGAGCAGAAAACCGTTAAATATATCCGCCAGGAACGCTACAGCGGCAATGTAAGTAGAAGCTTCTACGTCGGCGAGAACTTGGAGGAAAAGGATATCCATGCCAAATTTGAAAATGGCACTCTGACCCTGACCTTCCCGAAAGAGCTGGAAAAGAAAGCGGTTGAAGAGAAGCATTTCGTTTCCATCGAAGGTTAATAATCAGATAGGCAGCTGCGGCTCACACATTGTGTTGCCAGCAGCCAGATAGCTTCAGAAGCTGTCGCAGGAATGCGGCAGCTTCTATCATACCCAATCTTTTATCATAACCTAAATAATTGAAACTTAAATCACTGCATCTACGGAGGTGATAATCAATGGCAGAGAAAAGAGACTATTATGACATACTGGGGATAAAGCGGGACGCCAGTGCGGAGACGATCAAAAAAGCATTCCGGAAACTTGCCAAAAAGTATCACCCGGATTCCAATGCCGGTAATCCCCAGGCAGAGCAGATGTTTAAGGATGTCAACGAAGCCTATTCGATCTTAAGTGATCCAGAAAAGAAGAAACTCTACGATCGCTTCGGTCACGCCGCATTTGACCCGAACAGCGCCGCATACGGCGGAGCTGGCGGTGCCGGCGCTTCTGGAAATAGTCCATTTGGCTCCGGCTTTGGCGGTACCGGTCAGGGCGGTGCCTGGCACTATCAGAGCGGTCCGGGCGGTTATGCAGAATACCATTTTACCGGGGATGACTTGGACGATATGGGTGACATTTTTGGAGATATGTTTGGCGGCATGTTCCACGGCAAGAGTTCGGGCGGCAGTTCCCGCAGCCGACATTTCACGGGCGGTTCCGGGTTTGGCGGCTCTGGGACTCATTTTACCGGTGGTTCCAGTTTTGGCGGTTCTAGCGCTCATTTTGGCGGCGGGTCTGGCTTTGGCGGCTTCGGCGGCAGTCAGGGCTTTCACAGCGCCGATTTCCGTGAGAAAGGTTCTGACCTCACGTCCGATGTAACCATAAGCTTTGATGAAGCCGTATCCGGCTGCGAGAAGCTCATCACTCTGCAGAACCCACAGACCGGCAAGCGCCAGTCTTTACAGGTTCACATCCCAGCGGGCATCGATACCGGTAAATCTATCCGTCTGAAAGGAAAAGGCATGCCGGGAACGGGCGGCGGCGAGGCGGGCGATCTTCTTTTAAATATTACCGTCACCGCGAAACCGGGATGGGAGCGCAAGGAGATGGATGTTTACTCGACCGTCCGCATTCCGTTTACCACCGCAGTCTTCGGCGGTGAGGCGCTGGTTTCCACCCTGTACGGCAATGTCCTGTGCAAGATCGCAGCCGGGACGCAGTCGGGAACCAAGATTAAATTAAAGGGAAAAGGCATTGTTTCCATGAAGAATCCGTCCATCCATGGCAATCAGTACGTGACGGTCCAGATCGATGTCCCGAACCATCTGACCCCCGAGGCAGAACAGAAACTTCGCGAATTTGAACACGCCTGCGGACTGAACAAAAACAGACAGGGCGGACCCAACGGCAGGAGCGCAGCTTGACGGCTCCTGCCGTTTTTTACTGAACGTCTGTAAAGCCAAAAATATCATAGAATTTTCGCCCTATTATTTTCATATATATGGTTATGATTTTCATGAATATGATATTTTAATTGTAGGCAATCCACAATTTCATCACTTTTTAATTGTCATGAAATTACCGCAGCTATATATTCAACATTTTTTCACACTTTATACCTATCTTTCTTATCTATTTCATCTGTTTTTACCTCACTTTCATTTCTTTTTTTAGATATTTTGCAATAAATATCTTGTATTTTTCGCTCGTTTTATGTTATAGTAAACACATAATTGCATCGAAAAATATAACGCATTTTATTTCACATTTATGAAAGGAGTTTACACCTTATGAGCAGACTCGTTATACCTACTAACAGCGAGGCTCAGAATGTCGTAGAAGGGCTTTACAAAGATCTGGAACGGCGCATCATCGCCAGCCCGCCAGGTCTTTGTCCTGTCGACCTGACCGCTGCATTTTTAAAAATGTGCCATGCACAGACTTGCGGCAAATGCGTTCCCTGCCGAATCGGTCTCGCGCAGCTCTCCAATCTTCTGGAAGACATCCTAAACGGAAAAGGAACCATGAAGCATTTAACCATGCTGGAGGAAACAGCCCGTGTCATCGAAAGCACGGCTGACTGTGCCATCGGCTATACCGCTGCCCAGATGGTTTTAAAAGGACTGGACGGCTTCAAAGAGGATTTTATGGAACATATCTTACACAACCGCTGCCGCAGTAATCTTGATCAGCCGGTTCCCTGTGTGGCTCTGTGCCCGGCCGGAGTTGATATTCCGGGTTACATCGCCCTGACCGGTGAAGGACGCTATGCCGATGCAGTCCGCCTGATCCGCAAAGATAACCCATTCCCAACCGCCTGTGCGCTGGTATGCGAACATCCATGTGAGTCCCGCTGCCGCCGCAACATGCTGGATAATTCTATCAATATCCGCGGGATCAAACGTGTAGCTGTGGATATGGCAGGATATGTACCGGCACCGGTCTGTCCAACCTCCACCGGCAAGCGCATCGCGATCATCGGCGGCGGCCCCAGCGGCCTGAGCGCTGCTTATTATCTGCAGCTGATGGGGCATCAGACCACTGTATTTGAAAAACGCAAGAAACTCGGCGGCATGCTGCTGTACGGAATTCCAAGCTACCGCCTGCCACGAGAGCGCCTGCAGGATGATATCAATGTCATTCTGGAAACCGGTGTGGAAGTCCGTCTTGAAACTTCGGTCGGAAACGATCCAGGACAGCTGTCTCTGGATGAACTCCGCAAAGAATATGATGCTATCTACATCGCCATCGGCGCTCATAGTGATAAAAAGATTGGTATTGAGGGAGAAGATGCCGGCGGTGTTATCTCCGCTGTCGAATTCTTACGTGCTATCGGCGACGGCAAATATCCGGATCTTACCGGAAAGAAGGTCTGTGTCATCGGCGGCGGCAACGTAGCCATGGACGTAGCCCGTTCTTCTGTCCGTCTGGGTGCAGACAAGGTGGCAGTTGCCTACCGACGCCGCAAAGCAGATATGACCGCCCTTCCGGAAGAAGTCGAAAGTGCTATGGCTGAAGGCGTAGAGATCATGGAACTTTACGCACCGGAGCGGATTGAAGCAGACGAGGACGGCCAGGTAAAAGCTCTCTGGGTAAGCCAGCAGATGCCGGGGGAAATCCGCGGCGGACGCCCTTCACCGAAGGCTATCGGCACCGACTCTATCCCGGTTGAATGCGATATCGTCATCGCCGCGGTCGGTCAGGGCATCGAAAGCCGCTACTTCGTAGAACAGGGAATCGACGCCAAATGGGGCGTGATCCAGGCGACTGGCTGGACCTCCATCCAGAACATGCCGGGTATTTTCGCCGGCGGCGACTGTGCAACCGGTCCGGCAACCGTGATCCGCGCGATTGCAGCCGGAAAAGTAGCGGCTGCCAATATCGATCAGTATCTCGGCTACAACCATCAGATTACCTGCGATGTGGAGATCCCGGAGCCGGATCTCTCCGACCGTACTCCGTGTGGACGCGTCAACCTGACCGAACGCCCAGCCGGAGAACGCAAATGTGACTTTACACTTACCGAATGCGGCATGAGCCTCAAGGAGGCGGGCCAGGAAGCCAGACGCTGCCTGCGCTGCGATCACTTCGGTTATGGAAACTTCAAAGGAGGGCGGACCACATCATGGTAAATACGAATCTTGTATCCATCAAAATTAATAATATACCACTGCAGGTTCCAGAAGGAACCCGGATTCTGGACGCCTGCCGCGACAACGGTTTTCACGTTCCTTATCTTTGCTATCTGAAAGATATCAATGAGATCGGTGCCTGCCGTGTCTGCGTTGTAGAAGTGAAGGGAATCCACCATCTCGTTACCTCCTGCAACAACCAGGCTCAGGAAGGCATGGAGATTCTCACAAACTCCCCCAGAGTCCGTGAAGCCCGCAAGATCAACGTGGAACTGCTTCTTTCCCAGCATCACACCAACTGTCCCACCTGTGTGCGCAGTTCCAACTGTGAATTAAAACAGGTGGCAAGTGATCTGAACCTGACCGTTGACCGTTATAAAAACGAATATCCGGAAATGATCTGGACTTCTACTTTCCCACTGATCCGTGATGCAGGAAAATGTATCAAATGCATGCGCTGCGTCCAGATCTGCGACAAGATCCAGACCTTAAATATCTGGGATGTGTCCGGAACCGGTTCCCATACAACCGTCGATGTTTCCCACAATCTGGAAATCAAAGAATCCGACTGTTCTCTCTGCGGACAGTGCGTTACCCACTGCCCGACGGCCGCTCTCCAGGAGCGGGATGATGTGGAAGCCATCAATGGTATCCACGGTGAACTGGCAAATGATGACAAGGTAACCGTAGCGGTTGTCGCTCCGGCTGTCCGGGCCGCATGGGGTGAAGAATTTGGTCTTTCCCCGGAATTTGCTACTGACAGACGTTTCGTATCCACCTTAAAATCCGTTGGATTTGACTATGTATTCGATGTTGACTTTGCAGCCGATCTGACCATCATGGAGGAAAGCAACGAGCTTTTAGCCCGCTTACAGCAGCCGGATAAATACAGCTGGCCTATGTTCACCTCCTGCTGCCCTGGCTGGGTCAGTTTTGCAAAGAGCCAGTATCCGGAGCTTCTGCCGCAGCTTTCCACTGCCAAGTCCCCGCAGCAGATGTTCGGTGCTGTCATCAAAACTTATTTTGCACAGAAAAAAGGCATTGCACCGGAAAATATCACCTGTGTTTCCATCATGCCGTGTATGTCCAAGAAGCGTGAACTGACTCTTCCGGGCATGGACAGCGCCGGAACCGGACAGGATATTGATTATGTTCTGACCACCCGTGAAATCTGCCGTCTCATCAAGGCCGATCATATCGATGTATCCAGACTTCCGGAGTGCGATTTTGACGATCCTCTCGGCGAAGCAACCGGAGCCGGTGTTATCTTCGGTGCCAGCGGCGGCGTACTGGAGGCAGCTCTTCGTACCGCTTACCACACCGTAACCGGTGAAAATCCGGAGATCGGCGAACAGAGTCCGCTGAAGGTTCTGCGCCAGATCGGTTCCTTTAAGGAACTGGAAATCGATATCAAGGGTGTGAAACTGCACTGTGCAGCACTCAGCAGCCTAGGAGAGGCCAGACGCCTCATTCAGGCGATGAAACGCGGCGAATGCCACTATGATTTCGTTGAAGTCATGGCATGTCCGGGCGGCTGTATCAACGGCGGCGGTCAGCCGATCCGCCCATCCTTCCAGAATAAGCCGAAGGACTGCGCAGACCGCGACCAGTGCCTGCGCGCTTACGATACAAACAGTGCAATCCGCTTCAGCCATGAAAACCAGGCTGTTCAGACACTGTATGACGAATATTTAAAAGCTCCACTGTCCGATCGTGCGCATCATTTGCTGCATGTGGAGGAGTATTAATGTGTCCAAACGGTTACACAACAAAACCCCAGAGAGTTGCCGCTCTCTGGGGTTTTGTGTTATTTACATTTGACCAATCCAAGGCTAGTTGCCGACTACTTACTCTATCTTTTCTTTTACCCTCTCAGCCTCTCCTCAATCTCCTCCATCTCTGGAATTGCCGAGATTCCGCCGCGGCGTTCGACGCACAGGCTTGCCACTGCGTTACCGACCCTGCCGAACTGAATCATCTGCGCCCGGGTCAGGTGTTCCGGCGAGATTTCTTCCTGCAGATAGGAGGCGAGAAAACCGCCCCAGAAGGAATCACCAGCGCCGGTTGTATCCACCGCATGGGAGGAAAAGCCCTCCGCTTTTACGATTCCATTTTCATTGCCGATCAGGGAACCATCTCTTCCGAGCGTCACTGCCACCAGGCGCACGCCCTGGCGGAGCAGATACTGAATCGCTTCCTCCGGATCCTGATACGGGGTCAGAAGCGAGGTTTCTTCATCCGAAATCTTCATCATATCTACATAGGGAATCAGCGACTGCATCCGAAGCTGTGCGGTCTCCGGATCGCTCCAGAGCGCCGCCCGGTAGTTCGGATCGTAGGAAATCACCGCACCGCTGTTTCTAGCAATATTGAGCGCCTCATAGGTTGCCGTCCTGGATGGATCATCGGTCAGCGACAGGGAACCGACATGAAATACTCTCGTATTTTCCAGAATCTCCGGATCGATCTCTTTCATGCACAGATTCGTATCTGCCCCCGGCTTTCTCACAAAGGCAAATTCGCGCTCTCCGTTTTCTTTCAGGCTTACAAATGCAAGCGTAGTAAAATACTTTTCATCCTGAATCAGGTTGTCCGTATTGATACCTGCCCGGATCAGGGTTTCCTTCAGGAAATCGCCGTGCATATCCTTACCCACTTTGCCAATAAATGCTGTCTTCCTTCCAAATTTCGCAGCCGCCGCCAGCAGATTGGCCGGCGCACCTCCCGGATTCTGCTCAAACAGACGCATTCCCTGCTGTGAAACGCCTGCTGGAGTAAAATCAATCAGAAGCTCTCCCAGCGCTGTGATGTCTGTTTTTATTCTCATACGAATCATCCTCCGTATTACAAGTTATATCAATGGTGCCGCCATCCAGCCCTCTCACAGGCGGACAGCCACATCCGTTCGTCTCTCACAAGGAATTTTACTTCCGAATCGCAATATTTGCAAATTCTACTTTCGCATCCTGTGCCAGCAGACCGATCTCGTACTCCGGTTTCCGGAAAATACGATAGGTAAACGCCACCTGCTCGCCCACGAACACCTCAACCATATCATGATCGACCGAAATCTTTACATCAATTGTCTGTCCATCTTTAATCTCAAAGGTCTTCTCAGCCACCCGAACGCCATCCGGTCCCGGTTCCGTTGCTTTCGGAACCGCCTGGCAGGACTGCTCCCAGAACGGGTCAACTCCCATCGGCAGGGACAGAAGGGACACTCGCTGCATCGCTACATCAAACTCTAAGAACAGGCAGCCGCTTGCCTCCCAGTCGGATTTCAACAGGATTCCGAAGGAATCATTCGCTTCTTTCGGGATCACCGTGCCGGTAAACAGGAACTTTTCTTCCGGCTGCTCCAGGAAACCATACGCGGTTGTCCCGCATCCATCCAGCTCAACCGTTGTATCTCCATACAGCTTGTATTCTCCCATGACCGGAAGGTATTTCCAGTCAACTTTCTCTTTAAAGCAGTTTACATATTCTTCCGGAAGCTTCACGTCCAGCTGTCCGTCTGCCGTTGCAACGACCTCATGCGGAATACAGAACGTGCCGCCCCAGTACCACTCGCCGCGGTCGCTGTTTTCTGCACGGTCATGCGCCCAGGCAAAGTAGAAACGGCGCCCGTTGTCATCCTGCATGGATTTAGCTGCATAGAAGCGGCGTCCGCCGATGCCGTCTTTCTTCGGCTTTTTCCACGGTCCAAACGGAGATTTGGAAGTGCGGTAAATCGTGTTGACAAACTCGGAAAAGCGGGAATAGGAAAGATACCAGGTATCGCCTATCTTGTACATCTCGCTGCATTCCGGACAATTCGTATTGCCTGCCGAATACAACGGACCATAATACTCCCAGTTTACCAGATCTTTCGAGCGGTACAGGACGATACAGCCGCGTCTTGTCACCGGCATATCCAGCCGTCTCGCCGAGATCAGAATCCAGTAGCATTTATCTTCCTCATTATAAAATACATACGGATCACGCCAGTCCAGCTTTTCATATAACTCTATCATCGGCGTGATAACCGGGTTTGCCGCGTCCTTCGTCCAGGTGATACCATCCTCGCTCGTCGCATGGCAGATCGTCTGCTGATATTCTGCCGTCAGGCAGTAACCCGTATAGAATGCGTGATATTTTCCTTCGCCGTAGATAACCGATCCCGTCCACACGCCGGACGCATCCGGCTCATCACCCTCGCCCGGATACAGTGCTGTCGGCAGCTCCTCCCAGTGCACCAGATCCTCCGAAACAGAGTGGCTCCAGGTAGTACGCAGTCTCGCCGGATATACCGTGGTTCCTGGCGGGGATGTCAGTGAAAAAATATGATATTTACCTTCATGATAAAACGGAATCGCATCACCGGTCGAATCCGCAAATGACATTTTTCTGAAAAAATCCATTCTTCTCTCCTTGCCTTTCTAAATGTACTTTTGGAATTATTTCTTTTTTCTGAGGAGTGCCAGATTGCCCTTCTGAGAATCCAGTACAACCGCGCAGGCAATGATCAGACCTTTTACAATCAGCTGCCAGTAGGAGCTGACGCCGATCAGATTCAGACCATTGGAAATAATACCAATTACCATCGCACCGAATACTGTGCCGCTGATGCGTCCGCGTCCGCCTGCCATGGAGGTTCCTCCGAGGACGCAGGCTGCAATCGCATCCATCTCATAACCGCTTCCGACGGACGGCTGTCCGGAATACATTCTTGATGCCAGAACCAGACCTGCAAACGCCGCCAGGGCGCCGGACAATGTAAACACGATGATCTCGACTTTCTTGATCGGAACACCTGAGAGACGCGCCGCCTCACGGTTTCCGCCGATCGCATACACATAGGTACCAAATTTTGTTTTAGAAAGCAGAAAACTAAATACGATAATTAAAATAACCATATAGACAACCGGCAGCGGAATAATGTTAAAGAGATAACCCGTTCCGATTGCAATGAAAAACTTATCCGTAATACGGGTGGACTGTCCGCCCGAATATACATACGCGATACCGTTGCAGACATTCATCATTGCCATCGTAATGATAAATGCCGGAACACGGAATTTCGATACAACCATACCATCAATCAGACCAGCCACAACACCGATGATGATTCCAGCCGCAATCGCCACGCCAATCGGAAGTCCCTGATTAACTACAAATCCTACCGTCAGAGTTCCACTCATCGCTACGATCGCGCCAACTGCCAGATCGATGTGTCCGAGAATAATAATCAACGTCATTCCCAGTGCAATGTATGTATTAATAGAAATCTGTCTGAGCACTGAAATGATATTGCTCGGTGTCAAAAATTTATCGGTTGCCAGTGCGACTACCACACATAAGATAACCAGCACTCCAATAATTCCTGTATTTCCGGTAAATACCGAGAGTACCGAATTGCCTGCTGTACTTTTCTTTCCGTTCATCACTCTTCGCCTCCTGCTGCATACTGCATGATTCTCTCCTGATCCAGTTCTTCTCTTCCAAGCATTCCCGTCATTCTTCCCGCCTTGATGACACATACGTTATCGCACATATTAATGATCTCCGGCAGCTCGCTGGATACCATGATAACGGCGATACCCGCCTTCGCCAGCTCATTAATAACGGAATAAATCTCAAACTTCGCATTGACATCGACGCCTCTCGTCGGCTCGTCCAGAATCAGGACATCCGGCTTGATTGCCAGCCATTTTCCAAGGACAATCTTCTGCTGGTTTCCGCCGGAAAGGCTTCCCGCTTCCACCAGTTCCACCCGGTCTGCCACTGCTTTGATATGAAGCTTTTCTTTATAATAATCAATCACTTCCTGACATTTCCGGTCGCTGATGGCAATTCCGTTAATATAAGAGTCAATCGATGCCAGCGTGAGGTTAAAACCGACCGTATTGCCAAGGACAAGTCCCTGTTTTTTCCGATCCTCCGGCACCAGTCCGATGCCCGCCTTGATTGCCTGGATCGGTGTCGTGAAGCGGACTTCCTTTCCATTTAAAAGAATGGTTCCGCTCTGGTATTTTCTGGCTCCAAAGATACATTCCATGATCTCGCTTCGTCCGGCTCCGACCAGACCCGCAAATCCCAGGATCTCTCCCTTTCTTACCCGGAAGCTGATATCTGAGAACACACCCTCACAGGTTAAATTCTTCACTTCCAACGCCGTTTCTGCATGTCCCAGATCGTTGTAATCTCTGGCATAGAAGCTCTCTAACTCCCGTCCTACCATCATGGCTACCAGCTCGTTCGCATTCGTCTCCGATGTTTTTTTCGTTCCCACATAGGCGCCATCGCGGATGATGGTAACCCGATCCGAGATCCGGAACAGTTCTTCCATACGGTGGGAAATATATATAATGCTTACCTGTTTTGCTTTTAATCTCTCAATGATTCCAAATAACTGTTCTACCTCGTCATTGGAAAGGGAGGACGTCGGCTCGTCCATGACGATGATCCGTCCGTCGAAGGATACCGCCTTTACAATCTCAACCATCTGCTGCTGGGCGATCGTCAAAGATTCTACCAGCGTATCCGGGTGGATATTGACCCCGAGGTTTGTCAGCATCTCGCCTGCCCGGCGGTTCGTCTCCCGCATATCCACGGTGCCGAATTTCGTCTTGATTTCCCGTCCCAGGAACAGGTTCTGCGCGACCGTCAGATACGGAACCAGGACGATCTCCTGATGTATGATTCCGATTCCTTTCTCCTGAGCGTCCGAAACACCATTTATCTCAACTTCCTGACCATTAATCTTGATTGTTCCGCTGTCCGGTTTATAAATTCCTCCAAGGACCTTGATAAGCGTTGATTTACCCGCTCCATTTTCTCCCAGAAGCGCATGAACCTCGCCCATTTCCAGGGAAAAATTGATCCCTGACAATGCATAGATCCCGGAAAAACTTTTCTTGATATCTATCATTTCCAGAATTGTTTTTCCCATAGAACCCTCCGTTTTTTAGAAATGCGGCAATGAACCCCATCGCCGCATTTTCCATGTTTTATTTTATTTCACGTAACTGTTAAACTTCCTCGCAGTCCATTACTGCCAATCGTTCAGAGTCTTCTCTGCCTCTTCTTTCTCTACCAGATGGGAATCCAGATATACTTTCTTCTCATCGATTGTGGTGTCGCCGCCTACATATTTCTCGGCTGCGTCAAATGCATATTCTGCAATCTGAAGCGGAACCTGGCATGCAACTGCGGTGAACTCGCCGTCTAAGAGTGCCTGTTTTCCATCCGGGGATGCATCGATGCTATATACACCGATCTCGCCGGTCTTGTTTGCTGCCTTGATAGCTGCTGCCGCACCCAGGGCAGACGGGTCATTGATACAGAAGAATGCTTCCAGATCCGGGTTTGCTGTGATGATATCCTCAGCCAGTCCCATCGACTGATCCAGCGCTGCACCGCCATCCTGCTGTGCTACAATCTCAAATTTATCTTTCTGATCGCCAAGACCCTCAAGGAAACCATTGACACGATCCACGCAGCTTTCATTGGACGGGAAATCCAGAACTGCAATCTTTGCGCCATCCGGATAATCTTTCGTCATCTGCTCGCCCACTAACTGGCCTGCCATATATGCGTTGGTTCCAACGAACTGTGTCACGAACTGTTCGATATCATCATCGATGACCGCGGTATCTACGTTGAAAATCGGAATACCCGCATCTGCAATCTCAGCCAGTCCGGAGGTAATACCTGCGGAGTCAACCGGGATAACAAATACTGCATCGTAACCGCTGTTTGCACAGTCAGATAACTGGCTGAGCTGCTTGTTTAAATCATAATCCGGATCCAAGCAGGTATAGGAAATGCCGTTTTCCTTGCACAGCTCGCTGAGCTTTGCATCAATGGAACTCTGGAAAGTATTGTTTAAAGTATTCGTACAGAATGCAAACGATAAATCGCTGGTCTTTGCCTCAGCCCCCTGCGTATCTGCCGCTGCCTCAGAAGCATCGGCTGCCGCTGTTGTATCGGTACTGCTGGAAGAGCCGCATCCTGCCAGCATTGCTGCCATCATGCAAACTGAAAGACCTGCTGCTGTAAATCTAAGACTTTTTTTCATAAATCTGATCCTCCTCTTACTTCATCACTGTTTAGTGCATTTCAAACGGATTGTTATAGTTTTCTTTTTTACGTAAAAATTTTTCTCTCTGGAAGGAGTCTCCCTGTCTGATATCTAGATATTACTCTATTCCATGCCCTTTCGTCAATACTCTTGTGGCATATTGCACTAATTTCAGCGATATATTCATCCTGTTTTATTGATATTTATGCACTTCTACCGCTCTTTCTAATTTTTTACGTAAATTATATTTACCTTATCGTTTTGCTCCTATTTTTGTGCTATAATCAAAAAAACAGAAACACAAAACTGCGGCAAATTCAAATCCAGCCGCGCAGGAACAGCCGGACTAATCCGTGCCAGCAAGGGGGAGTTTTATGACCATCAAAGAAATCGCCGCAAAGGCAGGCGTCTCCATCGCCACCGTTTCCCATGTTATCAACCATACGCGCTATGTCAGCCCGGAACTGGTGGATAAAATCGAAGCTATTATTGAAGAAAGTGGATATTCTGAAAAAATCAAAAAAAAGGTGCGTAAAATCCGCAGCGGACGCAGTTCACAGATTGTCGCTGTCTTTCCAAATATCAAGAGCGCGCTCTACTGCGATCTGTGCAATCAGCTGCAGTCCTACGCGACCAGCCAGGGCTATCAGTTTTACACCGCCGTCACCAACGACAACCTGGAAGAGGAGAAAAGCATCCTGCAAAACTTAATCTCCAGTGCCAAGACCATCGGCATCTTTCTCTCCCCGGCAAGCAGCAATCCGGCTGCCTATTCATTTCTCTATGAATCCGGTATCCCGTTTGTCTGTGTCGAACGATTCATCGATGACGATGTCACTCCGCGGATCCTTTTTGATTACACCAAAGCATTTCACTCCGCTACTTCCTATTTTTTTGAGAGCGGACACGAAAATGTGCTGTTTCTGGTAGAAAAAACAGACAGCCTCGCCAAACAGGACAAGATTGCCGGATATGAGCGGGCGCTTCTCTCCGCCAACCATACCCTGAGCAGTTCCTGCATCGCGGAGATCAATCTGTATCAGTCCAGTGATACCATCAGCCTGAATATTCAGAAAAGCATCACCCGGTATCTCCCCACCGCTATCATCGCCGGTGGAAACCGGCTGACTATGTTTCTTCTCAAGGCGCTGCGGGAGCTGGGAAAAGACTGTCCGCGCGATATTTCCATCATCGGATTTGACGATATGCTCTGGTGCGAGCTGACCGCCCCACCGCTATCCTGCATCCACCGGGACATCGACCAGATGGCAGAACTCGCCTCGCAGGCACTCTTTGACGAGATCAACCACCTCTCCGGCGCACCTTTGACCCGCTACGCAGATGTAGAGCTGATTTTGCGTGATTCCACCCGGATCATCGACAACGGTCCGCTCGGTGAACACGCCGTCTCCCCGGACAGCATCCGCCTCTCCAAGGAGGAAAAACAGCTTTTGCGAACTGGAAATTACCGCGTCGCCATCTCCTTCCACTACACTGGAACCGCCTGGGCTGCCCTGCATCAGAAAGGCATCCGGGATGAACTGGAACAGTACGGAATCGATATTATTTCCACCATGGACGCCCATTTTGATCCTGCCCTCCAGAATATGCAGCTCGAAAGCATCAAAATGCAGCACCCAGACGCCGTCATCGCCATCCCCACCGACGATGTCCAGACGGGTCCGGCATTTCAGGAATTGTCCAAAATGACGCGGCTGGTCTTTTTAAGCAATGTCCCGCAGAATTTCAGCCGGAACAATTACGTCTCCTGTATCTCCGTCAATGAGCGGGAAAATGGCACCAATACAGGGCGCATGATCGGTGAATATCTGAAAGAAAAACCGCACGCCAAAGTCGGCTTCATCATCCACGGTGCCATGTTTTATGGCACTACCGAGCGTGATAACTGTGCCGAAAAAATATTAAGGGAATCCTATCCCGACATTGAAATCACTGCCAGAAAGGGATTTATTCAAATTGAAAATGCCTACAAGGTATGCTATGAGATGATAAACGAGCACCCGGATATCCAGGCGCTCTATGTGAGCTGGGACCGCCCCGCCCTGCTCGCCATCAAGGCCCTAAAAGCTTTGAACCGGACAGATATTGCTGTCTTTACCACAGATCTGGATTTTGAGATTGCAGAAGAAATGAATCAAGGATTTGTAAAAGGACTCAGCACCCAGAGACCATATGACCAGGGAAAAGCGGCCGCTCTTGCAGTCGCCAAATCCCTGGTCAGTGATAACGTTCCTAAATATATTGGAGTGCAGCCCTATGTAGTTCATGAAAAACAGCTGAAACGTGCCTGGAAGGATATTTTCTTTGAGGCACTGCCGGAGGAGCTGGGGGAGAAGGTAACAGTTCACAGGTAAGAATTTTCTGAACTGAAAATTCCGTACGATACAGTTCCGACAGCAGATTTTGCCGATTTGGAATGCGTAGCATCGGCAAAATCCCGTTGCTGGGCACACGTGTGTGAACAGTAACGGGAGAAGCAGATGGGGCAGTAGCTATTTTTCAACCCCATACACCTCTTCCGAACATGAGCGCATCCCGCTTTCTTTTAAAATCTTGCCAACCACCTCCCCCCATGATATGATAAAGTTATTCGTAACAATTCCGTATCTTCCGAAAGGAGCATCGTCGATGACACCCTTAAAAATCCCTGTTGGTATTTCTGATTTTAAAAAGCTGCGCGAAAACGGCTATTATTATATTGACAAAAGCGGGCTGATCGCTGATCTTCTGACGAATAACTCGGAAGTCACCCTGATTACCCGCCCGCGTCGTTTTGGAAAAACACTGGCGATGAGTATGCTTGCCAATTTTTTTGATATTCGAAAAAAAAGCCAGAATCTTTTTACCGGACTTCAAATCGAATCTCGTCCAGATCTATGCCAGGCATGGATGAATCAATTTCCAACGCTCTTTCTGACCTTTAAGGATGTAGACGGACTGGATTATGCTTCTGCCAGGGATATGCTCCGCTCCCAGATTGCCCGTCTCTGCAATGAACACAGCTATCTGGCAGACAGCCCTTCGGTTAATGAAAATGATCGGAAAGAGTTTATACAGCTTGCCGATATTGTCGATGGAAAACCGACGGATACTATGTTAAAAACCAGCATTCTGCTCTTGATGCGTATGATGCAGGCACATTTCCAGAAGCCCGTCATTCTGCTTCTGGATGAATATGATGTACCGCTTGCCAAAGCCAGCGCAAATGGTTATTATCCCCAGATGCTGGAACTGATGAAATCTCTCATGAGTACAGCACTGAAAGATAACAGTACCCTGCGTTTTGCCACCATTACCGGCTGTCTGAAAATCGCAAAGGAAAGTATCTTTACAGGAACCAACAACTTTGTTTCTGATACAATCTCATCTTCGTCACTGGATGAATATTTTGGATTTACCCAGGTCGATATGAAGAAACTTCTTTCAGATGCCGGCATGATTGAACGAGCATCTCAAATCAAAGACTGGTACGACGGTTATCACTTCGGTGCTTCGGATGTCTATTGTCCATGGGATGTGATGAATTACCTCCTCGACTGCCAGAAAAAGCCACAGGCTAAACCCATCGGCTACTGGAAGAATACCAGTGATAATGCAATCATCCGTTCTTTCATCGACTATGCCGGAAGCAATATCACAATGAAACTGGAGACTCTTTTGTCTGGCGGTTATATTCTCCAGCATGTGGAGGAAAATCTGACATATGATTACCTCCATTCCTCCGAAGATAATCTGTGGAGTATCCTGTATCTCACCGGCTACCTGACACAGGCTCGCATCGATAATCTTCCTGATGGTTTAACTGCCCTGATGATTCCGAATGCCGAAATCCGGGAAATCTTCGAAAGTACCATTCTAAAATGGTTTAACGACAGCGCCCAAACCTGGAATCGGGAACAATTATTTTGTGCTGTATGGCACGGCAACACCGACCTGCTCACACAGGAGATGAATGCCCTGCTGCGTATGACAATCAGCTACCATGATTATAAAGAAGATTTTTATCACGCCTTTTTAGCCGGAATTTTTGCCGGAGCCGGATATGTCGTAGAATCAAACCGTGAACACGGCGAAGGACGAAGCGATGTGATTGTATATGATCTGCACGGTGGACGAATGGCGATTTTTGAGGCGAAATATTCGAAAACATTGAAAAAACTCAGCGATGACTGTGACAATGCCCTGCGCCAGATCGATGAACGCATGTATGCAAAAGAATTTGAGGGAAATTATGATAAAATTTTCTGTTATGGAATTTCTTTCTTCAAGAAACGGTGTATGGTAAAGGGGATAGGTAAATAATGCTGTCATCTGTTTTTATACACAAATAGGGGGGCTGTCGCATTTACAAATACGCTGGTCGATCACCCTATTTTATAGCCAAAAGGAGGTAAACGTGGAATCCTTCTATCGGATGGAAGAAGTGATCATTGCGATCCTTCAGGAGATTGCAGAAGCTTAGTATTTAGCATAACATAGAAAGCCCCGGAATTACAAAACTCCGGGGCTTTTGCTATGAATGTATGAAGTTTTACAGTCTTGAAATGACTGCTTCTACATATTCTTCTGTCGTTGCGGTTCCATGCAGATCTCTTGTCAGGTGCTTGCCCTCTGCCAGCACTTCATCCACAGCCTTGCGGATGCGTCCGGCTGTTTCATTTTCACCTAAGTACTCTAACATCATGCAGGCAGACCACAGGAATGCAGTCGGATTTGCCAGGTGCTTGCCTGCAATATCCGGTGCGCTGCCGTGTACGGCCTCAAACATAGCATAGTCAGAACCGATGTTGCTGGATGGAACCAGGCCCAGCCCGCCGATCAGGCCGCTGCACAGGTCTGAAAGAATATCTCCGTACAGGTTCTGCATTACCATAACATCAAACTGGTTCGGGTTCATAACAAGCTGCATGCAGGTATTGTCGATGATTTTATCATCGCCTTCAATCTCCGGATATTCCTTTGCGATCTCCTTAAAGATGGAAAGGAACATGCCATCGGACATTTTCAAGATATTTGCCTTATGAATACAGGTTACTTTCTTCCGTCCGTTCTTTTTCGCATACTCAAATGCATCGCGGATAATGCGCTCGCTGGCCTGTCTTGTGACAATCTTAATTGCATGAACCGTATCCGGATTTACCTGCTCCTCTACACCAACATAAAGACCTTCTGTATTTTCGCGGAAAATCACGATATCCACATTCTCAAATGGAGTTTTTACTGCCGCGTTGGACTTAACCGGGCGGATATTGGCATACAGGTCATACTGTCCGCGAAGTGTTACATTCAGGGAGCGGAATCCTTTTCCAACCGGAGTCGTAATCGGGGATTTTAAGAGTACTTTGGTGCGCTCGAAAGAAGCATAAGCTTCCTCTGGAATCAGGGCACCATTGCGTTTCCACTCATCCTCACCAACATTGAAAATTTCATATTCCAGCGGTGCATCTGCCGCTTTTAAGATTTTTAATACATTATCAACCAGCTCCGGTCCGATACCATCGCCGCGAAATACTGTAATTTTATGACTCATTTCTTTATCCTCCTTCTTGATTTTCCCAATCGTAACTGTTCAGTACCTTCACAGTCACGCGCAAAAATCCATTAAAAATTTCATCGAAAGCTGCCAGAACAGGCTGACAGCTTTTCGAACAAACAACTTTTCAATTAAATTTCCCTTACAGAACAACTGCTACAATCAGGTTATATACCGCACAGCAGATAACGCTGATAGGTACTGCTACAAAGAGAAGACGGTTGAATAAGTGATTTCGGTCTTCCTCGTTTCCGCAGGAACCAAGAATCAGGCTGCCGCCGGATGAGAACGGGCTGATCGCACTGCTCTGTGCACCAAGAATCGTGCAGGCAAAGAGCGCTGCCGGATTTAATCCGGTTGCTGCCGCAAGTCCCGGAATCAGCGGGAACAGGGCCGGTGCTACAACACCTGTCGTAGAGCTGAAGAAACTCATAAATGCGCCTACAAAGCTGAATGCCAGCGGAATCAGGGCTGTCGGAACATTAGAACCAATCCATGCGGATAATGCATCAATGGTACCTGCCTGAACTGCAACGGCGATAAGCATACCGGCTCCGGCAATCATGAGGATGGTGTTCCACGGAACACGTGCAATCACTTCCTTCTGCGGCGCCAGGTCAAAGAGCAGTGCGATGATGGTAAAGCAGAATGCCACCAGTCCTACATCAACCTTTCCAGCAATTTTTCCAATCAGTTCATTACCAGGAACTGCCATCTTTAAGAGTGGGAATACCAGGACAATTACCATCATCAGAATCATTAAATGCAGGGTTGTTTTCTGCTTTTTATCAAAAGGTTCCGGACGGTTAAAGGTTACGCCCTTTCCGATACCGCGGTTGCTCTTGAAGCCAAAACGGAAAATCGCAATCAGAATCAGGGAAAATACAATCGCAAAGGCGAAAATTTTCATTTCATCTACAAAGGAATTGGTTGCTTCAATGGCCGCTTCTGACTCATAGGCAGTATCAATCAGACCGCGGAATACGACGCCCAGCGAAGCTGTGGGGAAGTTTCCGCCTGCCAGTGCACCGCAGTTGATCGCCACCGCACCGGTCAGCTTGTCCATCTTTGCTTCCTCACAGATAAGGATGGTAATCGGTGCCAGGAATGCCAGAACGGTAAAGTATGCAGCACCCATAACAGAAAGTACAACTGCTACAAAAAATAATGCAAAAGGAAGCATGCCCGGAAACTTACGGCACATATAGAGAAGACTGGCCGACATTTTTTCAAGGGTTCCATTCACAGCTGCAAAGTTGTAAAACAGTGATACTGACAAGATGACGAACATGGTGCTGACCGGCCAGAAGCCAATCAGTTCTTTTGTTTTCAATCCCATGCCAAAACAACCAATCAAGTATGCAAAGGCAATACAGAAAAATCCCGTATTGATTTTCGTTTTATATCCCAATATAACGGCAACCGCAATGGATGCCACCAAAACTGCACTTAACATATGACGCGTCCCCCTATTCTTCGATGCCCAACAGTTTTGCCGGAATAGTGTGTGTCATATGGTACACGTGTTCTTCCGGAATTCCATGATCTACCAGATACTGCATATATTCTGCCAGCGCCAGCTCCCAATGCGGGTTTTCTGTCTGGCCGCCATCGGTATCAACCATGACATTTTTATAGCCAACCTCTTTGATGAGTTCCAGGTTGTCTGCCAGATTGCTCTTATACTTTCCGCCGCCCATGTTCTGTGCATAGCAGCGCTCTAAGATAACGTCATAATCCTTTACCAGACGAAGCTGATCCTCATGGCTCATGCCTACAATCCACCATTCCGGATGCGTTACAACGATGTTTTTTACTCCCATATCCCGGGCAGCTTCCACAACAGTGAAAATCTCCTCCGGTGCAATATGTGCGGTTCCCAGTACAGCGTTGTGGTCACGAATCAGCTCCAACACTGAACGCAGCTCCGGTACAATTTTACCATCTTTCACTACTTCCACACACTGGCTCAGATCCTGATTCATCTTCTGCATATGGTTTTTTGCCGACTGGGTCGGAAGCCATACTACCTTAGCACCCAGACGAAGCGCCACATCGACTGCCTTCGGATTGATGCCGCCGACTACCTTGTTTAAGGTAATGCTGCCAAACATCGTAAAATTGTTCGTTTTCCCGTGTACAATCTCGTTGTGACGGTTGCACAGATACGCCCGATCCATCGTGGTTCCCTGATGTGTCTTGATGACGATAGCGCGTGCCCCCACCCGGATAGCTGCCTCCATCAGTTCGAAATCATCATACGCCCGCAAACGCAGATCGGGATTCGTGTGAACGTGCATATCGATAACGCCCTTCATTAAATCCTGTTTCATCTTGCTTATTCCTCCTATTTGTAATCGTCCACAGAGGCTTTTTCAAAGCTGCGTTTCCTCGCCGGATTCCTATTCGATTTTCCAGCCGCTGCTTCAGTCTCTACCATTGATTTTTGCTTGTTTTTATCTTATACTATTTTTGTTATAGGAGAAAGGCAAGATTTGTTATACCAGATATCGGAAATTCCGATATCTCGTGAAGGGGATTCTCATGGATTTAAAAGAACTAGACTATATCGTAACCGTCGCTAACGAGGGGAGCATCTCCCGCGCGGCCGAAAAATTGTTTATGGCGCAGTCAAGCTTAAGCCAGGCAGTCCGCCTATTTGAACAGGATCTGGGAACGCCGATTTTCGTCCGAACAGCCCGCGGAGTCCGTCCAACCTCTGCCGGGGAGGCGTTTATTTTCCATGCCAGACAGATTTTACAGCAGTACCAGGAGGCGCGCAGTGAAGCTTCGGATATTGAAAATTTAAAGGGCGGCACCGTCATCTTCGGCATCAGCACCTACCGGGGGACGTACCTGCTGCCGCCGGTTCTGAAAAAATTCCATGCCCTGTATCCACGAGTTCATGTGGAGATCTGTGAGATGGACAGCATTGATCTGGAAAATAAGATTTTAGAGGGACTTTTAGATCTGGCGCTGATCGCCGCGCCGCCGGTCCGAATCAAACACGGTGTGGATTCCCTGATGCGGGATGAGATCATGATCGCCACTACCGCCGACCACCCGGTCATGGCGTTTGCGAAGCCATGTGAATCGGAGCCGGAACAGATGTGGATCGACCTAAAGGACACCGCACCATTTGAATATATTCTGGGCCCGCCCAGCACCGTCCTCGGACGGACTGCCCGCCGATCCCTGCGCGAGGCAGGTGTGGAACCTCTGGGGCTCGACACCTACCTCTCCGCCTCCTTTGCTGCGGCGATGGCGCGGGAGGGGGTCGGACTCGCGTTTACCTACCGTTCCTGCCGCATCATGCGGGATGAGTTCCGCTATCTGCGGATCGGGAAAGATGGTATTTTCCTCGATCTGGCGCTCGCCTGGCCCGCTGGAAAATACCGCTCGCAGGCGGCACTGGCGCTTGCGAGGCTGTTTCAGGAGATGGCGCCGGAGCTGCTGCGGAGAAAATTTTCGTAAATTAAACATCAAAAAAAACGTTTCAGTGCTGCTGGATTTACCGTTTTTCCGTTTTCTAACCATTTTCATTCTATCAAAAACAGCCGCCCCGCGATTCATTTCATCCTTCGCGAAGCGGCTGTTCTTTTAACTATATTTACTCAAAGCAAACCCGTTCTGCCCCTTCAATCTGAAGAGTGGTCTGGTAGAATTTCGTCAGTGCGCGGATTGCGTACTCAACGTCCTTCACACCTGCCGTTTCGTAGCAGGAATGCATCGCAAGCTGCGGCAGACCGATATCGACGGCATGGACGCTGACCTGCGTGTTGGAAAGGTTTCCAAGGGTGGAACCGCCTAAAATATCACTGCGGTTTGCAAACACCTGAACCGGAACACCTGCCTCATTGCAGACATTCGTAAATACCGCACGGCTGAATGCGTCCGTGGTGTATTTCTGGTTCGCGCTCTCCTTGATGACGATACCTTTGTTCATCCAGGAGCAGTTGACTGCATCCGTCTTCTCCCCGTGGTTCGGGTGAACGGCGTGTGCGTTGTCGCAGCTTACGAGGAAAGAACCGGCAACTGCCTGATAATAGTCCTCCGGTGTCTTGCCAAGTGCGCCGTTGATGCGGTGCAGGACATCCTGTAAAAAGGTGGACATCGCTCCCTGCTTCGTATTGGAACCAACTTCCTCATTGTCGAAGCAGCAGTATACGCTGACATCGCGCTCATTCTTCGCCTCCAGGAATGCTTTCAGGGAAACGTAAGCGCACTGTAAGTCGTCCAGTTTCGGACTGGAAATGAACTCGTCCGCATACCCCCAGATCGTACCCGGCTGGCGGTTTACAAGGAAGAGATCCTTTCCTAAAATATCCTCCGCTGCCACACCAAGCTCTTTCGCAATCATCGCGTCAAACGCGCCTTTTTTCAGCTCACCAGCGGAGAACAGCGGGCATAAATCAACCTGACGGTTGTATTTGTATCCATTGTTCACCTCACGGTTGAAATGAATCGCTACGTTCGGAATGATAAGCAGGTCTTTATCGATGTACAGAAGTCTCGCGCTCACGCCCTGACCGTCTTTTACCAGTACACGGCCTGCAACGGTCAGAGGGCGGTCAAACCAGGTGTTGTCGATCATGCCGCCGTATGCTTCCACATCGAGGCGCAGATACTCGCCCGGACCATTTAACTCCGGCACACTCTTGATCTTGTAAGTCGGTGAATCACTGTGGGAGGCACACATCTGGAAGTGATAATCAGTCAGCTTCTCTCCTACGCGAAACGCAATGATACTGGAATGGTTGCGGATTGTATAGTAATCTCCGCCCTGTTTCACGTCCCAACGAGCCGACTCCGGCAGGTATGTAAAACCTGCCTCGTCCAGCATACCCTTGATTGTCTCGATGGAATGAAACATACTCGGGCTGTTCTCAATAAAAGTCAGTAATTCGTTTGCAGCATTCATTATGCAGACTTCCCTTCTCTCTTCTTAATCGCCGGTAAAATCAGTCCCAGTGCTACCAGAACGACTGGTGTGATGACATTCAGCATGGTTGTGTACAGATCACCCTGTTTGTACATACCTAATAAGCAGCAGGCTGCGGTCAGGATAAAGCACCATGCGCCAAAGCCCAGTGCCACTCCGTTGTTCTTCACAAAACGATACTCGCGCTCAAACTTATCTGAATGTTTGCGAAGCATGAAGTACGCAAAGAATACCCACAGATAACGCATCGGCATGGTAACCGAATTAAGCTGTGTCAGCTGGCGCAGAACCGTATCCGCATTCGGAACCAGAACCTGAGCCAGAATGATGGAACCGGACAGGATGACTACCATCCAGATACCATTGACGTAAGCGCCAAATTTGTTTTTCTTTAAGAGCTTGGTCGGGATGAACTGACGCGCATCCTCGTTGTCAAGCAGCATACGAAGCGGTGCATCGATGCTGACTACCAGCGTCGAGAACTGGCCGATCGCGTTGCAGGCTGCATAAATGATCATAATCAGGTTTCCAACGCCGTAATACTCACCCAGTTTCTGGAATGCCCAGTACTGTCCATTCGCATTGTAAGAGTCAAAATTAGCCTCAACCAAGGATACATCGAACATCATACCCATCGCGATTGTACCGAAGATCGCGCAGACGATTACCATGATCGCTGCAAAAATCATACTCTTCGGGAATCCCTTGGACGGATCCTCTACCTTGTTTACATATGGGGAGATCTTCTCACAGCCGCCGACTGCAAATACAAGGATGGACAAGCTGCTGAAATACTTCCAATCAAAATGCGGAATCAGGTTTTTCAAGCTGAAATCCACCGACAGGTAACCACCGTTCGGATTGATGACCGGTGCAGCAAACATCAGCAGAATGTACAGGATACTCATGACAAACATACTGGTTCCCGCCAGGGTAGCCAGTTTCTTTAACGGGTTTAAGCCGCGGCTTGCAACCCAGCAGAAGAACAGCAGTACCGCAAAGGTAACTAACTGAACCGCTTTCGTGTTAAAGGACGCATACTTCTCTGCGTTCTGGAAAATCATCCAACTCAGCGCTTTCAGACCGCCGGATCCCTTCGATGCGATGTAGGTGACATGGCAAGCCCAGTAGGTCCAACCTGCGTAGTATGCAGCCTTCGCGCCGGTTGTCTCATGAATCCAGGAGCTGACACCGCCGCCCGAATTCTTAAATGCGGAACCAAGCTCTCCGACCATCAGTGCGTACGGTACAAAGTACAGTGCGAACATCAGAATCCAGGAGAAGATAACCTGTGTTCCATTGAAGTATACGAAACCATTTAAAACGTTTCCAAATCCCCAGAGGGTGGAGAAACACATAAAGGAAAGCATATACCACTTGATTTTGTTTTGTTGTGATTTGTTCATATCTTATTTTCTCTCCTTACTGAAAGTATCTTTTTTATTCTCTCATATGCTGCGTTAATTGTCAAAAGTATTTTTTTATTAACCCAGTATTTTCCAGTCCGAATCGGTAGTATTCTGTAGTTTGTGGCTATTTTTTGTTAAATCCATACAATATGCACCTATTTTTTCCCCAAAAAAAGCGGCGATTCGAAAGAAAACGCCGCTTTTTGCCTCTTGTTTTATAAATATCGTTTTCGATATACACAGCTCCTCCAGCGCCACGTTAACCCCCGCGCAGAGGAAGTGCCAGAGACTTAACTTCTGTCCCTACTTCATATAACCTTTCAGCGCCCACTCATACATCTCGATCGCCTGCTGCAGGTTCATGTTAGCTGTCTCCTTATCGATCTGCTTTTCCAGTACGGAGACTTCCTCGCTCTTGTACTCCATCTGAGTCGCCATGCCAAGCTCCAGCTTCTTCTGCATCGCATTCATCGCCTGCGTCTCTGCTGCCAGAGACGCATCGGCAAGCTGCAGGGCTGTCTGCTTCTGCATGATGTCGTTGTAGAGTGTCTGCATACTGGAGCGGATCGTCTGCTCCTGGTTCTTGATGGTGCGGTCCATGTTTTTCTTATCAGCTGAACCTTCTGCCATATTGGCATAGCCGCGCTTATTGGACTGTAAGGATAGGTTCTGTTGGAGCGCCGTCTGTGTGTCCGCCGCCAGGTTCATTGCCGCGATCCGTCCAAGATCCGCCTGCGGCAGATCCTGGATATCCGGTTCCGCGTCATAGGTCCAGCCGGTCTGGACGCAGAGCTGCTGGTGCTGGGTCTGAAGCCCCGCTTTCGTCTGTGTCAATGTGGATTGAAGCGACTGCAGCGATTTCTGTGCATTTAACACATCAATCTGGGTCGCCTGACCGAGCTGCTGGCGTTTCTGAGTCATCTGCAGTGTCAGTTCCTGCAGTTCCAGCGATTTCTCCATCAGCGGAATTGTCTTTTTGACCTGATTATACGCCGCAAACGCTGCCTCTACCTGTACCACGACCGCATCCTGGCTGTTCATATAGTCCAGACGGTCCATCTCGCTGTCACGGTAGGAGGCATCGGCCGACTGCTGCGTTTTTAATGCATTCTGCTCGACCATCACCGATGCAGACATCAGGCTGGCATACGCACTTGCCATGCCCGGCACTGCCAGATAATCCTCAATCTGGTCTGCCTGATCCCGCAGGTTATCCGCGCTGTCATACAGGTCATTTGCCTGATTGTACTGCTTATCCTGCACTTCCTTCGCATTCTTTGTATCGCGTCCTGCCTGATAGGTTGTCTGGTTGTTTAAATACGTCGGGTTGTACTCCTGTACCAGATACGGCAGCTCGCTGTATTCCATCACATTGTCCTGAAGCTTCGCCCATGTATCCGCATCGTAGGCGAACTGCGGGCTGGCAGCCAGCGCCGCAAATGATCCCTGCAATACCAGAACCGCTGCTGCCGCTGCGCTCAGAAGCGCCGTTTTCCTTCTTCTATGTTTCATTTCCGGTTCCTACTTCCTTTCTGTTCCCATTCACGTTACGGTTCACTCATACGTGTCCAGTAACGGAATTTGCCGTGGCTTCGCATTTAAATACGGCAAATTCCTGACGAACTACTTGCTTACAATCAGGCCTCTAACTGCCCACTCATAATTTTCCACCGCTTTGGTATATTCCAGCTCGGCGGTCTTATACGATGCCACGCTGCTGAGCCAGGAACACTCAAGCCCCAAATAATTGGCTCTTGAGAGCATTCCCAGTGCGTTCTGGCGCTTTGCCGCCTCGTAGCTCTGCGCTGCCGCCTGATATCCAGCCGTCGCACTGTCATACGCCTGTTTCTTTGATACCACCGCCGCATAGAGGTTCTGAACCGTGATCGTCACCGAATCCTCGGTATAGGCGACGTTTCGCTTCTTGACTGTGCGGTTGGAAGACCCTTCCGCTTTCGCTGCACGCACAGACATCAAATCATAATTTGCGCTGACTGCCGCCTGTGTATCGGCTGCCAGATCCATCACCGCAAGGCGGGTGGCATCCGGAACCGGCACATCCGCAAAGGTTACCGGCGCATCCGCGTCAAATCCAAGTAGCATTAAAATATTCTGTTTGAGCTGCAATGCCCCGTTTTCTGCCCGTTGGGCGCTGGAATTGGCCTGCTGCAGCGCCTTCTGCGCCGTCAGAACCTCCTGCGCGGAAGCACGGCCGAGCGCCTGCATCTTCTGTGCGGCATCCGCATTTACCTGGCACATCTCCACATTCTTTTTCGCTGTCTCCACCTGCGGGAGCAGTTCCTCATACTGGATGAGCAGGTTCTGCACCGCCTTGACTAACTTATTCTTCGTCTGGCGCAGGGTCCGGGCGTAGGTGCCGGAAAGCTCCTTGTTCGTAAGCTTTGCCCCCTGTTTGCGCAGCTCTCTCGCTGCCGCCTTGTAGCCCTCAAACAGCTCTCTCGTCTCCGCATCCATATCGTCGGACTTCAGGTCCATCGCATCTTCCATGAGGGCGCTCGCCTCTGCCGCCAGGGCAGTTCCCGCCGACTGGCTGGTCGTCTGGCTGTAGAGCTGGGAACGCAGGTTTAAGTACGTGCTGTTGTACCCCTCGATTCGCCATGCGATCTCGCCATATTCCAGCGTCCCATCCTCTAGCTGTTCTTTGGTGTATGGGGAAGTTTCCTCCTCCACCTCGGTATTGCCGCCCGTCAGCACCGGACCGGTCGCATCGTCGCCGATCAGCGCATCTGAGCCAATCCCCGGCGTTTTAGCCGCATATGCCGGCATCGTCATAGCCGTGCTGACTAACGCCGCCTGTAAAAGAATGGCAAACAGTTTTTTCCTGTTTTTCTTCATCTTACTCATCTTCATTTCCTTTCGGCGCTCTGCGCGCCCGCTCCCGATTCTATCCCAGCGCCCCGTTTCAGGATGCCGAGTGTCAGGGCAAACCGTTCCCGGATACGGTTTTCCGGAACTCCGTCGTGAAAGCTCTTGATCTCCATCGCGATCGCCATCATCGCCATGCGGAAAAAACTCATATATTCCTCCCAGCCCATCTTCCGCAGGGATTTTCCCACGCACGCCTCATAAGCGGCGCGTTCCAGCTTCTGTCCACGCACGGCGCGTGGACTGTCCAGATCGGAGCTGAATATATCAAAGAGCAGCGCCTCACGGCTGCTGCACTCCATGATGTTGCGGATGAAATCGGTGCGTCTCTCATCGCGGCACAGGGCAAGCGAACCGTTTAAAAACTGCCCTAACATCTCCCAGATGTCCCCCTGCGCCTCTTCAAGGCAGCGCACGCCGCACTCATAAAATTCATTGATAAAACTCTCACACAGATATCCTAAAACATCCCATTTACTGTCAAAATACGTATAAAAACTGCCCCGGGAGATCCCGGCATCTTCTATCATACGGTTGAGCGATGCTTTTTCTATCGTTGTCCGCGTATATTCAGCCATACACGCGTCCCGGATTTTCTTCTGTTTTTCCTCCGGCAACCGCTTAAATCGTTCCGACGGCATCTTCTTCTCCCCCTTTTTCTATCAGTACAGGCAGCTTCCCCGCCCCGGGTCCGCCGCCTGACAGATTCACTGCTTAACCTGCTTTTCCTTAGTCGCAGTCCAGCTTATCATACTCATCTTCTTTGCCTTTTCCCATGTTATAAACCACTCGGTAGAAGGACGGAAGCAGTACCAGCGTCAGGATCGTCGCCGCAACCAGACCGCCGACGTTTACAAGCGCTAAGCCCTGCATCATCTTGCCCGCCTTACCAAATGCCAGACAGTTCGGGATCATCGCAATGATGGTCGTCAGTGTCGTCATGCAGATTGGGCGTACACGGATCGCACCTGCCTCTACCAGCGCCTCGTCTAACGGCATCTCCATCCGTAGCTGGTTGACCGTATCCACATACAAAATACCGTTGTTTACAACCGTACCGACCAGCATCAGGAAACCAAGCATGGAGTTCATACTGATCGGGCAGTCCGCCAGAAACAGGCATCCAAAGGAACCGATCAAACTGAACGGGATCGTTGCCATAACCATCAGGGAGAATTTCGGGGACTCAAACTGGATCGCCATGACAATGAAAATCAGAAAGATCGCTGTGACAAGCGCCATTCCCAACGCGGAAAGCTCCTCGCCCATCGACTCATCCAGGCTATTGGTCGCCATCTCAACGCCGTACGGGAATTCCCAGTTCTGCACGAAGCTCTTGACATCTTTTTCAGCCGTCTTCTTATAATCTGCCTGTGCCTGCATCGTGATCGATACCTGGTACTGTTTCTCTTTTCGTGAAATCTCCTGTGGGCTATCCTGGTAGTAGATCTCTGCCAGATCCTCCAGCGGAAGCGTATTACCCGTCGCCGTCGTGATCATCATGCCCTGCAGTTTCGCGATGGAATCGTAGCGATCCGGCGCAAATTCTACCTTCACGTCCTGATCATTGCCGTTGACGGAGATCGTCGCCGCTTTCACACCGCTTAAATTACTGTATACCATCGAACCGATGCTGGCCGGGGTCAGTCCCTCTGCCTCTGCCTTAACCGGATCCACATTTACCTTGATAACCGGCGCCGCATTCTCAACAGAAGAATGTACCTGCATAACATCCTCGCGCTTGCGAAGCTCAGTTACCAGATCATCCGCTGCCTTCTTTAGGGTGTCGTAATCGGTACTCTGCAGATCCACCTCAATTGAATCACCGCTGCTCATGCTGCTGCTCATACTGCTGCTGCCCTGTTCCAAGGTAATGGTCGCATCAACGTAGTTCTGTGTCGCATATCTCCACTTCTCGATAACCTCGTCCGTGGAAAGTTTTCTCTTATCTTTTAAGTAGGCATTCAGCGTCACATCACTTCCGGAAGTCATGCTGACACCACTGTTTCCATATGTCATCAGGTAATGATCCACATCCTCGTCTGTCTCTACCATATTTTCCAGATCGAGCACAGTGTCACGGATCGCCGATACCGAATAACCCGGTTTCGTCTTGATCGTCATCGTGACGATACCTTCATCGATCGAAGACATCAGCTCCAGGTTCAGTCTGGACGCCATGAGGATGGACAGGACAACCAGCACTGCAGTCGTTCCGAATACAAGCGCATAGCGCTTGATGACATGCGGCATATGCTTGCGATACCAGCCCTGGATGCCTTTGATTATACGTCCTGCCGGCGCATGATCCTTCTCAACCGGATGCCAGAACATATAGCAGAGCGGCACGATGATGACTGCTGAGAATAAGGAAGCCGTCATACAGAAAATGATCGTGTACCCGAGCTGTGTAAAGAGCTGTCCAGACATACCATTTAACATCAGAAGCGGAATAAATACAACACAGGTTGTCAGCGTACCGCCGGTGATCGAGCCGATCATCGTGCGCGTACCTTCCAGCGCCGCATCATAGAAATCCAGTTTTTCCTTTGCCCGGAAACATCCGTCGAGGACGTTGATCGAGTTATCAACCATCATACCTACACCGAGAACGAGCGACGTCAGGGAAATAATATTCATTGAGAATCCCATCGCCGCCATACAAATGATCGCCAATACAACGGAGATCGGAATGGACGTACCTACGATGACCGACGCACGCAAATCGCCATAGAATAAGAACAGAATGATCATGGACAGGATGATCGCCAGGATCAGGGTCTGGATTACGCTGCTTAAAGACTGTTTCAGCGTGTCACTGGCATCATCTACCACGGTGATTTTAAGACCCGGATACTGCTTTTCAATTTCCTGCACCTTCTTGGTTACCTGGTTGGAAACCTCGATCGCGGTGGAACTCTGCTGTTTTTTGATTCCCAGGGAGATAACATCTTCGCCATTGTAACGTCCGATCGAGCTTGCATCCTCCAGCGCCTCATAGACATTTGCGATATCAGAAAGATGGATCGTCTCACCGTTTGCCAGCGGAAGTACGACATTTTTCAGACTTTCCGTGCTCTTAAATTCGTTGCCGACACTGACGTCGAGATCCTGTTTTCCAACCCGGACATCGCCCGCCGGGATCGTGAAATCGGCGGCACCGACTAACTGTGCAACCGTATTCATATTCAGGTGGTACTGTGCCAGTTTTTCCGGAATCAGTTCCACGCGGGTGTAGCTATCCTGACCGCCGGCAATCGAAACCTCGCCGACCGAGCTTAATTTCTCAAACTCAGGAACAATTTTGTCATCTACATATGTATAAAGGTTCTGATCAGCGTCGCCGCTGACTGCCAGCGTAACCGTCGCCATCGAGTTGATATCCAGCTCCATGATATTCGGATCGTTGGCATCGTCCGGCAGATCGCTCTGAATGCCATCTATCGCCTTTTTCAGGTTAATGTATGCGGTATCCATGTTGGTACCGTACTCATACTGGACAATGACGATCGATACATTTTCACGGGAAATGGACTGTACCTTATCGACCGAGTCCAATGATGTGATCGCATCTTCTTCTTTCTTGGTAACCAGATCGGTTACGTCCTCCGGGCTGGCTCCCGGGTACACCGTAGCGATGATTAACATCGGCATCTCCATCTCTGGCGTCAGTTCCAGCTTCATGCCCATGACGGACTGAAGGCCGAAGTACGCGATGGTAATCAGACAGAGAATGATGGTAACCGGACGCCGCAGTGCGAGTTTTGTCAGTCGAATCATTCTTTGTCACCTGCCTCTGTCGTCTCCGCTGCTGTCTCATTGTTTCCGTCTGTCTGCGCGCCATCGGTATCCTGTGCTAACAGGACTTCTCCCTGATCCACCAGCTCGTTGCTCCAGCTCACGATGACCTGGCTGTCACTCGTCAGACCCGATTTTACTTCCATATTTTCATCGTCATAGATACCTGCTTCGATCTCGGTCTTCTCCGCTTTTCCATCCTCATAGAGGTATACAAACGGGGCACCGTTGTCATAGCTGACTGCATCGACCGGAACGGTCAGCACCTGGCTGACATGGTCCATGATAACCGTCATTTTTACGCGGGAACCATTCGTAAGACCTGCTGCATCCGGCACCATCGCACGCGCGTCATAAAGGCCGCTGCTCTCGTTGACCATAGATCCGATTTCGGTTACAGTACCGGTGTAATCCGCACCATTTTTCTCCAGCGTCACGCTGTCGCCCAACTCCATCGTCTGGTGGATCTTCTCGGTGATGCCGAATTTAACCTGTAACTGGCTGGCACCGGAGATCGTGCAGATCTCGCCTGCCGGAGATACATGATCATGCGGCTCGACGCTCCGGGACTCGATCACACCGTCGATCGGCGCCGTCACGGTCGTGTATTTCACCTGCAGATCGTACTGGTTCTTCGCAGATTCATAGGAAATCTTCGCATTCTGTGCGCTGTTTTGTGCCTGCTCCATCGCCTCCTGGGAGACAAAACCATCAGCAAAGAGCGCCTGGGTACGGCTTAAATTGCTGTCCGCATTCTTTAAGGCAACGGAAGCCGCATCCACCTGTAGCTTTAACGCTGTCAACGCGTCGGAATCGATCTTGCACAGCGCCTGCCCTGCCTGGACCGTATCGCCCGCCTGGAAGTAAACCTCCAGCACCTCGCCGCTCATCTTCGGCATGACGCTCGCGCGGGACTGCGGCTCTACCAGTCCGGTCAGATCCGTGTACAAGCTGATGTCCTGACGAACCGGATTTTCTACTCTTACGGTTGGACGGGATTCATATTCCACCGCCGTATTCTTATGACCGCACCGGGACAAAACGACAGCGCCAACAACTACAATCGCAGCCAGCGCCAGAATCTTTCCTCTTTTTTTCATAATTTCCTCCATCTATGCTTGTTCTTGGTAAAAATTTTTCTCAGTCTATATTTTACTCATCTCGTATACACTTTGCCACTCCCAAGTTCGGACAGGTGTGTACACAAATTTGTCAAAATGTATCCATCTATGTTCATCTTTTTTCATAGAACCCGAATTTTCCTGCCGCTGACCGTTTTTTCCGGATACATGAAAGCAAAAACGCAGGAAAAACCAACCAAATACCGCTGATTCCTCCTGCGTTTCCTTGTTCCATTTTCTAATTGACAATAATTCGTAACTGTTCAGTACCTTCACAGTCACGCGCAAAAATCCATTAAAAATTGCCTACGGCAATGGGATTTTTGCCTGCTGGCCCATGTTTTCGTACGGTCAGCGCAGTAAATGCGCAGACCTACTGAACAGTTACAATAATTCTCAAAACTGCCGGAAACCTGCTTTCCTAACGGACCTGCATAGAGTCGCACCCGGTGCATTTGCGGATCACGCTCATGAACGTGGCGACGCGCTCCTTCACATCCGCCTCATCCTTAAACGGCGCGTCAAACGCAACTCCCATAACCGAGAAAATGATGATCTGCACCGCCATCGCCGCCTCCGGCATCGTCAGGTTCTTAAACATACCAATCCGCTCCAGATGGTTATAAAAATACTGGTACACCTTTTCTCCCATCTGACGGCGCAGCGCCATGAACTGTACCGACTCGGACAATGCCCGGATATGCTTCTGGTTTTCCATGATATACATATACAGCTGTGTCAGCGCCTTCTCCGGATCTGGCTGGCTCATCGTCTCTTCCATGATGCGCTTCATCTCGCGTTCCATCCGGTATTCCATCAAATCATATATATCTTTAAAGTAATAATAAAATGTTTTTCTTGTGATCCGGCTCCGCTCAACCAGCGCCGTAACCGTGATCTTCTCGACCGGTCTTTCCGACTCCAGCTCGATATAAGCCTCTACAATCCGTTCCTTCGTATTTCCCTGCTGCATACTCTTTTCCTCCGGCAAACCGTTGTTGTTTTAGTATAGTTTAAAATTCAACAAACTGCAAGTATTGCCTGAAATTTCCATGTTCCTGCGATGAATCCGCGTTACTGTTCACGGATAGGCACTTTTGGAACCGAAAGTGCCGTAAGAAAACGTGCTTACTTGTCAACAGCAGCCGATACGACCGGTCCGCTTTCGTGTTTCACACGCCCTTCCACCTGCGGCAGTTTCTGCGAGTATACAACCACCCGGTCGCCTTCCAGTATCTGCGTACCGCCGTCTGGAATGATGATCTGGCTGCCCCGCTTTATCATCACAATGATCGTATTCTTATAGAAGCGCGCCTCCGCGATCTTCTTACCGCACCAGCGGTGATCGGGTGTCATCAGAATCTCTTTTAAAAGGATTCCCTGGCTGTCCGTAAAGCCCTCTGCACCCAAGACGACGGTATCCCCTTCCAGAATTACAGTCTGCCCTTTGGGCACAATCGTCTGCACGCCGCGCCGGATCACTGTGATTAACATACCCGGAAGCATCTCAATCTCACAGATTTTACGGTTTTTCCACGGATGATTGTCCCCGATCGGAAGCTGCACGAACTGAATCTGCATATCGCCCGTATAGTCCGAGAACGTCCGCATGACATCGGTCGAATTGTCGATCATGTCGCATTTTTCTGCCACCTTCGGAAGCAGCGAACCCTGAAAAATGATGGAAAATAAAACAACGCAGAACACGATGTGGAATATATCATGTTTCATATATCCCTCACTGAGCGTCGCCATGATCGCAAATACGATTGACGCCGCACCGCGCAGACCCGCCCAGGAAATAACCAGATACTGCCCGATCGGCGGTTTCGACGGTGCGAGCAGCAAGCCAACCGCCGCCGGACGCGCCACAAATGTTAAAAACAATGCGATTGCGATCGCCGGAAGCACGATCGACGGCATCTGCGAGGGAAACGCCAGAAGTCCCAGTAAGAAAAACAGAAGCATCTGCATCATGCCGGTAAACGCATCAAAGAAGCCAACCAGCGCTTTCTGGTTCTTCAGCTCCTGATTTCCAAGGATAATACCGGTCAGATACACGCTTAGGTAGCCATTTCCGCCAATCTGGGATGCAAGCGCGTAGGAAATGATTGCCGCCGCAAAGACAAAGATCGTGTCAAATCCCTCGCCATAAAAGGCATACCGCTTTAAAAGCCATGTCACCAGCCACGCGACCGCCGCGCCGGTCAAAAGCCCAAATGCGAGCTGGCGGATCAAAAGCAGAACCGCCGAACCGCCGCTCACACTCACCGTCATCGCAGACAGCAGAATCACCGTCATCATGTACGCAAACGGGTCGTTGCTTCCGCTCTCTAACTCCAGCATGGATGCCGTGCCGTATTTGAGGTTCAGCTTGCGCGAACGCAGGATCGAGAACACGGATGCCGCATCGGTCGATCCAAGAACTGCGCCGAGAAGCATTCCTTCCATCAATGCCATCTTAAGCACCAGATGACAAAACAGCCCGGTCAAAAACGCCGTCAGCACTACACCCGCCGAGGATAACAAAATCGACCGCCCCGCGACCGGCTTCGCCTCACTCCAGCGCGTGCCGAACCCGCCGTAAAACATAATAAAAATCAGTGCCACCGAGCAGACCTGTTCCGCCAGTGCAAAATTGCCGAATGGAATCTTAAAAATACCGTCCGATCCAAACAGCATTCCCAGCATAATAAAAATAAACAACGTCGGCACCCCCAGCCGCCCCGAAAGACGGCTTCCCGCGATGCAGACAAGGATAATAATCGCTACGACCAGAAGCGCAAATGAAGTTGAAATATGTATCATTCCTTTCTATGTTTAGTAGGTATCATAAATGTGGTGTTTTTATAATGATACAATATCTCTATGCCTCTTTCGTGTTAAGATTCCATTAAAAAGAGGAAATCTTACAGCGACAGATCTCCCTTCGCCCGCGCCCTCCGGTCGCGGATCGACTGGATCACCGGCACCAGGAACATTGCGACGATACCGCCCGCAAATCCATTGTTATAGAGGTTCATGCCCCCATACACGATCCCGACATTGAGCGCCACCGACGCGTGCAGAAAACCGGCTAACACGCCGCATAAAATTCCAAACTCTCCGGCGATCGGCGCCAGCGTCGTGGAAAAGAGCAGCGCCAGAAGTGCCGACGGATTCGTGATATCCCACGCCCGGACGGTACTCGCAATGCAGACGCCCGCCATGATCGGGAAAATATTCCGCAAATGTTTTCCAGTCGCACTGAATCCAACGATGGTAAAGATTCCGCCGATCGTCGGTCCATTTAGGTTTCCGCCGACTGCCAGCACAAAGAAGGTCGCAAACAGACCATTGAGTCCCATGTTGAGAAGCGTCACCGCACCGCCCAATTCCAGCAGGTAATCGGTACCGCCGATTCCCGTTGTCGCAAGGAGTTTTTCATAGCCTAAAAGCGTATCTTTTCCGCGCCACAGCACTGCCACCACCGACATGCCTGCAAACAGGACAAATAGCAGCCCTAAAAGCATCGCATCATTGCCGGAGGACCAGATAAGACGCGCCTCCGTCTCAATTCCAAAGGACTTAAACGTGGAGACCAGGACCGTCGCAATGATACCAGAGGCAAATCCCACATTATAAAGGGAATATCCCTTATGGGCATAGTGGGAATGCGTCGCGAGCGGTGGAAGCACGAATCCGATACAGATTCCCACCAGAATCGTCACACAGAAGCGCTGCCAGAGCGGCAGCTCCACCACGTGCATCAGCTGTGTGATGATCGGAGACAGGCTCGTTCCGTAGATGCCGACATAAATATAGTTGGATAAGTGCATTTTATGATATTTTGCATAGAGAAATACACCCAGAAAAATCGCCCAGATATTCATCAGATTTTTTCCGAACAAAGAGAATCCAAACATCAGACAGCAGGATGTGATCGTATGCCCGTCCATCTCCATCCCAAGACTATAGACAAAGTAGATGCTGATAAGCGCCATCATCCCGGCATTGACAAACGCGGCTCCCATGCCGCCGACCGCAATATAATCGGTGATCAGGAAATCCGGTTCCCTTATGATTTCATAGATACCAGTCACAATGGAGTCAAACGGCTGTATAATCAGCCCCACTGAAATGAAATAGATCGGAATCAGTGCCAGAAGAAAGAATTTCATCTCTCTGGACAGAGATTTCACTGTAGTCATATACGCACACCTTTCAAAAAAGGGATGCAAAAAAGATTCCGCATCTTTGCACCCCGACTGTTAACATTCTATAAAAATGGTTACTATTCTATTGTATTGGATTTTCAACTGTTTTGCAACTGATTTTTTTCTCACTGTAACCCGTTATGAAACCCGTCCGGCAGAACCGGCTGCCCCCATTCTCATGTGAAATTGTTACTCTTCCTCCGGCGCACTTCCCAGCACATAACCGCGCTCTTCCAATATTTCGCGCAGCTCATCAACCACCGCCCCCAGCTCTTTACCTTCCTCGTCGATCGTGATGTCCGCGTATTTCTCAAAATACGAGATCCTCTCATGGTAGAGATCCAGAAGTGTCATGCCGTCTTTCAGCGCTACGCCGCGGTCCTTGACATCGCCGACGCGTTTTACCAGCTCGTCATAGGTAATTTTCAGATAGACAACCAGTCCGATGGATTTTAAATGTTCCATCGCTTCCTTTCCGTAGATCACGCTGCCACCCGGTGCGATGACCGCCTGCTCGGCTTCCACCCCCGCGTTGACGCGATTCTCCACATCGAGAAATCCGTCCAGTCCCTGTTCTTCGATGATCTCGCGCAGACGCTTACCTTCCTGTTCCTGAATCAGCAGATCCACATCTATAAAGGAATAGCCCAGTCTCTTTGCTAAAAGCACTCCGACCGTGCTCTTTCCTGCGGACGGCATACCAATCAAGGTTACATTATTTTTCATCTTTGGCACCTCTTCTTTTTCTTTACACTCCATCCAAATGTTCCAAGAAGCTCTGAAAGCCCATAATAGCCGCCATGCGAATACACAATCGGTTCCGCCTTTGCAAGCTCCAGGCTACCGCGCTCGTTGAGCCACTGCTCGTCCACGCTGACACCCGTTACCTCTGCCAGAAACATATGATGTGACCCCAGTTCCTTGACTTCGGTTACCCGGCACTCGATCGCGACCGGGCTTTCGGCGATCACCGGCGCTTTCACCGTCTGCGCCAGAACCGGTGTGAGCCCTGTCTCCTTCCATTTATCCACATTCCTGCCGGAGCGGACGCCGCAGTAATCGGTCGCATACGCCATCGACTCCGTCGCCAGGTTGATGACAAACTCACCGCTCTCCCGCAGCATATGGTAAGAATAGCGCTCCGGGCGCACCGAAATGTACGCCATCGGCGGGTTCGTACAGATCGTGCCCGTCCAGGCAATCGTGATGATGTTGCTGTTTCCTTCGCAGTCCGCCACTGTGACCAGCACCGCCGGAACCGGATAAATCATATTGCCCGGCTTCCACTGGGCGCGCGGTCCCGGAGTGTTCCGGGTCTCCATCCGTTTTTTCAACTGTCCTTCCGGGTTCTGCCTTGCTCCTCCCCGGCGACGCTCTTCTGGCTTTCCAGCCGCTCTCTTCTGTGCCATCCCTATATCCTCTTAATCGTTGTCCGGGAGAAGTTTGATCCGGACCATGATCTGTTTCACCATGCTTCCTTCCGGCAGGCTCATATCATCGATATGCGTCTGTGCCGGCAGATCGCCCTCTTCCTCCAGCTCCAGGCTGATCCAGTTGTACGCTGCCTCCCGCGCATTTTCCACCGCATCCTCCAGATCCGGACCTTCCGCCTCGCAGCACTCCAAATCCGGGAAATATGCATCATACCCTTTTCCATCTTTCTTAGGCGTAAAAACCGCCGGATATACAAATGTCATGGTATCCTTCCTTTCCGTCCGACCTTTCTGCCCTGCACGAACTATCACTGGATTTTCCGTATGAAACAATCCCGTCCGCGCACCGTCACCTGATTTACTGCTCCAGTGTCACTGTCAGTGCCGGAATCAGCTGTTTCTTTCTGGAAACAACGCCCGGCAGTGTTGCCGTCTGCTTCAGCTCTTCATTTGCATCGCCTACATGGAACGCATCTGCCACAACCTGTGCCGCTCCCTGTCCAACACAGAGAAGTTCGGTCGTCTCCGTCAGGATATTCGTCAGCATGAAGAAGATCATATCCAGCCCTTCGTCCTCACGCGCCTTCTCCATAAACGGCAGCATACGGTTCTTCAGCTTTCCAAGCTCCTCTGCATTCAGGGAGTTGATCTGACCGACGCCGAAGTTTGTCTTTCCAGCTGAGAATTTCTTGAAATCCAGATACAGAATCTCTGCATCGCTCTTGCCCTTTAACTCGCTGCCTGCCTCAAACATCTGGTTTGCGAACTCATCCAGCTTGATGCCTGCCATCTCAGCCAGAGAAACCGCTGCCGCCCGATCCATCGGTGTGCAGGTCGGAGAACGGAACAGAAGCGTATCGGAGATGATCGCACTGCAGAGCAGACCTGCGATGGTCTTGTCGATCTCCAGCCCCTGTTCGCGGTACATCTGGAAGATGATCGTTGCCGTACAGCCGAGCGGCTGGTTACGGAAGAAGACCGGTCCGACTGTCTCCACAGTACCCAGACGATGGTGGTCAATCAGTTCCAGGATATTGGCATTCTCGATGCCGTCTACCGCCTGGCCGCGCTCATTGTGATCGACCAGAATCACGTTCTTGCCGCGCGCACCCAGTAAGTTACGGCGGGAAATCAGGCCTTTGTATTTGCCTTCTTTATCGAGTACCGGGAAATGACGGAAACGCTTGCTTGCCATCACATCCTTAATATCATCGATGAAATCATCTGTATCGAAGGTGATCAGCTTCTCGGTCTTCATGAAATAGCTGATCGGCATACTCTGGTTAATGAGACGGGCTGCCGTGTAGGTATCATACGGAGTTGTGATGACGGTACAGCCGCGCTCCTGTGCCAGTTTTTTGATCGTCATGGAAACGCCAGCGCCCTCACACACGATGATACAGCTTGCACCCATCTCGATCGCGCACAGCTGCGACTCATAGCGGTTGCCGAGGATAACCAGGTCGTTCTCTTCAATATAATATTCCATCATATCCGGATTAGCTGCCGCAATCAGGACTTTTCCTTTATCAAAGTACGCTTTCTCATCGCCAACAAAAATCGCGCCCTCCAGGGTCTCGATGATATTTGCATACTGGGTGCATGCCTTGGAAAGAATGCTGCTGTCGTATACATTCATATAAGAACGGGTGATATCGCCGACTGTGATCAGACCTTCCAGTATATTCTTATCGGTAACAGCCGGAAGTGTTACCAGACCGTCCTCCTGCATCAGGTTCCATGCTTTTCTCAGGGAAATATTCTTGGAAACACCTGGAGTCTCGCGGATCTCAATATCCTTGACCTGCGTTTTGACGGATTTAATCAGTTTCGGCACATCTACCTTAAAGTAATCCAGTACGAAGGTTGTCTCCGGGTTCAGTTCTCCGGCACGGCACGGTACATATTCGCCACCCGTCTGAAGTGTTTTGAAATTCGCATAGCCGATTGCAGAACAAATCGAATCCGTATCCGGGTTTTTATGTCCAATTACAATCGTTTTCTTTGCTTTTTCTGCTGCCATTTTTTCCTCCTGATTCGCACCGTGCGCTGCAAATTCTGCCATTTTTCTTTCTATCCTCTGTTTTGATAGAGAAACCTCTGATTCATGAAACTTTTTTGTACAAAATCGCCAATTTTCATAATCTGTTTACACGGTGTTCATATTTTATTCATATCTTATTTTTATACTAAAAGCATAAAAGATTTCACTTTTCAAATTTGTTTTATAGTGATTTTGCACATAGATTTTTCATAATTGCCCCGGATGCTTGACCGCTCCGGGGTCTCCTCTTGTCTACAGCATCTTTCGGCATATCTGAACGTTTTTCTATCCCTATTTCCTTCAAACGTCCAGACCATTTACCCTGCACTCTGTCACTCAAAACAAGGCGCCTAATCTAAGATCAGTCTTGCCGCCCCATAGATACCTGCATCATTTCCCAATGTTGCCAGGCGAACCTCGCCCTTATTCTCAGAGATCGGGGTCAATTCGCGGTAATAGCGGTCAATCCAATCCGTTAAAAAAGTCCCCGCCTTGGATACACCGCCTCCGATGACGAAAATCTCCGGATCCACGGTCATCGAAATGGTCGCCAGCGCCCATCCGAGATAATAGCACACGGTGTCCATAACCTCCAGCGCCAGTGCATCCCCGGCTTTTGCCGCATCCAGCACATTTTTTGCGGTGATCGCATCACCGTAGGCACGCATCACCGATGCATCCGGCTTTGCTGCCATCTTCCGTCTCGCCTCCCTGGCGATACCGGTCGCGGACGCTACCTGTTCCAGACAGCCGTGTCCGCCGCAGTTGCAGGTTTCTTTCTCGCCCTCGCGGATATGGATATGACCGATCTCGCCGCCCAGTCCGTGGCGTCCTGCAACGATCTTCTGATCGTGTACCACGCCGCCGCCGACACCGGTTCCCAGCGTCACCATCACGATATCATGGCAGCCCTTGCCGCCGCCCTGCCACATCTCGCCGAGCGCCGCCACATTAGCATCATTACCGGAGCGGACCGGCATTCCATCTAATAACTCACTCAAAATCTTCTGCGGGTTCAGATCGCGCCATCCTAAGTTGACGCAGACCTCCACATAGCCGTCCGGCTGCACCGGCCCCGGAAATCCCATGCCTGCGCCGATCACGGCATCCATCGGGATTCCCCGCTCGTTCAATTTCTTCCTGATCGAAGCGGCTACATCCGGAAGAATGTACGCCCCATTCTCTTCCTTGCGGCTCGGAACCTCCCACTTATAAACAAGCGTTCCGTCCGTCTCAAAAATACCAATCTTAACCGTCGTTCCGCCGACGTCTATCCCAATACATTTTTTTTCCATGTCTGGATCCCTTCCCTTACGGCTGCACTGGCAGCCTTTCTTCTATGCCCTCATCTTTTTTCTGCGCTGGCTCTTATTATACGCAATGCATCCCCGTTTTGCAAGGTTTGGAAAGCAAAATACACCTGCCTGCCGGAGAAAGGCGCATTTCTGCTTAAGCAGTACCGCATTCTTTTCTGCCGACAGACAGGTGCCTGTCTTTTATCTTATTTTTCTTTCAAAATCAGCATTATTTCAGGCTCTTAGCCACCTCTACCACATGCTCAACGGTAAAGCCGAACTTCTTGAACAGAAGCCCTGCCGGTGCGCTGGCGCCGAAACTTTCCATCGCGATGATCTTGCCGTCTAAACCGGTGTACTTGTCCCAGCCGAAGCTTCCAAGCGCCTCTACTGCTACACGGCGGCGTACTTCTCTCGGAAGTACGGACTCCTTGTACTCCTCGCTCTGCTCCTCGAACAGATCCATACACGGCATGGAGACAACGCGGACTTTCTGACCTTCTGCTGCCAGAGTCTCTTTTGCATGAACCGCCAGAGCCACCTCGGAACCGCTGGCAATCAGAATTAACTCCGGTGTGCCCTCGCAGTCGTCGATGATGTAGCCACCCTTTAATGCCTCACGGCTGCTGCCTGCCATCGGCTCCAGATTCTGTCTGGTCAGCACCAGTGCGGTCGGTGTGTGCTCGGAAGTAACAGCACTGTACCAAGCTGCCTCTGTCTCGGTCGCATCACACGGGCGGAATACATGGAAGTTCGGCATCGCACGCAGCGCTGCCATCTGCTCGATCGGCTCATGGGTCGGTCCATCCTCGCCAACGCCGATGCTGTCATGCGTAAATACATAGGTCAGCGGCACGCCCATCAGTGCAGACAGTCTTGCCATCGGTTTGCAGTAATCACTGAATACAAAGAAGGTCGATACATACGCACGCAGACCGCCGTGCAGCATGATGCCATTTCCGATCGCTGCCATCGCAAGTTCGCGGACACCGAAGTGCAGGTTACGTCCAGCTCTGTCCTCCTTGGAGAAGTCGCCCGCATCCTTCATGTTGGTCTTGTTGGACGGTGCTAGGTCAGCAGAACCGCCAAACAGGTTCGGCAGAACATCCTTGATGTAGTTGATCAGGCGTCCGGAGATCGCACGGCTTGCTTCCGGTTTCTCCTGTTTTGCCCAGAATCCGGCGTCATCTTTCAGCGCCTCGCCCGCCTTTGCATTGTGATACTGGTTCCAAAGCGCTTCCATCTCCGGATATTCCTCGCAGTAAGCGGCAAACATCACGTTCCATGCAGCTTCTACCTCTGCCTTCTGCTCTGCGATCTCGGAGTAGTTTTTGTATACCTCTTCCGGTACGAAGAACGGCTCTTCGCTCGGCCAGTTTAAGTTCTTTCTGAGTGCTTCCACATTCTCCACGCCCAGCGGCTCGCCGTGTGCGCTCGCCTTGCCCTGTTTTGCCGGGCAGCCGAAGCCGATCTGCGTCTTGATGGTGATAAAGGACGGATGCTCGGTATCTGCCTTTGCAGCCTCGATCGCCTTGCCGATCGCGTCGATATCATTGCCATCTTCTACCGTGATCGTCTGGAAACCAAATGCCTGCATACGCTCCTGTACATTCTCACGGAATGCGATGTCGGTGCTTCCCTCGATGGAGATGCGGTTGGAATCATAGAGAACAATCAGCTTGGAAAGTCCCAGGGTACCTGCCAGAGAGAATGCCTCAGAGGAAATGCCTTCCATCATACATCCGTCGCCGCCCAATACATAGGTGTAATGGTCAACTACCGGATAATTTTCTTTGTTGAATACGCTTTCCAGATGTGCCTCAGCCATCGCCATGCCGACTGCCATACCCATACCTGCGCCCAGCGGACCGGTCGTTGCCTCAACGCCAACGGTATGACCATATTCCGGATGTCCCGGAGTCTTGGAATCTAACTGGCGGAAGTTCATCAGATCTTCTTTGGAAAGATTTCCGTAGCCAAACAGATGCAGCAGAGAGTACAGCAGCATGGAACCATGACCGCCGGATAAGATGAAACGGTCTCTGTTCTCCCACTTCGGGTTGGCTGGGTTATGGTTCATATGATGTGCCCACAGTTCATAAGCCGCTGCTGCACATCCCAGCGGAAGTCCCGGATGACCGGAATTTGCCTTCTGGATTGCGTCTGCGGATAAAATCCGGATCGCGTTTACGGATAATGTGTCAATCTGATTCATAAGTAACCTCCTGCTATGTATCTTAATTTTAAAAACTAAACGTGTGTTATTTGAGGCGGATCTCGCGCATCCGGTCGCCGCCGCTGATAATCAGTGAATTGAACGCGCGGCCGCGTGTTACCTGCGCCACAGAGAAATCAAACTCCCCGGCAAACCGCTCCTTGCCGGACAGACTGTAGACCCGACAGGAATTTTCGTTATTTAGGATGACGAAATCGCCCTGTATATTTATGTTACGCCACGAATACGAGAAATCTGCCGTACCCATAGCGGTTCCATCGGATTTAAACATGCTCAAACGGCTCTCACTTCCGCCCTCGGTGTTGTCCGAGATGACCGCCACATAGTCCTTCGACCATGCCACGCCGCGGACTTCCCCGTCGATCTCCGCCTGGCGCACCAGCGCCGGGCTTGTTACATTTTCCAAAGAGAAAAATGCCACCTGATCATCCGCAAATGCACACGCGTGATCCTCGTCGAGAAACCGGACGCGCGGACAGATGCTGTCTCCCAGCTCATCAAAACCTCCGACCAGACGGTCTGGATAATTCTTTCCATATTCGGAGAAATTGTAAAATACAATCCGGTTTTTGAGTGCCCCGTCCTGCAGATACAGGTCGGAAAGCATGACCTGCGTACCATCCGGCGATAAGGAAACGTCCATCAGGTAACCATTTCCCGACATAACCGTCTTGATCGCCCAGTCAAGCTCGCTGCCGTCTTTCTTGAAAAAGGTCACATACGAAGCATTGCTGTCCTCCACCAGCGCCGCCACGATGCCGTATGCCGATACGCTGACGCGCAGGATCGGCAGAAGCGTCGTCGCCTGTCCCTGGCTTCCGGTCTTGTCCACAATATAAATATCATTGCCCTGCTGGTCCCCGATCACGGCATAATCGCCGTTGACATAGCAGATCGGTGATTTCAGCTCATAACTCATCGACCAGACCGCCTTGCCGGACTTGTCCAGATAGGAAGCTCCGTCCTTCGTGTATTTCAGGACATTTTCCCCAAACGGGACAAATTCCGTCGTGCTGCTCTCACTCGCCGCAATCTCTTTTTCCCACGCCACCGTATAGTCCGTGTAGGCATGGTTATCTTTATAATACATAAAACCAGCCGCCAAAAGCGCCGCGATTAACACCGCCGTCAGCACCCTGCGGAGACGTTTCCGTCTGGAATGGCGCTCGGCTTTCTCCGCCACCTCTTCCTCATTTTCCCCGTGGCTTATGCCCCGGCGGGGAAACATGTCCTGCGTGGCGGTGTCGATCACACGCCCTCTCAGCTGCTTTTTCTTCTGTTCCCGTTCAATCGGGTTCATCTCACTCATTTTTTTATCTCCTGTAGCTGGACTGCCATCTTGATTATACACTATTTTAGATGGTTTGGCATTATCTTTTTGCTATTCTCCGGACACATCCGGCAGCACCAGCGTCTGCCCTGCGATAATGCGGTTTTCATCGGTCAGATGGTTGACCGCAAGGATATCGTCCAGATGACGGATATTGCCATAAAGCTTAAAACAGATCCCATAGAGCGTCTCCCCGTCCCCGACCGTGTACGTGCCGCCGGGCTTCAAGTTTGTGACCGGATAGTCCTGTCCCGCCGTCGAATTGCCGCCCGGATTCGGCAGGTCGCGCTGTGCCTCCGGCTCCGGCAAAATGTACGGGGCTTTCGTCTCCGCCATTTTTCCGTCCTCTTCGCTCTGCCCGCCGGAAGCCTGTCCATTCTGTCTGCCTGCTATGGCAGTGCCCTCTGTATCTCCATCCGCCGCGCTCTCAAGTGTCCATTTATGCGCCTGTCCTCCGTTTTCCGCTGTTGTTCCGTCTGCATCCACATCGCCGCTCTCAAGCGGCGTCACACTGCCGCGGAGCTGTTCCACCGTGACCGCCTCTTTCCCGTCCGCAGTGCCCCGCACACCATCCGGGAGGACGGATACCAGCACACTCTCCATCTCGCGCATTTTCTGGTAATTGCCGAAAAGCACCACGCCACCGGCAAGCACCGCGACCGAAAGCACGCCGCACAGCGTCCCCAGCGCCCGGAGCGTCCCGTAACGCGACGCCGCCTCCTGCTGCCGCTCTTCCATCCGGTTACGGAAATCGCGGATCACCCGATCGCCGGTGCCTGTCTCCACCCGGCGGGCGTCCTTCCGCAGAATCATATAGTCCTGCATCATCTGGTTTTTCTCGTAGTATATATGATATCCTTTCAAACGGTAAAACCCGTCCTCCGACATCACATAGTATGCCGCCTCACCGTCCACACCGCTGTTTATGTACATGAGCTGGTTTTTCCCACCGAAATACTGCTTGTGCAGCCGCCAGTAGGTCAGGGGACTTAACATACACCCCGGCGCGCCGCAGATAAACCACCCCTGCACGGTCTTTTTGGGAAATGTCTCCTCCATCCGCTGGTATGCCTTTTTCCATGCCGCCTCCGAAAAGACAATCTTCTCCCCGGACGGCACAACCTCCTCCATCTCCAGCGCCCCGTCCACAAAGAGGCACGGAACCTCCTGCTGTGGATCCGAATTTCCGAGCAGCAGCCCGACCCGGAGTCCCGGTCCGCCGGATGGATATACCTGTTTCAAATACGTGTTTACATAATCTTCCACATACAACCGGACCACCTCATCCCGCTCGCCGATCTGCCGGATATTTTTCGGCAGTTCTGCGCGGGAACCAGAATATTCTCCCATATGTTCACCCCACTATGATAGATTCTCCTGAAACCGGGTCTGTACTTGCTTCCATGATTTGATTGCTGCACCGTGCAGCATTTTCAGTGCTGAAAATACCTGCTCAAATACAGTAACATGATTTTCCGTAATTTCAGGAGTATGATGAATTTCTTTCCGCCTATCATAACGCCGATTGCATGCAAAATTTGTCAAACGGAGGCAGCATCCAGGCAAAAATTTTCGACAAGCCCGATCCCCGCGCTGATGCAGTCTGCCAGCTGCATGACGAGTGCCAGGCGGATACTCTGCAGCATCATCGGATCGTAATGGCTGCAGCCCGCCACGATCCCGGGGATAAAGAGATCTCCAACCGCGTGAAGCTCCTTGCAGACGCCAAGCCCCGGCTTTAAAGCCCCACGCCCCAGCGTGACATAGCCGACGTGGCTTTCATCGCCAACCGAGGCATCGACCGCCACCACCAGCGCATCCGGGTACCCATTTTTTAAAACCTGCACGTAATGTTCCAGGTTCATCGCGTGCACGGGGCGATCAAGTGTTCCGAATACCAGCGTACCGCGCCGCCGTTCCTGTTTGAGTTTATATCCGATCAACGGTCCCAGACTGTCTCCGGTCGAGCGATCCGTGCCGATGCAGAGGAAAACCAGTTTCTTTTTATGCCTTCGGGTCATTTCTTCCTGAATCAGCCCACTTAACTGCCCTGCCAGCTCTCCCACCGCGTCCCGGCGGGCTGAATTGTAGTAATATATCTCCGGACTGCCACCGAACCGGCTGCGTCCCCGTCTGTTCATCTCCCACACCGTCCTGTTTTCTCCCTGCCTGTTGGACAGGGGTTGTTTTACCTTTATTATAGGCGGGGTGGCAGGAAATTATGCGAAAATTGAAGGATATATACACGGACGAAAAAAGATGTGACAGAAGGCAGCTTTACAGCGCCCGGTGTCACATCTTTTTTCTGGTTGTTCCTATATCTAATTATTTATTTTTATGAAATAATTTCCACAGTTTACTTTCCGCCGCGTTCGCGGTACTCTGCGATGACCTCGCTTAAATTAACGGCTGTGCTGTTATCCAGAATATGTTTTAGCGCGTCCAACTTTTCTGGATTCAGAAATTCCTTGCCTAAGTAGCACTCGTAGGTATCTGTGATAAAGATTCTCTTTTCCTTGATTACCGTCTCGGTATAGTGCAGGCGGCTCTCGACCTCCTGATGGCCTTCTTTGAGTTGTTCGAGCTTTGCACGGCTGTTGCTGGTGATCTCATCGGTCAGGATGGTTTTTGTCACATTTTCGAAGGTGTTTAATGCGTCCTTTTTCTTCTTCGCCGTCTCCTCCAGATCCTGCTCCATCTGGGAGATCTCATCGTCGTATTTTTCCAGATCGTAGAGCGCTTCACTGCGATCCCGGCGGATCGAGGAGGTGATCACCGCGATCTTGCGGTTGTTCGCCGCGATCAGACTGCGGATCGAACGTCCTTCCTGCAGCGCCGCCAGATGGCGATCCTTCGTCCAGTTTCCAATCAGGATATACAGTCCGCCAAAAACAACCACATCCACGCCGTAGATCATCGCCAGGTATAAAGTCTTCTGTTCTGGAAGCAGCTTGTAGATGCCGCACGGGATCAACAGGAAACAGATCGCAAAGGTAATCAACACCGTCAGAAATTCTTTGAATCCCCTCGGGAAATACAGCGCATAGTACAGTGGGCTTTTGCAGACAAATGGAACACGATCCGACTGGAACAGCGTCCGCATCCGCACGGAAAGCTCTCGGTTGTGCGCGTGAAGCTCCTGCGTTTCTTCCTTAATCCGCTCCTTGATGCCCTGGTTTTTCGCCTTTTCGCGGCGTGTCCGCGTGCGTTTCAGCTTATCCTGCAGCTTCCCAAGCTCATCGTCATAGCTTTTTTCAATCTCATCCCGGCGCCTTTTCACGGTCGAATTCACGGCATCCGCCACCGCTTTCCGCTCCGTCTCCAGCACGCGCAGACGCTTTTTCTCTTCCTGAGCAAGCGTCTCCTCCTGTTTTTCAAACTCCGCCAGCTCCACCACTGCCTGTCTGGCGTCTTCCAGAAATGTTTTCACATCCGTTATCGCCTGTGCCATCTCGCCCCTCCCGGTCTTTGTCTTTTTGTAACGGCTGCCTGCCCTTTATTCTTCCAGCACCTGTATCTCCAGATAATCGAAATCGATGCTCTCGATAAAGTTGTCCTGGGTAAAACGCGCCTTATCGTGACGTTTGAACTCCTCGATCGTCTTATCCAGCCAGACCGGATGCCCCAGATCAAAGGCATAGCAAATCTGGTCGATCGCGTCAAACACCATCGCCGTTCTTGACATTGTATAATCACCGTTGCTGATCACAATATCCCTAAGCATCCGGTTTTCCTTCATCATTTTTCCCCAAAGACGAAACATCCTGCCGTTCCTTTCCCGCTGTCAAATTTCATTTTTACCGTGTCCGGATGTTCTCTCCGGACATCTTTTCTCACAATCTTATGTCCAGTATATCAGCTTTTTTAAGAGTTGACAAGGCGGGGCTTTTCGGCAAAATTCACTGCCACTGTGTCATCGTGCAGCACTTCCCATTTTCAAAAGAAACTGCAGATCTTCCTCAATCCCCCGCACATTTCCAGAAACGTCCATCGCATACTCCATGACCCACTCGGCATCCGGCGTCGCCTGCTTTGCCAGTTTTAAAAAGCAGTCAAAATCAAGTGTTCCCTCATGAATCCTCTGATGGCTGTCGTGGACACCGTCGTTGTTGTGGAGATGGTACGCCACAATCTGGTCCGCCAGCGCGTTTACGACCCGCTTAAGCGACCAGCCGTTCGCCCAGGCGTGCCCGATGTCGATGAGCACCGCATACTGTTCCCGGCGGCACAGATCGATAAATTCCTGCTCATCGAAGAGACGGTTTCCGCGCTCCAGAACTCCGGCATTCTCCACGACCACCTGGGTTCCCGCCTCCTCACACAGCTGTTTCACGGTGTAATAATTTTCACAGGAAACACGGCCGCGGTCTTCCTTCTCGCCCGGTATGATGCGGCAGTTGTTGTGATGATAAACGAGATATTTGCTTGAAAGCTCTTTCGCATACGAAAGCGTCTTTTCAAGCAGCTCCATCGTGCGCGCATACTCTACAGTCCCCTCCGCTGCCGAATGCTCTGCCTGATAATATGGACCATGGAAGCTGACCGGGACTTCCTTTAAGAGCGGCATGGCGTCCCGCAGGTTCTTCTCAAAGCATTCCTCATGAAACATCGGAAACACCTCGACTCCCACCTGTCCAGGAAACCGTTTGAGATACGGAAGAACCTGACCGAACTCGCTGCCTTTATACATATTAGTGCTGATAAGAATTTTTCTCATGATTGCATGTCTCCTCTTCAAAATATACGTTCATAATCTTGTTTTGAAAACACTTTTTTCGCTCTATTATCTCTATTCTTACTGGGCGATCGCCTTTTCCAATTTCGGCACCGCCAGCTTTTCCTGTGCGCGGATCACCATCTCCGGGTAACCGAGCGATTTCTCCGTCCCGCGGTCAAACAGATGCAGCTTTTCCGTCTCCACATGGATGTATACCTTCTCACCCGGCTGTGGAATCTCGCCCTCGCGGATGGCAATCAGCTCGTTCTTGTCTCCCTCGACCTGAATATAAACACCGTACCGGTTTCCGTAATCCTCCACGTAACGGACCATGCCCTCGATCGACCGCTCCTGCGGGGTGCGGCTCATCATCACGTGTTCCGGGCGGACACCGGCGTACAGCAGTCCCGATGGGCACTGCGCGGCGATCCGCTGCCAGATACCCGGAAGTTCTACCTTCTGTTTCCCGATGACAAGCGCCCCGTTATGATATTCCGCCTCCACGATATTCATGGACGGCGAACCGATAAACTTCGCACAGAACACGCTTGCCGGACGATTGTACACGTGTGACGGGGTATCGAGCATTTCCATCTTGCCCCGGTACATGAGCGCGATCCGATCGCCAACCGTCATCGCCTCGATCTGGTCGTGCGTAACGTAGACTAACGTCGGGTGGTACATTTCATGGATTTTTACCAGTTCTTTTCTCGCACGCATCCTAAGCTGTGCATCCAGGTTTGACAGCGGCTCGTCCAGAAGGAAATAGTCGGCGCGCTTTACCACGGCTCTCGCCAATGCCACTCTCTGGCGCTGTCCGCCGGAAAGCTCCTTCGGCTTCCGATCCTCCAGCCCTTCCAGTTCCAGCATTTTGAGGACTTCTTTTAAGCGCGCATCGATCTCGTTCTCATCCATCTTGTACGCTTTTAAACCATATATGATATGATTACTTCCTATTAGGAACACTGTAAATACAAGGCTTTTCGGAGCCTGCAAACCAGAAAAAATAATATTTGATCTATCACATTACGCAAAAAGCCGTCCGGCATGAAAAACGGGCGGCTTTTTTGCGTGGATAGACGGAAAGGAGGCACAAAAATAACTACAAAATTTTAGCGCTCTAATTTGTGCAACTTTAACGAAAAGGAGGATCGTAAATGGCCGATGAAAAACTGAATACTGGCCCTGCGGAGAATATTTCCCCGGAGGCCGCCGAGCCTATCGCCACACCCGAACAGGCCGCAGCATCTGAACCCCAGCAGGAACAGACCGAGCCTGCCATACCTGAGCCCGGCGATGTGGTTGTGTCCTTTGACAAAATCAATGAGCTTATGGCAGAAAAGAGACAGAACGCCCGCGCCGAAGTCGAAAAGGCGGAAACCCCCGAAGCGCCGGAGGCGGCAGCCCCCGGAGAAACACCGCAGCCCGCCAATACGGAGGAACCGAAAAAGCCGCGCCGTGGCCGTCCGCCGAAAGCAGAAAAGGCCGCGACTGAAAATCAAAAATCGGAGAAATCGGCTGAGGCCCGCAAGGGCCGCCCACCCAAGGCGGATAAGACGGCCCCTGACAAGCCCAAGCCGTCCAAACGAGACAAAGTGTCCCGAAGTGACGGAAAGGCCCCGGATGCCAAGGAGCCCATTAAGCCCGCACAGGATACGGCACCGA